>ERZ857629.244-NODE-244-length-82592-cov-25.895647_pt1 | contig 82592 bp, 64 predicted proteins | sample MGYA00519700_ERZ857629 | MGnify/ENA primary metagenome ERZ857629 (study PRJEB31778, sample SAMEA3449351) | human gut metagenome | biome: human gut; feature: human-associated habitat; material: faeces | place: United Kingdom | collected 2010/2012 ... | reverse complement strand
GGGCCCTGCGCCCTGCAAAAATTTCGGAGTGTGGCCACACCCGAATTGCTTGCCAAAACACGCAACCCGCAACATGGCGCAAAAAAACGGAGGTTACGCTTTCTTTTACGTTTCCTCCGTTTCTTTCGATGCTTTCATCGCTTGGATTGTAGCTTCAACGATTTTCAATTCTCTTTCGTCCAAGGCGTTCAACATGGCATCAATCCGCTTTCTGCACTCGCTCCCGCTATTTTGGGACGGGTAAAAGTATTGATCCACCGATATATCAAACATTGTGACCATCTGATAAAAGGTGTTGAGACTTGGATGCTGGCCGTCATTTTCGTTATACATAATGGTACGCGGAGCGCGGTCAACAATATAGGCCAGTTGCTCCTGCGTCATGCCGCTGGCTTCTCTTGCCCGCTTGATGGCGAGCCCTATATCGTGAAAATCAAAGCGTCTTTCATCTCGTTCTATCTTCATAACATCACCTGATATGATTTTACATTTCATGTGATATTATTTGAACGACTATCTATTTCATACTACTGACTATTTAATTTCACTTTAGCAATTGGCGACCCTACCTTGACTGCCATCAAAATATAAAGTATTATATGCTTAGCCTTGGCTAACCCAGAAAGGAGGGCGCACGATGACAAACCAATACATGACGAAGCTGTACCATGATCTGCTCTCCAACTCTCCGCAGACAGTGACAATAGATATTCCGGCTGATATGGGAACAGGTCAGATTTCGCAGATCGTCACGAAACAGGGAGCAGTTGTTTCAGACTGGAGAATGAATTACTTTTCGGATATGAACGTGCAGGGGGTGAGCAGCGAGGAATACATACAAATGCTGTTCTGCTTCAATGACGGTGTTTCCTGGAATATTGCAGACAACCGGCAAAGTGCCAGCATACAAAAGGGTGAATCCTGTATTTATCGCGGCCACGGGAAAATGGAATATCTGTGCTATTCTAAAAAGAGCGATTTCCTTTTCAAAAATGTGAAAATACCTCTATCCTATTTCTATAAGATTCTGAATGACTACTTTGAGGCTGGTGAGATCGAGGTCTATCAGAAAAAATTATTGGACGGCATATCAAAGGTGAATATCACGCCCTATATGGAACACATTTTTGCGGAGCTGAAAGACTTCACGCAATATCGCGGCGGGTTGGGATACCTGTTTCTGGAAAGCAAGGTCTTTGAGCTGCTATCGGTATATTTGAGCGAGGTCCTGGAGCTGAGTATTCTCGCGTCAACCTACGTTGCAATTTCCAGAAGTGACCGGGATTCCATCATAGAGGCAAAGCGAATTATTGACAGCCAGCTTGCCCTGGCTCCGAGCTGCGAGGAATTGGCGCGGCAGGTCAATATCAGCACTTCAAAATTGACGAAGGGCTTTTCCTCCCTGTTCGGAACATCGGTTCATGCGTATGTCATCGACCAGCGGTTAGAAAAGGCGGCAAGCCTGCTGTTAGAAAGTAATTTGAATGTCAGCCAGGTGGCTATACTGGTGGGATATTCAAAAGCGAGCAATTTCGCAGCGGCCTTCAAAAGGAAATACGGAGTGAATCCGAAAAACTATAAAGCAGAAGCTACGATTGGATAAATGCAAAAATACTGATTTTGGGTAGAATAAAATTGGTTTTGGGTTGGAATCGTGGGCGCAAATTGCTATTATATGTGGTGTGGTTAGAACACTCTAACCACACCACATTTTCATTTTCTCAGATATAAGGAGGATACTGGTATGAGTTCCCAGAAAAAAAGTTCCCGGCTTGAGGGAAAAGATTTAATTACTATCGGCATCTACACCGTCATCTATGTCGTGATTGTTATGCTGGTGGCGATGCTTGGCTTTATCCCCATTTTTATTCCGCTGATGGCGGTGCTGTGCCCTTTGATTGGCGGCATCCCCTATATGCTGTATGTTACAAAGGCTAAAAAATTCGGGATGACTGCAATCATGGGTTTCCTGATTGGCCTAATCATGGTGTTCTTCGGCAACGGCTATCTTACTATGGTAACTGGTCTCGTTGGCGGCCTGTTGGCCGACGTGATCCTGAAAAAGGCGGACTACAAAAGTGCAAAGAGTACAGTTCTTTCCTGCGGCGTGTTCAGCATCTGGGTGTTTGGCAACTTTGCTCCCATTTTCCTGAACCGTGAAAGCTATATGGTAATGTTGACTGAAGGATACGGCGCTGAATATGCAGCTACCCTTAATACATATATGCCTATGTGGATTGCGCCTATTCTGCTGGTTGCCTGCTTTGTGTTTGGCCTTGTCGGAGGTGTGATTGGGAAAGCTATTTGCAAAAAGCACTTCCAGCGTGCCGGTATTGCATAATGGCGCGGGAAATTCTGCTCAGCAAAAAAACAGAACAAGGGTTACGGCTCGATCCGCGTACAAAACTGTTGCTCATCTTCATCATAAGCATTTTTGTCATGGGTGGAACAGGCGGAGAAGCTATGGGGCTGATCCGCCTTGTTCTTTGTACGGTTCCGGCTATATTGCTGCTTACCTCGAAACAATGTGCAAAAGCTGTGGGCTATATTGCTGTGTTTTCTGCTTTTTATGCTGTTCAAATTTATGTTTTGCCGCACCTTACGGGAATATTGAATTTCCTCGTTCTGTTTACAACAGGATTCTTCTGCCGAATCCTTCCCAGTGTTGCGATTGCTGCCTATGCAGTGAAAACAACAACGGTCAGTGAATTGATTTCCGGCATGGAAAGAATCCATATGCCTAAAGAAGTGACGATCCCCTTAACGGTCATGTTCCGCTTCTTTCCAACTGTCTTTCAGGAGTCAGAAGCAATCAGTGACGCTATGAAAATGCGTGGGATTAAACTTGGAGGGAAAAAATCTTCAAAAATATTGGAGTATAAGCTGATCCCGATGATTACCTGCTCCGTGAAAATCGGTGAGGAACTTTCCGCTGCGGCAATTACCCGTGGCCTCGGCGCTCCTGTCAAACGCACAAACATTTGCCAGCTTAAATTCAATTTTGCCGATGTGGTGCTGATCTTGTTTTGTTGCTTTGTAGTGTTTTGGGCGATTGCTTCCCCGATAATTTCCGCAGGAGGGATTTTGCCATGATAGATTTTCAAAATGTTTCTTTTTCTTATGGTGAAGAATCCAGCGGCGGAGGGATTAGAAATGTCAATCTCACCATAAACACAGGGGAATTTGTTTTACTCACGGGAGAATCCGGCTGTGGGAAAACAACGATTACCCGTTTGGTAAACGGGCTGGTGCCTCATTATTACGAGGGCAATTTAGAGGGCGATGTCCTTCTGGACGGAAAAAGCGTATCAGATACGCCGCTTTATGACTTGGCTGCTATGGTGGGATCTGTATTCCAGAATCCCAAAAGTCAGTTTTTCAACGTGGATACGGATAGTGAATTAGCCTTTGCCTGTGAAAATTTAGGCTATCCTCAGGAGGATATCCTGAAAAGGATTGACCGGACAGTTTCCGATTATCATATTGAAGATTTGATGGGGCGAAGCGTGTTTGCTCTGTCCGGGGGCGAAAAGCAAAAAATAGCCTGTGCTTCATCAAGTGTATTGCTGCCGGGAATTATGGTCCTGGACGAACCATCTTCTAATTTGGATATGGCTGCTATTGATGACCTGCGGCAGGTCCTGAGCCTCTGGAAAAAGCAGGGCAAAACAATTCTGATCGCAGAACACCGCCTTTACTACCTTCACGATCTTGCAGATCGTGTGCTGTATGTAAAAGATGGGGAGATTGAACGGGAATACACGCCTGCTGAATTTGACAGCTTATCGGATGGCACTCGAAAAGAAATGGGACTGCGGCCGTTTTCTCTCTCGAAGTTGAAGCCTGCGAATCAGTATCAGGCGCATACAGCTAAACAGATGGAATTTCAAAATTTCTGCTTTGCGTATAAAAAGCGGGAACCGGAAAGCCTCCATATTCCGAGTGCAGAACTGCCTGTTGGAGAAACGATTGCCATTATCGGTCTGAATGGCGCTGGAAAATCTACTCTGGCCCGCTGTATTTGCGGACTGGAAAAGAAGTGTGGCCTTTTGCAGGTTGACGGGAAAACCCTTGATTGGAAAGCCCGGCTCAAACATTGCTACATGGTAATGCAGGATACCAGCCATCAGCTATTTACCGAAAGCGTGACGGATGAAGTGCTTCTGAGCATTGACAACGAGGATGAAACTGTTGTGGATAAAATCCTTAAACAGTTTGATCTGCTGGAATATAAAGACAGGCACCCGCTTTCTCTTTCCGGCGGGCAAAAACAGCGGGTAGCGATCGCGTCTGCCATTGTGAGTAACCGGGAGATCATTGTGTTTGACGAACCAACCAGCGGGCTTGATCTCAAACATATGCGGGAAGTTGCGCGGAGTTTGAAGTCACTCGCGGATCAGGGCAAAACGCTTCTTGTTATTACGCATGATCCGGAGTTGGTGATGGCGGGATGTTCGTATGTAGTCCATATGGAAAAAGGGCAAATAAAAGAAAGCTATCCATTGGACGAATCCGGCAGTAAAAAGGTTTTGGATTTTTTCCGAATCCGCCAGTGAATTTTAGAAATTATGAATGTCAGGGCCGCCTTGACTGGACAGAAAGATAATGATAAGAGGCCGCTTTACTTTGGCGGCCTCTTGTTTTTGAAGCACAGACAGTACGGCTCAATATAAGGAGGGCTTATGTTCAAAAAAATCTTTGAGTACGCAGGGCCATATAAGAAAAATATGTATGTGGCCACGGTTGTCGTACTGGTCAGCGTTCTTATGGGCGTCCTGCCTTTTGTGCTGGCCTATCAGGTCATTTCGCCATTGGTTATGGGCGATTCTGTTGAAACAGAATTTGTTTTATTGCGTGTTATAGGGGTTTTGATCTGTCTTGTTTTGCAGGCGTTTTTTTATGGATGGGGATTATCAATTTCTCATAAAGCAGCATATAACACATTGTTCCGTCTGCGGGTATCTCTGCAAGAGAAGTTTGAGAAACTTCCCCTTGGCATTGTGGAGGAAAAAGGGACAGGGACAATCAAAAAGCTGTTTGTCGATGATGTGGACAGCTTGGAATTGCTCCTTGCTCATTCAGTCCCGGAGGGTATCGCAAATTTACTGATCCCGCTGGTGATTTATATTGCTATGTTTTGTGCGGACTGGAAACTGGCTCTTATGTCTTTGGCCTCTATCCCGATCAGCCTGCTCTCCATGGTCATTATGTACTCTGTTGGAATGAAGCGCATGGGTCCCTACTATCAGTCTGCACAGAAAATGAACAACACGATCATTGAGTACATCAATGGTATGGAGGTTGTCAAGGTTTTCAACCGGGAGAGTGAATCTTACGAGAACTTCCGCAAGGATGTAACGGACTATCGGGATTATACCTTGGCATGGTATAAGGCCGCCTGGCCCTGGATGGCGATATACGGAAGTCTGCTGCCCTGCACTGTTATTCTGACTTTGCCTCTTGGGGCATGGTTTGTTCTCTGTGGCATAAGCACTTTACCTGATTTGATTTTAGTCCTCTGCCTTTCCCTCAGCATTGGGATTCCTCTCCTGAAAGCACTGGGCTTTATGGAGACGATTCCGAATCTGAATTATAAGATCACGGCACTTGAACAGATGTTAAATGCGGCACCGCTGCAAGCTGCTGAGGATGATTTCCACGGACAGGATTTTAACATTTCTTACGATCATGTTTCCTTTGCGTATCAGACGACACAGCCTGGCCCAGATGGGAAACCGATAATAGCGGAAAACGAAGTCCTCCACGATATTACCTTTGTGGCACAAGCAGGGCGAAAAACTGCCCTAGTTGGTGAATCCGGTTCTGGCAAGAGCACCCTTGCAAAACTGTTGATCCACTACTATGACCCGCAGAAAGGGAGCATTTCCATTGGCGGGCAGAAACTTTGTGATATGAGCCTGGAGGCATTGAACAGCCGCATTTCCTATGTGGCTCAGGATCAGTACCTGTTTAACACCTCCCTGCTGGAAAATATCCGTCTTGGACGTTTGGATGCTACCGATGAGGAAGTAATGCAGGCGGCGAAGAAAGCCCAGTGTATGGAGTTTCTGGAAAAGCTGCCGCAAGGTATTCACTCCATGGCGGGCGATGCGGGGAAAATGCTTTCCGGGGGGCAGCGCCAGCGAATTTCCCTGGCGCGGGCAATATTGAAGGATGCCCCGATTGTAGTGCTTGACGAGGCCACGGCCTATGCTGATCCAGAAAATGAGGAAAAAATGGAGGCTGCTATTGCGGAGCTGGTGAAGGGAAAAACCTTGGTAGTTATCGCTCACAAACTTCCCGCTATAATGAACGCAGATCAAATATGCGTTATGGATCACGGAAAGATGGTGGCAACCGGAAAACATCAGGAGCTGATTCAAGCTTGCCCAGAATACCAAAAGTTGTGGAAAGCGGCCCAGGACAGCGCCGAGTGGAAAGTATCTACTGCAAAGGAGGGAAGATAAATGTTTGCATTGATTTCAAGAATCCTGAACCTCTCCGGGAGGTATAAAAGCCGTATTCAGGCTGCATTTCTATGTGCATTTGTCGAGTCCATTCTCTCCAAAATGCCGATCTTCATGGCGTTTATTGTCTTGGCCGGGTTTGCTGATAATACGCTGACTGGAAAGACCTGTCTGTTTGTCGGACTTGGATTATTAGCTGTTGTAGTGGTTCAGACAGTGGTTCACTATTTGAGCGACCGTCTGCAAAGTGCCGCTGGATTTATGATCTTTGCTGATAAACGGATGGAGTTGGGAAATCATTTAAGAAAAATGCCGATGGGTTACTTTACATCGGGGAATATTGGCAAAATCAGCTCTGTTCTCAGTACGGATATGGTATTCATTGAGGAAGTTTCTATGAGTACCATTGGCAACATGATGAGCTATATGCTGTCTACTTTGGTTTTAGCTGTTTTTATGTTCGTACTGGATTGGAGACTTGGGCTGATTGCGGTAATCATTACCTTGCTGGCATCACTGGTTGCAAAATATATGAATAAGGTTTCCTTCAAGGAGGCTGTCGGGCGTCAAAACCAAAGCGAGAATTTGACGGATGCGGTCTTGTCTTTTGCTGAAGGAATTGGGGTTATCAAAAGTTACAATCTGCTCGGAGAAAAATCTGACGAATTAACAGAAAACTTCAAAAAATCAAGGGATGTCAATACGAAGTTTGAGCAGAAAATGACACCGTGGACCACTGGCTTAAACATTCTCTATGGCGTGGGTATTGCCGCTATCTTCGGTTTATCCGTTTTTTTACATCAGGAAGGCGTACTCTCCCTGGCTTATCTTTTGGGCGTGCTGCTGTTTGTCTTTGATCTCTTTGGACCTCTGAAAGCTCTTTATGGAGAAGCAACCCGACTAACCGTTATGAACGCTGCCCTTGATCGTATTGAAGCGGTATTGGATGAACCGGAACTTTCCGGCAACGGCAAGCAGCATATTCCGGCTCAGGCACAGCCGGGACAGCCGGAAGTCCTGTTCAACGATGTTACATTTGCTTATCAGGATAAAGAGGTTCTGCATCATATCAGTTTTGCCATGAAGAAAAATTCTATGACAGCGCTGGTTGGACCGTCCGGTAGCGGTAAGTCCACCATTGCAAACTTGCTGGCGCGACTTTGGGATGTAAAATCCGGCAATGTGACGATAAGGGGCGTGGATATTCGCAATGTACCTCTGTCGGAATTGATGGATCAGATCAGCATGGTATTCCAGCGCGTGTATCTGTTTCAGGACACCATTTACAACAATATCATCATGGGAAAGCCGGATGCCACGGAAGAAGAAGTCTATGAGGCCGCCAGAAAAGCCCGCTGCTATGATTTCATTATGGCTTTGCCCGACGGATTCCAAACGGTGGTTGGTGAGGGCGGTGCAACACTTTCCGGCGGCGAAAAACAGCGTATTTCGATTGCCCGCTGTATTCTGAAAGACGCGCCTATTGTCATTTTGGATGAAGCTACCGCAAGTGTAGATACGGACAATGAAAGCTATATTCAGGAGGCTATTTCCGAATTGGTGAAGGGAAAAACCCTGCTTGTAATCGCTCACCGCCTAAATACCATCCAGAACGCCGATCAGATTTTAGTTATAGACAACGGCCAGATTGCACAGCAAGGAACCCATGAGGAACTTTTGAAACAGTCTGGTATCTATCAGGATTTTGTCAATATCCGAAAGAGTGCGGCTGGCTGGAGTCTTGCTTAATGACGAAAGGAGCTGCCTATGAAACTTCATACTGCCGGAGAGGATTATTTGGAGGCCGTGCTTATACTTCAAAAGAAGCTCGGTATGGTGCGTTCCGTGGATGTTGCTCGGTACATGGAGGTTTCAAAACCCAGCGTTTGTTACGCAGTAGGAACTTTACGAGAGGGCGGCTTTTTGACAACAGACGAAAACCATTATCTACACCTGACCGATCTTGGCCAGGATGTGGCTGAAAAAATCTACGAGCGCCATTGTTTTCTAACAAAGCAACTTATATCTATAGGCGTTGATCCTGAAACGGCGGAGGCTGATGCCTGCCGGATTGAACATGATATTAGCGCAGAAACCTATGAACGGCTGAAAGAATTAGTCACGAAAGAATAATTACATAGCGTATGAACCTGCCCCGTCTACGGGGAAAGAAAAAAACCGTTGGTTGGGGCAGGTGACTTTGCGCGCCTATTTTAAGTTATTACCTTAACGGCGGTTTTGAGAAATCAGAGCCGCCGTTTCTTTGCGTCTACACAAACCAATGACGACTTGCAGAGACACGGTAGCCGATTGGAGGTTATTTTGCCGTGTCCTTCTTTTTGTTTCGCAGTATCCATGATCTGCACCAGTTAAAAAAAGCGCAGCCCCTCCGTCGGAGTCATCCGGCCTTGAAAGTGAAATTAAACAGTACATAACCGATAATATATTTTCGTGCGCTTGTGCGGCCTTGTGTCGCTCAGGCGCATTTTGCTTTCCAGACTTCGAGACAAAGTGTCCCGAGGTGCGGTGCCGTTCTCCGCCGTTACTCCATTTCGTTTCCGACCAACCCCGAACAAACTGAAATGGAGGATTTTACGATGACTACTATCAATTTGAAAGATATTTATTATTGGTACACGCAGGATCAGCTTATCGAAGTTTCTGACGAGGTGGCCGAGGTATTCAAGGCCGATGCCCGCTATGAGATGGCCTACCAGCGGCGGCTCTCCCGGCACAAGGCGCAGTATTCTCTGGACTGCGATGACGGGATTGAGTATTCCGCTTGCCTGCATGAGCCGACCCCGCAAGAGCTCCTTGAACGGATGGAAACCTTTCTTCGTCTGTGGAACGCTCTCAATTCTCTGCCGGAGATCCAGGGCCGCAGAATTGACGCACATATCATTCTTGGCAAGTCGATTAAGGAAATTGCCGAAGCCGAGGGCGTGCATGAGGAGTCTATTCGCCAGTCGATCAAGCGTGGCCTTGAACGCATGAAAAAAACTTTTTGATTTTTTCTTCTTAACCCACTTGGAATTGATGAAAAAATGTCTCGGTTTATGAGAGGAGGTTTTCTTCCTAACGCAAGGGAATAACGGCAACCCTGAGTAAGTACGGGGAGCCAGACGGTGGGTGCGCGGTGACATCGCCCAAAAGAGATTGAGCGAACAACACCAACACTGTAAATGGGCCCGGCCATCCCAAGGCCATGATCCGGCGCTGAACAGGTTGGCTGCCTGTTCCTCCGGGCTTGTCGCTTTACTTGCGTTGAGAGCGCCGCACAGAAAATAACGATTGTCTTTGGACAGGCCAAATAAATATGTGCGGCGCTCTCTAATATTCAAAAACTATAATAAACCTCGAGACAAAGTGTCCCAAGGTGGGGTAAGGCAACAGGCCAGCATCCCGGTGGTGCTGGCCTGTTGCGTTTCCCTACTAAACAGCGGGAGGCGTTCTATCAATCTGCGAAGGAGGTTTACCGTGAAATTAACTACACAGGAACTTGAACAAATGAGAAGCGTTGACATTGGCGCGGTGGCTGCCGAGTCCCTGCCTGATGTGAGCGGTATGACCTTTGACAATGCGCTTTCCCGAAAGGAGCGCATCTCTCGATTTTTGCAGACTGTCAAAAATCCATACTGCTTTTGCATCGGTGGTGTTGGCGTGAAAATTGAATTTGCTGAAAGCGGGCCATCTCTCCAAGATAAGCTGACGGATTTGCTGCTGCGGCAAAGAAGCGGGCTGTAACTTCGGTTACAGCTCGTTTTGCTTCTTCGAGACAAAGTGTCCCGAAGTGGAGGCATCCTTGTTGTCCTCCCCGGGCAGAGTTATAATATAAGTGTAATGTGATAGGGAAGGAGGAACAATGGCACGAGCAAAAAACAGAGGGTATCAGCAGAGTTTCTCTCCCTCTTACACAATCCGCCGCTGGCGGCTGGGCATCTATATCCGGCTTTCAAAGGAAGATTTGAAAAAAGGAAAAGACGATAGCAACAGCGTAAAGAACCAGCGTGACCTACTGAACGATTTTTACCGACGCAACATTGACGAGTTTGAAAGCATCACGGAATATGTGGATGATGGTCATACTGGAACGGACGCCAACCGTGAAGATTTTCAACGGCTCTTGGCGGATGTCATGAGCGGTAAAATCAACTGCGTTATAGTAAAAGACCTGTCCCGCTTCGCACGAAATTATAGCGATGCCGGAAGTTTGATCGATAACCTGTTTGTTCAAATGGGTGTTCGCTTTATCAGCCTTGCTGAGAATGTGGACAGCTACAAGAACCCCGACAGCGTTTCAAATATCATCGTTCCCATTACAAACGTGATGAACGATAATTACTGCTATCAGACTTCCAAAAAGATCCGGCAGGTATTTGATTACAAACGGCGCAACGGCCAGTATATCGGAGCATTTGCTCCTTACGGCTATGTAAAGCACCCAAAGGACAAGCACAGGCTGATTGTTGATCCCGATGCTGCTGAAAATGTCAAACTCATTTTCACAATGCTTATTCAAGGGTCATCAAAACGTGCTATCGCGCTGTACCTGAACGAACACGGCGTACCGAGCCCCTCGGCTTACAAGGTACAAAAGGGCTTGCCTGTTTCGACAAGAGGGTATGACGATCCTATGTGGGGAGTCCGCATGATCCACTCCATTCTTACCAATCCGACCTACACCGGGGATTTAGCCCAAGGCCGAAGCCGGGTGAAAAGCTACAAGGTACACCAGATTGAAGCTGTTCCACGCGAGGAATGGGTAGAAGTGGCTGGAACGCATGAGGCCATTATCGACTATGAAACTTTCGACAAGGTACAGGCTCTCTTACAGCGTGATACCCGTACTTCACCGAAAGGCCGTGAGGTACATTTATTCAGCGGCTTTCTGAAATGTGCCGATTGCGGGCGGGCCATTACCCGATGCGTTGGCAAGAACAACAATGTATATTATTCTTGCTCAACCTACAAGAACCGTTCTCGGACAGCCTGCACCATGCACTCAATCAAGCATGAACGGCTGGAGGCTGCTGTTTTGTTCGCTGTACAGCATCAGGTACATTTGGCTGTTTCCTACTCGGAAATCGTCACGCAGATCAATTCCGCTCCAATCAAAAAAAGCCAGTCTTACCGCCTGGACGATCTGATAGCTGCAAAAGAGCGGGAACTGACAAAGATAACACGCTACAAGCAATCTCTTTATCAGGACTGGAAAGACGGTGAAATCACCCAGCAGGAATACCGGGATATGAAGGCTGACTATGAACGGCAGACTTCTGATATTTCCGCGGTGCTTACCCGGCTGAACGCTGAACGCGCAGAACTGGCAAACGGTGTAGACAACGAGCATCCCGCACTGGTAGCCTTTATGAAGTATCAAAACATTGAAGCCCTCAATCGGGAAATCTTGGTTGAGCTTGTGGACTATATCAAGGTCTATGAAAACGGCAATATCAGCGTGAAATTCAAATTTGCTGACGAGCTCCGCAAGATTGCCGAGTACATTGAAATCAACACTACGGAAGATACCGCAGTAGCGGGCTAACCCCCGCTACAAACCCCTTTGACAGTGTGTTTTCCTAATAGGCGCTAATCATATCTTTCACATCATATTGGAAACTTGTAAGATACCTATAAATATTGTCTTTCAAGATATTCTGGGAAATTTCGCTTAAGCAATCTTTTCCTTTAAATAGCATATTTATTTCGTCAACAGGCAATTTTATTGACGAAATTCTAATCAAATATTCAAGTCTTGCCATTTTTACAAACTCAGAATTATGCATTTGACAATAGGATGCAATATTTTCTTTAAGAATTTCACTATCCAAGCTTCCGGCTATCCCTGTTAAATTAGCTTCTAAAAATGTAAACAATATTTGTGCAAAAGAGCCTTTGATTACCTCTGTGAATTCACTTTTAAATTTAATATCTTCTTCATCACCTTCTTTGATTTTTTCTTCTATCATATGTATAAGTTTATCTACCATATACATTGAAAAATTACAAAGAGATCCTATTACTTTCGTCACAGATTTAAAAATAAAGTCAATTCCTTCTTCTCTTGGAGCATTTTCCATCTTCCCAGAATAATTCTTTAAAATATTGCCCATGAAATCAATATATCTGCCCATTTTTAATACATCATTATTAGTTTTTCGCACTTCTTCATCTTTTTTTAGGTTTTCTTCATTGTCATCACTTTTTGCCTCTTGTTCTTCTAATTCTCTCATCTTTTGATCCCTAATTGCAGGAATTTCTTCATTTTGGGGAACATTATATATGCGTTCCACTCTTTTTTCTATATCCCCACCCCAATCTTCTATGAGTTTTCTTATATTATCATATTGAAAATCCTGATATTGTTTCAATAATGGTTCACCAAATTCTTTTACAAGAGGAATAATTTGATATTCTATATTCATTTCATATGCCAAGAATAAAGCAATATTATAATTTACATCCTCATTAATATTTTCAAATACACTCCTTATAACTTGCTCTTTTTCTATAGGCGGTAACGAGTTCTCTATATGACTGCCAACAAAGTAATAATACATATAACTATGTTTAAATCTATAAATATCATCCTTACACTCTAAAAATTTAAATTCTACCAACCAGTTTATTACCTCTGTTGCCTTCAATTTTGTATTAGAATGATGTTCTTTATAATCCAAAATTACGCCTAATATATATTCTTCCTTAACGTACTTTTGTATTCCATCCATATACATTTTATATGCTATTTTTTGTAAAATCGTCTTATATATGCTGATATTATTACTTACACGACCACCATGCTTTTGGGCAAGTGCAGTCAATTTATTTAAAATTAATCCATCATAAACATACGAATACCTACTGTAGTCCAACTGAGTTGGTTGTTCCTGTTCAAGATAAGAAAGAACTAACAACAAATCAATCGGAGTCTTATTAAAATAATTGGATTTCATTACCGCCTGAATTTGAGCATATTTTTCTTTTCTTTTGGCATCAAATGCAACGCTTCCTTCTTCATACCCACCACTTAAATTTAGCCATTTATTGATAATACGCTCCTTTGATGTTCTTCTAGTCGGCTGAAGTATCAAAATGCTAAATGTCTCTTGAATATAATCATTCATTTCAACATAATTTAAAGGATTCAAAATATCTAAAGTATGATTTCTTGTTATAATTACATATCCAAACTTAATGGTAAAATACTGAAGAATTTTCTTGGCACTTTTATCTGTGAGTTTAATTTCTTCAAAATTGTCAATGAGGCATACTCTTTCGCTAGAATCCTTTTGCATAATTGCGTTAACATCGATGTTATTATAAGTATCCCTATATTTTTCCTCTATAATTCTATTTAATGCTTCCCCATCTGCAGTATTAATTTTGGATATATCCAAAAATACAGGAAATTTTTTTAATTCAAAATATTGTTTAAATATTTGTTTTAATAATGCTGTTTTTCCATACTCTTTTTGGCCTCGGATTGAAATATATTTTTTATCTTCTAAATGTTTCAGCAATGAAGGCATATCTCTCAAAAACTTTGTGACTTTACCTTTGTCCTCTCTAAGTGTCGGAAAACCAAATATCTCTGACAATTTTAATTCTTTCCTATCCCCACATACTATATCTATGTCCATTTCCTCTAAATAATCCTGGACTTCCTTTTTTAATTCTATGCCCGAGCCCCAAAATCTATTCTTTTTAAAACAATGATATCCTGTATCTATTATTTTTTTATATAATTTTCCATCCCACTCATATGAAAAAAAACATTCTTGCATTGGAACATGTCCAGTATTTATTTTTAAGATATTAAAACCACTTTGATCGGGATTTTTTTTATCAAACAGCTGATTTCCTTTTATAAAATAATTAGAGGACTCATCATAATTTTGCTTTAAAATGAATTCTGTTGTATGGTCATGTCCAACTAAAATAATATCTGAATATTTTTTGTGGTATTCATCCCATATTGCTTTGTCAGCCCAATCCAACCATTCTGCACTATGGTGCATCATGGTAATAACAATGTCATTAGGTGCTTTAACTGGAAGTTGGTTTAATGGCATTTGCATTTTTCCATTTACGATTTTCATTTTACCTTTTTCTTCATGCCGTTTTGAGCACCAGCTTGTATTTAAACAATGGAATTTTAAATTAACATTTCCTTCATCTAGATTCAATTCATTTATTGTCAAAATTTTATCGTCCATACAAGACATCGCACCGTATTTTTGATCCCATTCTGACACAAAATCAAAATAGTTCCTTTGAATTTCTGTACACATTTTTAAATGTGATATATCCGTTATATCTAATCTAGATGATATGAGAAGTGCATCTCTCACTGATGCCATCCTATTATCGAAGTCACAATCATGATTTCCTGGAACAATTACCGTATAAATAACAATTTTAGGGAAACGTTCTTTTATCAAAGAATAAATTTCTTCTAGTATTAGTTCCACAGCCACATACTGATTCTTTTGTCCTGAAAATGCAAGATCGCCTGTTATACAAAATAATACTGTTGTGTTCCCTGGCTCTGTTATATGATTGCAAATTGCACCCCCAAGAGAACTTGTTCTTTCAGAAAGCACATCGAAATCAGCATCATCCTTAATATGTATATCTGTTAGCTGAACCATTACCAGTTCCATGTTTTCCCTCCTATGTACTATTATCATAAAAACTTTAATCTTAATGCAACTATATTTTTATGTGTTCCATCTTTTCATTTTCTTATGATGTGAACTTTTCATGCTTTTTATTTAATACCAATTAACTACAATCTTTATTTTGTCTTTTGCTCAATCGACTATTACCCATTCAAATCAGTCAAAATACATTTGCTTTCACAGGTTAATTTTCCTATTCGTTAGTTCTATATCTTCTCTGATAGTAATCCATCACTCTATATTCAATTGCATCTTTCATCTGCTCCGCAAATGCCGGATTACAAATTACCGCCTGCAAATCATTACTTAATGCAAGTGCCGCGCCATCTTTTTCAACAAAAAAACCGTTTCCAGACTTCAATAAGAAATGAACCGGCATTTGCATAATCTTCTTCACATGCTCTTTGTCGGAAATAGTGAGAAATTCTTGATAAGTAATCCCACTGTCAAAATCTTTCCAGTTTGTACTCGTGTTAAAAAATTCTTTCCAACTTGCTAAAAGTTCTTCCTTTGTTACAACTATACGAATTTTTCCATAATTATAAAAAGCCATCAAAACAGGCATTTTATAAACTTTAGACATACTGGTGTTTTCAATTAGACTGATAAACTCTTTCCCTCTTCCATTATATAAGGTGGTTTCTTCATCTGTTAGTTCTCCCATATCATTCAAAAAATCTAAATATCTTTTGAATGGATTATCGGTAGAGTGTCTCAGTACATTCTGATAGATTTCGTCATCCATATAAGTAAACAAATCAATTCGAGATGGTCTTTTACCCAACAATTCCTTTACTCGTAGGTATTCGTTCCGAATCTGCTCTCTTATATGAAGATGCTTTTTATCCATTTCTGCAAACAAATCAATCAGTCGCATATCAAAGTCGATCATACAATCGTCTGGATAACCTGAATGTTCTGTTACATAGTAAATTTCTTCATTAAGTAAGTTCTTCCCTGTAAGAAAATATCGAACCTTCCCAGCTTTCAAGTAATTTCCGATGAAGTCCAACACATTTAAATATTCTTTGCCTTTACTTTTACGTAGTCCTCGACCAAGCTGCTGAAGAAAAATCGTTGGCGATTCCGTTGGTCGAAGGAACATAACCATATCTACAGATGGAACATCAACTCCTTCATTAAACATATCTACCGAAAAAATCACTCTAATTTCCCCATTTTTTAGTCTGTTAATTGCAATATTCCTATCCTCTGAAAATTTACCTTTCGCATGGCTATATACCGCAACAGAAGGAACTCCTCTCTTACAAAATTCCTTTGCCATTTCTTCTGCATGCTCTCTGGTGCTGCAGAACCCCAATGCACGTTTTGAGCCATACTTGCAATAATACTTATAAATTAAATCATGTCGGTGAACATTTCCAATAAAAGTCTCATTCAACTCTGACAAATCATATTTCCCATTTACCACATGTAATTTAGAATAATCCGTATCGTCATAAATTCCATAGTAATGAAAAGGAACCAACATTCCCTTATTGATTGCATCTGCCAGTGAGAGTTCATATGGTACGTTATAGTCACATATTTCATAGATATTCTTTCCATCCATTCGCTCCGGCGTGGCTGTAAGCCCCAGTAAAAATTTAGGTCTAAAATAGTCAACAATTTTACGATATGGATTGTTGACCATATGATGACACTCATCAATCACGATATAATCAAAATAATCCCTTGCAAAGTAATTCTCATTCAAATACTCCGATTTTCCAAGTGTCAAGACCGATGCAAAAATTACAGATTTACTGGTACATTTGTCCGAACTCTGAAAAAAACCAAAGTCATCTGAATTTCTTATATTATAAAAGGTTGTTGCTGCTTGATTCAAAATTTCTTCGCGATGTGCAATAAACAATACCCTTCTATACGGCTTAGAATCAAACGCTGCAATACATGTTTTTCCCACTCCTGTTGCTGCCTGAATTAATGCACGTTTCGCACCCTCTGCGCGTGTAGTTTCCAATGCATACAGTATCTCTATCTGTGCCCCCCGTGGCTCATAAATCATTCGCACATTGTTATCTTGCGAATCTTCTTGGTCATACTTGTCCAAATCTTTTGCAACCGCTGGTCGATGCCAATTCTTAGAATAATGCCTAAGTTCTTCATCATCAATTATAATAGAATGATTTTCAAATAAATCCTCAAAAGTCTCATAAAATTTACGATAACTCTCCGGGTCTCTCTTACTGTTAAATCGATAGTTCCACTCGATTCCCGAAGTTAATGCACTTCTCGAAACATTGGAAGAACCAATATACATCTCACTATAGGTAGTGTAATGAAACATATATGCTTTGGGATGGAAAGAACGCTTCGGTTCATTATAGAACCTTAAATCCACTTGTTCTCCCAGCGTTTTTTTTATCAAATACAATGCAGAGGGTTGTGTAATCCCCAGATAGTTTCCGGTAAGAATGCGAATTTTAGCACCACGTTGCAATGCCTGACTCAAATCCCTTAATAATAGTTTAACTCCGGATTCCATCAAAAACGATACAATAATTTCTGCTTTGTCTGCCTTCTTAAGGCTATTGGCCAGACGGGAATATAAAAACATCCTTTCATTAATCCCCCCTGTTATCACATCTGATGAAGTATTGGTATCTAAATCTTTATTTAAATTTTCCGCAGAATTAAATTCAGCCATTGTTCTTCCCCTCTTTCCGGTCTAACATCCCCAGTAATCCACATTTCTTTAATCCAAATACCTGCAATATCTTCCATAAATTTTTGAAATTTCTCTTATGTAAAATCCGTAAAAACATCTGTTCCTATCCCCATCAAGCGTTCCGTATTTGAATGAAGTGTAAATAATCCCATTCTCTTTCAACGCTGCAATCATCTTCTTTAAAACATTTTTTAACACATCCCTTTACACTTCTTAAAAGCGCAACCATATAATATCTAGTTATTATTTAAACTTAAAACTTGCTGAATGATTATCGATTTTCTTATTCTTTATACAAAGTACTTTTCGTATATAACATCCAACATTAAAATGTCCAACGCACTCTGTACATCTTTTGCATTTTTCATCATCAGTTAGGTATATGACTTTTCCATCACCATCATCTTTAACACTAATCGCATCATATTTGCATACACTCTCACAGGCCTTGCATCCAAGGCACATCTGATATTTTGTGAGTTGACACTGAATCTTTCCCTCCGCTCCAGAAAGTGTCTTTGCTTTTGCTATATGGATATCCTTAATTATTACTTTAAGCTTTGTGCTCCCTAATCGTCCTTGAAGAACCAATAGCACCTTCCCATTCTTGTTCATTACATAAACTTCACCTAAACGCTTATTTCCCAGCTCTTTATTTATATAACCAAATGGCTTAAATAGTTCATATAATTCTTCTGTAATGGGTCTTTGAAGTTCATAATTGAAAGCTTTCTCATCGTTTGCACAAGGTTCAAATGAGACAACAGAAGTCTGTGCTGCATCAAGTCCATTCCCTCCCTGTCGTGCTTTCCATCCACCTTCATTTACATATTCTTCTGGGTCAGGTTTTCCAATTTTATGTGCGAAATTTATTAATAGACTATGCCAGTGTTCATATTGTTCATACATGTGAACTTTAGCAAGAAACTCTGACCAACCACCGTTGTTTGGGCAACACCAACATCCAACTCTTGTCCATCCGAGTCTATATGCATAATTAAAATCAATTTTCGTTGTCAAAATATAAAGCCATACATCAAAATCAATCCAGTTAATGATCGGCGATGCAACCGTCTGTTTAGAAATTTTGGGGCTTTCACTTTCACGCTCATATTTACTTCTACTTAGAGATTCACTTCGTCGAATTCCTTGAAAGCTAAGAATATTCTTCTTATCTTTAAATGCAGTCGAAATTGTCTTTTGAATTGCCCCCGTCTTAAAAACAGTGCAACACCATCTCATGACTCGACTTGGAGGTCCAACCACATCACATAATTCCTCAAAATTTTTTTCTCTATTTTTTGCAGTTAGAATCCGTACTCCCTGAGATTCTTCATTTTTATTAAATCTTTTTTTATATTCCATTGTATATGGAAACTCTAGTGTAGTGTCACCAAAAACGTGAAGAACCTTATTGGTTCCCAATGCTCTATTAACTAAATGAGAAGTTACTGTTGAATCCTTTCCACCACTAAATGATACCATCATATCCTCAATGGCATATTTATCTTCATACTGTTGTACAAAACTGACGGCTTCTTCTGTAATATAGTTATATCTATCTCTATTAGCTGCTACAAATTTTTCAATATGCTGATTAAAATATTGATAATCAATTCTATTTGCGAACTGATTGTATCTTTGTTTTATTGATTTAACTTTTTCAATCGGCAATGTGTTCAATTTAGCTACAGACAAACGTACCTTTTTTCCATCAATAATATAAACTCCACTACCATACCAAACAGACGCTTTTTGATACTTTGTAGGATTGTCTTTCGAAATAATTGAAATTAACGCATTCTCTTCTGGGAAAACCGGACGTATATCAGTTGCGATATATTTTCCTTCTGTCCCACATTTGGGACAAACTTTTTCATATATTGGAACTTTGCATTCCTGACACCAATAAATTGTTGATGACATTTTTGTTGTGCAACCGCAATTAGGTTTCACACATTTATCACCATTCATCGGCACCCCACACTTGGGGCAAATTCTTTCTATCATATCTTTTCTTGCCCCTGCTCTATTTTAATTGCATCACAAATATCTCCAATATTACATTCAAAATATTCGCATATTCTTAATATCACTGACATTGATACTTCTTGTCCTTTATTGAGTTTTGTCATTGTCCCAGGTGCAATCTGCAGTTTTTCTCTAAATACCTGCTTACTCATGTCATGTTCTGCTAGCATAACCCATAATTTTCTATAACTTATTTTCATTTCAAATCCTCATCAGTATTAATCAAAAATAATATAATAATTTATTAGATATTCTACCATACCAAACAACATAAATATATAAAAATTATTCAAGTTCATGCGATTATTTTTCACCTGGATGAAGAAAATTTAAGTAATATAAATTTTTAAATTGAATTTAAATTCCTAGTTTTCCTCCTCCTTCGTTTCCACCTGCTTTTCCTCACTCCCCACATCCGTAACCCTGCAAATGGCTCCGCCATCAATCACGAATACAATCTTCCCCTTGGCCTTATCTCCCAATCTGTCATAGAGTCTGCCGGCACTCATGGACTCGCCTTTTACGGTAAAGGGACTGTTTGCCACATAACCAATCTTTCCCATGCCTTTCACCTTTACCTGTATCGCCTCTTTGTCATACACATTATCCGGCTCTTTCTCCAGTTTGACCTTCATTCCTTTTTCCATAAATCCATTGCCAAAATAATGATTACATCCTGTTATCGTAAAATACATCTCGTCCATCACGAATTCCTCCTCTTTCCTCTTTAATCAAACAAATCATGAAACAACATGCACCACCCTAATGTGGAAACAAAATCTCCCTTTTCTTTTTTCTTTGAATGAAAAGGAAGAAACAGGATTTTAAATGGCAGTGTAATCAACCAGCATACAACATATACGGGTAATAGCATTAACTTCAGTAAAAATGTAATCATAAATTTTTCCACCTTTCTTTTCCGCTAAATAAATAGAGCCATCCCAAGAACCTTTGCTGCCTTCCCAGGATGACTCTATCATACATAATTACAAGTCCATAAATCTTCACTTGTGTTTCGAATCTTTGTTCTGTTATTTCATATATTGTGCGGATAATCTCTGTATTTCCTCTTTTACTTCTTTCACCAGATTCTCCGGTCCTACAATTTTTGCACCACTTCCCAGTGCCATCACCCAATGGATAAAATGGCTGCTTGCCGCAACCTTGGTAACCACTTTGAAATGTTCTTCGTCCACTTTGAGCATGGGTACATCTTTACCGAAGCGGTCAATCATCACTCCAGCCAGTCCGTTTTCACACAGGATCTCCACGTTCTGTTCTTCGCCGTCAAACATGCCAAACATCTTTTTGGCGTAAGCCGCCATGTCTATCTTCTCAAATTTATTTCTCCCCTCGCGTCTGGCTGACTCCACCTTGATTTTCAGCATCTTGTCCACCCGGTAATGCTTGATCATGTCTGCCTGGGAGTCATATCCCACCAGGTAGTAATTTTCATCATCCCAGGACAGTCCCCATGGGCTGATGATATACCGTTCTCCAGTTCTCCGCAGTTCCGGCTCCTTTTTCCTATTCCACTGGAAATACTGGAAAGAAATTTTGAGGTTCTGGGCGATGGCATTATGGATGGCATCCACATTTTCCATGATGCCCTTGTTCATGGATTTTACCCGGCCAGACACATAAACCTGGCGCTGTAACATTGATGCCTCCTGTTTACTTGCCAGGTGTTCGATTTTCTTGATGAGCTGGTTGGATTTTTCCTCTGTAATAAATTTGGCGGATGCCACGGAATCCACGAGAAGTTTCAGTTCTGCCAGTTCAAAGTCCCGGTTGCTCACCTGGTAGTGATAGGTTTTGCCATATTGTGTCTTCTTTATTTGAATGCCAAAGGCATCCAACTGGGCAAGATCATCATACAGGCTTTTCCGCTCTGCAGTCACATCATAGGCTGCCAGTTGGTCAATGATTTCCTGCAAAGTCATATCGTGGTTGGCATCCGTATTTTCCAGAAGAATTTTTGCCAGGTACAAAATCTTCCGTTCCTGGTTGTTTCGCGGGCCACGGTTTTGTTTTTCGGGTTGTGTTGATATCATAGTTATCTCCAAATTATTTCCTATGGATTCTTTTGTCTCTTTGCTCTCGCTGCCTTTCTTTTCATAAATGGCCTCGATAAAATTTTGAGAATTTTGTGGGATATTCTCATAAGTATCATATAAACAGATAATAGTCTCTTTTAACATCAATAATATTATATTCCATATCTAAAACACAAACTACAGTATCTCCCCTCATCCTTCCATTAAATCCTCCATTCGGCATCCCAGGATCTGCGCCAAAGCCGCCAGATTGGCACCAGAGGCTTTATTGATATCCTTTGCCCGCTGTTCATACTGCTGAATCATCCGCAATGTCACACCGGATTTATCTGCTAACATCTTCTGGGAATACCCTATCGCCCTCCGCAGCATTTGCAGTTGCGTCGGCAAGTCGTCTCTGCTGATTCGTTTTGCCATTACATCCAGAAATTTTTCCTCCGATGCCTCATGGAGCGTTGGATACAAACCATAAATTTCATCCATGGAAATATGCTGCTTAATCTTTTTAAAGTCATTACCGGTATACCATTGATAATATGCCAGAATCCAGCCACACCAGTACTCCGGTGTTCTCTCATAAGTTATCTCCACATCCGGCATTTCCATGTCTTTTCCAGAATTTTCCATCACCTTCCATGCCAGTTCCACACCTGACATTCCTGACACATATTTAGGAGCACCCGCGCCAAATTGTTTTGCGATTCCGCCGGCAATAAATAAGTTCAGAAATTCATCCATATCCATTTTGCAAGCATTTGCCACATAATCAAAGGCCTCTCCCAGATTTCTCATGGCATCATCCAAATATTGCTTATTGTACGCGTGCATCATGGATTTCCACCTCCCCTCGAATCAAATCCCGGATATAAATCCCGGTCAAATCTTCCTTTTCCAATTCTGCAAAAAAAGCTTTTCGCGCCACCTCATCTCTTGCTTTCCTCCTTGCATAATAAATGCCACAGTCAACCACCTCATAACTCACGAATTTTATCGTTTGAAAGGCTTTGGGAGATTTTAATACAAATTGCTCCCCCAATTTTCCAAGCCGCATAGCATAATTCAACTGTTCCAGGGATATTTCATTGTTGGCAAAAGACCGGGCAAAAGAAAAATAGGAATCGTCCGCACGATAGCCAATAATTACGTCATATTCATCGATATTTATCAAAAAATTTTCTCTTAACCATTCTGCACTCCGTTTCATTAAAGGTGTAGACAATCGAATTTTTCGATATTCCATCAACAAAGCCAGCCAGTGCAAAATCGAATATTTTTCCGAGGACAGTTCCAAAATGTTCAAGGGACTTCTGTCCAGCTCATACTGATTCACATACCCGGCAATTTTCTCCGTACATGCCCATTCTTTTGCCAAATCCAGATTTTCCGTACAGTAAAATCCTCTGCCACAGTCATTATAAATCTTTCCTTTTCCGTAAATCGGTTTTTCTACAATCTCTGAAGAACCATGATATAAAATTACCGTTTCCATCCGTTCCCCCTTCTATCTCTATAGAGTTACTTTTATTATATCTCTATAGAGTTACTCCCGTCAATCGTTCTCTTTTTGACTATCCCCCTCCCAAGTGCTATCATTATCTGCGATGTGGGACTGTTCAAGCTGGTTCGCTGCCCCAACTATCTGGGAGAGGTGTTAATCTGGACAGGGGTGTTTGTCTCCGGTGTCACCGCCTTAAACGGCGGCTGGCAGTGGTGTGCCGCCATTCTGGGCTGGGTCTGCATCGTGTACATCATGTTTGGCGGTGCCAGATATAAATGGCTGTTGGGCTAAGCAGATTTCGGAAGGGGCATGGTAACGATGGCAAAGAAAAATTACGAGGATTTTCCCTTATCGCTGGCACTGTTTGACGCATTACCCGTCATCTTTTTCAGTGTCGCCATGATATTGATTGCAATGCGTTTCAGAAATGTGTTTTTTATCAAAGGAGCGGTACTGTGCGCGGTCTCTGGATCAGGAAAAGTGGTCTGGAAAATTATGATTACCGGCACGAAAAAGGACATTTCCCTCCTGAACAAGCAGCTTCGTATTCTCATGCCTGTCGGTTTTCTGCTGATGCTCATTGGTATCATTATGGGAATCAGCCTGGGAACGCTAAGCCTGAAAGTACTCTGGCGCAACATCTGCACCTTTCCTTCCCTTTTGTTTTTCCTGATCACTCTGGCAGGCATGATTTGCATGAGTGTCTTTGCCGTGAAGTACATAAAATCCTGCCTTGCTCCATAAGATAATAATATCTTAAAGAGTAGGTAGGATTTTTATGAAAATTCAATGGAAAACCTTATTCATTTGTCTTTTGATTCCACTGGCGGTGGGCGGTATCTCCGCTTTTCTCACCAAGGATGGCATGGAGGCTTTTAACGCCGCCAACAAGCCGCCTCTCACGCCACCCAACTGGCTTTTCCCGGTGGTGTGGACGATTCTGTTTATCCTGATGGGAATTGCATCTTATCTGGTTGCCACCTCCGGCAAACCCAGCCAGGCGGCTCTCACCGTCTACGGTCTGCAGCTGGTGTTCAACTTCCTCTGGTCCATCTTTTTCTTCAATATGCAATGGTATCTTTTTGCCTTTGTATGGTTGTTAATTTTGTGGTTTCTGATTCTCATTACCACTATGTCCTTCAAGCAGATTTCCAAAGCCGCCGGGTATCTGATGGTTCCCTATCTGTTGTGGGTGACCTTCGCCGGGTATCTGAATTTCGGCGTTTATCTGGTGAACCGGTAAAATACTTCGTTTTCCCCTACCCCTTTCCAGTAAACTGTGCTATGATATTACAAATTACAATACATAAAGAAGAAGTACTTCTTCAGAACGGAGGAAATTATGTACGAATTTACAGAAGATTGTCTGACACATATTGATGCCATTGATGAGGAACACCGCCGCCTGTTCCAGATGCTGAACGAAGCGATTACCCTCTCCCAGGAAACAGCAGATGTGGCACTCATCGCCAACAATCTGATTGCCGGTTTAAAAGACTATGCGGCAACCCATCTTGCCCATGAGGAGGCTTATATGGAGAGTATTCATGATCCGGAGCTTTCCCTTCAGAAGGCAGAGCATGCTGCTTTTACCAAGAAAATGAACGAGTTTCAGCTGGACACCACCTCTCCGGAGACTGCCCGGGCATCCTTCCAGGATTTGCTCACCTACCTTATTCGCTGGCTGTACCATCACATTTTAAACAGTGACCTGATGATTGGCAAAAGCCTGGCGGCGACGACCGATGATCCCTTTGCTTTCACGGATGCCTACAAAACAGGCATTAATCTGGTAGATGAGGAGCACCGCCGCCTGTTTGAGATTATCAGACAAACCCATGATTTGATTCAGGATGAACTTCTTTTTGACAAATATGACAAAATCATGAATCTGCTTGCAGAGCTTAGAGATTATACGGAATTCCATTTTCACGATGAAGAGATGCTGATGGAGCGCATTCAGTATCCAGACCTTGCCATCCAGAAACGTGCGCATGCTGTTTTTATTGAAAAGTTGGTAGAGGTTGACTTATCCGATCTGGATGAAATGGACAATGATCAGCAATCCTACCTCAATGATTTAATACAGTTTCTGCTGTCCTGGCTGTGCAATCACATTATGATATTGGACAAAAAAATTGCTATCTACATGCGGGAAAATCACATTGAGGAATAGGCTTACAGGCTGTTTAACAGTCCATTAATGCCCTCTTTTTCATAAATGCCCTTATAATAGGCAACCTCATCCTGAATCAGCTGATCGATAACCCGCATGCCCAACAGTTCCACCGGGGCTTTGTCATCGGTCATGAGATAATTGCCTGCATGGTAAGCCTGGCTTTGGGCCGATACGGTTTCCATCATATTCTGCAAGTTCTGGTTTTCCAGGGTGGTAACATTTTGCTGAAAGATTTCCAGCATATCTGCATTATCTGAGGCAAAAAGTTCCCGGTTGGTGGAACCCTTTACATCCGCCGTATAGACAGTGGAAAAGACGGAGGCAATGGTATCAGAAAGATATTGGTTGATATTTCCCTCTCCGCTTCCCCGCATATTCATATTCACTACCATGACACCATTCTCGGTCAGATGCTCCTTCACCAGAGTGAAAAACTCAGTGGAGGACATCTGGAAGGGGATGGTGATATCCTGGTAAGCATCCACCATAATCACATCGTATTTCTCATTCACTGCATTTAAAAATGCCCGTCCGTCGTAGGTAGTGACTTTTACCTCCTCCGGCAGGGAAAAATATTTCCGGGAAAGTTCCGTGATTTTCTCGTCAATCTCCACGCCCTCTAAATTCATATCTCCATAATATTTCTTACACTGGGTGGCATAGGTTCCGGTTCCCATGCCCAGAATCAACACATTCATGTCTTCCGGCTTTTTGTCGGAAACCATGAGAGGTGCCGCCATGGCATAATCATAATACATGCCGGTAAGCCCGCCCTCTTTCATATAGACGGACTGCACGCCGAACAGCACGTTGGTGGAAAGCACCACCCGGCTGTCGTTTTCGGATACCTGCAGATAGTTGTAGACAGACTCTCCTTCATAGGTTAAATCTTTCTGCCAGAAGGCAAAGGAATCGGAATAGCCCAGCCCGCAGCAGAGGACAAAAATCAGGGCAGAGGCAATCACCTTTTTCTTTCCGGTGTGGCTGCTGATAAAGTAAAGAGCAGACAGCACAATAAGGATTCCTGCAAAAATCAGGAAGGTGATGGAGGTTCCCACTGCAGGGATAGTGATGAAGGTGGGGACGAAAGTTCCAATGATACTTCCGATGGTGTTAAAGGCACCCAGAGTTCCCACCACCCGTCCGCTGTCGTCCAGGCTGTCCACAGTGTACTTCACCAGGGAGGGAGTCACCGTGCCCAGCAGAAATAAGGGAAACACGAAGATAATCATGCAGGCACAGAATGCTGCTATGATTAAGAAGTTGTTGCTCACGGTAAAGATCAGCAGGGCGGAGATTCCCAGGATGAGGTATTTGCCCACCACAGGAATCAGGGCAATCCAGCAGGCGGCAATGAGTATCCGTCCGTAAAGTTTGTCCGGGTTTGGGGACTTGTCCGCACTCTTTCCTCCGTAAATATTTCCCAGTGCCATGGCAATCATGATGGTTCCGATGATAATCGTCCACACAATCTGGGAAGAACTGAAATAAGGGGCAAGCAGTCTGCTGGCACCAAGTTCCACTGCCATCACAGACATGCCGGCGAAAAATTCCGTCAGATACAGAAACAGCTTATTTTTTAAAATTCCGGCTCGTTCCATTCGTTCATCTTTCCTTTCTGTAATTCCTATTGATTTACCTGACTATCATAGCATGATTTTCCCGGTTTACCTACTGCTTTTTACCGGTTCTTGCCAATAATTTAACGAATTTTTTATTGATTTTATGTCTTAACTATGTATAATGGGGATAGGAGAAGTTGGAATGTCCAGTTTCTCGTAAATATCGTAAAGTCCGCATTTGCGGCTATTGCATATTACTATAGAAAGGAAAGAGGTTTATAAGATGGCAACAATCGATTTAAGCAAGTACGGTATTACCGGAACCACAGAAGTTGTGTACAATCCTTCTTATGAAATGTTATTCGAGGAGGAGACCAACCCCGCATTGGAGGGCTATGAAAAAGGACAGGTCAGCGAGCTTGGCGCTGTAAACGTAATGACCGGTATCTATACAGGTCGTTCCCCTAAAGACAAATTCATCGTTGAGGATGAGAACTCCAAAAACACCGTATGGTGGACTTCCGATGAGTATAAAAACGACAACCACCGCATGTCTCAGGAAGCTTGGGCTGCTGTAAAGGAGATCGCTAAGAAAGAGCTTTCCAACAAGAGACTGTTCGTTGTTGATGCATTCTGCGGTGCCAACAAAGATACCCGTATGGCTATCCGTTTCATCGTTGAGGTAGCCTGGCAGGCACACTTCGTAACCAACATGTTCATCCGTCCTACCGAGGAGGAGTTAAAGAATTTCGAGCCTGACTTCGTTGTTTACAATGCATCCAAAGCAAAAGTTGAGAATTACAAAGAGCTGGGTCTGAACTCTGAGACCTGTGTTGCTTTCAATATTACCAGCCGTGAGCAGGTTATCGTAAACACCTGGTACGGCGGTGAGATGAAGAAGGGTATGTTCTCCATGATGAACTACTATCTGCCGTTAAAGGGCATCGCTTCCATGCACTGCTCCGCTAACACAGATATGAACGGTGAGAACACCGCAATCTTCTTCGGTCTTTCCGGAACAGGTAAGACCACCCTTTCTACCGATCCTAAGCGTCTCTTAATCGGTGACGACGAGCACGGCTGGGATGACAACGGCGTATTCAACTTCGAGGGTGGATGCTACGCAAAAGTTATCAACCTGGATAAAGATTCCGAGCCCGATATCTACAATGCAATCAAACGTGACGCATTACTGGAGAACGTAACTCTGGATGCAGACGGCAAGATTGATTTCGATGATAAGAGCGTTACCGAGAATACTCGTGTATCCTATCCTATCAACCACATTGAGAACATTGTCCGCCCTGTATCTTCTGCACCCGCAGCGAAGAACGTTATCTTCCTGTCCGCAGATGCTTTCGGCGTACTGCCTCCTGTATCTATTCTAACTCCTGAGCAGACTCAGTACTACTTCCTGTCTGGTTTCACAGCAAAACTTGCTGGTACCGAGCGTGGAATTACCGAGCCTACCCCTACTTTCTCCGCATGTTTCGGACAGGCTTTCTTAGAGCTGCATCCTACCAAATATGCTGAGGAATTAGTTAAGAAGATGGAAAAGAGCGGAGCTAAGGCTTACCTCGTAAATACCGGATGGAACGGAACCGGCAAACGTATCTCCATCAAAGATACCCGTGGTATCATCGACGCTATCTTAAATGGCGATATCTTAAATGCTCCTACCAAGAAGATTCCTCACTTCGATTTCGAGGTTCCTACCGAGCTTCCTGGAGTTGATCCTGCAATCCTTGACCCTCGTGACACCTACGCTGATGTTGCTGAGTGGGAGACCAAGGCAAAAGACCTGGCTTCCAGATTCGTTAAGAACTTCGCAAAATACGAAGGCAACGATGCTGGTAAGGCTCTGGTTGCTGCAGGTCCTCAGGCATAATTACAGACAAAAGAACGTGCATGACAATGCGCTAAAAAGGACAGGTGTGGCAACGCACCTGTCCTTCTTTTCCTTTTCTAACTTCTTACAAGGAGGTATTTTATTTCTATGTGTACAGCAGTGACTTACCAGACCAAAGACTTCTATATGGGGCGCACCCTGGACTATGAATTTTCCTATGGAGATCAGATTACCATTACTCCCCGGAATTTTCCCTTTGCCTTTCATCATCAGCCGGTGATGAACAATCACTACGCCATCATCGGCATGGCTTGTGTGATGGACAACTATCCCCTGTACTATGATGCCTATAATGAGAAAGGCTTAGGAATTGCCGGACTGAATTTCGTAGGAAATGCGGTGTACCACGATGCGGTTGCCGATGAAAGCACAGACAACATCGCCCAGTATGAATTGATTCCCTGGATTCTGGGGCAATGTGCCAGCGTAAGGGAAGCACGGAAAAAACTTGAAAAAATGAATCTGATTAACACGCCCTTCCGCCCTGACCTGCCTCTGGCACAGCTCCACTGGCTCATTGCCGACAGGGAGGAAGCAATCACCGTGGAAAGCGTGAAGGAAGGACTGATGGTGTACGACAATCCGGTAGGGGCACTCACCAACAATCCCCCGTTCCCCATGCAGTTATTTAATCTGAACAACTACCGTCATCTCTCCCCCATGCAGCCGGAAAATACTTTTTCTGACCAGTTGGAGCTTTCTACCTACAGCCGGGGCATGGGTGGTCTGGGACTTCCCGGTGACTTATCTTCTACTTCCCGTTTTGTCCGGGTGTGCTTTACGAAGTTAAACGCCAAGTCCGGGGACAGCGAGTCAGAAAGTGTCAGCCAGTTTTTCCATATTTTAGGCTCCGTAGACCAGCAGCGAGGCTGCTGTGAGGTGGCGGAGGGCAAGTACGAGATTACCCTGTATACAAGCTGCTGCAACGTGACAAAGGGCATCTTCTATTACACCACCTACGAAAATCACCAGGTCAACGCGGTGGATTTAAACCGCGAGAACCTGGTGAGTGAACAGTTAATCTGCTATCCTCTGTTAGACAAAGAACAGATTTTCAGGCAGAACTAGACCGTCTTTCGTTTTCGTTTTTCCGATTCAGGATCTGCATGAACTCCTCGCCGGTTTACCAGATCCTGTTCATCGAAGGTGGTAGTGGAATAAAACCGAGGGTCTTCCTTGTTTTGTTATTCCGTCTTCTCAAAATGCTGATAATCTTTTCTTGTATCCCAGTCCCCGCCCCAGGTAAATCCATGGGCAGTGAACAGTTTCCACGCCAAATCCTCATGGTCGATTTTGTAGGGAAAATCCCCGCTTCGATCCCCATATTCTACAGCCTCTGCAGGTTCACAGTGAAACTTCCCATCCTTTGAGGTGTACACATAAGGATTGTAAAAGGGATTTAAGTCAATGGCCTTTCCATAGCTGTGATTGGACAGCCTGGAAGTGCCGCTGATGGTCCGATAGTTAAAAGCAGAGGTGTTATTGGCTGTCATGGATTTCTCATCGTCTCCGCCGTAATCATCCACCAGTTCCATCCGCTCGATGGGATACTGTGCCTGATACAGCTCATAGAAAATTTCCAATATGTCCTCTTCAATCTCCCGGTTCACGATCAGTTCTCCCACGTGGACTGCTCCGTCAAAGCCATAGTACAATACCCTCACATAACGCAGATCTTCCAACAGGATGTTATCATTTTCCTGATAGGAGCAGCCATTGATGCGTTGGAAAATTTCATCTTCCGGCAGGATTTCACAGGCATAGAAAAGCTGTGGCAGCTCTGTATCTGACAGTTCTGTCACATTTACTGTCGTCCCTGCCAGACATTCCTTTATCTCAGCCATTGTATTTTGTGACAGATCTGTCGTTTGTGTTTCTTCCTGATTCAGGGTTTCCTCCTGCAGGTTTTCCCATCCGAAACCCTCTTCCTCGATTGCCTCCTCTGTGGTCTCTTTACTTTCATATGTAGCTGAAGGCAGTCCGCATCCGGTCAGCAGCCCCACTGTCAGAAATATCTGCGCCAGAAACCATTTCTTTTTCATGCTCTCTTTCCCAAAAAAACAGGGCATCTACCTTTCGTAGATGCCTTATTCTGTTAAACCATTTCTTTCATTTTATTACTTATTTTACTTCTTATTTCCTCAAATTGTTCCATGTCCGTAAAGCCTTGTATCCTCATCATGATCCCAATTCTGCGCTAAGAACACACGGAAGAATTTCTATTATTTACGGACAGGATTATACCAAATTCTCTCATTCATAACAAGTTAAACAATTCTAAAAATAATGCCTAACCAATAAAAAAAGCCTAAACACCAGCTGGTGAAAATACCGTATAAGATGACCGGCCCCGCAATGGTGAAAATTTTTACCCCGATACCGAAAACCTGTCCCTCTTTCTGGAATTCTATGGCCGGGGCACATACCGAGTTGGCAAATCCGGTGATGGGTACAAGGGCACCTGCCCCTGCAAATGCTCCCAGCTTTTGGTAGAGATTGAGACCTGTAAAAAGTGCGCTGAGAAAGACAAGAATGATGGAACACCAGGCAGCTGCTGTCTCATCATCCAGTCCAAACTGCCCGGCAGCCACATTCAATATGATCTGTCCCAAAACACAGATCAGTCCTCCCACCACAAATGCCTTGCACATCTGCCACCAGATATTCCGCATGGGGGTCACTTCTTTTACATACTGCTGATATTGTTGTTTCTTCTGTTCCTCAGCTGCCTTGGAACCTTCCTGATTTTGTTGCATAGGATCATCCTTTCTAACTTTAAAATCGTTTACAAAATAGATTCATAAATGCGATACCCGAAATAAAAAAGAGAACCGGCAAGTTTGCCAAAAGCCAGTGCCGTCACCATAATCCCCAGTCCGTGGCGGAATCCCAGGCGTCTGGTCATAATGGGAATCGAGTCCAGCATTTCCGCAATGGCAATTGCCAGACATCCCACAAAAATCCCGGCAAACAGTCCGTAAAGCACCAGCACCACCCAGATCACCGTCCCAAGTACATCATACCAGAATCCAGAATGGCTCACTGCCCAGGCTCCCACCTGCACGAAGGGCTCAAACACGGAGAGAATACAGCCGGTGATTGTTCCCAGCACTACCATATTTTCATAAAGCCAGATATGTTTTGCTGTCTGGGTCTTTCCGGCAAAGCGCGGAATCAGCCCCACTGCCAGCAGTACGGAAAACACGCCGCCGCTTACCAGAATTCCGGCATCAAGCGCAAGGATTCCCACCAGAATCCTACTAATCCACATCAATGGTTTTGCCCTCCCTGTTTGCCGTATCAATCAGCGTATTTTCCACGGTATCCTCATAGTCAAACATTTCTGCCTCGATAGGGGTGGGATCTTTGGTCAGTCTGCGGCCGCCGATATGATTAAAAAACACCACAATACCCACACACAATCCAATGGAATAGGCAATCTCCAATTCGGTAAATCCACTGGTCTCCCGGCCGGTAAATACGGTATAGACACGGGAGAACAGTTCCGACAGGCCGATATCGTTGTGATAGGCCATGATGGTAAAGGCTGCACCAAAAAAGCTGATCATCGCCACCACCACAATCTTGCAGATAACCCAGGCTCCTTTTTTCCGTGCCACCTTCACCCGCTCCAGCACAAATTCCGCTTCCCCTACAGTCTGCACCTCCGCCGCCGGATATAACTTCTGTATCTCCTCAATGATCTTCATGACACTGACTACACACCGGCTGTCACTGCCCTCCCGGAACCGGTAGACCCGTATCGCTTTGATTTTTGCCAGTGCTGTCTTATCCGTGGAGAATACCTTTCCCACATCTTCTAAGAACACTTCTTCCTTTTCTGTCTGTGTTTTCTTTTCCAGCTTGAGATACACCGTAAGAGAAGCCATAACAGCTGCTGCCTCCTTTTCCCAAAAGTTTTACTGTTATTATGACTTCTTTTTCCAATTCTATTCACATTGCTCACATTCTGACCGCATCTGCAGCAAAACCCGTTTTTCCATCCGGCTGACCTGTACCTGACTGATGCCAAAGAGCCTGGCTACCTCCATCTGGGTTTTATTGTCAAAATACCGCAGATGAATCAGCTGCCGCTCCTGCCTGCTCAGACTTTCCAGCAGCTGCTTTAACAAAAGATGATCCAGTACCGCCGTCTTTTCATCGTCCCGTCCCAGAGTCGTACTCAGTTGGTCAATGAGATAAATTTCTCCGTTTCCGGAACCAAGATCCTGCTGATAGACAGAACGGTAGATGGATTCCACCGGGCAGCCCGCCTCCATGGCGGTAACGATTTCCTCACTGCTTAAGCCGGTCTCCGCCCCAATTTCCTGTAAGGTGGGGTCACGCCCCAGTGCCCCCTCCAGCTTTTCTCTGGCCTGATGGATCCGATAGGCCTGCTCCTTTAATGTCCGGCTGACCTTGAGCATCCCGTCATCCCGGAGAAACCGACGCATTTCTCCCTGAATCATGGGCACCGCATAGGTGCTGAATCTCACATCATAGGAGACATCGAACTTGTCGATGGCTTTTATCAAACCAATACAGCCAATTTGAAACAGATCCTCCGGATCATAACCGCGTCCCAGAAATCGCTTGACGATGTGTCGGACCAGTCCGATATTTTCCTCGATCAGTGCTTCTCTCGCCTCTTTATCTCCGTTCTGTGCCGCCGCGATCCGTGTACTCAGTTCTGTTTCCTTTTGCTCCATGGATTATTCCTCATCCTTCACCCATGGCGCTATGCCGCATTTCTTCTTCATCCGCACTGTTGTCCCTCTGCCGGGCACAGACTGTACCTCCAGATCATCCATAAAGGCTTCCATAAAGGCAAATCCCATACCCGAGCGCTCCAGCTCCGGCTTGGTGGTAAAAAGCGGCTGCATTGCCTGTTCCAGATCTGTAATCCCCACTCCGTAGTCCGTCACCGACACATTCAATACATCCCCCTGGAGCGTACATTCCATACAGACCTTCCCCGGTTCTCCCTCGTATCCGTGGATGATGGCGTTGGTCACCGCCTCCGACACAGCGGTTTTCACATCGGAAATTTCCTCCAGCGTAGGGTCAAGTTCCGCCACAAATGCCGCAGCCGCCATTCTGGCAAGCCCCTCATTTGCCGACACGGCATCAAACTCCAGCCGCATGGAATTCCCTGTTCTTTCTTTTGCTTTATGTACCATTGTCTGCTGCATGACAGTTCCTCCTGGTTTTCTAGTTTTCCAATATTTCAATAATCCGATAGACCCCGGACAGGTAGAGCATCCGCTTGATCTGCCTGTCCACATGGATGCAGTATACTTTGCCGCCAAAGCAGCTGATCTTCCGGTATCTGCCTATGAGGAGTCCAATGCCGGAGCTGTCCATAAATTTGGTGGCTTCAAAATCAAATACCACATTGTTTACCTGCTTCTGCAAAATCTGGCGGTCTGCCATCTCACTCACCACTTCCGCATGATGATGATCAATTTCCTCCGGCAATTTCACACACAGGCAGTGATCGATCACCTGATAGTCCTGTAATTCCATTTCCATATCCCGTTTCCCTCCTGTTGAACTCGTATAAGCGGATAAAAAAAGAGAACACGTTATTCTGTGTTCTCTTTTGTGTATCGTTGTTAAGTTTTGTTTTATTTAAGAATCCAGTTCCTGTAAAGCCTGGTTTGCTTTGGAAGTACGTTCGGAGTCGGGGAACAGTTCCACTAACTGACTGTACAGCTTCTTCGCCTGATCCGTATCTCCGTTCTTGCGGTAGGAACCCGCCAGATAGTATAGCGCATCCACATTGGTCTGGTCATATTCCCATGCCTGATTCAGCTGTTCAATGGCTTCTGCATACTGTCCGTTACGATAGGCATCATAGCCTTCCTTGTAATATACCTGGGCAAGTTTCGGGCATACATCATCATAGATTAACTGATAAACCGACTGAAATGCTGCGGAGGTACTGGCCACATCCGTCTGACCGGTAATGTTTTTCAAATGCTCTGCAATCCCCTGCATCTGTGCCACTTCGCCGTCCTCACCCGGTCCCTGCATATAAAGCTCACTGGCAAGTAACAGTTCGTCCATCGTTTCCATGGAGCCCTCGCCCCCCAGATATGCCTGCACCTCTTCATTTAAAGAATCCCGCTCCGCCTGCAGGGCATTTAACCGGCTTTCCAGATCATTGATGGTAGCTGTTTTGGAATCGGACTGTTCGCTGACCACCCGCAGCTGCTCCGTCATTGCTGTTTTTGCAGACTGTATCCGCGCCGGCAGAATCAAAAAGCAGGCTACTGCCACGCCAATGGCAAGTCCCACTAAGAGATTTACCATGGCAGAGGAACTTTTCTGTTCCTTCACATTCATGGGCTGGATAATGGTTTCATTACCGCTGCGGTATTCCACCGACTCCCTGGCGGTATTTTTCTTCTTTTTATTTTTGGCACCGTCATCCGGTGTCAGCATCTTGTCCACTTCCTTCAGATACCGAAGGGTGGTGGTATTGCTGGCATCGATCACCTGGCACTTGACCAGTTCCCGTCTGGCCTTTTCCCACTCCTCCATATTCATGTAAAGGAGGGCTAACAGGTGATGGGCACGTATAAACTTCGGATTCAGTGCCAGTACCTTTTTCAACTGGATCACAGCCAGATCCTTGCTGTCCTGTCTGCAATAAACCAGCGCCTGATTGTATTTCTTACATGCCTGTTTGATGTTATCCAGCTTGGTGGCATTGGTCTGCACCATGTTGATATAATCATCTGCAATATTTTTATCCGGACGAAGGTTTTTGCTGATGACCCATTCACTGAGGGCAGCCACCACCTCGCCGGTTTCAAAATAAACCAGTCCCAGAAGATTTCTCGCTTCGATATTATTTTTATTGAACTTCAGGCTCTGGCGCAGGCAGTTAATCGCCCCGGACAGATCTCTGACATTGGCTTTTTCCAGACCTTCATTATAGAATCGATTCGACATCTGCAGGATGCGCTTGTAAATCGCCACATCCGCGCCGCAGCTTGTGCAGAAATCTTTCTCAGAAAGCTGGCATCCACAATTATAACAAATCATTCCAAACTCCCTATTCCTGCGCGTTTTCCTCGACAGTCACATCCTTTACCATTTTCACGAATAAATCTGCCATATCCGTCAGATCCTGATTATAAATAGCCTCCTCGGCATCTTCAACCTCCAGGGAGGGATGAAATTTCTTTAATTCTTCTTCAAAGTCAATCATGTGTAATCTCTCTCCACGCATGTGAAAGCAATTCCTTGATCTGACCTGCCAGATACAGGGAACCAACAATATATACTCTGTCGTCTTCGCTTCTGTGTATCACCGCATCCGAAAATGCAGTCTGTAAATTCTCTGCGGCTGCAATGTCTGCCCCGGCTGCATTGTCTGCCGCGGTTGCTTTAGCTGCCGTAGTTGCTTTAGCTGCCGCGGTTGCTTTAGCTTCCGTGGTTGCTTTAGCTTCCGTGGTTGCTTTAGCTGCCGTGGTTGCTTTAGCTGCCATGCTCTTTTGAAAATCTCTGGTTAATTCCAGCAGCTGTTCCGTCCCAATCCGGCGGCTCGTCTCTAACGGAACCAGTCTGATGCAGGAAAACAAATCTTCTTTCAACAGCAGTTCCACCATCTGTCCGGCACGCTTGTCCGAAACAGCGGCAAAGAGCAGGGTGCGTTTCCCTTTGCAACCATCCTGTCTCACCGTTTCCAGAAATGCCCGGATTCCGTCCTCGTTGTGCCCTCCGTCTAAAATGACGCCGGGCAGGATTTCCTCCATGCGCCCCTCCCAGTGGGTCTGCCACAATCCCTGTTGGATATGTTCCCTGGTAATATGAGTCCCCTCGTCCAGCACACCGATGGTTTCGATCGCCAGTGAAGCGTTCTCCAGCTGATAAAAAGCGGTGGTGTCAAGATGAGCTTCAACATAACCATAATAGCGAGAAGTATAGGAAAAATCAATGGTTTTATGGTCAAAACTTAAAATTGCATAGTCCCGTTTCGACACGGAATATGCCCTTGCGCCAAGCTCCGATGCTTTTTGACGGATAACTGTCGAAGCCTGCTGCCTGGCATCCAGATAGACCACGGGAACTCCCGGCTTGATAATGCCTGCCTTCTCCCCCGCAATTTCCGGGATGGTGTTTCCCAGATACTGCATGTGATCCAGCCCAATCTTCGTAATCACACACACGGCCGGGTCAGGGATCTGGTTTGTTGCATCTAACCGCCCGCCCAGTCCGGTTTCCAGAATCAGATAGTCCACGGGGTGGTTTTGCAAGATGGGAAACAGCATGAAAAACAGGAACTCAAAATAGGCCGGATAATACTCCGGATCCTGCTCTGCCCTCCAGGCCTCCACCAACTGGTGGATTTTTTCATAGCCTGCGGCAAATTCTTCTTCACTTACCAGCTCCCTGTCCAGATGGAACCGTTCTCTGGTTTCCACCAGATGAGGGGAAATAAACATAGCCGTAGTATAGCCCGCCGCCATAAGAATGCCTTGCAAATAGGCACAAACGGAGCCTTTTCCGTTTGTGCCTGCCACATGAATTACTTGTGTCCGCTGGGGAAGCGGCAGATGTTTGGTCACATACTTATAAAACTCTGCCGTTTTCTCCGGCGTGTTCTTTTTTGTAAAAAATGGAATTTCTTCCAGATAAGCTGCTGCTTGTGTATAGGTCACCATTATCTCAACTGCGCCAGGCGCTCTTTTACCTGTTCCATCATCCGGTTGTATTTTTCCAGTTTCGCCCGTTCCTCTGCCACCTTGCTTTCCGGTGCTTTGGACATGAATCTTTCATTGTTCAGCATGCCGTTGACACGGGCAAGCTCGCCGGTGAGACGTTTCTCCTCTTTTTCCAGACGCTCGATTTCCTGGCTGATGTCCACCAGTTCCGCGAAGGGAATGTAAAGAGTGGCGCCGGGAATCACTACGGAAACTGCATCGTCTGCAATGCCGGTCTTGTCTGCCTGTACCAGTACCTCGGAGGCGTAGGCTAAGGATGCGAAGAACAGTTTGCCCTCGGTAAAGGTGGAACGGACTGCCTCATCGTTACTTACCACATAAACCGCTGCCTTACGGCTGGGTGCTACGTTCATCTCGCTGCGGATGTTACGGATACCACGGACTGCCTCTTTGATGGTTTCGATGTCATGCTCTTCCTTATTAAATGCGAAAGCCTCGTCATAAACAGGCCACTTGGACAGCATGATGGTCTCCTCCTCCGACTGCATATTGCAGAAAATTTCCTCGGTGATGAAAGGCATGTAAGGGTGGAGCAGACGCAGCGCATCTAACAGTACATTCTTCAAGGTCCACAGAGCTGCATTCTGGCTTGCGGTATCATCGGTGTTGTACAGACGGGGTTTTACCATCTCGATGTACCAGTCACAGAACTCGTCCCAGATAAAGTCGTATACTTTCTGTACGGCGATACCCAGCTCGTAGTTGTCCATGTTTTCGGTGACATCTTTTTTCAGGGTATTTAATTTGGATAAAATCCATTTATCTACCGGCTGAAGAGAATCCTTAACCCCTGCGAAACCGCCGTCCCAGACTGCTGCCTGGTCTTCATGGTTATCCATGTTCATCATAATGAAACGGGATGCGTTCCATGCTTTATTGGCAAAATTGCGGCTCGCCTCCACACGCTCATAGTAGAAACGCATGTCGTTGCCCGGTGCGTTACCGGTAATCAGGGTGAGACGCAGAGCGTCGGCACCGTACTGGTCGATAATCTCCAGAGGGTCGATACCGTTACCCAGGGATTTACTCATCTTCCGTCCCTGGCTGTCACGGACCAGACCGTGGAACAGAACGGTGTGGAAGGGTTTCTCCCCCATCTGCTCATAGCCGGAGAAAATCATACGGATTACCCAGAAGAAAATGATGTCATAACCGGTTACCAGGACATCGGTGGGATAGAAGTAGTCCAGATCCTCGGTTTTGTCAGGCCATCCCAAAGTAGAGAAGGGCCACAGTGCAGAGGAGAACCAGGTATCCAGGGTATCCGGGTCCTGGGTAAAGTGGGTCTTGCCACACTTGGGGCAGACCTTAGGCATCTCCTTCGCTACCACGACTTCACCACAATCGTCACAGTAGTAAGCGGGAATCCGGTGTCCCCACCAAAGCTGACGGCTGATACACCAGTCGCGGATATTGTCAGTCCAGTTAAAGTAGGTCTTGTTCATACGCTCGGGAATCAGCTTGATTTCGCCATCCTGTACAGCTTTTACCGCAGGCTTAATCAGCTCATCCATCTTCACAAACCACTGCTCTTTTACCAGAGGCTCAATGGTGGTCTTGCAACGGTCATGGGTACCTACGTTATGGGAATAGTCTTCAATTTTTACAAGCAGCCCCAGCTCATCCATCTCTTTGACGATGGCTTTTCTTGCCTCGTATCTGTCCATGCCATCGAACTTTCCACCGTTTTTGTTGATGGTGGCATCATCGTTCATAATGTTGATGATGGGCAGATTGTGGCGCTTTCCTACCTCAAAGTCGTTGGGGTCATGTGCCGGGGTGATCTTTACGACACCGGTTCCAAATTCCATGTCAACGTAGGAATCTTCTACGATGGGAATCGGTTTGTTCACGATAGGAAGCCATACCTGGCGTCCTTTTAAGTGGGTGTAACGCTCATCGTTAGGATTGATCGCCACTGCGGTATCACCTAACATAGTTTCGGGGCGGGTGGTGGCAAAGGTCAGAAACTCCGTGGTGCTGGGCTGTCCGTTCTCGTCTACCAGAGGGTATTTCATGTGCCAGAAATGTCCGGCCTGTTCCTGGTATTCTACCTCCGCATCGGAGATGGAGGTGTTACATACAGGACACCAGTTGATGATGCGGGAGCCTTTGTAAATCCAGCCTTTTTCGTGCATTTTACAGAACACTTCGGTAACGGCTTTGTTACAGCCCTCGTCCATGGTGAAACGCTCGCGGTCCCAGTCACAGGAGGAGCCTAATTTTTTCAGCTGGGAGATAATGCGTCCGCCGTACTCCTTTTTCCACTCCCAGGCACGCTCTAAGAATTTCTCACGGCCTAAATCGTGCTTGTCGATACCCTGTTCTTTTAATTTCTCAATGATTTTTACCTCCGTTGCGATGGAGGCGTGGTCTGTTCCCGGCTGCCACAGCGCATTGTAACCCTGCATTCTTTTATAACGGATGAGGATATCCTGCATGGTGTTATCCAGTGCGTGACCCATGTGTAACTGTCCCGTGATATTTGGGGGCGGAATCACGATGGTAAAGGGTTTACGGGTGCGGTCTACTTCCGCATGGAAGTATTTCCTGTCCAGCCAGTTCTGGTAGATGCGGTCCTCAATCCCCTTGGGATCGTAGGTCTTGGCAAGTTCTCGTTTCATGTTGGGATTCTCCTTTTTTGATAAAGTGGGAAGTCTGGCATCCTTGCGGAGCATTTTATTGGATCGGAAGGAATTTCCTATGCAATGAAAAAAGCCCTCTGCCAAACTTCGTTTAGCAAAGGGCGCTTATCTCAAACGCGGTACCACCTTCGTTTAAAAGGAATTCACATTCCTTTCCTCTGTGACTTCTCTCCTGAGGGTTCAAAGTCTGATTCGTTAACGCAAATCACGCGGGAAAACTTACTGTGCCAATTCCTCAGCTTTCGGCTTTCCGGTTCCAAAGCTACCTTCCATGTGCCTGCCACAGATTCTCGCAGCGTGTTCCGAATCCCTCTCTGAGTGACGGTGGACATGTACTCCTCTTTGTCATTACCTTTTACAAATATGTTTTAAATATAGTAAGTTTTACGGGATTTGTCAAGAGTGAGGCTGCGACTTCCTTATAACATGCCATTTCCCGCTTCTATTAGAACCCTCCCGTTCAAGCACTCCATCCTCCTGCAATTCTTTCATCATTCTTTGCACCTGCTTTCTGGTAAGCACAAATTCTTCCATAAGCATGGTCTGCGTCATTGATGGATTCTCTGCCAACTTGTCTACTATACTCTGCTTTCTTTCGGCTCCTTTTTTTGGCTCCTTTTTTTGGCTCCTTTTTTCGGCTCCTTTTCGGCTCCTTTTCGGCTCTCGTCTCTAAAAATCCTTGATGAATGAACAGTCTTGAAATGAAATAACTATGGGCATCGTCAGTTTCAAACTCCGGTTTAGGTGAACCGTTTTCTTCCAGTGCCCTCAGTATTTTGCCAAACCCTGTATTTCTGCCCTCAGTTAAGTGTAACTCCTTAAGAATATCACCAATTCGCCGGTTTCTGTATCGACGATTTGATACCTTATATTTTCTTAACCCTTCCTGCGTAACAGACCTGTCAGGACCTGGAAAACTGACAATTTCAATCATTTCTCTCTCAACTCTTACCTCTATTGGTTCTCTAATGTCGTATGCTCTGTGATACACTGCATTGGACAAAGCCTCCTCCAAAGCTGCATAGGGATAGTTAAATGCCCAGTCTGATTCTGCCTTATCAGCCGTTTTCACAATTTTCTTTGTGATAATGGAATTCCTTATAAACTGCAATGCCTCTCTAAGCTGCTGATGAATGGGACCCTTGAATGTATTCTCTATAATTTTGTCTCCACCCAATCCATCGGGAAACTGTACCACATCAATCTGCGTGCATGGGAAAAATTTGTCCGGTTCCATACAGAAGAACATTAACCCTACATTTTTGGGTTTTATATATTCCGGCAGATTGCTTATAATGTTCATGTCTCTGCACACTTCCTCAAAATCCCCTGTCTTTGCATTTTCATAGAGAGAACTATTGACTTCCTTCAAATAATTTTGAATCAATGTGATATTCAGGTCAGACATTTCTGCCTGATGATTGACCCTGTCATCAAAAGGTACTCTATTGGCAAGATTAAACAAATCCTTTTCTTCATCATCGGAAGGCTCCACAGTATTGGACGCTTTGCGAATATAATGAATACGTTCTTTATTGTCCTTATCCATTGTTTTGGGTGACGAATATGGTCTATTATCACCGCCTGGACACCATATCACAATAAATTTCCTCCCTATAATAGTTTTTGCCTATTAAAGATAATTTTAACATCCAAATTTCATGTCTGCAATTATAACTTAAGTATTTGAAATTCTGACTGGTATGATGAAAAAAATGTAAACTGGTACTGTTGCATTTCATTTCTTTCATTATAATAAGGCACAGTGATGCGGTGAAGTGCATCGCAAAACAAAAAGCGCCACGCGCTTGGAAATGAGGAAGCTTATGAAAAATGAAAAAGTTATGAAAATCGTTTATGTGGGTCTGTTTGCCGCATTATCCTATGTGGTGTTTACCTTCCTGCAGATTAAAATCACCCTTCCCGGAGGCGATGCCACTTCCATCCATCTGGGAAATGCGGTCTGCGTTCTGGGTGCCCTGTTACTCGGTGGACCTCTGGGCGGTCTTGGCGGTGCCATCGGCATGACCATCGGTGACCTCTTTGATCCGGTCTATGTAGTATACGCTCCCAAGACTTTTATCCTGAAGCTCTGCATCGGTCTGATTACCGGACTCATTGCCCACAAGCTTGGACATATTACTACGGAAACCGATACGAAAAAGGTGTTCCTGTGGACAACCCTGGCTGCCATCGGTGGTTTATTATTTAACGTTATCTTTGACCCTCTGGTTGGCTACTACTACAAGCTGCTCATTCTGGGTAAACCCGCCGCAGATCTGACTCTGGCATGGAATGTGGCTGCAACCTCCATCAATGCAGTAACCTCCACCATCGTCTCCGTTGCGGTCTACATGGCACTGCGTCCGGCTCTGAAAAAGTCCGGTCTGTTCCTTACTATTGGCAAAAAGAAAGAACACTGACATGAAACGTATTGCACTCATCAATGATTTATCCGGGTTTGGCAGGTGTTCTTTAACAGCTGCCATTCCTGTTATTTCCACACTGGGCGTCCAGGCCATTCCCCTGCCCACCGCTGTTCTCTCGGCACAGACCGGATTTGGAGATTATGCCTGCAAAGATTTGACCACAGAGCTGACCTCTTTTGCAGAAAAGTGGGAAGCAATGGGCGCACACTTTGACGGCATCTACTCCGGCTATCTCGCCAATGTCTCCCAGCTTTCCTGCGTCCGGAATTTTTTGGAACGTTTCCATTCTTCTGACACTCTGTACCTGGCAGACCCGGTCATGGGTGACCTGGGACAGCGTTTTCCCATGTTCCAGGACGATTTTCTGGCAGGGATGCGGGAGCTGACCAGACAGGCGGATGTCATCACCCCGAATCTGACGGAAAGCTGCCTGTTGGCAGATGAGTCCTACGAATCACTCTATGCCGCTTCCGCCTCCAAAGAAGAACTGTTAGACAAAGTCAGTAAGCTGGCACACACCTTGCAAAAACAGGCACTGCGCCCCCAGACTGTGGTTATCACCGGAATTTTGTGGGAAGGAAAAGACACCACCACCATTGGAAATCTGGCACTGGCTGATTCTTCTCCCGCCTATGTAGAGTCCACCTACACCGGAACCAGTTACTCCGGCACCGGAGATTTATTCGCCTCGGTGCTCTGTGGCTATCTGCTCCGGGGACTTTCCGTGGCTGATGCCATGAAAAAAGCAGCCTCCTTTTTAGAGGCTGCCATCTCCGATGCACAGGCACAGCAGATTCCCCGAAATGAAGGGGTTCCCTTTGAATCCCATCTGGAAATGCTGCGCCTGTAAATATTTTTTATCGTAGCTATTCAGCACCACATTCGCAAAACCGCTGTTTCACAGCTTTCCTTTTGTCCATATGGTTCTGAATTGTTACATTTTCCAGTACTGCACAGAGTATGCCGGGAGGTTGCTTCCTCCGGCAAATTCGTGCGTGGTATCTGTCAGCAGCTCTGTCGCTGTAGCACATCCCGCATCAAAATATGCCATGAAATCAGCTCCATCGGCGTTGATTGCAACTAACACCCGCTCCCCGTCACAGTTTCTCTCAAAAATACACTGTTTATTGGTGAGAAGTACACTGCGGAATCCACCATAATTCAGTGCCTTACTACCTGCTTTCACCTGGGCAAGCTTACTGATGAAATCCGTCAGTTCATTCCACTCCGGCTTATCAAAATGCACCCGCAGTGCCGGGTCTCCCTGGGATTTATCCGCCTTTGCCCCCCACTCGCTTCCATAATAGACGCAGGGCATTCCCGGCATCCCGAAAACCATGCCGTAAATCAAAGGCAGATGCGCCGGATTCTGCAGGACACTGGCAATACGGGACACATCGTGATTGTCCACGAAGTTCCACAAATGCTTTCCTTTATATAGAGTCCAGTTTTCCGGTCCGTACTGCCGTAGAAGGGAATGGTTGATTTCAAACATATTCATGCTGTTAAAGCTGGAATGTAACCCTTTGTAGCACTCGTAGTTGGTGACGGAGTGGAGCTTGTCATCCCCCATCATCCGGTTGTAGTCGCCGTGGAGCATCTCTCCCACCAGGAAAAAGTCCGGTTTCCAGCTATCGCAGGCGCCACGCAGACAACGGACGAAATCTTCGGTAAGGCAGTACGCCACATCCAGACGCAAGCCGTCAATATCAAATTCATCAATCCAGAATTTCACAGAGTCTAACAGGTAATCTACCACTTCGGGATTCCACAGATTCAGCTTGACCAAATCATAGTTGCCTTCCCAGCCCTCGTACCACAGACCGTCATTGTAATTGGAATTGCCATCCAGGGCAATCCGGGCAAACCAGTTAAGATAGGGAGAATGTTCCCGGTTCTTTAACACATCCTGAAATGCCCAGAATCCACGCCCTACATGATTAAACACGCCGTCCAACAACACCTTGATGCCATTTTCATGGAGTGCTTTCACTAAATGTTTTAAGTCCTCGTTGTCTCCCAGACGGCAATCCACCTGACGGTAATCTCTGGTGTTGTAGCCATGGGTATCCGACTGGAACACCGGGCTTAAATAAAGACCTCCGATATGTAATTTTTTCATGTGAGGAATCCATTCCTCAATCTGTTTCAGCCGATGCACCGTCTGCCCATCATTTTCAAAGGGTGCTCCGCAAAATCCCAAAGGATAAATCTGATAAAATACGGTTTCGTATGCCCACATGGTTCTGTCTCCTTACTTTATTACATGGAATGATAATGCCGATGCAATGTTATTTTTATGTTCTTTTACTATTCAAAAACTCAACCAGCTCATAGACTGTCGTTACCGGATTACTATCTCGACAGATCACAGCAACCTGATCTCTGGTTAATCGCTCCACTCGTTCTTTTGCGTACTGGATAGCTTCTGGCTGATGTTCCTGCAATTCTTCAAAAACATCCACGCTTTTTCCGTAGTTCTCCAGATACCCCTTATTTTTCAAGATGTCAATTACCGTAGCGGAATCTTTTAAATATCCATTCCGTTTTTCAAAATGGATCAGATACCAATATTCAAATGCCGGATTGGAATATGCGATTTTGTACCCATATTTCTCTGCATAGGAAATTGCGGCTTGAAGCTCAAAGTCTTTATTATCATCACAGTCAAATACACACCAAAGCTGATCTCCGTCTTTCGGATAATAATCTGCCTGGGAAATCAGGGATTTTGCGTGTTTCACCAAATGTTCCGCCGCTTTATGTTTGGATGGAATTGGGATAATATCCACCAGGCAGTTTCGTGAACGAAAATGTTTGAAATAAAGTGTCTCTGTTTCCTTTCCTTCGCAGATGATATAAACAATCGGTTTACGCTTACGCCGCTTAACTTTGTTCGGATCATACTCTTTTCGCATCTTGCTCATCAGGCGTCACCTCCGACAAAAGGGATTGCACCAAATCGTCCCTGAAGATAACCCTTACGCACATTTTCTCCTTTTCTTGGAGAGAAAGATGCCAACGAGTAAAGCTCTGTTGCACAAGTCTCATCGTTCTTTTCAGCAAACCAAATCTGATCTCTACGGAAGAAATTCAAGTCAAGCAGCATTGCATCGTGTGTTGTAAAAATCAGCTGCGCTCCCTTTATATTGACAGCCTTGTCCTGCAGCATTTCAATCAGCCTTCTGGTTAAAAGAGGATGCAGACTATCTTCAATTTCATCAACAACTAAAAGTGCGCCGTTTTCAAGTGCCTGCAACCATCCTCCAATGCGGGCAAAAAAGTGTTGTGTACCGACAGATTCCTGCTCCATTAAAAGCTGGAAATATTCCGTTGTTCCATCCTCGTTAATCATTCGATGTGTTGTCGTAATAACCGGAATTTTACCGGAAATATTCTTGATTGTAACATCGGTAATTCCAAGATCGGCAAGCAGCAATTCCTTTAAGATTCGAGCCTTCTTATCATCACCGCTGACAATCTGGGCAACGGTTTCTGAGGTAGCTGGTTCTTCATCCATCAGGAATGTCAACTTTTCCAGAAACCACTGATAAGCATTTTCTGTCTGAGGCAGGTTCCAGTCATTAGAGGACACCAGATAGAGCTTATTATCCGGTGTTCGGTTGCTCAGAGTTACCTGCTCATTTACATTTTCCCGGAACTCATACACTCCATTTTCTCTTGAAAAAATTAAGGCTTCACGGCCATTCGGCCAATGGTAAAGATATTCTTTATAAATCTTCTTTGCATCAAAAGAAAAACCATATGTGTAACGAACTCCCTGAAGAATAAATACCATCTCAAAAGATGTCGGCTCCTTTGTTCCACCAAACGGCTCCCACGGCAGCTTTTGTCCCTTAGAAACTTTTGCTGCATTTCCTACAACCATTTCCTTCATCGTCATCATTGCGTGTAATACGTTACTTTTTCCAGCTGCATTGGCACCGTAAATTGCAAGTACGGGCAGCAATGCCTTCTTTTCATCTGGATGAAGCAGATATTCTTCAAATGACTTATCCTTAAAGGCCACAAAACTGATTACGGCACTGTTCTTTATTGACCTGTGATTTTCAACTGTAAACTGAATCAACATAATTGAATACCTCCATTCTCAGTATTCGTATTTTCATCTACTATTATAACAGTTAAAAATGCTTCAATCAATATTTACAGCTTGTTTTTGCGATTTTTCTGCAAAATTTATAAATAAATTCTTTCACAGCCGATAGTTTGACAACTGAATCAAAGTCTCGTTCCAGAAAGTATTCAGAGCTATGTTATGTAACCGTAATACCTTGTAGCAACATATTGACTGGTTCAGTACCAGTGCAATTTGTCTTGCAAGTGTCTAATAATTTGCAATGTTATCCACATATGCACAATCTGTTTTTTATGGTGAAATGCCACTTATCCACATAGATATCCACTTGTACACACCTGTCACCCAGATCTAACATGCGTGTCATTCTTTCAGAAACGTGCGTTATTTATCTCTTCATTATATTTTTGTCGAAAATTCGCCTAATTTGACCATTTTTTTATTCCTTGTTTGCAAGGTTTTATGTAACCCTAAAAATCGGGTAATTTTAGGGATGCTCCAAAACAAAAGATTATCGGATCCAGAAAAATATGATAAGATAATGACGGTAACATTGATGAAAAAAACACAAAGATAAAGAAAAGAAACAGAAACCAGGAGTAAGAAGAAAATGGAATTGAAAATTGGATCCCATGTGGGAATGAGCGGAAAAGAAATGTTTGCCGGTTCCGTAAAGGAAGCACTGTCCTATGGTGCCAATACCTTTATGGTGTATACCGGAGCACCTCAGAATACAAGGAGGAAAGAATTAAAGGATTTAAATATCGAGAAGGCAAAGGAACTGATGAAGGAGGGGGGCATCTCTGAATTTATCGTCCATGCTCCTTATATCATCAATCTGGCAAACACGGTGAAACCGGAGATCTTTGAACTGGCAGTCACTTTTCTGGACACAGAACTGACCCGAAGTGCCGCCATGGGTGCAAATGTGATGGTTCTCCATCCCGGTTCCCATGTGGGTGCAGGAATTGATGCAGGAATTGCCCGTATCTGTGAAGGGTTAAACACCGTTTTTGAACAGGACCAACACTGCTATGTGGCACTGGAAACTATGGCTGGAAAAGGTTCGGAACTGGGTTGTACCTTTGAAGAACTGGCCCGGATTTACGATGGAGTAAAGAAAAATGACCGACTGCGTGTCTGCATGGACACCTGTCATATCAATGATGCCGGCTATGATGTGGTACATGATTTTGATGGGATTTTAGAGCGTTTTGACAAACTTATCGGCGTTGACCAGATTGCCGCCATCCATGTCAATGACAGCAAGAATCCTCTGGGTGCCCACAAGGACCGCCATGCCAACCTGGGACAGGGAGAAATCGGTTTTGAGGCACTGCGCTATGTGGTCTATCATCCTGCGCTGGCGGGTGTCCCCAAGATTTTGGAAACACCCTGGATTCCTTCTGAAACTGACCCTTCCGTGACAGTCCCGCCTTACAAAGAAGAAATCGCCATGTTGCGAGCCTCCGGTGCGCCTGTTTATCACGGATAAGCAGAAAGGAAATTTAAGATAACGTTTGTTGTTTTGTGTTTTACAGCCATTCATTCCAGAAACGTTCCACTCGCTTTCCGATCTGGCTGGTGGTCACGACTTCAAAATGTTCCCATTCCCGTGGGAACATTTTTTGATAGGCACCCTGCAGAAACCGCTCGTCTAAAAGTGCCACAATTCCTAAATCCTCCTCGGTACGGATAACCCGCCCTGCCGCCTGCAGGACTTTATTCATGCCGGGGTAGCGGTATGCATAATCGAAACCATTTTCTCCACGGGCATCGAAATGCTTTTTCAGGATTTCCCGCTCATTGCACACCTGGGGCAGTCCTGTCCCCACGATAATGGCACCGATAAGGCTGTCATTTTTCAAATCAATTCCCTCGCTGAAAATGCCACCCATGACGCAGAACCCCACCAGACTCTTTTCTTCCTCATATTCCACGGGGAACTGTATTAATTCCTCTAAGGACGCCGGTGCATTATTCTGCAAAGCCTGTGGAAAAACTTGTCCTGTCTGCACGGACGCTGCATTTTTTCCTGCCCGGAACTTCTGTAAGAACGCCTCCCGTTCCTCCTCCCGCATGAAATCCTCCTGCAGGATGCACTCTACCCTGTTTTCATCCTGGAAATGGTCTGCATAGGCGGTGTAAACCTGCTCCAGAAAAGCGTGGGAGGGACAGAAAACCAGATAGTTTCCCGTTCTCTCACGGATGATGGCATGGATATAGGAGGCAATGTTGTAATACTCCAGTTCCGATCGGCGGGTATATTTGCTGGTGACATCACTGCCGATAAAAAGTCCCCGCCTGCCAGAATCGAACACAGAGTGGGCGTACACCTCGTAGTCCTCCTCCGTTCCTCCCAACAATTCTTTATAATACTGGATCGGCAGAAAAGTGGCAGAAAACAGCACCGTGGAACGTGCCCGTGCCATGCAGGCCGCCAGATTTTTGGAGGGATTAACACAGAATTCCCTGATGATAAAGCTGCCATCACTCTCCATCTCCGTGTAAACCACATAGTTCTCATCCATCAATTCGTACATCTCCAGGAAATGGGACACCTGGAAGTAAAAATCCAGCAGCTCCTTGCGAATGGGGCTTTCCTCATGGTCTTCCAGATACTTGTCCATGGAGGATTTCAGTCGGTTCAGAGCATTCACAAAGGGGGCAATTTCCTCCTCCATCCGGTAATTCTCGCAGTTCTTTTTCTTTTCCAGCAACAGCTTGTTGCACTTTTCCAGTTTCCGCTCCATGTCCGTGGAAAATTCCTTCACCACCTTTTTCATGGCAAGGAGATCTTCCTTCCGCAGGGTGGCACTGTACATCTCCCTGCCCCGGTCCACCAGATTATGTGCCTCATCAATGAGAAAAAGGTAATTTTGCCCTGATGTGTCTGCAAAGAACCGCCGGAGATACACATGGGGGTCAAAGGCATAGTTGTAGTCACAAATCACCGCATCTGCAAACAGACTCATATCCAGACACATCTCAAAGGGGCAGACCTGATGTCTCCGGGCATAGTACTCCACCCGTTCTCTGTCAAAGCTGTCCTCATGGATGATAAAGTCGTACATGGCATCGTTGATTCGGTCAAAATGTCCCCTGGCGTAGGGACAAGCCTCCGGGTTACATTCCACTTCCTCACAGAAGCAGATTTTCTCCTTGGCCGTCAAGGTCACTGTCTTAAATAAAAGCCCACGCTTCCGTAATAGAGCAAAAGTTTCCTCCGCCACCGTTCTGGTGATGGTTTTGGCCGTGAGATAAAAAATCTTATCCGCCTTATGTTCTCCCACAGCTTTTACGGAGGGAAACACCGTGGAGAGCGTTTTCCCTACACCGGTGGGCGCCTCGATAAACAGTTTCCGCTGGTGGTAAATGGTCTGATACACATAAGTCACCAGTTCCTTCTGTCCCTCCCGGTAAGGATAGGGAAAGGCAAGCCGATGGACGGACTCCGTTCTCTTTTCGTTCCATTCGCAGGTGTAATCCGCCCACTTTCGATACCGGGCCAGAACTCCCAGAAACCAGTCTTCCAGTTCCTCAAAAAAGAAATCCTTTTCAAATAACTTTTTCTCCTCCGTATCCAGATTGCAATAGGTAACCCGGATACGGATATTGTCCAGCCCGTTTTGCAGGGCATAGATATAGGCATAACATTTTGCCTGTGCCTCATGAAGCAGCACCGGCTCCTTGATTTTCTTTAAATCCCGGTAAGTGCCCTTGATTTCATCCACCAGAACCGGCTGTTCTATAAGTGACAGTGTTGTCATCTGTGTGGTGGTTTTCGCCACCGTCCAGGCATCCAGGTGTTCTGACACAGATGTCATGTTCTCTTTTTTCCTGTCGGGAATACTTCCACCGGCAAGTTCTGAGGACATACCAAAGAAACGGTCTTCAACGCCGTCTGCCCGTCCCTCAATGGTCAGTTCGTAGCGTTCCGTCTCCATCTGGTAACGCAGGCTCACCTCCGGATGATAGTAAGGTCCCATGCTGTTCTGAATCATCCGGTGGATGCGTCCACCCTCCAACATGGCATTTTCCGGAGACTGGACATGACGGTTATCAATGTCACCACTTCGCAGAATAAATTCCACCAAGCCACGGACAGAAATACGAATCTGTGATTTCTCCATAGTGTCCCCTTCTCCTTAACATCTACCATGTGCCTTTCCACACCCGGAGTACTATCTGCACCCGCTTATAGCCATCTTATCATTATTTTATACCAAACACAAGTTTGCTTTTCACTAAATCTACGCCCCTAAATTTACATCCACTTAGATTCCATGGCATATTTCATAAATTCAGGAAAAATGGAACGGTAACCTTCCTCCGTAATGTGCATGCCCTCAATGGTGTACTCTGCTTTCAGTTTCCCCTGGACATCCTTCAAGGGCGCATTGACGTCGATATGCTCCAACCTCTGAATAGTTATCACATTTCGTCTATAAAATTCTGTACCTCTGCCTGCAGCCGCTCCTGCCGCCATGCCAGCAGGATTTCTGTCATCAAATCCGCTCCCGTGATTTCGCAGGTGCAGATTTTCTGGGACAATTCCTTCATGGAGGCCGGCAGAATCGCCACCCCCAGTCCCCGCTCCGCGAAAGTCAGGGCGGTTCTGGCATCTGAACACTCGCAATAAATATCACAGGGATAGTTTTCTTTTTCAAAGGCAGACAAAATGTACTGCCGGTATCGATGGGATAAAATCAGACGCTGTCCCGACAAATCCTTTAAGGCGATGGAAGTCTGTCCCGGCTTTAAGCTGTCGGGATGGACAAAAGCCCGGAGCTGTTCCCGAATCAGCGGTTTCGTGTCGCACCCTTTTAATAACACCGGCGTCCGCACCGTGGTGATATCCACCATGCCATTTTCCAGTTCATCTTTTAAGGTAAACGTGGAGCCCTCATGCACATCAAAGTGAATCTCCGGGTGTTTCCGGGAAAACCGTGCCAGATAATCCGCCATCCGGGATACGGTGGATGGGGTCATACCGATGTGAATGGTGGCCGCCTGGCTGGCTTTCACCACTTCCCGCTTCGTGATATCTGTCATGGTGAGCAGGCTGCAGGCTCTGGAATACAACACCTTTCCTGCATCTGTCAGCGTGATTTTCTTTGTCCCCCGCAGATAAAGCTGCACCTGCAGTTCATCTTCCAGCATCTTCATCTGGTAGCTTAACGGAGGCTGGGTCATGTGCAGGACACGGGCGGCACCACTTACCGTTCCCTCCTCCACAATTGCCCGGAAATACTCCAGTTGTTTCAGTTCCATGGGCGTTCCTTTCTATGAATCAAAAAATCATCTATATAGAAATTATTCTTTTATTATACAAAACAAATCTTTTTCATATATTATATTCTGTGCTATAGTGGAAATCAAGTAGAATTACAGGCTAGAGGAACATGTTGCACCTATGAAAAGAATTGATTTTGAACACGGCTCCATCACCAGCCACATCGTGGCATCTGCTTTTCCCATGATGGTCGCCCAGCTTTTAAGCCTTCTCTATAATATTGTAGACCGGATTTATATTGCCCGGATTCCCGGTGCCGGAACCACCGCCCTGGGAGCTGTGGGACTCTGTTTCCCCATTATTGTCATCATCACCGCCTTCAGCAACCTTTTTGGCAGCGGCGGATCCCCTCTTTTTTCTATCCGCAGAGGCATGGGAGATGAAAAGGCCGCACGGGAGATTATGAATACTTCCTTTTTTATGATATGCACCAGTGCTCTGGTACTCATGGCAGTGGGCATGGTTTTCGCCCGCCCTCTGCTCACCCTGTTCGGTGCCTCCCAGGATGCCCTGCCGTACGCCTATCCCTATATGATGCTGTATCTCATCGGAACCCTGCCCTCCATGATTGTCACGGGCATGAACCCTTTCATCAACGCCCAGGGCTACGCCACCACCGGCATGCTGTCCGTCGCTATCGGTGCAGTGACCAACTTTATTCTCGACCCGGTGTTTATTTTTGTGCTGCATTTGGGCATCAAGGGGGCTGCTATTGCCACCGTCATTTCCCAGATTCTGGGGGCGGTATTTGTGCTGTGGTTTCTGCTGAAAAAGGCGGAGCTGAAGGTCCGCCTCATTGGAATCAATGAAATGAAAACCTACAAGAATTATGCAAAAAATATCATCGGACTGGGCTCCTCCGGATTTGTTATGCAATTTACCAACAGTCTGGTGTCCATTTGCTGTAATCAGATGCTGTCCGTCTTTGGAGGTGATTTATATATTTCTGTCATGACTATCATTTCCAGCGTACGTCAGGTGATTGAAACTCCTCTCCATGCCATCACGGAGGGTTCTTCTCCTGTCATCAGCTATAACTACGGTGCTCATCGTCCCAGGCGTGTAATAAAAGCTGGCACGACCATGTTCCTTTTCGGTGTCATCTATACCGCAGTTACCTGGTGGCTGATTATCATGACTCCGGAACTGCTCATCCACGTTTTCAGTTCCGACGAAGCCTTGATGGCAGACGCCGTTCCTGCATTGAAACTCTATTTCGCAGCCTTTCTCTTTATGACACTGCAATCAACCGGACAGACCATTTTTAAATCACTCAATCATAAAAAGCAAGCCATCTTTTTCTCGCTGCTGCGCAAGGTCTTTATCGTGGTGCCTCTCACTTACCTGCTGCCCTATACGTTCCACCTGGGCACCAACGGCGTGTTTATGGCAGAGCCGATTTCCAATGTCATTGGCGGAAGTCTGTGCTTTATCACGATGCTCTGCACTGTTTTGCCTGAATTAAAGCGGATGGAGAAGGAGCAAACCGCCTAGCCTTCCCTCTTCAGCTCCTCCTCGATATGGTTGATAAACGCCTCTGCCACATGGGAGAGGGTATGGTTTTTGTTCCAGATCAGTGCGTAGTAGGCGTAGGCATCGGGGTGGTCGATTTTCCGCACGCACACATCCTTATCCCGGATGAGGGAGGAAATCGTGGCAGGATATATGGCAATGCCCACCCCGTGTCGGCTCAGTTCATAAGCATTTAGCATGTGGGCAACCCGCCCCCGGATGGTGGGGGTCTGTCCCGTCCGGGCAAACCACTTGTCAATCTCTCCCTTCCGGGACTCTCTGGAGGGAATCAGTAAGTTGTAGGGCAGCAGCTCCGCCGGTTTCACCGGCTCATGGGTATCGGAATAGAGCGCATGCCCCCTGGGAATCACTGCCACCCATGGCTCGTCATACACCGGAAGGACATGGCACTCCTCCGTGTTGTAGGGCGCCGTAATCATGGCAACCTCACACAGTCCCTTATTCACCCGGTTATTCACATCATCCGTATTTCCATTCCAGAGATTGTACTGCACATGGGGATGCTTCTCCTGAAAGGAGGCAATCCATCCCGCAAACAGCCGGGGGCCACAGCCCTCCACCGATGCGATGTAAATCGTGCCCTGCAGTCCTTCCTTCCGCTCCCGCACATCCTCCTCGGAGCGGTTCACCAAATCCAGAATCTGGGAGGCATACTGTAAGAAAAGCTCCCCCTCCGGCGTCAGCTCCACCTTGTGGGGAGAACGGAGAAACAGTGCCGCCCCCAGCTCCGCCTCCAAGTCCTGAATCTGACGGCTCAGGGGCGGCTGCGCAATCGCCATCTTCTCCGCCGCCCTGGTAAAGCTTTTCTCCTCTGCCACCGCCTTAAAATACCGGATATGTCGTAATTCCATGCCGTTTTTCCTCCCTTTCCTTCCCTTTCTTTTGATACTATTTAGGTATTTTCATGCTTTTATTATATGTATTTCACATTATAAGTGCAATATGTTAACGTAAAATCATCAAAAGGAACAACACCTTAGTCACAGACAAATTCTAACGCAGGTGCAGCATGAACGAACAATTAAATAACGAATCCATAACATAAGCGCCACCAGATTGTGATTATCCGGTGGCGCTTATCCTTTCTTAACTGTCAAGTTTTCCACTTTTGTGGAGCATTTTTTCCATTAAATCCACATCCTTCTCCAAATCCTCAAAGGTGGGATAATACTCCGTGGGACGGAAGCCCTGACGGATAATCTTCTTATTTAGCTGGTCGAAATCCCGGAGGCTTACCGGCTTGGAGAAAAAGTAACCCTGGGCGATGTCACAGCCGATTTCCGTGAGGAAATTTACCTGCCCCTGGGTTTCCACACCCTCTACCACCACCGTAAGATCTAACTCCTTCGCCATGGCGATGAGATAACGCAGAATGGTCTGACCTTCCTCGTCCTTACTGTTTTCCGTGAGGAATTTGCGATCCAGCTTTACCATGGAAAAGGGCATATCCCGGAGGAGATTGACCGGAGAGTGCATTCCGCCGAAGTTATCCACGGAAAGCACAAACCCACAGTCTGCCAGCTCCTGCACCGTTTTCCGAACCTCCCCGTCTCCACCGGTCAGGGCATGCTCCGGCAGCTCCAGCACCAGCATGTCTTTTTTCAGCTTATACCGCTCCAGCAGCCGGGACAGCTCCGTGATAAAGCCCGCATTTCCCAGATGGACGGGAGAAATATTCAACATTAACGGCAGGGGTTTCATTTTATTATCAATCCACCGGCGGATGGTCCTGCACGCCTCCTCCCACATGTAGTAGTCCAGCTTTAACATCAGGTTGGTATTCTCAAAGAGGGGCAGGAAGGCATAAGGGGAAAGCAGACCCTTTTCCTCATGCTCCCAGCGCACCAGCGCCTCCGCGCTGTAAATCTGGTACGCATGCAGATCCACCATAGGCTGTAAATACATGACAAACTTCCGCTCATCCAGCGCCTTCTCCATCTCCTGGCACATCCGCCTGTTCTCTTCGTACTGGTTCTTCATATCCGCATCGAACCAGGCGTAATTCACACCCTCTCTGGCAGTCGCATTTCGCTGCGCCAGCACCATGCGGTCCAGCATCTCGGAAACCCGCTCACCTCTGTCTGTAATCTGGTAGATGCCAAAGGCTGTCTCAATCTGGAAAATGTCGGTGGCATGCTCAATCTCATCGGAAATCTGATGAATCAGTTCCACCACCTGCCCCTCCCTACTGTCTCTTAACAGAAGGGCAAACAGATTGGTCTGCACCAACGCACAGAACCCTTCTCCCAGGTCATAGGCTTTCAGCCGGTTTGCCACAAAGCGCAGCAGCCGGTCTCCCTCTCCGGGACCGTAAAGCCGCTGTACCGTGGATAGGTTCGTCACACCAAACCCCACCAGGGTCAAGGGCTTTTCCGCATCCTCCTGCAGCATTTCCAGTGTCCGCTTGATGAAATAGTCACGGTTGCTTATCTTGGTGGTAATATCCGTGTAAGCGGTTTCGTGCAAATCCTCAATGGTTTCCTCCAGATTCTGGATTTTCTCTTTTTCCCTGGTACTCTGGTTTTTTACTCTGTTCAGGCGCTTTTTCGTCCTGACATACTGCCTCTTTTCCTGCCGGAGTCGTAACAGCAGATACAGAATCAGCGTGGCTGCCAGCAGTAGTAACAGTAACAGGCCAACAATCATGGTGTTTCCTCTCTTACATGTCTGTTTTCAGACGGGTTATGGTGTATACAAAATAATCATAGGTGTCCACGTTTCCGGTGGGCAGGCTGTCAGATGTCTCCGTAATCTGCAAGGAGGCGTTCATCCGGTAGTTGGTAAGGTATTTCTCAAATTCTGCCTGGGTACTGAGCTGCCGCAATACCCTACCGTCCACCTGAAGGGTTCCTGCCAGGGTAATGGGTTCTCTATTTTTCGTCGCTTTCAGCTGATCTTTGCTAAAACGGTACTTCATAATCAGTTTGCCCTTATCACTGTCGGCGTAAGAACCGGCGTCCACTGCCGCATAAGCACTTCCATTCCACATCCAGGTGTTCGCGCCGCCAGCCATGCGGATCTGCATGGTTTCCACCGGATTTCCATCCTGGTCAGTAAAGGGCTCGCTGTCCTGAAACGGTGTCGTTCCGTAGGTCTTATCCTTGGCTTTGTTAAAAATCTCAAAGGTCATGCAGTAATCCTTCGCTGCCCACTGGTTTAACAGCTCCTCCCCGGACGCATAGCGGAGGATTTCCCGGAAATCCATCTGCACCGTGAAGGGAATCTCATAAATTTGGTCCAGGCTCTCGTAGGTATTGATGCCCAGCTTCTCCCAGTCTGCCTCCGCTACCTGCACCGCAAAACCGATGTCGGGAACCACGGTGGCATCCAAAACCTTCCGATACTTTCCTAACGCATCCTCATAGCCGGAAGGGTAGTCCGGGTCGTCAGTACGGAGTAAGTCAATACATGCCGTGTAATGGGAATCACTAAGTCCCGTCAGTTCTCCCGGCAGCTTGAATTTTACCTGGAGGGAAAGGGTGGTATCCTTTGTCACACCAACGGTTTTGCCGTTCTCATCCACACCGCGGATGAGGAATTTGGAATCCTCTTTGCCATACTTGTCCCGCACTGCCTTATAATAGTAGATTCCGGACCGGTCAGGAATCATCTGCAGATCGCTGTAGTTGCTGCCATCCTCCAGCCGGTACTGGAAGTTGGTTCCAGCAGGCAGGGAAACCCGCTCTGTCCCCTTCCCATCCATCAGGTAACATGCCAAATCCAGATACTTGTTGTTATTGGCGCTGTCAATGGTGTTTTCCTTCTGCCAATACGCCTGTCCTGCAGTAATGGAAAACTGCATGGTGTAAACCAGTTCGCCGTTGGCCGTCAGCTTTCCTTCCACATTCGTTTTATGATCCGATGTCATCAGTGTAATGGTAATTCCGGGAATGGAGTCCACTGCAATCTGATCCTCCAGCGTTCCCTGGATTTTGTTTTGCAGCTCCCCATCCAGGCCACAAATTCCCGTATGAATGTCATAAATCGTGTTCTCTTTTGCCTGATTGTCTCCACGGATGGTCTGTAACAGGAACTGTTCGGTTCCGTCAAAGCCCTCCCGGTTTATCAGTTTCTCCTGGTAGTAGTGTTTGCCTGCGCTGTCCGTAAAATCCGTAAAGGAAATCTGGTCACCGGTGCTGGAGCTCACCGTATAGTAATAAGGCTTGTTTCCTCCTGTCACATCAATGAGCAGAAGCTTCGTGCCCTCGCTGTATTTCCGGGGGCTGTCTGCCGTTCCCTCCGTCATCCAGACTTTTTTAGGCATCGTCTCGGCGTAACTCTTCCGGGCTTTTCCATAGGTATATTCCAGAAGAAGGGTGCTGTCGCTGTCATTTGCCATAACGACACGGTCTTTGGAGGCATTTTTCATTGCCTCCACGCTGTTGACCCGTCCTGCCTGAATGCTCATTTTCACATCGACCTGAAGAGGTTCCTCCACGAAGATGGGCAGAACATAGACACGTTTGTGTTCGCCACTGCCATCGGACCATCGATAGGTGTAGGTCAGCTCTGTATAGGTGAGGGTGTTTGAGGTTTTATCGTACTGGTCAAACAGCTCCTCCCCACTTCCTGGGGTGCTGTCCAGATAGGCAAAGGTATAGCCGGAACCGCTTTCCGTCACTGCGATATGGGGTTTAACACCACTGTCCGCAGCCTCTCCGTTATAGCCTCCCGTGTCAGTTTTGGTCACATTCCACTTTTTCGGTATGGCATCAACAGTCAGAATGTCCATCTTCGAGGAAGATAAACCTGACACATTTGTCATAATATCGGATAACGCCGTTATGGTTTCGTTCAGGGAACGGTCTCCCGGCTTGCATACAAGGATGGGAATCTCCTTTTTCCCACCATCCACATCCAGTGTCAAAGGATACACATCTTTCCAAATTTCTTCCGGGGTCTGGGGTGTATTCCCGGTACCCCAGTCTCCCACCTGGTTCAAACGATAATAAGATAACAGCGCAGGAATATTGGTTGAACTACTATGATACGTTCCACTGCTGTTCTTCACTTCCTGTTCCATCCGGGCAAGGTTGTCCTGTGCCGTGTGGGAATTCTCCGCACCGTACAAAATATGACAGTTCTGTCGGTAAGCATAGCTGCTCTGACTTCCCGTTCTGCCCACATCCACTACGGGCAGATTGTCCTGAGACAGCTGTAGGTTCATCATGTTGATGGTTATGTTGGTGGAGTTCAGGGTTCCGATGACCGTACCCACGAACAAGCCGTAGCTGTCCACCAGGTTGTTTAACGCGTCTTGATTGGTTGCTCCTGTGGGAGCTGCCACATCTGCAAGCTGATAACTGCTGCCCTTTTTCTGGATAAGCTGTACCTTGCCATCCGCTCTCTGACGGACGCCTAACTGGTTGTCTGCAGACAGTACCAGGTTATCTGCCTGTATCGTTCCAGTCCCTGCATTTGACCTGACAATACCAATGACACCTCCTACTGAGAGAAAGTTTTCCTCACTGCCGCACTCCTTGTCCTGGAGAGTGGTGCTGTCCGTCTGGTACAAAATCTTGTTATTTTTCAGACTGCTATTATAAAGCTTCAGGGTTCCGGTCAGGGAACAGGCTCCTACAAAGCCTCCGGCGGCACTGCCTCCTGCCACCAGCGCATTCCCATTTTTCGGGATGGAGGCGGTAATGGTGCAGCCCTCCACCTGGACATTTTCTATGCGGGTGTCCTTGGAGGCACTGATACTTCCCGCTACACCGCCGGCATCCATGCCGGAAACGGTTACCCCGGATACCACAAGGGGGATTGTTCCCTTTTCCGGATTGAGATACAGGCTGCCTGTACTCATTCCAAGCTGACCAAAAAGTCCTCCCGCTGCCTGACCACCGGTTACGGTTCCACCGTCCACCAGCTTACTGCCAGCTTTTCCTTTCAATAAAACATAATAATTTCCACTTCCATCGTAATAGCCGCCGATACCTCCGGCATACATTCCGGTTACAGTATTGTTCTTCGCCGATAACGCAGCTACAAAGTTGGATTCCTCCTTACCGCTGTTATTTACTGCGGTAAGATACCCCCGCACACTGCCAAAAATTCCTCCGGCAGTAAAGCGGTTTACATTATTCCGGGTGGTATCTCCCAGGGAACCTCTGTTGGCAAAAGTGGTAACGGTAAGATTTTCCGCGGTAACAGCTCCTGTCACCACAAGGGAACTGCCTGCTCCGGTATATCCTACTACTCCGCCCACGCTTACCGGGAAGGATGATTCAGTCGCTGTCGCGCTTATATCTCCTGCTTTCACTGTGGCAGTTGATACACTACATTCCTTCAAAGTCAGTTTTCCGGTGTTACCTGCCACACTGCCCACCAGACCGCCCACACCTTTCTTTCTGTTCTTATTGGTAATGGAAATGGTGGCGGAGGCCTGAATGGTACATGCTTTACCCGCAGCGGTGCTTTTTACGGTAACTTTCTCCAGGGTCAGTGTACCACTACATTTTCCAAGGACTCCACCCTGTCCGTTTTCTGTATTAGAGGCGGTGCTAGGGGATTTTTCCTGTACCGTCACATCGGTGACGGTAATCTGTTTCAAACTGCTGCCTGATTGGTTATAAGTACCGTATTCCCCGATAAGACCACCGGTTGAAATGCCGGAGGTTATGGTGCTGTCCATGACCTTCACATTTTCTCCATTCACTTTCACTGCCTTTGTCTCACCAATGACAGCACCAGCCTGTTTTTTAGCATCCAATGTGACATTTTGTACCGTGAGAGGATGGGATTCCGTGCCATTTATCACAATCTGTCCATTGTTCACATAACCAATTAGACCACCGGCATCCTCGCTGGAGCTGCTAAGTTTCAGCCATTCCACTGCGGCATCGCTACCAGTGTTGTTGATTTTGAGCGTGCAGCTTGCATTTAGGTTTACATAACCCACCATACCTGCGGTGCAATCCGTACCTGTGATGGATACAGATTTGTCCTTGGTTCCTGCCACCCTGCAGTCTGTGATTGTCACATTCTGGTTTCCATCCACATAGCCAATCAGCCCTGCCGCTGCATGTAAAGTGCTATTCTTTCCTTTCCAGCTTCCTCCATCAATCTGCTCTTCCGTGACAGTAATTTTCCGCAGCGTCATTTTGGCACTGCTAACATAGCCTACCAGACCACCGGCATACAGCATATAATAAGGCGTGCCCTTTGCAGTAATCGTTCCCTTCAGATTCAAATTCTGAATGATAAACCCATCGGTTTCGTAGCAGCTTGCATCCTGATAACCCACAATGGTGTTAAACAGTCCACTGCGGCGCAGACAAGCAGGAAACACTGTACCCAGAGCAGAATTCACCGTGTAGTCCATTGCCAGACCTTCCAGTGCATACTTGACGGTACTCCCCTGCCCGTCAAAGTTTCCCCGGAAGGTAGAGCCTGTATTATCTGTGGCATTATACAGGGAGCCAATTCCCCGGAATGCCTGACCAAAGACTGTCAAATCATAAGTCTCATCCTTCGCCAACTGCCAGGTGGTATGATATGTCGTTCCGTTTACCTTGCCCAGTGGGTTCAGTATGGATACCTTGTCCAGAATATACGTTGCATAATTGCTCCCTGTAATGCCCAGATACTTATAAAGATAAGGATAGCTTGCCTTATCATCATAGGTTACTGCCTTTTGATAATCACTCTCTGTTCTATCCTGCGTTCCCAGCTTGTCATAATCTGCCCTTCGACTCCTGGACAGTTCCGTATAGCCCATAGTGGATTTCGTAGCATTTGGCACCATATTGAGCGCATCTGCATTGAGTGCCATGCTCATAACCTGCAATGCCGCCGCATTGGGAAGGGTCACAGTTATCTGACCCTCTTTAGGTTCTGTTATGGTCGCCGGACTGTCTTTAAACTGGGCATCCAGATAAGCACCGTTTACAATGTCATAGTAAGGAATCAGGGACAGATTGCCGTGTGCCGCCTTTTTCCCTTTCTGCCAGATAGCAGAGGTCTTATCACTGGCACCTTCGTAAAGGACATAGTCGTCCTCCACTCTGCCACATACGGCTCCCACATAGTAAATAATATCCCGATTACTACAGGAGTCGTTAATTTCCTCCTCATTTTTATATAAAGTAAATGTTCCCAGGTCACTCTCCAGCGATACATTTCTGAGATTCAGTCCGCCTCTCTTGACCAGACCTACATAACCGCCTACCGCCGCAAAAATAAATCCTGTGGAATTCGGTACCAGGGAAAACTCACCGCTTACCTCTACATGATCTATGATATTGTCGCCGCCTAAGATACAGCCAATGACACCGCCTGCCGCACCGTCGGTCTTAATGGTGGTGCGTCCGTCCTTATTGATACCTTTAGGGATGACAATCTTCATATCCTTTACCACAGCACCCTTGGCATACTGCAAAAATCCATAGGTTGTATAAATCTGTGAACTATTCTTTTGAGGCAGGGTCACCGTATAGTTGTTTCCACTCGCATCCTTTCCAGACCAGACGCCGATAAAGGGGCGCTCACTGGTGCCAAAGCCAACGAAACTGTCCACAAGAACCTTATAGTTTCCGCTAGTAATTCCCGATAAATCTATGTCCGCACTCAACTGGTAGTACGCTTGACTCAGTTCGTCCCTGGTGGGGAACGCCCCATCCCCAAAGGTATAAAGGGTATGTCCTGTGGACTTATCACAGAAGTCTACGCCAGTATTTCGCTTATTCACCTTCCAGTTGGTAAAGGAATCCGCATTTTCCCCATCCTTCGTGCTTAAATAGCGGTACAAAGTGAGGAACTGCTTGACAGAACCAATGAGGTAGGGGTCTTCGTAAGTGCCACAACCTTTATCTAAATCACCGGTTTTCGGGTTGACTTCAATCTCCTGTTTCATGTAGACATAGGGTTTGTAGTAATTCTTCTCCCAATTTTCCTTAACCTCTGGCTTTTTCTCAAACACACGGATATGATTATCTTCCCCGGTATACATCCAGTATTCTGTGGTATCATCCAGCTCTGCGCCCCAGGTTACCTTTTTTCCTGCCTCGTCCTCATTAAAGGTGTACAAGCCTCTGCCGATATTCTGGTCGGAATTCGTGGCAAAGTTATAGTCGTACAGGAAGGAAGCAAACGCCAGCACATCTCCGTTGTGTTTCTGGGATGCCTGGGAAACATCGGCGTCATCCGCAATCTGCATATTGCGGAACTGCAGTTTCAGGTTCGTGACCTTGCTGCCGCCAGCTGCTCCGATGAGAGCTGCTGCCGCTTTTTTACCGCCCACTCCGGTATTAGCATTGGTATTATAGCCGGTCATGGAAATTCCGTTAAAAGTGACATCCACGGTAGTGGTCTGGGTTCCTTCGCCTGCTGCAATTTTGGCTATCAACAAGCCATCTTCCTCTTTTTTCTGATAGTCTCGTACCCATAAATTCTTTAAGGTGAGGTTCTCAAAGGTACCGCCACCCGTTAAGGTTCCGCTGATCAGCGCACCACTGTTATTTCCATCCAGGTTGGCAACGGTGCCCTCCAGGGTAAAATCCTTCGCTGTCACACCGCCGGTGGGGTTGTACAGAAGTCCCGCATGAAGTCCCTGGTGCTGTCCCATGGTGGTGTCCATCTTATCCGCATAGAAAACCACCGTAGCACCATTTGTTCCGGTCAGGGATGCGCCCTTTACTGTGGATGCGGGATAGAAGCTGACATTTCCCAGATCCAGGTTTCCCTTTAATGTATAGGACTCATTTCCGTAGTCATTCTCGTCAAAGCACTTCTTAAAAACAGATTTCGGCGTGCTGGTGGCATTATGAACGGCACTCCAGATTAACATTTTCTCCGGTGTGTCCAGTTCGTGTCTGGTGATTTTGGATGCCGTACCTCCTGCATGGTTGATGGTTCCATCTGCGTTGATTGTCTGGAACAAATCATAATAGTAAACGGTCAGTTGATTTGTCTTGGGCGATGGGTTCGTATACGTTGCCTGATTGGTATAATAGTATTTTGGGAAGTTTTTCGTACTGTCATGTAAAGAAACAATGCCGGTATAGTCACCGTCCTTCGTACAATAGACTATCTCATCAAACTCTCCTGCTGTGTCCACTATGGCATCCTTACATCTATAATCCACCACATTTGCTGCCAGAGCCTGACCATACGCCGCCAGAAATGCACTTTTGGCACCTGTTTTCATCGTAAGTCCCTTTAAATTCACCCCCTCAAGGGTCAAATATTGTTCTTCTGCGGTGTCCGTGGCAAATAAAAGAGCGCCCGTACTTCCCTTGGAATCAAGTGCTGCTCCTGCGGGGGCCACGGTAACATTCTTCATGCTTCCCTGCATCGTCTGCCAGGTATGTCCCAGGAAACCACCACAGTTTCCTCCACTTGTCGTGGTTAAATTCCCTCCAAGGGTAATTCCATCCAGTGCCACCTTTGCATTTTCCATCCGGGTAATGAATCCGCTATACTCATTGACATTCCCGGCATTGATGTCTGACGCGAGTGTCACATTGGATGCAGTTACGGTAAACAGGGTTTCACTGCTCTCCTTTGCCAGCACACCACCGATGGTATCGCTGTTATTTTCAAATTTTTTCTTCATCTGTACACCGGAAAGGGTCATTCCCTCTCCTTTTGACTGATAAGCAATCCCTCCTGTACCCTTGGCATTTTTTATGGTGCCTGTGATGATCAGATTAGAAAAGCTGGTGGTTCCACCCAACGTGGAGAAGATACCGGTTCTGCCCTGTTTCACACTGCTGGTCTGGGTGATAACCGTTCCTTCCGTTTTACCTTGCAGACTTCCTGTAAATAAATAATTCTTATCGGCATCATCCTTCTCTTTATCATTCCGGTTCACGGTAATAATCCCCGTGGTTTCATAGGAAATATCCGCATCCCCATCCAGGGTATATACACCGGATAAAAGGGTGGGAATTCCTGCGGGATTGGATGAGCTGCTGCTGCCAAATGCCTCCATGCCGAAATTACCCTGGGTATTTAAGGCAATGGCAAGGGTTTCCATCCCCGCTGTTCCCTTTAGTGTCCATGTACTGTCAGAACCGCTTACGGCATAGCCATTCACGGTTCCAAGCTGTTCCAGAGAACCATCGCCACCGATAAGTTTTTGGTCTCCCTCTGCCTGGTTGCGGAATACGCCGCCATACTGTCCGATTTCCTCCAGATTGTTAGCAACATCGTTAAAGTCAAGCTGGGAGTCTCCGTCTACTTCTCCTTCTACACCGGTAAGATAAATGAGAGACTCCGACTGGCTGCCCACCAGTGCGCCGCAGCTTCCTCCGGACAGAGAATCGGGCTGAACGGAAATCCTTCCATCCAGTGCCAGTGCGGAGGGTGTACTTCCATTCTGCACCGTTCCCACGATGCCGCCGGTAGCGGTATCACCTTTCAATGTACACCCCGTCATAATCTTCGGGTTTTTCACCATGCTTTTGCTGTTGTTCAGACAGCCCAGGATTCCACCTACATGGGTGCAGTTTGTCATAGTTGCAGATACCGTGACTGTAGGCACACAGAAATTCACGTCCTCTATCCGTCCTGCAAAGCCTCCGGCGCCTGTGGCATATCGAATAAATCCACTAATTGCAATATTATTCTTACATTCTAGGTTAAAGTCACTGGTAATGTCGCCAAACAGTCCTCCTGCGTACCCTTTGTTATTATTGTTCGTTTCAATCGTTGCATTTCCCGTATAGGTATCCAGTTTTATAGTAATCTTTGTAGAAACCTTACCCAGCAGACCGCCGGCACTGCCCTGCTCCCGGCTGGCAGTCACGGTTCCGCTTATGGTCAGAGGTTTCGCCACTTCCAGTGTGGTGCCTTCCTCACAGAAGCCCAGCAAACCACCTACCGTCTGCCCACCGTTGACCTTTGCATCTATGGTAATAGTGTCATCCCCGGTTACGGTCAGCTTGCTGTCCCCAGTTTCTTTACAAAGTTTTCCTGCAAACTGTCCGGCATAGTCTCCGTTCTGTACCGTAAAGTCCTTACACAGTGTCAGTTCCGAGGTATTCCAGTTGTAGCTGCCTGTTACCACGCCAAAATAACCGCCCGCAGCGGCAGTTCCTGTCACCTCTGCCGCTGTCCAGCTGCTATTCTCCGCAGTGATTGTGACATTGTCTCCCAGACTGCCCGCGATACCTCCGGCATTCTTTCCTGTTATATTGCTAATTTCAGAATGAACATTTGTAATATGAATTCTGGCATTATCTCCGATGCTGCCGGCGATAATACCAGCATTTTCACCGGTGCTTTTAATGCCACCAGTGATATTGACATCGTGAATCCGGATTTCTGCAGGATCCTTACCGGAAACCTGGATGTTTTTGGCGATTGCCGCAGACGCTCCGTCCACACAGGCAAAGTCAAACCGATCGATTTCCGCACCCTCTCCCAGATAGGCAAAGAGGGGTTTATCCAGTTCAAATTGAAAACCGCTGTGATAGTAGCAGGACATCCTTCCCCGGAAGGGATGGTCTGCACTTCCAAATCCCTCAAACCCACTGATATCCGAGATTTTCCACACCTTTTCACTTCCGGTGGTTCCTATCTGGAAACGGATGCCCTCGAAATCATAGCTTTGGGTCAGCTTTTGCAGGAGCAGGAAATCCTCTGCTTTTGCAATATAATAGGTAATTCCTGTTTTATAATAATCCTTATAGGCAGTTTCATCCGCTACATCTGCCAGTGCTTTACTTCCCTCAGGAGTATCTGCCTCTCCATCATAAAGGGCAATCTCGTCCTCTGTCAGTTCTTCGTCTTCCTCCGGTACATCTTCCTCATCCTCTTCGGGATTCTCACTGTCTCCGGTGTTTTCGCCTTCTCCGGTGCTGCCGCTTTCGCTGGTATTTTCATTATTTCCAGTATTGCCGCCTTCTCCGGTGCTGCCGCTTTCGCTGGTATTTCCATTATTTCCGGTATTGCCGCCCTCTCCGGTGCTGCCGCTTTCGCTGGTATTTCCATTATTTCCAGTATTGCCGCCCTCTCCGGTGCTGCCACTGCCGCCGGTGCTGTCTCCGCCTTCGCCTTCTCCGGAAGTGCTGCCGCCCGCCTGGGTCTTTCCTTCATCCGGCTGGCTGGAAGAGCTACTGTCCACGGTGTCCTCCGTCAAAGCCCCTCCGGTATCTTCTGCCGCATATGCAGTTGTTTTCCAATCTAACCAGCAATTGTCTGATACTAACAGGCACACAATCAAAAGAACGGAAAATGTTCGCATCCACTTACGCCCCATGTACCACTAACTCCTTTATCTAATCTGAAATCTGATTGCCTTTCACTACATAAACAAAATTCTGCTGTGCCTCCGCACTCTTTACCCTAGTGTTGTATTCCGTCTCCCGGAAGAATCCGATATTGATGGAAGCGTAGGCATTTACCGGAACGGTGATGGCGTAAATCGGATCCGTATCGTCCCAATCCGTCCAATCCCAGTCCGTGTATCTGGTCAGGTCTGCTTTTGTTACCGTTTTGGGTGCCGTCTTTCCACTTTTTTCCCAGGCAAGCCAGGCACTGGAAAACCGGTCAATATCATAAACCGTACCGTTCCAGTACAATGTCACCATTTCCGTGTTTCCACCCTCCTCCTGGCTGACACCCCCGGTAGTAATTTTATAGTTGAATTCCGACTGTTTCTGTAGGTATTGAAACTGCTCGTCCGGCGTATCTCCGTTGGTATTGAATCCGAAGGATTTCAGGAATTTTCCGGCATCACTGCGGGTCTGCAGCATAATCTTTCCCTTTAACCGTTCCGTGAGGAGGGCACCGTCTGCGGTTTTGACCCGGACATAAATGGGCACCGCTTTCCCTGATGGGGCAGTTACCTTGATTTCGTAGCCATCGCTCAATGCCTGCCCACCGGTAAGGATATTGTTAAAGCTTGCCGGATTATCCTGGGTAATGGTTTTGGTTTCCGTCGTCTCCTCAAGGATGCCATCTGCATTTTTCGTCTTTACCTTGGCAGTGGCCTGATAAGTGTCTCCCGCAGTCCCGGCATCTGCCAGCCAGAATTCCACGGTGTAGGGAATCTGGGCAGTACTGCTGTTATACAGCAGGATATTTTCGTAATTTCTGATTTCCACCGTGAAATTGTATTCCTTACCATCGGTATCGGTGGACTGGGCAACGCTCACCAGCGCGTCCATCATATCATCCTCAAGGGTCTGGGAGGGCGATGCGTAGTTGCAGGTAAAATAAATGCTGGAGGCGATGGTGATTCCTCTCTGCACGCTCTGTGACAGATACTTGGCATAGACAGCATATCCCCCGGACAAAAGCAGGCATAAGGGCAGAAAAAACCAAAGCTTCTTTACGATTTTTTTGATGTTCTGTCGTTTCCTCCCGATTTCCTGTTTCATTCCTATCCCTTTCCAGATTCTGTTAATTTTATGGCTGTTCATCCCGTTTGGTAGGTTTGGGCTGCTCCGCCTTCACCAGAAGGTAAATCATATCCGTTTCCTTCCGGTATTGGTCAAAGGTATCTGCGGTACAGGTGACCTCCAGCCGGAAGTAACGGCTCATGTAGGTTTCCTTGCCATCCCCTTCCTTCCCGGTTTCCAGATGCAGCTGTTTCCCGTCCTTGCCCTTGAGGTAGGTAACGTATTTTCCCTTATTTACGATATCATCCACCGGATTATCCCCAAACATTGCCTGATGGCGATCCGCTGTCTTGTCCGCATCCGGGGTAAGAAGTTTTGTCGTAGCCGTGTCCTCAAAGCTGTCCAGTTCATAAAGGTTAAAGGTCAGAGGGACATTCTCGGTGTACACCAGCTCCATGGTGTAGTCGAAGTTTCCTCCCCCCATTTCTCCGATGGTGCCGCTTTTTTCGTTTGGTCCATTGCTGACGCAGAAGTAAAGGTTCTTCGTCTCCCCGGCAAACAGGCTGTCCAGGGCAAGGCGCACCATCTCCGTGTCGCTTTTATCCCGGAGATAGAGATAATAGGGTTCCATGACCTCCGCATCCTTACTGCCGGCGGCACGTTCCAGCCAGGTATACCAGGCAAAGGTTCCACCGATGCAGACCAGCAGCACCATCAAGGCTACCGCTAGCTGTACCGGAATCCGCGGACGATGCCTTCGATGGACTTTTTTATGTACTTTTTTCCGCTTTTTTGCCTGCTCTTTCTCCTTCAAAGCCTGTTGCTCCTTTGTTACTCTGTCGTTCCCGGCAGAGAGGTAAATTCAAAATGAAAGTTCATGTGCTTGATCTCGTTACCGATGGTGGTATCTTCCCTGTTGTACTCGTCCTTCAGCATTTCATTGCTGGAAACACTGCCCAGGCTGGCAATGCCTTCCTGATAGGAGGGCAAGATCCTGTCTGTGGGATACTCATAGTCCCACCGCCAGTACAACGTAATCTTCTTCTCAATTCCTGTGTTCGCCGTACTGTCCCATTCTAATGGAAACACTGCGCTTTCCCGCATGGTGACACGGGTTCCATCTTTACCTGACACCGTTGTCATATTAAGTAATGTCGGTGTCGTTTCCCCAGTTTTATAATAATAAAAAATGATATGCTCATTGGCAATCCGGTACACATCGGAATCCTGTGCCACCAGATTTCCAGCTTTATCCTTTAACCGTACCTCCGGCACCACGGTACAGCTTCCCACATCCGGCTTTAAGGGCGTGACATAAAAAAACACCTGTCCGTAAGCCCCCGGAGCCATTTTATATACCTTGACCCCGTTTTCCACAAACTCAATGTTGTTCAGCTCTTCCAGCCCCACATTCACATATTTGTTCTCCCCTTCCAGGGTGGAAATATCGGCACCGCCTTCTTTCAGTGCGATGCGGATGTCTCCCTGCTCCTCTGCGCGAAGCTGCATGCCTTTTGCCAGAGCAGCACCCAGATCACCGGAAAACCATGCCACCGTAAATCCCACCAGCATCAGGATGCTGAGGATGCTCATAACCGTAAGCTGTATGATTTTGTTTCTTTTCATTCCTCTGATTCTTCCTCATTCTCTCCCCGCAACGCCTGGAAAAGCTGTCTCAAATAGGACAGGCAGCATCCCAGCAGGGGGACAATCACCAGTACAAAATAATGGGTGCGGTCTGCAAAAAACTGAATCCCCCGGAACAGAAATTTACCGAAGGGCAGCTCCCGTTGGTAGACGCCGACGATGTCCTCCTCATAAACCGGGTAGGCATCGGGAATGGTGTAGGCATCTCCCTGGGTGGTAAAAATCCGGGAGCCGTCCTCCCCGGTGGTAATCTCCACCACCCGGTGGGTATTGTAATAGCCCTGGATGCGTGGGTCATCGGAGACAAATGTAATGATGTCCCCTACCCGGATGTCCTCTGCCACCGGCTTTTTCACCAGAATACAGGTGTCGTTTGGAATGGTGGGCTGCATACTGCCGCTGACCACCTGGAGAATCCGGTATCCGAAAAGGTAAGGCACCGTGCCCCGTCCCGCTGCGATAATCAGACCGCAGAGCGTCAGCATCAACACCAGAAACAGAATTTCCAAACTATTCGCCAAACGTTTCATCTTTTACTTTTCTGTCCTTTTTCTGCCCTTTTTCTTCTGGTTCTTCGGGCTGCGTCCCAGCTTCTTCTCTGCTGCCGCCGCGTTCATTTTTTCCATCTTCCGCTTTAACTGCAGGTCAGAAAGCTCGTTCATAATCAGTTTCCGCACATTGGCATCCGACATATCCAGGCCCCGGATAATCTCGTCCAGCGCCTGCCGGATATATTTCACCGTGATTTCCTTTGTCCGCCTGGGGCGGTCAAGGTTCATAAAATCATTCTGCTGGGTATAGTGCTTTAGCATCACGTAGTCCCAGATAAAGGAGTTGTAAATATCCTGCTCCAGTTCCCTGGTAATCATGGGCTCCTGCTTGACCATGTCAATCTTGTAGCCAATCCGGTCATAGTCGTGGATATAGTTCCACAGCTTGTGGCACGCCTTGTAGTGCTGGTTTTTGCCGATGGCATTGGTCTTGACAATGGGGTGGCGCACCAGTGGGCAGGCACGCATCTGGGTCATAAAAGCCCCGTTTGCCAAATCGTTAATCTGTCGATGCAGCTTGGAAATCCGGGTAAACACGCCCACATTTTCTTCCTCATTATCCATATCGGTCTGTTTTTCCCGGACATTAATCTCCAGCTTGTAATCAATGGTTTCTGTATAATTATCGATGCGGGATTCCATCTCAAAGAAGGTTCCCATCTCATCCCGGCTGTTGTCAAAAATCACATCAAACCGCTTATTGATAAACTGCTGCAGGTTCAGAATCAGCGTGGCAATAAAGCGGTTCTCATAGGTATTGTAGCTTTCTTCTTTATAGACATTGAGCAGGCGGTTGGGGACAACGGTGCCGTCCTCGTTCACCTTATCAATCATATTGCTGTGCTGGAGCAGATGCTGAATCGTCTCCGGCGTGATGTTCCGCGCCATTGCCACATTGACAATCTGGCGGTCCTCCTCAATGAATTTCCGGGGATTGAGTACCACATGCTGCAGGGAGGGAAGTGCCTCCTCGATGGCGTTTATCCACTCCTCGTCGATATTTTTTACCATGTGGGAGCTGAAGTAGCTGCAATAGTTGCTGCCTGTCTCCAGCAGATTCATGAAATACTGGTAAAACCTGTCCTGCGCCAAATCGGGGGAGAGGTTTTTCACCAGTTTTTCATATACGTTTTCCATGTTATCTTTCTGTTCTTCCGACATTTTTCCTCATGCCCTTCCCGTCAGCTTACCCCCAGTTTTTTCAACCGGTTCAGATATGCCTTGCTAATCTGCATGTTTTCCTCGCCAAAAACATGGTCTAAGTATTTCACCAGTCCATCCAGCTCATCCCGGATAAAGCCCATGCCCAGCGACTCAAACTTGCGGAGAATTTTGGCCGCAAAGATAAAGTCAATGCCATCAATCTCCGTACCGCCGCATGCCACATAGCAGGGGACATAGTCCTTAATCTGCCGCAAAATACGGTTACCGAAGGTCAGTCGGAAATGTTTAATCAGATAGTTGTCCAGTTTGTCCAGTTCCACCAGCATTTCCGGGGAAATGGGATATTTCTCTTTTGCCTTCTCATAAAGGCCGGTGAGATGTTCAAAGCTCAGGTGCATGGGCGGCTCGTCCGGCACTTCAAAGCTTTCTGCCTTTTCGTCCAGATCAATGGGAATCGCACGGTCGTACACCTTATCCGCTACCGCAAAGGTGGAATCATCGTTGTTGATGGTGCCCACGTACCAGATATTGGAGGGAATCCAGACTTTGCCGTCCTTCATTTTCTCCGGGTCAGAATCTGCGGTGGAGGAAACCAGACTGATGAAACGTTCCTCCGGACGGGGCAGCTCCAGGATGGAGAGCATCTCTGCAAAGTAATACTCGACACGGGCGATATTCATTTCGTCCAAAATAACGACACGCACGTCATCCACATACTGTGCCTCGTAGAGCGTTTTTAAAAAGTCCGGCTCGGTGTACCGCTTGGTAAATTCGTTGTAGTAGCCCACCAGCTCGGTTCGGTCACGCCAGGAGGGCTGTACGGAACAAATGACGGAGGGGTACATGAGAAACTGTCCCAGTGCATAGGGGAGGGAGGTTTTACCGGTACCGGAAATACCCTGTAAAATTACCATCTTGGCTGCGCCAAAGGCGGCGAAGGTACGTTTCATAATCTCCAAATCATAATAGAGCCCCAGACGGGATGCGGCAAAGTTGCGGAACCGCTGACAGATTTCCTCCAAAGTGACAGTGTTGTCATATTCTGGCGGGGTGTACTCGGTCTTGAAATACTGGTCCACACCGGAAAGTCTGGGAAAGCGGAGTTCGCTGACATCCACTTTGGACACGGCTGTCGTTTCTTTTTCCTCGCCCTCTGTCTCCGGGAGTTCCACTTCCCCGGTTTCCAGCAAGTCGGGATTGACCTGCATGCCCATCTCAGAAACCTTCATGGCAAGGATTTTATCCTTTTCATAGGTCGTTTTCAGGACTTCCCTGTTGAGACGAACCACCTCGTCCTTCATTTTCTCATATTCCACCACAGGAACCTTGAACCGGAAGGTGATGCGCAGTCCCCGGTAAATAAGATAGATAACCAGCACAATCAGCGCCAGAAGCAACAGGTGTACCACTACCACGCACACCCATCCTGCCGCTGTCAGCTCGCCCCGGTATGTACGGAAGATGCCGATATAATACGGCACATCCACGATGCCCACAATGAGATCCCATATCGCATACACTACCGCCATAAACAGCTCGATAATATGTTCCATCATGGTATAGAAATAGTAAAAAAAGGCGTTCATCTCTTGTTTCTCCCAGGTTTATTGTCCTGTTATTTAATCACGGTAAACTGAATTTGTCCCTTGAGTTCGTCTGTCTGAAGTTCATTGACGCACTGGTCATCCGTTCCTTCAATCCACACATACATTTTTATAGCATGAGGATTCGTATCGGATAAGGTAAAGATATCCTTTGACACATTGGATCCACTTTCAAAATTTCCTTTAGAATTCTGCTTTACCGTCGATGTTGGACCGGTATACTGGTTATCAGCTTTTGTCCCACCGGTTGTCTGATCTGCATGGGGTTCGTAAATAATCCAGTTATTATCAATCTTAAATCCTACACGAATGGCATAGGCTGCCTGCTGTGAGGCACTATTTGCATTACTTCTTACGATAAAAGTACCAGTTGGATTACTTCCAGATCCATCTCCTCCCAATAAACCGACTTTTACTGGAGATGAGGCGGTTGCACCCACTGCACGAATCTGATACTCATAAATTGCTACACATTTTTCCAATTCCCCACTATCTGAAATCTCCTGCACGGTGGTTACTATGCCATTGGTGTACACAGGACTGCCAAATTTATCGGTACTTCCAATAATGGAAACGGGACTCAATGATTTCGTTGCAGAATCCACGGTGATCGAACTGTTCCAATCCTCATTCCCATCCTTTAACTCCAATCCCCCAGTTGCCGCCGCTGTCATTTTCAATCCCTGCACCGTCGGGGAATCCGTCATGGTAAACCATGCGAAGGTCGCCGTGCTCATCATGGCAATGGTGGCGCAGAGCATCACAAATGCATTCCGGATGTCCTTCTTGTTTCGTTTCCTTCTCTGTCTGTTCTCCTTCTCCATTCTCTCTGCTTCCTTTCCCTCTGTTTCTTTTTTGACTAACTTAGTAACCATTCAGCTGCTAATACTTTATTTTGAATATCAATTCCAATGTCCCCCCCAGGATGTCATTCACACATTCCGGGTCTTCGCCCTCCAGCCAGATAACAACGGTGTATTTGTCAATCTCGCCGGGCATCAGTTCTCCCCTCTGTTCACTTTCAATAATTTTGTCTGAAAGAAAGGGCGTGGCAGTCAGACGATAGCCGTTCCCGTCCTTCGTCATCATGTCCGGATTTTCTGCCATATCCATAAAGGGAAAGGGGGATTCCGACCACTGCCATTCCGCCGTGCCATCGGGACGGGACGCCGCATAAATGGTCTGTTTTCCCTCATTCACTACCATAATCCAGGCCGCCTTGTCGATGCCTTTATCCGCATGGCGGATGGAAAGGGTCTTGTTGTAGGTGATGGGATCATAGCTGACATTTTTCACATAAAAGGTGTATGCCACGTAGTCGATGCCGTTGTGGGGGCCATCGATCTCTGCCACTCTGGGGTCAATATCAAAGATGCTGATATTGTCCGCCTCGTCAATCGCCTCGCCCTTTAACACTATCTTTTCTTCTTCAAAAGCCGGGGTGTCATCGATGATGAGCCTCTTTTCTCCGGGGTGGTCTACGCGGATGACGAATTCTCCGGCGCCGGTATAAAACGCCGCCATGACATATCCCGTCATCAGAACACCGCCGATAATCGCAACACCCTGCCAGGCTGCTGTGATTCGGAAGATGCTGCGGGTCAGACTTCTGCCGCCCAGCCACCAGTAATGGAACCGGCGCAGCGCGTCAAACCGCAGTCCACCTTCTTTTTTTATGAAAAGTCTCTGCCCAAACCGCTTTTTTACTTGCCGTTCATCGTGATGTCCAACAGTTCTATCTCTTTTTCGCATTTTGCAAAGCACTCCACAAGTTCCGGCTGAAACTGTCTGCCGGATTCCTTTTGCAAGATTTTTCTGGCATCTACGCCGCTGATTCGCTCACGGTAAGGCTTCCAGCTTACCATGCCATCGTAGGTGTCTGCCACTGCACATACTCTGGCGAGGAATGGGATTTCCGTACCTTTTTTGCCATAGGGGTAGCCTGTACCGTCCCACCGTTCATGGTGCATTACCGCCACATCACGAAAAAAAGGCATGATATGTTCTGGAAAAATTGGAAAGTAAACACTTTTCTCTGCACGCAGTGCGTACAGGGTGTGGTTTCTGATTTCCTGCATTTCTTCGTCTGTCAATGTCTCTACCTTGTTGTAAATCTCTGTCGGAACATAATGTCTGCCAATGTCATGTAGGCGGAAGACCTGCTCGGCATAGTTCCAGATATCCTCCGGTAGTGTTTCGTCCCAGACGCCATCCCTCTCTGCCTGTTCCAGAAGCACCATGCCGTATCGGGAAACGCGGTACATATGCATCCGTATGTCTCTGGGAATCATACTGTACAGGCACTTAATATCCGGGAAAAATCCCTGGGTTGAGCTCTTCATTTGTGAGCGGTCTGATACAATCATACATGTTCTCCATGGGAGGTCGGAATTGCTCTCACTCCACCTATTGTATAATCCTAGTCCTATCGTACCACAACATGCGGATTGAATCAACATTTGTCGAACTATGTGAATAATAATTATAAATTTTTAGGATCAGAATGCTTGTTCAAACATCACAACAGCCTCCTTCAGCAGCGAGTTAACGGTAACGCAAAAATCCCCGCCTCCAGGTTTATCCTGGAGGCGGGGATTCGCTGTTTTGCCATAAAATCATTAGCAGGCTACTGCCATCTGGGTGAGCATGGTTTCAAACTCCGGGTTGTAACCGTCGTAAGCGACCGTCAACACCTTGGTCAAATCCATTCCGTACACGCCTAAAAAGGACTTTGCGTCTACTACATATCTATTATAAGAAATGTCAATATCAAAGTCACACTTAGAGGCTGCTCTGACGAAATCAGCCACTTGATCCGGCGTCATTTTAATTGCCTTTCTCATCATTTTCTCCATAAAATACACACTTCCTTCTAAAAACAATCATACTCGTGACATTCCTGCCACATCCATTTTGTTGTATAGATTATAACCGATTTTTTCTTTTTGTACATATAGGATTCTACACAAAAAATTCGCGTAAAATGAGGGTTTTTGAGAAGTTTTTTAGAACTCCACCATGAATTCCCGGTATCTTAATGGCAACATTTGCAATTGAAGCCCCGAATTTTGTCTCTGCTTTATCGCGATGCTGTGACAAAATGTCTGGAACAGTTTCCGATACTCCTTTTCCTCCGGGGAGTATTCCGGCAGTTTCAGCTGCTCTCCGCTATCCACCAGCACATACCATGGGCGTTCCCTGGGGTGTACCACAAACAGTCCCCGTTTCACATCGTGGATAATAAAATTCTCGCAGGGAAGACGGTCTGCAAAGTGAGGTGCCAGAAAGGAAATAATGTTTCCCTCAGGGGCAAACTTTGTATACAAAATCCGCTCCTGTTCTCCTCGTTCCTCAAACCGCAGAAAGCCCCGCATATGGTCAGTTTCCCTGGAAGAACGCTGTCCTGCCATGTACACCCGGTTTACATTGTCATCCGCCAGGTCGTGAAGCACATACCGTCCCGTATTTGCTCCCTTCCCCAGTGCCTTGACTACCGTATGGTACACCGCATCCGCCATGCCATCCTTCTCCTGGGCTAAAGCCATGCAGATCCACTCATACACTTCCCCGCCCAGTCTTTCTATTAACGTACGCCGCACTTTAATAAAATGTTCCTCATTGGTGTCTACCATAGAGTGTTCCCAGAAAAGCAGGGGTTCAAACTCCACGGTTACCCGAAGTCTCGTCTCCTCATGGGGAAGGTGTCTTGCATACGCCTCATAGATGCCGCTGAACACCCCTTCCAACGAGTTCTCACACACCAGAATCATTCCCATCAGAACTGCCCTCCTATCGCCTTGTGCAAGGTCTCTGTCCGCGCCGGAGCCTGCACCGAATAGTCATCAAAGAGAGACATCTGGCGGTAGCTCATGCCGTCCGTGCCAAACTGCCGGCGGGTGGAGGCGTCCGTAAGCTGGCGCACGATATAGTCCTCCTCCAGCTTGGTGGGGTACATCATCCGCCCGTTACAGGTGATGAAATACACTGCCCGTTTCATGGTGACTCCGATCTTTTTTAAGTCTTCAAACCGTAATAGTGCCGTCCTCCGGGCCTGGACAATCCTTCTGGCGCTTTTCACGCCGATTCCCGGCACCCGCAGGAGTACCTGGTAGTCCGCCCGGTTCACCTCCACTGGGAAATATTGAAGATTCCGCACTGCCCAGTCCTCCTTGGGGTCGAGAAGCACATTTAAATTGGGGTGGGACTCGTCCAGAATTTCCGATGCCTTAAAACCATAAAACCGTAGCAGCCAGTCCGCCTGGTACAGCCGGTGTTCCCGCAAAAGAGAGGGACCTGATGTGGTGGCAGGAAGGTTTCTGTCCTCATTCACATTCACAAAGGCAGAATAAAAGACCCGCTTTAGCCCAAACTGGCGGTACAGTCCCTCTGCCACCTGTAAAAGCTGGTTGTCCGTCTCCGGGGTGGCTCCAATAATCATCTGGGTAGATTGTCCCGCATTCACAAACCGGGGTGCATGGCGGTATACCGTCAGTTCATTCTTCGACTGCTCGATGCCGTTCTGAATCTGCCGCATAGGAGACAGAATCATCTTCCGGTTTTTATTCGGCGCCGCCAGCCGCAGTCCCTGGGCGGTGGGCAGCTCCAGGTTGATGCTCATCCGGTCTGCCAGAAAGCCAATCTGCTGTACCAGCCCGGGGTCTGCTCCCGGTATGGCTTTCACATGGATATAGCCCAGGAAATGGTATTCGTTCCGCAGCTTGTACAGGGTCTGATACAGAAGTTCCATGGTGTAAGTGGGATTCTCCAGAATCCCGGAGCTTAAAAACAGTCCTTCGATATAATTCCTGCGATAAAATTCCATGGTGAGTTTACAGACCTCATCCGGTGTGAAGGAGGCTCTGGGCACATCATTGCTCTTCCGGTTCAGGCAATACCTGCAGTCATAGATACATTCATTGGTAAATAGAATCTTTAACAAGGAAATACAGCGCCCATCGGAACTAAAGGAGTGACAGATGCCGGCGGTGCGGGCATTCCCCATGCCTCCGGGCACTTTGGCGTGAACACCGTCCTTTGTCCCTGTTCTGTCTGTCCCGCTGGAGGTGCAGGCCACATCGTACCTGGCAGCGGAGGAGAGAATCTGTAATTTTTCCATCAAAGACATTTGTTGTGTCAGTTTCATAAAAATACCCCGAACATGTGTTTGTACTTATCGTACATCCGTTCGGGGTTTCTTGCAAGTGTTTCTTTAGTACTATTTTTTCTTCTTGCCCTTGGAATCGGATTCCTTGCTCTTTTTCTTGGAATCCTTGTCCTTGACTTTCTCTTTGGCGTTGTCCCGCTCCCGCTGTTTCTCCTTCTCCAGCTTGCGGTACTGTTTGTAACCGTCAATATCATAGCGCTGTTGATAGATGTCATACAGCTGGCTGTACTCTCCGCCTTCCACTTCCCGGATGCCCTTTAAGTATTTGTGGGTATCAAAATCCGCGGAAGTAGTTTCAATCATGGCAACTGCCACGTTGGAACAATGGGCGCTGATTCTCTCAAAATCAGTCAATATATTATTGAAGGCAAAGCCCTGTTTCATTTCGCATTTTCCGGCACGGAGACGGGCGATATGACGGCTCTTCAACTCGTTGCAGAGGACGCCGATGAGTTCCCGCAAAGGCTCGACCTTTACTGCGGTTTCCAGGTTATCCTCACAGAATCCGTTAACGGTTAAATCCAGAATTTCCCGGACAGCTCCCCCCAGTACGCTCAACTCATAATACGCTTCATCAGAGAAAGAGATCTTCTTCTCATGCAACTCATTGGCGGCATTTGCCAGGTTCAATGCATGGTCGCCCAGACGCTCGAAGTCACTGATGGTATGCAGGAACACGGAAACCTCCTTGGTCTGGTTTTCTGTCAAAGGCTTTCCGGTGAGCTGCATCAGATAAGTGCCCAGCTTGTCCTCGTATTTATCAATGATATTTTCCTTTTCCTGTACCTTATGATAGTCCTCCTCGGTATAGGCACTTAGCAGTCCCATGGAGCGCATGATGCTCTTTCTCGCCATCCGTGCCATACCGTTGATGGCAGTGTGGCTCTGGTTAATGGCCAGTGCAGGATAAGCCAGGAAACGTTCCTCCAGCAAATCGAAATCTGCCTGCTCCGCTTTGTCCTCTGCAGTGTCTCTGACCAAAGTGAATACCAGCTTCTCGATGAGTTTGATAAAAGGGAAGAGAAGCATAACCGTTGCCAGACGGAATACGGAGTTCAAGATAGCGATGCCCACCGGTGTCATCACTGTGTCCAGGAACGTAAAATGGACAATGGCGTTTACCGTATAGAAGGCAATGGACCAGAATATCATGCCGAACAGGTCATTCATCAGATAGATTAAAGCGGTACGTTTACCGTTTTTGTTGGTTCCTATGGAGGATAAAAGAACAGGACATGCCGCACCTACACCGATACCCATGGTGACAGGGAATGCGGAGGAAAAGGTGATGGCGCCGGTTACGGATAATGCCTGCAGAATACCCACAGATGCGGATGCACTCTGCAATACGGCAGTGATGAGAATTCCCACGAGAATTCCCACAAAAGGATTGCTGAAAGAGGTGAGCATACTGATAAAATGCTCGTTCTCACGAAGAGGTGCCACTGCACCGCTCATGGTCTGCATTCCCATCATCAGTATGGTAAAACCAAGTAAAATGTCTCCCACATTTTTGTGGGTGGATTTCTTTGCAAGCATACGGAACAGAATTCCGATGACTGCCACAACAGCGGCGATGGTCGCCGTGGACAGAAGCTGGGCAATTCCACTGGAGCCATCAATATAAGAAAGACAGAGAATCCAACCGGTCACACTGGTACCGATATTCGCTCCCATGATAATACCGATTGCCTGGGACACCTTCATCATGCCGGAATTCACAAATCCCACAACCATAACGGTGGTTGCGGAGGATGACTGGATAATTGCAGTCACCACGGTTCCCAGAAGTACGCCCTTGAGGGGGGTGCTTGTAAGCTTGTACAAAATCAATTCCAGTTTCTCACCGGCCGCTTTTTTCAAGCCATCCCCCATCAGGGACATACCAAACAGGAAAAGTGCTACGCCACTAAGCAGTGTCAAAATCAATGTAATGTTGCTCACGAAAGTGTCCTCTTTATTCTCTAATCATTTTACTCTTATTTTGATTATAATACACCTTACATGAATTTTTCCAGCACTTTACATATTTTTTACATTCCGTTATTCGATGACAAAGTTATTCACATTTTTACGCAGTTCTTCGGCGGATTGTTCTGCCTGTTTTGCGTTCTTCATTACCTCGGCGGAACCACTGGAAATGGATACGGTTTTCTGGGCAATACTAGTGGTTCCCTGGGCACTGTCGTTGGAAGCGGTGGTAATACCATCGATGGACTCGGTAATGCTGTTGATGGAAGCTACCAGTTCCTGAGAAGCCGCGCTGAAATCTGCCACCAGGTCATTAACCGCAGCCGCGTCGTTGTTGTAATCGTCAGCCATCTTTTCAAACAGATTAAAGCTGTCCACCACATCATGATCCACGAAGTCCATCATGCGATTCGAGTCTTTCGCAAGATTTTCTACCGCATGGTTTACATTTTCTGTCACCTTCTGGATATTGGCAACCGCCTCTTTGGACTGTTCTGCCAGCACACGGATTTCCTCTGCCACAACGGCAAAGCCTTTTCCTGCTTCTCCGGCACGGGCTGCCTCAATGGATGCATTTAACGCAAGGAGATTGGTCTGACCGGTAATGGAAAGGATGGAATCTGCCAGTACACTGATCTGCTCCACAACCTTTGCCTCCTCCAGAGCCTGTCCCAGACTGCCACGGATTTCTTTACGCATCTGTGCCATCTTCTGACGGTTTGCAACTGCTGCTGTCTTGGTCTCGGAGGCACGTTTATGGATGGAATCAGACTCTGCTGCACCGTCCTGTGCACGCACGGCAATTTCTCTGGCTGCCCCGTCAATCTGCTGGGTCATGGTATTGATCTGCTCCGCGGAAGCTGCTGTTTCTTCGGTGCTTGCTGCCAGTTCCTCGGTGGTGGCAGATACATCCTCGATTTCTCCGTTCAATGCATAGACATTTTTGTCAATGCTCTCTACGACAACATCAATATTGGCAGCCTCGTCTTTTACCTTTGCCAGCAGTCCACGCACGGAATCCCGCATGGTTTCCAGTTTCTGTGCCAGTTTTCCGAAATCATCGCGCCGCTTATGTAACTGTTCCGGAACAGGTTGTGCAAAGTTTCCTCCTGCAATCACATCAATGCTTGCAGAAACCTTCTTTAAGGATTTGGTAATATCCGTTGCGATCAGCACAATCAGAACGGTTAAAAGAAGCAGTAAAAGAATACATGCGATAAAAATGGTCGTCGTGGTCGTGGTTACAAAGGAAGTAAGCTCCCCTTCCCTTGCAGCTACCTCCTGATCGATATAATCTGTATAATTGCCGGTTCCTACCACCCAGTCAAAGGGTGCGAAATATTCACTGTAGGAACGTTTGGGGGAGGATTCGGTTTCTCCCTCCTTCGGGAATACGTAGTCCACGTATCCGCCGTTTTCTTCCACTGCCACACGGATGATTTCCTTTACCATCTTATAGCCGTTGGCATCTTCTGTTTCCATACGGTTGGTTCCTTCTGTATCGTTTCCCAAAAGAACCACATTCGTTCCGTCTGCCTGGTCAATCCAGAAATAGCCGGCATCCCCATAACGCAGCTGGCGTACCTCATCCGCAGCAACCTCTTTTGCCTCCTGTAGGGTGTATTTGCCATTTTCATATTCACCATTAATCTCATTCAGCAATGAAATTACAACACCAACCTGCTGTTTGATTGTCTGGTCATAATTCTCCCGAATCGTTGATTCTGTAGTCGCTACCGCTTTCCTTTTTATCAGAATCATACTCTGCAGCGATATGACACAGGTAAATGCCTCGGTGAAAATCACAATGAGCAGAATCAGAATCAATTTTGTTCTTACTTTTAAATTTTTCATGTGTCCTCCCTCTGTCAAAATATTTTCATAAAAATATTCCGGCATTTTTTCTATATAAACATTGTAGCATTCTGCCATCCTTTGGTCAATGTAGCGAAACGGGAAAGCGAAACGGGAAAGAGTCGCGTACGGCTCTTTCCCGTTTTCAAAGCGCTCCCCATTCCCGCGCACATTTTATTTTTCAATCTCACCCATCTAATTCGTTCTACAGGTACCCTTCACCATCATTTCCATGAAGAGACGCAGAGTGGTACAGCATTCTGCTCTGGTGACCTCTTCCTTAGGTGCAAAGTTCTGATTTACCTTTGTCACCAGTACCTCTGCCTGCTGTAAAAGCTGCACCGCAGACAAGGCTTCGGTCTGAATCCGGTTCTGATCCGCAAAGGCGTTGGCTGTCTGGACTTTGGGAAGGATGATGCCCAGGGTATCTGCATATTTTACCAGAAGAACTGCCATTTCCTCGCGGGTGATGCTCTGATCGGGTGCAAAGCTGCCCAGCACCACATTGCTTACCTCCTTGCCGGTCATCCGGT
>ERZ857629.242-NODE-242-length-82908-cov-19.144292_pt1 | contig 82908 bp, 67 predicted proteins | sample MGYA00519700_ERZ857629 | MGnify/ENA primary metagenome ERZ857629 (study PRJEB31778, sample SAMEA3449351) | human gut metagenome | biome: human gut; feature: human-associated habitat; material: faeces | place: United Kingdom | collected 2010/2012 ... | reverse complement strand
AAGCCAGTAATGAAAAGTCATCAGTACTTAGCTTATAAAATACAGATGAGGTAATTAGAAATCCTGAGATTACAAAAAAGATATCTACACCTAAGAATCCACCATCAAATAGAGTTGATTCTGTAAAATGTGCTGACTTTAAAAGGTCAAAAAGGTGGTAGAAAACTACTGCCAGTATTGCTATACCTTTTAAACCGTCTATATCGTGTCGTATATCTTTCATTGTAATGATCTTTTTGATGCTTTTTTAGGTAGTTATGCGCAAACTATAATATGGTTGTGTTTTACAATAATTTTATTTGTGTGCATTTTGATACTTGTATTTGATGTAAAGAGCAGATAATGGCCACAAATACTTGTATAGCTTGTTTAACTTCTTTACGATATCTGATGCTTCTGTAACACTAAATCCTGTGTGATTATGAGTGTAAAGAGAGTAAGTTAGCTCTTTATAAGCATCACCTTTCTCACCATCATTCTTGGTTAGCCAATCTTCATAGTAGAATCGATCATTTGTCTTAATTGGTTCATTTAGTTCTGTAACATATGAGGCTCTTACCCAGAAGAAATTAAACCAGATAAAACATCCTCTTTTATCATTAGGATCATAGTCTTTCTTTGGAAAAGCTCCAATCTTCATGATATTAGAGTTTGTATCAAAGACTTTTAAAGTATTTTTATAGTCTTTAAAAGTAAGATAAGTTAATACAATTTCTCTGGGGTTACGACCAGATTTGAGTCCTAATGAGAATCTGTTTTTATAGCTCATACCTTTAGTGTGCAGATAGATAAGATAATCATGAGCTTTGTTTACAGCTAAATCCCATACTTTGTGAATTCCAAAGTATTCAAAAGCATTCTCATTATGAAAACAAACATCCTGACAGGGTATATCAAGATTATTAAAGAAATCTTTTACTTCTGAAGAGTCTTTTGTATCAGATACTTCAATATATAAAGAAGCATCTTTTAGCACACCGGATCGTTTTATATCTGATAACTGAGAATAGATGATCTTTTTCCAGTTTTTGTTGTAATTGATATACGCAAAGTAAACTATGCCGATTCGTTTGCTATTCATATGTAAAGAAAATTTCGTTTTAAAGAAAATAAATAGTGTTATTAATGTCAATTAAATTGACATATATCAAATTTGCAAAGGTTAATTTTATCATTAAAAAAGAGATTGTGAGAATTTGATCGATTATTTCAGCATATGAATTTAGCTTTCTAGTAAATTTATTCTTCAAAGGTGTCTCAAAACTGGCAAATTATGCCAACAAACTGGTTAGTGAACTTTTTATCAATGTTATCTTTTACCTTATATTGTTCTAAACAGGAAGATAACACCCATGCATCAAGGCATAAAAGATATTTTTGATAACTGCAATGTTATAACAAAAGAAGGCGATTGGTTATTTCGCTATAAAACAACAGAGGAACTCATATCTGAGAACCTTCTTTTGATACAGCTTTTAGAAGATACTAGTCCAGTAAGTAAAGAGAGCTTTAAAACTGTAGTGTATCCATTAATTGTCAGATTTACAAAAATAGTTTCCATAACACCAGCCTCTAAGTTCTTGCATGATTGTGATTGTGGTGGTCTTTTAAGACACAGCCTACTCGTTGATATAAAGGCTGTTGAACTTTGCAAAATTAATAAAAAGATGTCTATAGATCTTGACCCTGAATACGTACTTTTGATCTTTATTTCATTGTTGCATGATTGTGGTAAAGTTCTATCAGATGTTGAAATCTCCTCAAGAGGGATTACTTTTAGCTACAGCAATGATAAGCTTAACTTCACCTTAGATGATTTTTTACAAAAACATAAGTCTGATTTTGTTAAAATTAGGTTCAAAGAAAAACGAAACAAAGTGCATGAACTTAGCATAGCTCAAATGTTGAAGTTTTTAGTGTATGGGCAAAATAGTTTATTCAGGTATTTAGTTAATGCACAAAGTAAAGAATCTATCAACGCAATAGTGTTTTCTAATACCAGTAGTCAATACTACAAACTGATAAAAACAGCTGATATCTATGCTTGTACAGTATCTATCAACAGATACTCACCTATGTATGAAATAGGCAATTACTTAAGACTCCTGTTTCTTACAAAAGTAATTGATGTGTCTTTATCAGGTTTTTACAGAGTAAATGGTGGATACGTGGTAGAAAAGGGCTCATTAGCTCATCAAAATATTATCACAGCTTTTGATGTGTACTATGAGCTATTAAATGAGTGTAAGACCTTTGATAATCTTTCAACTAGGGGATTTGTCCAGTTTTACTCAATTTTTCAAGATACTTTATTGCGTAGGCTAACTGATAAAGAAAGTCTAAAAGAGTTATCAGATGACAGCTATTTTAAGTATCCTAAAAAGTCATTCTTTTTTGAACTAGCTAACTCAAACTTTTATGTGCAAGGAGCTTATAAAAGATCCTGTGTTTGGAGAGAACTTTATAAAAAAGGAAAGTCCAAATTTGTTTATGGCTATATTATTGCCATCGATCAAGATATAGTAGGCTCTGAGTATTCTATTATTGGCGAATACAAAGATGATTATGTCAATGTCATTTTAGAGCAGAATAACCTTGAGTTTACTGATAAAAATGAATGCTCTGTAACTTCATTTATGGTAGAAAGTTATAATGAAGATAAGTACGTAATTGATAACTTTTCAGTTATCAGAGATACTTATAGTAAGTATCGTAAAGATCTTTCTTTAAAAAACTCAAAGAAAAGAGAGCTTACAAAGAAGAAAGAAAAGACAGCAGTAAACAAAGAAATATCTGCCTTACAAAAGGCAATTAAAGAAAACAATGAGCTTGATGAGTATAGGTTGTATTGATAACGAGATCTTCCTGTTCAGGTAAGCCAATTGACAATAGATTCATTGTAAACATTGCACAATGTGCTCACAAAAACGATTTGTTGATAATTCAATTTAATAAAGCGGAATTCAATCGTGAAAAAAATATTAGTTCATGTTCATATCTTTTATGAAAACTTGTATCCAGAATTGAAAGCTTGTCTTTTAAACTTAAAAGACTATAACTGTGATTATGTTTTTACTTTTGTAAAAGAGAATAAAACTCTTGAATCTGATATTAAATCAACTTTTTCAAATGCCAAAATTGAAATTGTTAAAAATCTTGGTTTTGATCTTGGTCCTTTTGTTCATGTTCTAAATGAAGTAAATTTAAGTGGTTACAGCTATGTGATAAAACTTCATACCAAAAGAGATATTCCTCAAAAAGGTAAAAAAGACTGGTATACAGGATCTGGCTGGAGGGGGGCTTTATTAAAATTTATCAAGAATAAAGATGTTTTTAATAAGGTTATAGAAAGACTAGAGCATAATCCAAAAGTAGGTATGCATGGACCAAACATTTGTATTTTTAATAAAAAGACAGATGATCATTTTTCTTATAAACAGGCTTTAGCATATTTTAAAGATAAGAATCTTTCTGTATGTGACTATAAGTTTGTAGCGGGCACCATGTTTATGGTGAGAGCAAAGCTTTTAGATCAAATAAAAAAACTAAATCTTACACAAGATGATTTTGAAAGCCCTGACTTAACTCATGAAGGTTGTCAGATGGCTCATATCTTCGAGAGATTGTGTGGATTTGCTGTTATCAGTCAAGGCTACAAGATCGTGGATTGTACATATGGCGTTACATACTCAAGATTTTTATATCTTCTATTAAATTTAAAGAAATTTTTAAAGTCATCTCTGATTACAGTGAGATTAACTAAGAAGAATAAACTTCTAATTAAAGTCTTAAGGATCCCTGTTTTTGCAATGAAGCTTAAGAACACTCCTAACAAGAAAAACTAACAATATATTCAGAACAAACTGTTAATGTTGAGTATTTGCTTGTGGTACAGATCTAAATTCTGTTCACAAGCTGTAAGCGCATACTCATATTGTGTATAATAACTAGAGTTACAAACAAGTGCGATTTATATGAAAGGTATATTATTAGCCGGTGGAAGTGGCACACGTCTATATCCACTAACCAAGACAACATCTAAACAGCTTTTACCTGTTTATGATAAGCCTATGATTTACTATCCTTTATCAACACTGATGCTGTTTGGTATCAAGGATATATTAGTAATCTCAACCCCAAGAGACTTACCAAATATTGAAAAGTTATTTGGTGATGGCTCCAAGTTTGGTTTAAATCTTCAGTATAAAGTACAGAAAGAGCCTAATGGTATTGCTCAGGCTTTTATCTTGGGAGCTGACTTTATCGGAGATTCAAAAGAAGATGTATGTCTAATCTTAGGAGATAACATCTTCTACATGGGAAGTCAGTTTGGTGAGTTTAATGACCAGGTAAAGAAGAACAGTGGTACTAATGCTACTATCTTTGCTTACCACGTAACCGACCCTGAAAGATTTGGTGTAGTTGAATTTGATGAGAACAGAAAAGCAGTTTCAATTGAAGAAAAACCTGCTCATCCAAAATCAAACTATGCATCAGTAGGTTTATATTTCTATCCATCAGATGTAGTAGAGAAAGCAAAGACCTTAAAACCATCAGCTCGTGGTGAATACGAAATTACTGACCTTAATAACATCTACCTAAAAGAAGGTAGATTATCTGTAGTACCAATGAGACGTGGTAACGCCTGGCTTGATGCTGGTACTCCAGATTCACTTATGGATTCAGGCTCTTTTGTACAGATTGTAGAAAAGAGACAGGGATTAAAGATTGCATGTATTGAAGAAATTGCCTATAAGCAGGGCTTTATTAACGATGCACAGATGCAGTCTTTAATAGATGAATTAAAGAAAGGTAACTATAGAGATTACTTAGTTAAAGTTTTAGAGGAAAAACATGAACTTTATTAAGACTCCAATTGAAGGTGTCATTATTGTAGAGCCACGAGTATTCAACGACCCTCGTGGATATTTCTTTGAAAGCTACAATGCAAAAGAGTTTAAAGCAAATGGAATTGATTGTGACTTCGTACAGGATAATCAGTCAAAGTCTAGCTATGGTGTAATCCGTGGTTTACACTGCCAGAGAGGTGAGTACTGTCAGGCAAAACTAGTACGTGCTTTAGTAGGTAAAGTTCTTGACGTAGTAGTAGATATCAGAAAGAATTCTCCTACTTTTGGTCAGCATGTAGCAGTAGAACTGTCTGATGAGAATCAAAGACAGTTATTCATGCCACAAGGCTGCTTACATGGCTTTAGTGTTCTGTCAGAAACTGCAATCTTTGCTTATAAAGTAGATAACTTCTATAACAAAGAGTCAGAGTGGGGAATGAGATATGATGCTCCAGAGTTTAACATTGACTGGAAAATCCCTGCTGACAAAGTATTAACCTCAGAAAAAGACAGAATTGCACATTCTTTAAAGGATGTACCAGACTTTTCTTTATAATACAAAAATAACAACAGACAAGTTTCAATTAAAAAAGTAGATTTAATCGGATATACATATCATGACAAAATCAATTCTAGTAACCGGTGGTGCAGGTTTTATCGGTTCTAACTTTGTACCATATTTCTGTAAGAAATATCCTGAGTACCACATTATTAACTTAGACAAGTTAACTTACGCAGGTGACTTAAACAATGTAAAAGAGTGTGAAAACGACTCTAACTACACCTTTGTAAAGGGTGACATCTGTGATGAGAAGTTAATTGAAGAGTTATTCACCAAATATGATATCCGTGGTGTAATTCACTTTGCAGCAGAAAGCCATGTTGATAATTCCATTAAAGGTCCAAAAATCTTTATGGAAACCAACATCATGGGGACCTTTACTTTAATTGAAACTGCAAGACGTCACTGGATGGATGCTCCATTTAAGGTAAAGTCTGGTTACGAGGATGCAAGATTTCACCATATCTCAACTGATGAAGTATATGGTACTTTAGGTGAGACAGGTTACTTTACAGAAACAACTCCTTATGCTCCTAACAGCCCATACTCATCATCTAAGGCAAGCTCAGATTTAATCGTAAGAGCATATCACCATACCTATGGTATGAATGTAACTACTTCTAACTGTTCAAACAACTATGGTCCAAAACAAAACCATGAAAAGTTAATTCCTCATATCATTGAAAATGCTCTGGCATTAAAACCACTACCAATCTATGGTAAAGGTTTGAATGTACGTGACTGGTTATATGTATTAGACCACTGCAAAGCAGTTGATTTAATCTTCCACAAAGGTGTATCAGGTGAGACCTATAACATCGGTGGCCATAATGAGCGTAATAATATCACTATTGTTAACACTATCTGTTCAATCTTAGATAAAGAATGTCCAAGAAAAGATGGAGGTAAGTATGTGGACTTAATCACCTTTGTTCAGGACAGAGCAGGTCACGACTTACGTTATGCAATTGATGCAAACAAACTAACTACAGAGTTAGGTTGGAAGGCTGATGAGACCTTTGATACAGGTATCATTAAAACTGTTGAGTGGTATTTGAATAAATACACAGCATAGTCTTACTAATAAAGTAAAAGAGGGAGAATTTCTTCTCTTTTGCTTTTTTATCAAAAAATTTTCTTTTCGCGCGTGTTTTGACTTAATACTTATACATGAGTAGTAGTTTAAATAGATCTGATAAATGAAAAATTCAGTTAAAGTTATAAATTTAAAATTAAATTTTTTTACTAAGTATTTTGATATAACAATTTATGTTTTAATTGGGTTTTGGCTTATTCTTCGTTTCTTTGAATATTCTACTAACATTTTCTCTCAACTTCCTTCATACTACTTTTTTCAATTAAAACTTACTAAGTTTCTTTCGATATTTTTTGTAGTCTATTACCTTGTTAAATGGGTAGAAAATTCAAGATCTAGGTTTAATTTTGTTTTTTGTTTAGCTTTTATTTTTCTTTCTTACTATTTAAATAAGTACGCAAAAACACAATTAGTATTTGATTTGTTTTTTATACCACTGTTCCTTTGCAGGTACTTAAATAGAGATAAGTTTTATTTATCAGTTCTAATTTCAATTTGTGTGTTCTTTGTTATAAATCTAGCTCTAAATTATTTTGGTGCTCTTCAAAATCCCCAAGTATTTGTCAGAAACGGTACAGGAGCTGTTAGGTACAACTTTGGTTTAGTTCATCCTAATCTTCTTGGATTTATTGCTTTTTTATTTTGCCTCTATTATTCACTGAAAAAGAAAAAAATAAAATTATTTGATTACGTACTTGTTGTTATCTTTGCTTTTCTTTGTTATAAGGTACCAAATTCAATTACGTCATCTTGTCTTTTACTATTGCTATTGATTTGTTGTTTTGTCGCTAATTTTCTTACTAAAATGTCATTAAACAATAATCAGAATAAGTTGTTATTGCTATTCTTGATTGCAGTTGTGCTTTTAATTTTGTTTACCACCTACTATATTACTTTCACAGCTTCATTTAAAAATGTCTTGCAGAATATGCCTGGAGCAATATGGGCTAGGTTTGAATTAAGCAAAGTTGGTTATGACATGTTCGGATTCAGTTTGTTTGGTAAGTTTATTGAGTACTACACAATTGCTGTAGCAGAAATGAAAAAATATAATGTGCGTGAATGGTGGGTAATATTAGATTGTTCTTATTTTTACCTTCCAATTATTCACGGATTAATTGTTTACGCAATTTATCTTGGAATGGTTTTTACTTCTTTAATTCGAGGAATATTAAAAAAAGAATATTTTTACGCTTTATTGATTGTGGTTATTGTTATTTATGGAGTGTCCGAAACAGTTATATTTAGAGCTGTTATGATGCCTTTTTTTGCATATACATTCTTCTTGCCAAAAACTTAGAATAGAGAAGATGATGCGCTTTAGTAGTGGTTACAACTATGTAATAAGCTACTTAATATTTATTTACCGTAAAATCACTTTTTTTGTTGTTTCTTGTATAACAGTATTGGAATACTTAAAAATCTAATTTTAACCAAACCGTTAGTACTAGTCTCAATTCTAAAAATAAAATTTTTCAATCTAGGTTTAAAGAACTTGTACCAAATTGGTATAAGACTATTGACTCTGAAATTACCTAATATTTCCCTATAAGTGTCTTTATGTTTTAATTTTAGGTAGAAAATAACTTTTAGCAATGATTCTTTACAGGCGTAACTTTCAGTAAATACTTTTCTTTTTAGCAAAGGCATATTTGATTTAATGCATTTTGTTGGAAAAAAAGTAGGATTATATTTTTTTGGTGCCTTTAGAAATGATTCTCCTTTGAATCCATATTTTTCAAAAGGCTTCCTCATAGGAATTTCATATGTATTTACAATTTCAAAAAAACTATCTAAATGTTTGACTTTGTTTAAGTAATTACTAAAGACTTCTGAGTTAAACAGTTTTCTTTTGATTACTAAGAAGAAACTTTGTAGATGAGGTTCATATTCATTACTTCCAGTCATTGACCAAAAATCACATTCACTTTTAGTCATTTTTTCAAAAGCGTATTTGAGTGAGCTTACACAAAAACAACTGTCGTTACATAAAATGATCTCGTCTATATCATCAAGCATATAATGGTCTTTCGCATATCTAAAACCTAGTTTATATGAACCAAAGTCATATTCACCATGATGATGACATTCTATATGAGAAACTAGATGGTAGATTTTGCTGAGTTCTTTTACATTTGGCTCGTTGTCTGCTACAAAAATGATGTTGCTACATACTTCTCTAAGATATTTAAGGTATGTCACAACATAATCATTTATTAAACCTTTTTCATTGTAAAAGGCAAATACTGCGAGTCTTTTCATATTAAAATTAGTTAACAGTTTGAAGCAAAAGTTTATATATGAGTAATGCACTATACTGTTGTTATGTAAAATTATCTATATGAACATTTAATGTGTTATCGTTGAAGGTTGTTATTTCTTTTGAAGAGAAAATACAATTGCAAAGAAATTTCTTTTTTCTTTTAGAGAACTGTAACCAAACGATCAAATTTTGATTGCTTATCCATCGCTATCAATTTAAGTTTTCTGCAATATATATTCGTCAATTAACAATTTTTCACATTATGCCATGATTTTATAGAAAGTTGCTTATATCTGTTAATTTTTCTTAGATTTTAGGTGAGTATTTAGGCATTATAATTGCTTAAAGTAATAAAAGTCGTGTACTTACATAATTTTGGCAATATTTTGATTTATAGGCAATTTTAACCTTTTAGAAATTGTGTATAAAGCGTTTGACTCAGCTAAAACGTCTGACACGGAAAAGGTTAGATACACAAAACACTTAGTAAACAACTTAAAGATAATAGGCAACAATTCAGTTATATATCTGGTATAAAGTTATTTAAGTGTTTAGTTTGCTTTGTTTAGTTCTTAAAGTTTGTCTTAGATGTAAAAGATTTTCAGAGATATGTTTATGAAGAAAATTACAGTTTTAAAAATGATAATTGCATTGGCTGTAGCAGCAGTCTCAATGTCATCTTATGCTCAGATAAGATATCAGGCATCTATTGATCCGTCATCTAAGAAATTGTGGTCAAATAATGGCGACAGACTAAGCTGTTCACTTATCTTTGACATCCCTGAATATGGTTTTGCCAATTTTATGACATATTCAGGTCGTACTTTACGCTCTAATATGACTATTCACCCAAGATTAGGTATTGGTCAGTCAAGTTTCATGAGATTTATAGCTACAAAGCCAGAATGGCATACAGCAAGCTCTGAAAGACGTTTAGGTAGAATTCAAATTTATCCTGGCTTTAACCCATATGTAGGTCCAACTTTATCCTGGAAGATCCTGTCTGAACTGTCTCATGGTAATCAGATCTTAATGCCATATACAGATACTAAGTTAGCTGCAGGACAGAACATAATTCCAGCTATCAGCCCTTTAGGTTTTAAATCCGCTTATCATAAGTATTTAGCTTGCCAGGAAAATCTAATCAGAGTTAACTTTAATGATGTAAAGATGACTCCTTTAGTCTTTAAAGTAAGATCTCATGAGTTAACCGCAAAATCAAAGCAGGTTTTAAATGAGCAGTTAGAGTATATAAAACTTGATAAATCAATTAATAAGGTAACCATAAGAGCTTATGCTTACGATATGGAAAAGAATGCTGATAACATTTCATTAGCAAAAGATAGAGGTGAAGCTATTAAAAAGGCCTATCTTGATGCGGGAATTAAAGAAGATGACATCACTATCGTCCCTTTTAATGCTTTAACCTTAAATACTAAGGATGACAATCCATTAGCCGATGAATCTGTCACCTCAAGAAACGCTTTAATTACTTTAGACAGAGACAATGCTCTTATTAACAAAGATCTTGAGGTGGATGCGCCAGATGTAGGTGCTGACAGTGGGGCCTACTAGAAGAGTAGATTAAATTAGTTAAATTTGTTTATCTGCACACTTTACACTTTTATACATTTAGTTTTAGTTTAGTGTAAAGGTAAAATAATACATTAACCTAAATTAGGTAAAGTAAAAACGTAGAATATTAACTCTTGGACAGTACAAGGTTTCAACGTTACTAAAGATTAAGATAAGATGAAGAAAAAAGCTAAAAGACCAAAATTAAGCCTTGTAAAAAGAGGCAAAACTTATATATCAGAACATAAAACACCTCTAATTGTAAGTGCTTTAGTCCTGATGTTTGTTTGGGGCTTATATCTTATTATCTCAGGTTACATTCAGTACGCTAATGCCAATAAAGAGTCTTATATAGTCGCAGGCGTGAAATCCATGCAGGAAGGTAACTTCCATAAAGCTCAAACCTATTTTTTGCAGGCAGGTCAAAATGGAGCCTCAGAGGCTTATCCATATTTAGCCTGGATCAGCGCTAAATCAGGTAACTTTTCAAAAGCACTTGATTATGCCCGTGAATGTGCCAAATCTGATGATACTCATGGCGAGTATGAGCTGATGGGCTACTTAGCATTGTTAGGCTATGGCAATGCTCAGGGGGCTGGTTCTGCCATTTACTATTTTAATCAAGCTTTAAAAGATTATTCAGAGGATTACTTAAAGACACATGATCCTTTATTAAAGATGTGTGAGTACGGCATTGAACTTTGCATGAATACTCAAGACTATATCCGTATGGTCAATGAGGCTTCAAATCATGGGTCAAAAGATGCTCTTTTATATAGAGGTGACGTAGACTTTTTAGGTGAAGAAAATGATGTCTCACCTGTAAGTGCAGCTAAGTCTTGGGGAAAGGCCAGAAATCTAGGTATTCTTGCAGCTAAAAGCAGATTGGCAGGTCTCTACTGGCATGGCTACGGTGTTAAAAGAGATTATGAAAAGGGGCTTGAGCTTTACAATGATGCTGCTAAACAGGGTGATCCTGTTGCTAACTACTCATTAGGTTTAATTGATTTTAGACGCAGTTCTAATCTGTATGATGAAGGTCTGAGGCACATGAAGAATGCTGCTAAAAAGAATTATGGACCAGCTCTTACAGCTGTAGGAGTACTCGCTTTATCTCAGGATAGAAATAACAAAAAAATTATCAAAGCTGTAGCTGACATCTTTAAACAGGCCTATGACTGTGGTGACTCTACAGGAGCTATTCTTTATTCTCTGATGTTGATGAATGGTGAAGGTGTAGCAACCGATGAGACTACTGCTTTCTCTATTCTTTATGATTTAAAGAATCGTTCAGTAACCTCCGTAAACTCACTCCTGCGTTACTTTACCTACACAAAGTATGTTGATACCAAAAAACTTTTCAATCAGGCTTTAATAATCTGTAGATGTATTTATTTAGGAGAAGTTACCTTCAATGAAGGTGCTCCTGAGGCTACTAAATATCTTGAAGCCAAAAATGAGAACACTCTTTCATACTATAAGTCTCAAAAAGATGACAGACAGAGATTTGACTCTTCATTTATACAATCTTTAGGGGCAAACTATGTGGAGACCTTTGATAAGAGTGTGGATATTACTATATCAGGTGAGCCTCTACTGTATCCAGATCTTTACAAAATCTTAGAGATGTATAATCCTACCACCGGAGCTAGATCTTTCATGCCTCAGATTATCATGAAGATCGACGCTTCCTTGCCAAAACTTCCTAAGTACTATGACAGGTTTAATCTGAATCTTGAGGGGATTGAGAATAAACTTTAGATAAGAGTAATTTAGAGCTGTTTACTGTATAATAAATCTGAATATAGTGTTTACAATAAACAGTTTTATACAGAAAAGAGTTAATTTTTTCTCGCAGTAAAGGCTTCTTTACAATAGTCATGTTGCTTTACAAGGTATTCTAAAATTGTTTTTTGTCCAGCTAGACAGTGATTTTCATTGAGATAGTACGCTATGACTTACCGTGCATCTTTTGCATTGAAGTTTGACAGAGAAAAATTAAAAACACTCCGAGGATGATCTTGATGAAAAAGATTGGAAATAACGATTCTTTTGCAAAGTTTTATATTAAAGATCAGATATATATAGATAAAACAGAAACAATATATAATCTCCTCGATAACGAAGAACAAATATTCATCTCACGTCCACGTCGTTTTTGTAAATCTCTTACCTTAGATACTATTGCAACCCTATTTGAAAAAGGCGTTGAGCCATACTTCAAAAGTAAGAGCATTTTCGCAATATCAATTAGTTATTTAGCTTTGTTAGCTAGCGACTTGTAATGGACGATCGTTATTAGTATTACTTTTAAAATTTGCTTAACGGCAAACAATTATATTCATGTCGTTGTGAATTCTGATACAAATCATGCCTGATATTAAATTTGATTATAAAAGTTTCTTAAAGACAGTTCCTAATCGTCCTGGCTCTTACAGAATGTATTCAGATGATGAAACAGTTATCTATGTAGGTAAAGCAAAAGATCTTAAAAAGCGTTTGTCATCGTACTTTCTAAAAGAAGTTAACTTTAAAACAAATGCACTAATTCATCATATCCATCATATTGAATTTACTGTTACTTTCTCTGAGGCTGAAGCTCTAATCTTAGAGAACAATCTAATAAAGAAGTATCAACCTCACTACAACATCCTTTTACGTGATGATAAGTCCTACCCATACTTAGTCCTCTCAAAATCAAAGCATCCAAGACTCTTTTATTACCGTGGTGCTAAAAAGATTGATTGTGAGTACTTTGGTCCATATCCTGATGTCAGTGCAGCAAAAGAGAGTTTAAAGCTTTTACAAAAGCTCTTTCCAATAAGACAATGTGCTGATACCGTTTATGCTCACCGCTCAAGACCTTGTCTTATGGCCCAAATTGGTAAGTGTCTGGCGCCATGTGTTCCCATGAGTGAAAGTGCCTATAAGAACTACATGGACCAGGTAAATTACATCAGGATGTTCTTAAAAGGTCAAAATCAGGATGTTCTAAATGATTTGACTAAAAGAATGGAAGAGGCCTCAGAAAAACTTGAATTTGAAGAGGCTGCCAAATTAAGAGATCAACTGTTAGCTCTAAGACGTGTTCAGGAATCTCAGGCAGTATCAGGCGATTTAATGTTTGACATGGATGTAATTGCCCATGAATGTGCTCAAGAGCTTTGCTGCTCTCATGTGCTCTTTATCAGAAAAGGCAGGATCATCGGTACTCGTTCATATTTTTCAAAATTGTCAGAAATTGATGGGGATGATCCTCTTACTGCTTTTGTAACACAGTTTTATCTATCTGAGAGCAGAGCTTCAATGTATCCAAAGGAAATTATCTTAGACGATAAGATTGAAGAGCCTGAGGTTATTGCTGAAGCTGTAAAAAAACATTGCTCAAAAGAAATCCACTTTTTAACCTCAGTTAGAGCAGAGAGAGCAAAATACTTAAAATTAGCTAAAGAGAATGCTAAAGCATCTTTACAGGCTAAATTAGCTGATAAGACCACAGCTAAAAAGAGAATTGAGTCTTTAGAGCAGTTATTACATATCTCTAATGTAAATCATATGGAGTGTTACGATATCTCGCATACTCAGGGTGAACTTACAGTAGCTTCATGTGTGTCTTTTAACAGAGAAGGGCCTGACAGTGCAAACTATAGGCGCTTTAATATAGACGGGATCACACCAGGTGACGATTTTGCTGCAATGCATCAGGTATTAACCCGTCGTTTTAAAGATCCTGAAGAAGGGATTATTCCTGAGGTAGTTTTTATCGATGGCGGTAAGGGGCAGTTAAAACAGGCTGAAGATGTTATATCTGATATTTTTTCAAAGTTTAAAGTAACTCCTCCTTTAATCGTAGCTGTAGCCAAAGGTGAGGGGAGAAAAGAAGGTTTAGAGACATTAATTCGTGGTTATACAAGAGAAGAGTATCATTTAACTTTAGATGATCCTGCTCTGCAGCTGGTACTGCATATTCGTGATGAATCACACCGCTTTGCTATTACCGGTCATAGAAACAGAAGACAGAAAGCAAGAACGCACAGTGTACTTGAGAATATTCATGGCATTGGTCCAAAAAGACGTCAGGCTTTATTAAAGCATTTGGGCGGTATCAGAGAAGTTATGAATGCCAGTGTGGAGGAGTTAAAAAAAGTGCCTGGAATATCAGCGCAGATGGCAGAAGATATCTACGAGACCATTCACAGTTTGTAAATTAGTGTTTAAAATTAAGGCATTTAAATTTGTAAAAGTAACATAAAAATACTCACGTTACCATCATCTCTGTCTTATAGAACAATTACTGAAATCATGTTAATAAAAGTCAGTCCTCATTTTCTGTAATTCAACAAAACAAAAAAAAAACAGGCAACGCTTAATGGTTGCCTGTCAGCTGAATTGGTAACAAAAATTTAAATCTTGATCCTGTTTAAACTCTCCTCCAGATCCTGTAACAGGGACATAGAACGCTTAACTTCGTCTTTTGCATCAGAACAGTTTTTTGATAGAGACTGTGAAGAGTGTGTAATATCCTGCATATTGCCAGAAATCTCTGAGGTTGCTGTAGTCTGCTGTTCAGCTGCTGTAGCAATCTGTGTGATCTGTGCGTTTACAGAGCTTACCTGCTCGGTAATATTGTTTAATAACTCTTCGATAGTGCTGGTCTCTACTGCTAAGTTATCCATGTTCTTAACTGATGACTGCATTGATTCATTTGCTGTATTAGCATTTGACTGAATCTGAGTAACCATCTTGGTAATTTCCTGAGTTGAGGTAGAAGTTCTTGATGCAAGGGCACGAACTTCATCTGCAACAACAGCGAATCCTTTACCGTACTCACCGGCACGGGCAGCTTCAATGGCGGCATTAAGAGCAAGCAGATTGGTCTGAGAAGCAATGTCATCAATTGTCTGGACAATAGTGCCAATCTTCTGGGCCTGATCAACCAAAGACTGTACATATTCAGCATCCTGTTTTGATTTAACCACCTGGTTCTGAATTCCCTCAATGGTTAACTGAACCTTATGAACACCCTGCTGAGTAGTATCATTTGACTGACTTGAATTTGCAGCTGCAGATTCGCAGTTTTTAGCAATGTCAGATGTAGTGGAAACCATTTCGTCAGCAGCAGCTGCAACGGTAATTGAACGGTTCTGAGCCTCATGAGCAATATCATTCATATCAGAAGTAACCGCATCAATTTTGTTGAATGTCTGGATAACATTATCTGTTGCAGATTTAATAACCTTAACGTTGTTCTGCCAGTCTAAACGCATCTTTTCCAATGAGTCTAATAACTTACCAAATTCATCTGTACGACCTCTGTTCTCAACAGTCTGTGTTAAGTCACCACGAGACATCACGGAAGCATGTGACACAGCATAGTGTAGAACACCGATGAAAGCTTTAGGCAGTTTGTAAGCAATTACAGCTGAGAAGATTACAGCAATTAAAGTGGTTACAAGAATAATGATGATAGGGGTTACATCAGTCATTGAGGTGACGTTGTTGTCAACTCTATCTAGGTACAAACCAACTAAGCGGTTAATTTCAGCGATAGAGTCATTTAAAACAGGGAACAATTCGTTATTGTAAGTGTTTCTTACGTCAACAGAATAACCTCTATCAACCATGCGTTCCATCTTGTTTTTGTAAACATCGATAGCTGAGTTGATGTAGCCTTTCAGTTTCTCAAAGTCAGCTGCATCAGTAGGATCTAATAACTTAATATTAGACATTGATGCAAGTAACTTCTCGATGTCAGCATCAGCTTTTGCTGCACTCTCTTTATTGTATGTAGCAACATTATTTGTAAACATGGTCATATCATCACGGAATGTATTAACATTTCTTGAGATCTGAACAATCTTACTGTAATGCTGTTCAATAACTTCTTTTGCGAAGTTAGCTACAGAACGAGAGTTGGTGATACTTGTAATTGAAATGATTGCAATTACAAGTGAAAGAAAAATCACAGAGGCAAATGCTGCTGCAAGTTTAGCTTTAACGCCTAAAGAATGTAATATATTCATAGCTGTCACTTATTTTCAAACTTCTACTTACAATAACCTAGTATCAGCAAAATAAAGAAAAACTTTAATGTTTTTTGAAACTAATTTTTGTAGATAAACATATTTTGCTGATCCAATTTATTAATAATATCAGATAAGCTCAATGTATTGCTACAACTCAGCCTAGATTAAAATTCTTCCTTATCTAACTAAACGTTACTATCTGATTATAGCTAAGAAAATGTTAAATGTTACACTTACATATTGAACTTAATCATAATTTTTTAAGATTTTGTTAAATCTTGTATAAAAATCACAATTTCATTTGCAAGATAATTGATGTCTGTAAAGTGTATTGAATGGTATCGATAAATTGTTTTACTATGGCGACCACACCATTTGAACTACATCACAAAGTTGTAAAGTAGTTCAGATAAAAAATTAATGTAAATCTCTACACTCCACGGTTAAAATTTAACTATAGACCGCATTCTACTGCGGTTGTGCTCTTTAACAAACGATAAGATACAATGAGAGATAAATTTGAGAGAAAATGTAGTAAAATCAATAGATTAGCTTGATTTTATGGTATTTTTCTGCTATAATTCAATCTGTTAACAAAAGCGAATCATAAACAGAAAAACGCCATGGATATGGTATCAGCTAACGGTAGAGAATTACTACAGTTTAACCTAGGAAAATTTGCTAAGGAGGCTTTAAACCTTAACTGGAACGCATACAGATGCAGACTTCCTAAGTCAGGCTCTATTTCTTCCAAATACAAGTCTCAGACCATTAGTGCCGGAGAAATGTTGTCTGGAGTTATCAACTCCTGTCTTCTGGGAAACAATTTCTCTCAGTCCTGTTCATCCTTTGTTTCTACTCTCCTGCCAGCTAAAAAGAGTGCCATATATGAATTTATGAGTTCTCCAAAGGCAAATTGGAACAGGATGCCTTCGTGATTCATTTAGTAGTATTTAGATATCTTGCTGTTATTTATTACCATTTACCAGGTGTTAAGGTAATGAATTTCACTTGACCTACGGCTGTTTGATAAGCTTAATTTTAGGTTTTGGAATAACTATAATTGCAACAGAAATATAGATGAGACTTTACGCTAAATTCTTTGCTCCTAAAAAAGCAAGTTAGCGACAAGACAATGTAGAAAAAAGGCTAGAAAATAGTTCTAGCCTTACTAAATTGATTTTATAGCTTAGAAATTCCATTCTCAGCTTTTACAATGTCAGAATTTAATCTCTCATTTAGTTTCTCAAGATTCTCTTTCTCACGGCTTCTGTCATTCTCATGATGATAAAGGTGGAACACTCCTGTGGCATAGCGACCAGATTTAATTAAAATACCTGCATGAATAAGTCTTATTGCAAGATCAGAATCCTCATAGCCCCAGCCTTTAAAGTCGCTGTCACAACCGTCTACCTTAAAGTAGTCGTCTTTAAAAAGAGCAAAGTTGCAACCTCGAGCTTTCTTCCACTTTTGTTTTAAGTTTCTTAAATGCTGAAAATAAGGGAAAACAATTAAAGGATGCAACCTGTTAATACCATGTTTTAGGTAAACAGATACCCACTTAAAGAAGGAGTAAGCATAGATTGGATCCTGTTTAGCTAGTACAAATTTGGTGAACTCTTCTTTTAAAAGAATTCTGTTACCGGCTACTAAAAAGTTCTTTTGAGCAAGTCTTCTGTGACAGGCAATAAATGAAGGCCTAGGTACACAGTCACCATCTAAAAAGATAAGGTAGTCGCCTTTAGCTTTTGTAGCAGCCAAATTTCTAATTCTTGCAAGACGGAACCCTTCATCTTTTTGGTAGACATGAGTGATTGGATAACTGCAGTCAATCATCTTTTGTTGAACAACTTTTCTTGTGTCATCCTTTGAGCCATCATCAGCTACGATTACTTCAAATTCTCGGTCAGACTGCATATCAAATGCACTTAAGATTAGTTTTAAGGCATCAGGTCTGTTATATGTAGAGATAATGACTGAAATTAACATCAGATCCTTCCTTTATATTTGTTTAAACTGTTTAGTTTTAAGTATTTTTCTAGTGTATAGAAGTAATGTGTTAAACAAAACTCAAAACCTAATTTACCATCTAAGAAACCACAGTGAATGATGTACATCTTAAAGAAGGCCCACAGCGGTTTTATTAGAATATCATTTACAAAATGGCATTTCTTGCCTTTTTCATAATATTTATGAGCAAGTAGGGTTGTATAGCGATTCATCTTCTCAAGATGTGCTTCCCATGACTTATATGGAAAATGAATAAGTCTGCCTTTTAAAAGCTTCTTATCATAAGGTGAGTGCAGTCTTTCATGTACTACACCTTCGTAAAAAGAACCTTCTTTTTTAAATAATCTTTCAACCCTGTCAGGTCTCATGACACCATGAAGCACTTTTCTTTCAATAAAGTGATTCTCACGGGATACCTGATAGGTACAGTCACGGTTGCTCTCAACGCAGATCTTAATTTCATGGGCAAGCTCATCTGTAATTCTCTCATCAGAGTCGAGCATAAAGATCCACTCATATGTTGCATTAGAGATTGCAAAATTACGCTGAGCACCATAGTCATTGTTTAAATCTCTTTGCAGTACTTTTGCCCCAAAAGATTTTGCGATATCTGCTGTTCTATCTGTAGAGTTACTGTCTACAACAATGATTTCGTCTGCAAAACTGGCACTTTTAAGACAGTCTGGAAGATTATCTTCTTCATTATGAGCTAATACGATGATGGTAAGAGGAGTCTTTGGCATGAGAAATAGATTTTTTTAGTATTAGATAAAGGTGTTTTGTGGTTCTTTGCTTAAAACAAGCCTAATTGTGATTAGGCTTATTTAATACGTCATTATATTTAGATGAAGATAAGAAAATCTTTAATGTCATCTTATGCTTCATCTTTTATCTATAAAAAAACAAAAAGGGCAACCTTTGAACTGCCGTTTTTATTAGTGTGACATTACGTATTTTACAAACTTTAACTTAGTTGCATCATCAGCACTGTTGTACATCTTAACTAAGTTGTTGTAGGTAGCAGCATCAGCCTTACCTGAAGTACCGGTGCTTGAGGTAGCCATAGCTGATGAATCAACGCTCATAGGCTCTAGGGTTAGACCCTGAACCTGCTGATCTGCTGTTGCACTAGACTCAGAGCTGGCTCTTACAGTAGGAGCACCATACTCAGTCATGGTAAGCCCCTTATCAGCATTTGATACGTAAGCAGGAGCATATAATCTGCCTAAGCTGTCTAATTCCTGACGGTAGTCACGCATTAAAGAGAAGCCTTTATCTGAGGTTAAGATAAAGTATGAAGCTTCAGAACTTGGAAGTACACGACCTGTGGTATCTGATAGGGTGATCTTCTGCTGATGAGCATAACGCTTGGCCTGATCTTCATTAGCAGGCTTTGCATACTGGAATGTTACGACCTGATCAGCTTTTAGATTGTTGATATCGATAACTAAAGGATCGATAGACTGGACAATACGTGAATCAGAACCGTTCTTAAAATTGTCTTTAAAGGTTAAAACAACCTGATGCTTACCAGGAGTTAAGGTTACCGTACGGCTAAAACGGCTGTAGCTGTCAGGATCACTTTCACCATCAACCAATTCAACGTTGTAGTGAACAGGTACCTTAAAACCGGTATCAGCCATTGCATTTATGCTAAATAAAAGACCTGCAGCCAATACAGAAAACTTTAAATTCTTTGATAACATACTTTTTTCCTAAAAAAAAATAAATCTTTTGAAATCTTAGCACCAATAGAGCTTTACATTAACACTTAATTATTACCTCTTAGTTAAATTCTATTACGAAAAAGGTAATGTTGAGAGATAACTTTAGTTTGGACTTTTGTTTATCCTACAAAGTTCAATCTTATTTTATTAAAGCAAAATTCTCTTTAACGGTAACCTCTAAAACAACTTACTACTTTAAGTGAGTGCTTAATATGAATACATTGCACCAATTAAAGCACGGTTCTTATCTAAAGACAGATCTTCGATTAAGCTCTTTGAGAAGAATCTGTCAGGCTTACTTGATGCGTCAATAGTACTTTCGGCAAAAATCTTAAAGGTAGGGCATACCTGATAATATGCACCTAACTCAACATCAGCAATGATGTTTGCTCCGTTAAAGCGTTTTATACCGTAACCTGCGCTAAAGCCTAAACCGTTATCAAAGGTGTAATTTACAACTGTATCAACGCTGTAGAGCTTATGGGTAAAGTTATCATATTTTGATACAGTAAAGTTAGCACCTGCATACAAGCCTTCACCAAAGGTACCATATGAGATTGATACACCTTTATCAATCTTCCATGAAGGTTTAAATAAGTTTGCACTAAAAGTATCGTTCAGTGACTTATAGTGCATCTTATTTACAATTGGAGCAAAGGCAGCTACTGATTCCTGATCTTGATTGTACTGGAAATCATAGTAGCTCATACCGTAGCTTACAGAAATACCTGACTTTAATCTTGTAGCAACAGAAAAAGCTGCTCCATTGTGGATGTTGACCTTATTATCGTTGATGTCGTCTGAGGCAGTTTGGAAGGACAAGCGTAAATCCCAGCTCATTGATGAAAGACTGTACATGATAAGTGATGGCATCTGATCACCATAGGCATAGTGATCATTTACTCTGGGATCAAGCTCAGTAAAAACATCGGTAACACCTGCTACTGCGTAATAGGCATTGTCTCCTCGTCCAAAGGTTAAGGTACCTAACTCCAGAGCATCTACACCTACATATTGTGATCTTGCCTTAAAGGTATCAACACCGTTGTTACCTGTAGGCATTAACCATTCTGAATAAGCAAGAGCATATAGACCATCGGTTATTTTACTTCTGCCTGCAATACCAGCATGAACAGCGGTTAGTAACGTATTGTCGCTGTTCTTTTTCTCTGTAGAACTTTTAATGGTACGGGCAGCTTTATCGGTCATAGCCATCGCACTTACAGAGCCGAAAACATCTAATGAGGTACCATCTTTACTGTAGACAGTCGCTGCATAAGATCTAAATGGAACAATACTGATTGCAAGTATTGATAAAAGAAACTTTTTATTCATGAACTTATTCATATAAATATTAGGTGTAATAAAATACTCTGCTGTTTGCGGTGTTTTAAGCTTGAAGCAGCATCTTAAAGCACACAAAATGAAACTATCTAAAACTTACGCATCCGATTTGATTCTTTTCTTGAAAAGAATATATATGTCAAACTACGTTTATACGTTTACTTATGGATTAATTTAATTAAATTCAACTTACTTCGTTTTCTCTATTTTATCAAAAAATGAGCTTTTTTAGCTCTTTTACATCTTTGACACAATATGTAGCATTCCATAAATTAACGTCGATGCATTCATTAGTACCATAGCCCCATAAAACGGCCGCACTGTCACAGGAAGCAGCATTGGCAGCTTTAATATCATTTAAATGATCACCTACGTATAAGGCATCCTTTGGTGAAACTTTTAACAGTTCCAAAGCTTTTAGTATAGGTTCAGGATGAGGCTTTGAGTGGGTTAATGAATCACAGCCTAAAACTAAAGAAAAGTCTTTTGAAAAAGGGAATTTTGATAAAACCTTAGTTGCCATATCATGGTATTTGTTGGTGATAACAGCAGTTTTAATCCTGTTTTTTGTTAAATCATCAATAAGTTTTGGAATACCTTCAAAAGCTTTTGTACGGTCACAGATATGTTCTTTATAAAAGGATGCAAACTCATCTCTCATATAAGTTTCGATACCTGAGTTTTCATGATCTTCTTTAGGCACACCCAACTTTAACATCTCACGCATACCAGCTGTAACTTTAGTTTTTAAAAGTTTTTCATCTAATGCTTTGTAACCATATTTTTCTAATGTATGGTTACAGGCGTTCATGATATCCAGTGCTGTATCTAACAGTGTCCCATCAAGATCAAATAAAACGGCTTTATACTTCATATAAAAATCTGTACTGTTTATATTTTGTGTAAATAAATTGTTCTTGCCAAAATCAATGTCCATATGCTTAAAATCGGGCTCTTTTATGATTATTTTGCTTGTTTGAACCTTGATTGCAGTTGAAAGCTAAGTTTCTAACAATTGTGAAATTAGTTTGAAATTTAAAGACTAATTCCTGTCAAAATTTGTTAAAATTGCTCGTTGAATTAAAATGAAATGTTATTTCAAGGCTTAAAATGACTAACAATAATACCACTGATTGCAATGCTATTTCAGGTGATGCTGTCTCATGTGATAATGCTACTTCAACTCAATGTACAATTCACTCACCAAAGGATATTTTAAACTACGATAAGCGCACTGACTACTTAAAATGCTCAATTGCATCTGTAAAAGACTTTCCTAAAGAGGGTATCTTATTTAGAGATGTAACCACTCTTTTAGAAGATGCAAAGGCTTTTAAAGATTCAATTGATCTTTTATATGAAATTTATAAAGACTGTAAGTTAGATTATATCGTTGCAGCAGATGCCAGAGGCTTTTTATTCGGCTCTGCCTTAGCTTACCTTTTAGGAGTAGGCTTAGTTTTGGTTAGAAAAAAAGGTAAATTACCTCGTGAGTGTTATTCAGAAGAATACTCTTTAGAGTATGGCACAAGCACACTTGAGATCACCAAAGATGCTCTGCATAAAGGTGACAGAGTTTTACTTCTAGATGATTTGTTAGCAACTGGCGGTACTGCCGGTGCCATGATAAAATTAGTAAGAAAGAGTGGAGCAGAGATTGTTTCATTTGGCTTTATCATCGAGTTATTCGATTTAGGTGGAGCTAAGCTTTTAGAAGACACCTATGGCGTAAATGTACAATCTTTAGTGAAATTCCCTGGACATTAAGAAATAAAATATGGCAATAGAATTACAGGGGCAGTATCAGGCTTTAGCCAGAAAGTACAGACCTCAGACTTTTGAAGATGTAGTAGGACAGGAGCATGTAATCAATGCTCTGATGAATTCTATTGAACAGCAGAGAATTCATCATGCTTATCTTCTGACTGGAACAAGAGGTATCGGTAAGACTACTATTGCCAGAATCATTGCCAAATGTCTTGAATGTGAGAACGGTATTACCGCTCACCCTCATGTAAACGGTGAGTCTTTATGTGATACCTGCAAAGCTATTGCTGATGGCAACTTTCCTGATGTAATTGAAATCGATGGTGCTTCTCAGACCAAGGTTGATGATACCAGACAGCTTCTAGAGTCAACTCAATATCCTCCTTTAAAAGGCAGATTTAAAGTCTATATCATCGATGAGGTTCATATGTTATCTCAGAGCAGTTTTAATGCTCTGTTAAAGACTTTAGAAGAACCACCTGCATACGTTAAGTTTATTCTTGCTACAACTGATCCCCAGAAGATCCCAGTTACTGTATTATCAAGATGTTTACAGTTCCAGTTAAAAGCTCTAACCGTAAATCAGATAAGTGCGCAGATTGCTAAAATTGCCACCAAAGAGAATATCTCTTTTGAAAATGATGCTGTAAATTTATTAGCTCGTGCTGCTCGTGGCAGTATGCGTGATGCTTTATCCTTATGTGATCAGGCAGTAGCTTTAGGTAATGGTTCTATTACCAAAGATAATGTTCAGGCAATGTTAGGTACAGCAGGTGATGGCTTTATTTGTTCTGTTTTAGATTTATTAAAGAATCCATCAGCAACAGTACAAGATACTGCAACAGTTGCAGTACAACCACAAAAGACTTTATCAGATGTTTTAAATGAGATTAGAACTATAAGTCCTAATTACAAAACTCTTTTAAATGATTTAGTTTTGTGTTTTCATGATTTAGCTCTGTTCCAGATGATTGGATATCCGCAGAACATCAATATCTTTTCTATTCCCCAAAGTACTCTTACTACATATGGGCCATTGTTTAGCTCACAGGCTCTGCAGCTTTACTATCAGATAGCCTTGCAGGGCATTGAAGAGTACAAAGTTTCATCAGACGGTGCCACAGCCTTTGAGATGACCATCTTAAGAATGCTGGCCTTCACACCCGAAAAAAAAAAGATTGGATAGGTGAAGATAATTCTGTCGAGGTCATCTATCTTAATCCTGTAATAAATTCGGCAGTAGACGGCATTGTTGCAGCTAAAATACCAGCAGAGAATAATCATTCTTTAAATACAATCTTTACTAATGAAACAACTGGAGCTGTAAGTAGCAGTGTTGCTGCTAATCTTAAAGCTGATGGTTCGGTAAACTCTGAACTTGTAGATAAGGTAGCATCTGAGAACATTACCTTAAATCCTGATATTACCAGTGCTCTTGTAGCTGAAGCTAATGCTATTACTAATAGCAGGACCATCTTAAATAAGACAGGTGAAGAGATAGCTTTAATAACAGAAACTGACAAAACAAAACTAAATTCAGACATAAACGTTGCAACTGAAACTGCGCCAGACGCTCAGGATTTACCATCAGATACAGTTACAGATCATGACGTGGTTGTACATACTGCTGATACTACTAATAATGATGTATCAGTGCCTCTGTCTGTTAATAGTGATGGCACACCAATTCAAAGTAATAGTGTTGAGGCTAATTCAGCTTTTGCACAGAAGAGCACTTTAGATAACATATCAATTAGTTCAGCTAAAGCTTCACCAACTGTTGAAGCTACTGATACAGTCTCCGTTTCTAATGATGAAATACCATCAGTTACAGATCCAAATGAGATAAATGAATTCCCTGTGCCTGATATCATTTCACAAAGCCAGGTATTTTCAGTAAATCCGCAAAACAGTGCATCTGACTTTGGTTCTACTTATGGTTCAAAGTCAGAAGATCTCAATGTTTTAATTCATGGCTTAGAGACTTTAAATAATCAGGTTGTAACTAACAACAATCCTCATTTAGGTCAGTACAGGAAGGTCTTAACTAATATCATTACTCCAAAGAGCACAGACAGCTCAATTGTCCCTGAGAATGAAGAGTTACAGACTAACTCCTCATTTACAAAGTTATCCTCATTACGAAATAATCAGGAACTTCAGGACAAATTCAGTCTTATCAGTGATGTCAGCAGATATATCAATCATATCTATGGGGTACTAAAAGGTTATCAAACTGAAGCTGAATCCTTAAAAGAAGGTAAATCAAAGTCATCTCATATTGAAGGTATGTCATCAATCATTTCTGATATGACTTATGGCAAAAATTCTAATGACTCTGTTAATAGTGATGCAAATGATGAAACCCCTTCAATTACCGATTCTATCAGTAAGTTACCATCATTCAATGAAAATGGAGAGATTGTAACATCAAGTTCAATTGTTCCTGACACCAACAATACCAGTGAGGTTAAGACTGAGCCTTCTGTTCAATCAGTAAATGACAGTCCTTTTGATAACACTGAAGTTAAGAGCAATGTAAACAATGCTGAGACTGCACCAGCAAATGATGAACCTGTTTATATAGGTGCTACTGGTAATTTAAATTATGAAGCAATAAAAGCTACTAATGCAGATAATACAAATGTAGCTATTGAAAATTCTGTTTCTGACTCTTCTTTGGTTCATGTATCTTCTAACTCAAATAAAGTTACAGCTGATGACTTTACTAAAGTTGTTCAGGATTTATCTTCTGATAACTCAAAAGATAAGAAAAATGAGGTTAAAACTGATAATAATGAGATTTTAACTCCCCAGGTCGTAGAGCTTACTCCTGATGAACTTTTAAGAAAAGCTCAGGAAGAAGCTTTAGCTCAATTGCAAAGCAATCAGAGCTTAAACCAGAAGTTGAAAGAAGAAGCTGCAGCATTAAATAAGAATGTTGATGCTTCAAATTTGCCCAAAGACGATAATAAGTCTTTTATAGAAGATGATAAGGCAAATTTAAATGCAGAGTTGCCCGATGCTGTAAGTGAAGGTTCTGTATCAGCTCCGATTGAAACTACTCTTGCAGCTTCAAATCTTAATGCATCAACAGATAATGCTGCCACGAATGCAACCCGTACGTCAGCAACAGATGGTATTGCAGAGAGTACTGATAAAGAGCTTGTAATAAAGGTAAATGACACTTTAGTCTCTACTGATACAGTAAAAGTAAATTCCATTGCACAAAGCTCTGTAATAGGATCTGCTAAGGTAACTAATAACAATACAAAGCTCACCAATACAGATGACATGAGATCTGATACTGATTTATCTAAAGTACAGGAATTCATGTCATTAACAAAAGCTTTAGCTCTTGAACTTCAAAAGGGCAGTTATACTGACTCTGTACCTGTAATTAAAGCTCATACTTACTCTCAGTCTTTAAATCAGGCTATTACAGAGACTTTAAATGGTCAATTAGGCTCTAATCACAATGCAGTTGAGGGTAATTCAAGTGGAGTATCCTCAAATGAGGACTCATCTATAAATGAAAACAAGGTAATTGAGACCGCTTCAACCAAGCCTCAAGTCTTAATCCAGCATCAATCTGTGCTACAGAACAAGATCTCAACAGCACAGAATACTCAAATTTCAGAAAATAATAGTGTCTCATCTTCATCTGAGGTGCCTTCAGAGTATTTTTATGAAATTCCTGTTGATGCTTACGAGTCAGATATTGATCCTGTAGATAATTCAATTGTCGATGAAAGTTATGATAATGATGAGTTCTCTGAAGGAGCAAGAGTAAAGGGTAGTGATCTTAAATTTGATTACATTGGTGCTAATGAGAACAGTTCTAATGCAGATGGAAATCCAGCAAAATTCCGTGAATCTACTTTAAAACTCATAGAAGAAGATCAGCAGTTTGAGAACAAGCGCTTAGGCAGAAGACTTGAGTCTTGTGATTTTTATGACAGAGTTTATAAGAATGATGCCTGGTATCAGGATATTGTTAAAGCAGGCTACAACGATGGTCCTGTTTATTCTGCTTTATGCTACACCAATAGAGTTGTAAGCCCTGATGATCCTTATTCCTGGGTTTTGCAGATCTCATCTGACTTCCAGCTTTTGTTCATCTCACCAGAGTTCCATCATAACTTAAGAACTAAGTTCTCCATTGAACAGGAGCATCCTGTAGAACTAAAAATTGAAAAGGTGCAGGGAATACCTCGTGGCTGTCCTGAAGATCTAGCAAGACACTTCTATATAAAAGAAATTGAAGATACACGTCAAAAGATGTCTAAAGATAAGAATGTAAGTCTTCTTTTAGAGCATTTAGGGGAAGATATTAGAACCTTGAATTTGAGCTTATACAAGCAAGAAGATAGTAAGTCTCTAACCAAGAAGTAAGTTAATCTTTAAAAGCTTGTGCCTTTGTGTTTTGATGTAAACTTATAAAACAAAAATCCCGTAATCGCATTTTATTACGGGATTTTTTAATTCATTTTAGCTTAATCCCAGCCGCTGCCACTATCCTGATCATCCTCATTTTTACCAGAATTTAGTTTCATAGAGTTCCAAATTCTGTTGGTGATCTTAGTCATCTTAGATGAGGTTGGCTTTACAAAGTACATTGTCTTTATCTTGTCTTCAGGGATATTAAATGAAGGATTATCTTTTAAATCCTGGTCAATATTTTCAATAGAAGCATTAACAGGTAGCAGGTAACGGATCTCGTTGGCTACATTAGTTGCAACTTTTGGATCCTGCAGATAATTAAACCACTTTAGAGCATTGTCATAGTGATCTGCGTTAGCAGCAATAGTCCAGCAGTCAAACCAGAATATAGAACCTTCCTTTGGGATAGTGTACTCAATGTTGATCTTTTCGGCCTTTGCTCTTTGAGCTGCCTGCAGAACATCACCTGAGTAACCTACAGCTACACAAACTTCACCTGAAGCTAAATCGTTAATATAACGTGATGAGTGGAAATATGATACATTTGAAGCAAATTTAGTTAAGATATCCAAAGCTTCATTATAATCAGATGCTTTCTCTGAGCTTGGATCTTTACCTAAATAATGCATTACAACAGAGGTTATCTCAATAGGTGAATCTAAAACAGCTATACCGCACTGCTTTAACTTCTTAGCATTCTCTGGTTTAAAGAGAATGTCCCATGAATCAAACTTAAAGTCTTTACCAAAGATCTCTTCAATTTTATCTTTGTTATAACCAATTCCAACAGAGATCTCTGTATATGGGTAAGCATAGCTGTTGTCAGGATCAATTGACTCAAGAGCTTTCATTCTTACAGGATCTAAGTTCTTCCAATTAGGGATCTTAGATTTGTCAATCTTTTGTAGAGCACCAGCTTTGGCAAGTCTTGGAACATAGTAGCTTGTCATCATCACAGCATCAAAACCTGATTTTCCTGATAATAGACGTGCCTCTACTAACTCATTACTGTCAAAAACAGCATAATTAGCTTTAAGACCTGATGCCTTTTCAAAATCAGCAACAGTGTTTTCGCCGATGTAATCGCTCCAGTTCCAGATATTGATATCAGATTTAGCCTGAGCAATTGTTGCAAAGCTAGCGATGCCTAATGCAACAATAGTTTTTGACAGATTCTTCATAAGCAATTCCTAAAATTTGAAGAACAAAGAAATAAAAATTTTTTTAATTTTTGTGAATTATAAATATTTCTTCATGAGATACAACAAAAAAAATTGTCTATTTTGAAAATTACCTTTTGTTAAAATGAAGCTCTAAAAATAACTTCTTATTTTTTAAATGGTTAGGCTTTATAGAATTGAAATGTATTTAAGAAAGGTAAGTTGGAAAATGAGCACATTTTATGATTCTATAATTGTGTATTAGAGCTAAAAAGTGACATTTGATAGACAGTCATATATAAGAGCATCAGAGCTGTTTTGATCTGATGCTAATTTCGTTATTTCAACTTTTTTACAGTTACAAGACAATCCTTTTTACAAAATACTAAGCCATAAGCGTAGATCTCAGTAATCTTTGACGTTTTTACAAATGGTAAAGCATAGTTCTTCTCTTCAATCTGAGATAAAGCCTTAGAAGCTAGCTCATCCATATCCGCTTCATTAGAGGTAGCTTTAATCTCGATGATTACAGCTTTGGTATTACGTTCTACTTTGAAGGTAATATCAGGATACCCGCTACCAGACTCATAATTAGAGTGGTAGTCAGAGATGATATTTTCACAACAGGTAAAAATACTATTGATAAAGCCATGGTAGTAATTCTCGAGAGGAGCTTTAGTTGCTGTATCTCTGATTGAGACATATTTTTGTAACATATCAAAGAAGATGTCATAAGTTTCTTTTTGATTGCCACAAGACAAAGCATCTACTAACTTATTATGTAGATTTAGTTTTACAAATTCAGAACTAAATCGTGTTTTTATGTTGTTTTCAAAACACTCAAGTATCTCTAGGTTAGGAATTCTTGCAAAGATTTCTTTATTGTTTTCTTTTGCTAAGCCTTCTTTTTTAGTCTGTTCCCAATCTACAGTCAGATAACCAGTATGTAGAAGTAGTGACCAGAAATCATCAGATTTATGCAGTGACAAACAGTCATAGTTCATGGATTCATTTAGAATAAAGCTAATCGACTTACCATCAACTAAATCCTGCATTTTTTGGTTGTCATTATCAGTTAAGCAACCAATATAGCCTGATAAGGATTTATCTGAGGTAGTGCCTTCCCAGTAGTTTTCTAACCTGTTTAACTTTAAGGTTCCCTTAAGATTCTTTTTGTAATAATCACTAATGAAACTTACTATATCCCATGGACAGAAAATCTCTTTGTCATAGAACTTGTATCCGTCATAATGCTCTTTTACTTTTTGAGCAAAATTGTCCATTTTATAGTCTTTTAAGAACTTATAGGTTTCTTCTTTGGTAAAACCTATGATCCCTGTATAGTCTTCGTTTTCAGAGAGGACTGTATTTACCTTAAGGTTATTAACACCTGTAAAAAGACTGTTCTTAGCTACCTTTAAGCAACCGGTGATAATGACTTTGGTGAGAGTCTTTTGATCTTTTAAAATACCTAAAAAGACTTTCATGAGGGTTACCATGTTATAGTGGTAGGTAGCCTTGTAAGGCTTATCGCCATCATTTAGCTTTGCATTCTGTATGTCATGATATGAAGCATTAGCTAAAGGTACATCATACTCATCAATAAGGAGTACTGGGTACTTGCCATACTCTTTATAAAGAGCTGTAGCTATGGTACTTAATGAACCTGTCAGGTAATCTGAATTTTCAAATTCTCTTAAAAACTCTACCTTAAGAATTTTGCTTAATTTGTCTTTATCTTCTTTATCTAATTTTGTACTGCTTAAAAGATACCTATAGTTTTCAGCAAGTTTGCTTACTTCCGCTGCAAAATTTTTATAAGCAATATCAAAGGTAACACCATCAACATTTTTTAGAGAAATGCTGATAACAGGATACTGTCCCATGAACTTAGAACAGAACTCTTTATCTTCTAATATCTTGGTGCCTTGAAAGTATTTAAGCTGTAATGAGGTATCAAAAGGCTTTTCAGAATTTATCTTTAAGAAAGACTCAAACATGGTCATGAGCAAAGTCTTACCAAAACGTCTTGGTCTTGTAAACAACAGAACTTTTGTAGAACTTGTAAAAACAGTCTTTAAGTACTCTGTCTTATCTACAAAGTAACAATTACCGTCTTTTAGCTCTTCATAACAGCCAGGATTATCTGGTAGTAGTAAAAATTCTTTATTGCTCATTAATCAATCTCTATTTCAATAAGTAACTTCTACTTTAAATTATAAAGTATTTACCTTCATATATACTGTTTTTACTGACTATATGGTGACAAGGAACAAGTCAATTGCTTTTTGAACTATTTTTGTCGCCATAATATTTCTCAAAATTCTTTGCTAACTCCTTTATTATAAAGGAATTACATCATTTCTTATAAGGTTATTTTGGGTAAAAAATAATTAGTGGAACCTAATCCACATTTATTTTAAGTTCAGCTAAAGAGAAAGTCCTACCCTATAGAGTGTTCCTTCAATTAAAGTCATACAGTATCAAAGCTCAGGTTGACCTGATTTCGTTTAAATTTTCTATGATCATGAGTCAGTCTTTGCTGCTACTTCAATATATTTGATCAAATAGTGTATCTTGAACTCCAGTGCCAAATTTTATTAGAAGCATGATACTTAGTACTGCTATTATTGGTAATACATCTTGGAGAAATCTAAGGTGCTGGTGCTTTGAATCATGCCGATTTTATTAACGGTACAAACATTGTATTAAACTTGGACTTAACCAGCTTTTGAGTAGTTGAATAATCACTTTTATTTATATACCTTTTATTGCACAAGTTTGAGAATTATCGTGTCTGATAGACTGCATCAAATTGATAAACGTTGAGTAAATCACATGCTAAAATGTAAGATAAAGTTCGTTGCCTATTTCATTTGTTGTCTATTCAAAAATTCTCTACAATACACATAAGGAGTCAACAATGGGCAGAATAATTACAATTAGCAATCCTAAAGGTGGCACAGCAAAAACTTCAACAGCTGTGAATTTGTCTTGCGCATTAAGAACTGTTAATAAAAAAGTTCTTTTAATCGATTTTGATCCGCAGAGAAGTTCTAGTGTAGCCTTAGGCTATGAGTACACTGATGTTGAACACAATATAGCAACGGCCGTACTAGATGGTGTAAGTGCTGATAAATGTATAACACCTTACCCAAAAGGCGGTTTTGATGTGATCCTGTCATCTGAAGATTTAGTGGCACTGCCTACGGTCTTACGTGAGGATACGGAACCTGCTTCAAGATTAAAAAAAGTCATTGCAAATATAAAAGATAAATATGATTTTCTAATCATAGACACTCCGGCTAGCATGAACCTAATCACTATCAATGCTCTGTGTGCCGCTGATTATCTTGTGCTTCCTGTATGTTGTGACATGTTTGCTATCGACTCCATGAAGACACTGCTTGACAATCTTTTAGAACTAAAAGAAAAGCATTTATCAAAATGTAATCTTTTAGGTATCCTAAGAACAATCTATGATCCAATGCAACCATTAGCCTCAAGAATTAGTCACGAGCTTGCAGAATCTTTTAAAGATCTTTTGTTTGCAACAAAGATAAGCTATAACCCTAAAATTTCAGAGTCCTCAAGTGCTGCCTGTCCAGTACTTGTGTATGACAGAACCTCTTTAGGTTCTAGAGAGTATCTGTCTTTTGCCGGAGAGATCTTAAAAAAGTTGCGTCAGTTGCAATAGACAGACGGCAAAATCTTGTCAAAAGAATCTGTTGCATTTTTTTCTAATTCACTGATCTTTAAGAAGAATGTATTTCTGGCATATATCTTGCTTTTCAGAAAATTATAATTTCTGGAGAGAAGAATTATGTCAATCACGATACAAACAAATCTTGCCTCAATCACGTCGCAGGCTGATTTAAGAAAATCTAATCTGACATCTGCTGATGCAACCAAAAGATTGTCTTCTGGTTCAAAAATCAATAGTGCAAAAGATGATCCTGCAAATTTGCAGATCTCACATAAATTTACCTCTCAGATCAATTGTCTTGATAGGGGTAATAGAAATTCATCAGAAGGTGAGGCTGTAGCTCAATTAGCTGAAGGTGCTTTAGCTGAGGATTTTACAATATTGCAGCGCATCAGACAGTTAGCTATTCAAAGTGCTAATGGAACCTATAACGAACAGGATAGACAAACTATACAGTTTGAAGTCAATCAGTTGTGCAATGAGATAACACGTGTTGCTTGCAAGACTACATATGGTGGAGCTCAGATCTTAAATGGTAAGTCTGAGCACAGTCTAATCAATGACGATGGCAAACTCTCTTTGCAAGTAGGAGCAAATGCAAACACTACCATCGATCTCGATTTGTCTGTATCTTTTACCATGTCTTCAATGCAGGCTCATATAGGGGGTGTTTCTGATGGTAATGGCTATAATGATGCTAACAAAACCTTTGATGTTTCTACCACAGAGAATGCTCAAAAGGTATTAGAGAGTATCGATGACTATATTGCCTTTATCGATTCAAAACGCTCTGATGTTGGAGCTGTTTCAAATCGATTGAACAGTACTATCAGCAATCAGGAAAACATGCACGAAAATGAGTCTGATGCCCGTGCAAGAATTACTGATGCTGACTATGCTGTTGAGTCTTCAAGACTGATTTCAGCTAATATCTTAGAAAATGCCACTTCTCAGATGATGATGCAGGCTAATGCATATCCACAGGTTGTGGCAAATTTACTAAGTTAATTGTAACTGATAAAACTATGATCATCTTTATAAAGTGATTTTTAAGCGATTTCCACATTTTTAGGAATTACTAAGGCTTATCTAATTTAATCTGGTTACTATTACAAAAACGAAGTAATAATGTATCAAAAACTAGACTTAGTTTTCATTGATGTCATACTCTGCATTCTTTTTGCATTTAGGGCAGGGTATGACAGACAGATACTCTTGAGCGCATTTAGGATCTTTTAAATCAAGATAAGGAGTGTTGCATCCTAAACATGCTACAGGTTCTGCCTTCTTGTTTACATACATTTCTAAAATCGCATAGAAGTTATCAAACGATGGAAAGTTATGTAGCTTCTTGCTCTTAGTAAAGCAGTTCTGATAATTAACATTAAGCTTAGAACAGACAATGTATACGCCAATTGCTAAGATATTTGAGATCTTGTCTGGTATTGAATTTGTGTCAAAGTGCATTGTTGAAGCTTCTTTATTAGTAAGAACACGACAGCAAATTGTATAAAGAGCGATCATCAACATTATGTAGCCTGAAAGCTCTTTATCAGAGAGAATAGGCAAAATAGAACGCATTTTTTTGTAGCTTTTCTTAGTTGATGCCTCATAGAACTCGGATAATGTTCTGTAATGTAAAGATGTGATTTCATGATTTAAAGACTTAGAACAACCGGCACAAGCTAAATGGTAGGCAGTTAGTCGATTTATCGAGTCGGCCTTTAGTGGAGGTGATAAGTCACTATTGGTAGCAAGCTTTAACTGTAATAGATCTTCTAAACAGGAGAGTAAAGTAGGAGTAGAAGTATTGATTAGATGTGAAATAAATTCACTTTCTGAACGTGTAGCCAGCTCTAAATTCTCAACAATGTCGAAGATAGAAAATCCGGATAGTCTTGATAAAGAGGCAATATGTGATTCTGTCATTCTTAAAAAGGCTAGCTTATGATCTACGCTAACTTTTGAAATAAGAGAATAATCTCCAAATAAATGAGCATCAGTTCTGGCTGCTTTTGCCATCCATAAAGTTAATTCATCAGGAATGTGATTGAAGATGAGGTTGTATGCTTGTGAAATCTTTAACTCAGTTCTTGTAGAGATTTCATAAAGAGAGGCCACACAATCTTTGGCATGTTGCACTAAGTTGATATCGTTTGCTGTAGCAGTTTTGAACCTTGAGTAGTAAATCCAAGGATAATTTGATGTATGTTTCATAGGTTTATCCTATATTAAATAATTGTGAACAAGATCACAATTTTGAGCGGCTTATTATACTGGTATTTTGACTTCATGCAAGCAAATTTGGCTTAAAAAAGCCTTTTGCATGTAAAATCTGAATAGCTTTAAACTTATCTATCATTGTCTAATTATTGATACATAAGGCTTGGAGAATCTGAAAAGTAAAAACACTCAGTATGAAAAAATTTAGTTTTTATGCAACCTTGCAAATTATTTTTTCAAAGGTGTGGATTTACTGTATTTGAGAAGAGCTTTAACTTTAGCTCTTATTCACACAATGAACTGTTTGGTGGAAGTGATGATAGAGAATTTTAAATTAAAAAGCGCACATAAGATGGTAGTGCGCTTTGAAAAAGATTAAGTGAAGATTAGTTCTTCTTAGGAGGAATTAAACCTACCTGAAGATCTTCAGCGGTATAGATATGCTCGTTATCACAGAAAACCTTTCCGTCAGCGATACCCATGATTAGCTGACCTCTTTCAATGATTTTCTTTAAGTTGATTTCGTATCTTACTATTTTGGCGTTATCTAAAACTTCGCCTTTAAACTTAACTTTGCCAACACCTAGGGCACGACCTTTACCTGGACCGCCTCTCCAGCCTAAGAAAAAGCCTACTAACTGCCACATTGCATCTAAGCCTAAGCAACCAGGCATTACAGGATCACCAGGGAAATGGCACTGGAAGAACCAAAGATCTTTATTGATATCTAGCTCAGCTTTAACAAAACCAAGACCGTGCTCTCCACCTTCAGCCTGAATATCAGTAATGCGATCAAACATTAACATGTTTGGTGCAGGCAGCTGGCTGTTTCCTGGTCCAAATAACTCTCCACGGCTGCATGCTAAAAGATCATTCTTATCAAAAGAGTGGATACCACGCTCTAATAATGAAGCCATTTTCGCTCCTTAAATAAACAAAAGATTAATGTATGGAAGCTATATTAATACAAAAAAGAAAGTCTTTCCACTTTAGAAAGACTTACCCTGACAAAACTTTTATCGAGTACCAAATACTACAATTGTCTTACCGTGAGCAGTAATCAGATGATCTTCTTCCATCATCTTTAAGATCCTGCCCACAGTTTCACGAGAACAGCCAACAATCTGACCAATCTCCTGACGGGTGATCTTAATCTGCATTCCATCAGGGTGGGTCATTGCTTCTGGCTGATGAGCTAAGTTAACTAAGGTCTTAGCAATACGACCTGTAACATCTAAGAATGCTAAGTTACCAACCTTAGCAGAGGTAGCTGACAAACGTCTTGAAATCTGAGCCGTTAATCTCATTAAGATCTCAGGGTTTACCTGAACTAGCTGTTTGAACTTGCTATATGAAACTTCAGCTATTTCACATGAAGTCTTTGCTTTTACCCAAGCTGTACGCTTAGGATTTTCAGATTCATCAAATAGACCAACTTCACCAATAAAGTCACCCTGATTTAAGTAACTTAAAATCATTTCATGACCATCTTGATCTTTAATCAAAACTGCAACAGAACCTTTTGCTATATAGTAAAGAGTCTCAGCTTTTTCTCCTGAATGAATAATGGTGCTTTTCGCTGCATACTTATGAATATGACACTGACTTAAGAACCAGCTAATTGTAGTGTCAGTCTGAGGTTTGATGATTGAAGGCATTTTAATACTCTAAATTAACTAAACGATCATGCTAATCGTTTTCATGTCTTATTATTTTTTGACGATCATTTCATAAATCGCCTATACAAAATTCCGTAAAAATACGAAGCTAAGGTATTATATACATTTTTTCAGAAAAATGCCGAATTAAACACAATTTTGAATTTTAATTTTGTGTTGAATTGAGCTAATTCACAGATTGCGATAATTTTGCTTGAAATTATAAATACTGAAATGCTTATTTTAGAGGATATGAGACCCCGGAAATGAATCCGCTGTTCATGACTCCTTGAACCAGTGAGTTCAAGTATGGCATCAGATGATAATTTAGGTTTCCACGTAAAACGGGCCTACTCACCACTATCAGGAAGATACCAAAGTCTAAAGATATCGGCTCAGGGTAGAAACGCTAGATGTCACCCCAGGGTATTCTTCTGGTAAGTTTGTTACCATGTAATTATGTTAACAGATACTTTATTACTGTCAACGTTAAATTCATCTATTAAGATCAATAAGTTATACAATCTATTTAAAGTGTGAGCAAAGTGAAATTTCAGTTATTTTTGTTTGACTTTTAAACTTTATGTGCTTTTGTCTCTTCAATATTAAACCGAATTGGAATATGGCATATTTATGGCTTTTATTTAAGAAGCTTCGTTAGAGATTTTTAGAAAGAATAATCTTTACTATGAATTGGCAACTATAACTATTAGAAGGCAGATTGCTGTTAAGACGACAAGAAAAACTGACTTTCTAATGAAAGATAAATACTCTTCTTTTTGAACTAATACGTTTATATAACGCTGTCTTGCAAGATACGCCTCTTCTTCGTTTGGATAAGGTTCATATTCTATACCCAAAGGAATATTAGCTTTTTTAGCATTCTCAAGAATGTGCCTTAGACGTAAAGATACTTTTTCTTTATTCTCATCTTGCAGTTTTAAAGACAAAACATATTCTTGAAGATACTTCTCAGGTTCCAAATCATTTAAAAGATCCATGATTTTACGGCTTTTAAAGTCTGAAATTAAATATCCTTTCAGCTCGTACTTAAGATAATGTAAATCGAATTTCATGATAATGTTGCTATAGTTTATTTTACTGTGGCACATACATTAAGAATCATGACTTTAAAGTGCATGCCTTTTTGCATCCGTTGATAAAGAATTATAATCATCTTATAAGATGTAATAAATCAAAAAAGCGGCTTACCTCAAAAAGACGTAAACCGCTTGCGATTAGATTACAAACTTATTAGATCTGCTCTGGGATCATTCTGATATGACCGCAAGGGCATTCCTGAGCACAAACACCACAACCTTTGCAGTAGTCATAGTTGAACTCATAGCCTTTACCAGCACCTAGTTTTACGACAGCACTATCAGGGCATACACCGTAGCAGTTATCACACTCCATGCAGTTACCACATGACAGACAACGACGTGCCTCAAAGATTGCATTCTCTTCTGTTAAACCAAACTGAACTTCATCGAATGTATTTGAACGACGAGCTACTTCTAATTCCTGACGTACAGTCTTAGGAGCATCAGTGTAGTACCAAGGGTGCATATCCTCAAACTTTGCAATTTCATGCTTCTCAGCCTTCTTGTAAGTCTGACCGTTTAAGTATGCGTTTACGCTACGAGCTGCGTTCTTACCCATACCAATAGCATGAGTTACAGTTCTGTCCCTAGTTGCAACGTCACCTGCAGCAAAGATACCTTCAATTGAAGTCATCTTAGTCTCTTCATCGATGATTACGTTATCTTTATCCATCTTCAGATCTGATAACTTAGTTAAAACTGATTTATCAACATTCTGACCGATAGCTAAAACAACTGCATCAGCTGGCAACTCTTCATACTGACCTGTTGGCTGTGGTTTACCATTCTCATCTAACTCCATCTTCTCAATCTTTAGAGAATCCTTTGAAGCAGATGCAATTGTTGATAACCACTTAACCTGAATGCCTTCAGCAATAGCAGCATCCATTTCTTCAGCATTAGCAGGCATCTTGTCGCGGTTACGACGATAAACGATGATAGGCTCAGCACCAATTCTGCGTAATGAACGAGCAACGTCAACAGCGGTATTACCACCGCCGTAAACAGCAACCTTACGAGCAATCTCAATGTCACCGTTGGTCTCAATCTGTCCTAAAACGTTTAATGCGTTTAACACGTGGTTGGTATCACCCTGAGGAATATCTACGTTTGTTGAAATTGAAGCACCTAAACCTAAGATCACAGCATCATATTTGCCGTTCTTCTTCTCAGCTTCGATATCTTCAACCTTGCGACCGCATTCAATGGTAACACCCATGTCAGTGATACGCTTGATTTCAGCGTCTAAAACGTTTCTTGGTAGACGGTATACAGGAATACCATAACGCATCATACCGCCAGCTTCTTTACCCATCTCAACGATGTGAACAGTGTGACCAAATCGACGTAACTGGTAAGCAGCTGATAGACCTGCAGGACCTGCACCGATGATTAGAACTTTTTTACCAGTCTCACGAGCTGGGCGCTTGAATGATAGATTGTGCTCAATAGCATAATCACCTAAGAAACGCTCAACTGAATTAATACCTACGCTTTCATCTAAGAAGCCACGGTTACATTTGCCTTCACAGGTGTGATAGCAAACACGACCCATACATGCTGGTAGTGGGTTCTCTTCAGTTAAAATTCTCCATGCGTGCTCATAGTCACCTTCTGCTGCATAGAATAACCACTGCTGAATATTCTCACCAGCAGGGCACTGATTGTTGCAAGGTGGTAGCTTAAACACATTAACTGGACGCAATGTACGCCATGAACCAGTGTGGTTTCTTAAAGATGTTGCTGGATCAAGGGTAACAGCAAAAGCTTTTTGTAACATAATTTACTATCTCCTTAAACAGCAGAGTTACGCTCGTAAGCCTGAATAGCTACAGGTGTGCCATTTGGCTCTTCATCACCTAACAGACCGAAGTTCTTAATATTGGTATCGCAAAGAGCCTGCAGTCTTGCAACTACATTAGGATCTGCTTTCTTACCGGTTAAGTGAGCATATCTACGCTGCATCTTCAGATAGTTGATTACAGGCTGCTTCTGACGGATCTTTCTTACAGATGTGATCTTACCGTATTCAGCTTCATAAACAGGGTAGAAACCAGTTTCCATAGCCATACGTGCTACAGTAACTGTTGAATTTGAGGTCAGACCCCAACCTAGTGGGCATGGAACTAAGATCTGGATGAATCTTGCTCCATGGAATTGCATTGCCTTGGTAACCTTGTACTCAAGATCTCGAAGATCAGCAACAGTTGCTGTTGCTACGTAAGGAATACCGTGAGCCATTGCAATTAGAGGTACATCTTTACCTTTACCCCAATCAGCACCAGGCTTATCGCCAACTAACTGAGTGGTTGCAGTGCGAGCTGAAGGAGGTGTTGCAGATGATCTCTGAACACCGGTGTTCATGTATGCTTCGTTGTCATAGCAAAGATATAGAACGTCATCATTACGCTCAAACATTCCAGACAGTGGACCAAAGCCGATATCAGTAGTACCACCGTCACCGCCTTGTGCGATGATACGTGGAACATTGGTGTCGCCGTTCTTCTTAGCACGGATTGCAGCGGCAGCAGCTAAACCAGAACCTACAGCTGCGGTGTTACCAAATAGTGAGTGAACCCATGGTAATCTCCATGCTGATTCAGGATATGGAGTTGAGAAAACTTCCAAACATCCAGTAGCATTAACAACCATAATGTTGCCATTAGTTGCCTTCATAGCAGCATCAATTGCGTATCTTGTACCTAATGCTTCACCACAGCCTTGGCATGCTCTATGACCTGAAATAAGGCCATTAGGACGGTCAGCAGATGATTGAATGGTGCGCATTGCAGGATTTAACAGACGGTTACCTACGGTATTAGAACCTGTCTGATAGAATTTAATCTTTTCTAACATTGTTTACTCCGCCTAATCCTTAACTGAATTCTCTAGAACAGACTGAGCGATTGGCCCATTCTTGAAGGTTACACCTTCAGTCTTGTCTGTGTAGCTGTTCAGAACGTCAGCATTAACATCAAACCAAGTAAACTCTTCTGTGAACTTGTCTGCTAATGCATCCTTGACGATACCTCTAATAGTAGTACCGTAGATTGGACGTCCACCAAGACCTGCAACAACAGTCTTAACATCGCAGTTCTTGCCTTCCATAGCTCTCTTAACTTCTGGGCAAACAATACCACGAGCACCAAATGAGAAAGCTCTCTCTAAGCAGATAACCTTCTTGGTGTCGCCAATTGCCTTTGCCATAGCCTCATATGGGAATGGACGGAATGACTTCAATGAAATAATACCAACATTGATACCTTCAGCCTTCAATCTGTCGATCTCGTCTTTTGCAGTACCAACAGTTGAGCCCATGATCACTAACTTAAGATCTGCGTTTTCGCAGTTGTAGCAATCTAATAGACCACCTGACTTAGAACCAGTTAGGTCGCGGTATTCTTTTGTTACCTTTTCAATAACCTTTAAAGCCTTAGCCATCTTACGCTGCTGTAAGAAACGAACTTCTGTGAAAGCCTCTGGACCTACCATTGCACCGATTGAAATAGGCTCTTTAGGAGTTAAGTACTCACGTGGCTGATATTCAGGTAAGAACTTGTCCACTGTTTCCTGTGATGGAATGTCTAATCTCTCAAAAGCGTGAGTTAGAACGAATCCGTCCATACATACCATAACTGGAAGACCAACTTCTTCTGCGATCTTGAAAGCCATAATATGAGTATCAACAGCATCCTGGTTTGATTCACAGAATAACTGTAACCAGCCTGAATCACGCTGTGACAGTGAATCTGAATGGTCATTCCAGATATTGATAGGACCGCCAATAGCACGTGATGCTACAGTCATAACAATAGGAAGACCTAGACCAGAAGCAGAATAAACACCTTCGGTCATGTATAGAAGACCTTGTGAAGCAGTAGCTGTATAAGTACGAGCACCACCTACTTCAGAACCGATTGCAACAGAGATTGCTGAGAACTCTGATTCCACGTTTAAGAAATCGCAATCTTTTAAGGTACCGTTTTTAACAAACTTACCAACATTTTCTACAATGTGAGTTTGTGGAGAAATAGGGTAGGCACAAACAACACCTGGACGACATAGGGCTACAGCCTTAGCTACACCTAATGATCCTTCGATCTGCTCAAGCATTCTTTGCCTCCTCTTTAATGAAGTTATAAGCTAAAGCTGCAGTCTCAGCATTAGCATCACCAATTTTGCCAGGGTAACGTGCCTGGAAAGCTTTTTGTACAGACTCCAACTTTAAGATGCCTGTTACAGCAGCTAAAGAAGCAAGCATTGGAGCTCCTGGTAGAGGCTTACCAATCTTCTGCATAGCAAAATCAGTTGCAGGAACAGTAAATACATGTCCTTTTGGTAACATCTTTACAATCTCTGGAACAACTTTTTCAGGATCTTCTTTTGAATTGATAACAACGTATCCATTCTTATCAAGACCTGCAAAAACATCAACTGCACCTAACAGGGTCTTATCTTGAATCAATACAACGTTTGGTTCCTGAATAGGCTCATGAGTGCGGATTTCTTTATTATCAATACGAGCATAGGCAACAACAGGTGCACCTGTACGCTCTGAACCGAAGCTTGGGAAAGCTTGTGCATAGTGGCCTTCGTAGAAAGCGGCTAAAGTCAGCATCTCTGCAGCGGTCACAACACCTTGGCCTCCACGGCCATGTAATCTAATCTGAAGCATTAAGGCTCCTCGTTTGCAGTGTGTGTTTAAAAAGGTTTAAAAAACCGTTGTAATAATTTTAGTGGGAATTTTCAAAATGACAAATTTATGAAATATTTTGATCAGAATTTATGAAAATTTGTCTAAAAATGAAAATTTAAACAATCTGACTTAAAAATGTAGGATATATAAGGGATTGTTTTAATACTAAAATGTCAGAAATAGGTAAATCTTAGAGATTTTTGTGTAAATTTATAGTGAAATTTGTTAAAAGTTTTCAAATAAGCATAAATTATATTTTAGAATAAAAAAAATAAAATGACTAATGATAAACATGGTATTTATAAAAGTAAGCATACTCTAACAAGAGCTTAATATTTTCATAAAATTTGATTATCATAAAAAAATTTCTTATTATTAAATGTAGTTTAATAACTTGTTTTGTAAAATGATATAATTTGATTATATCGCTATTGTCATTTTAGTGATCAGTTTTTCTAATTTTCATTATTTAATGTGATTTTTGAAATTCACTGATCTTTTGCTACTAATATCATTAATTTTATAAGTTCTTTTTATGATTGAATCTTCGGTCACTATTACCTCTAAACAAATTAGAGAACAAAATCTGCAACTTGTAAGACGAGCTTTGCATAAAGAGCAAATCTGCACAGCTTCAAAATTAAAAGAGATGACAGGATTATCTGTTGTTACTTTAAATAAGATCTTATATTTACTAATAGCCTCAGGTGAAGTTCTAGAAGGAGGCAAATCATCTATTCCTAATGGTAGACCTGCTACAACTTATAGATTCAATGAGATGAATAAGTTAATACTGATCCTTTCTATATATATAAGATCAGGTAATAAATATGTAGGTTACTCTGTCCATAATCTCTTTGGTGAATGTTTAGAAAGACGTGAAGAGTTAATTGACGAAAAAGATTCTATCCAAACCAATGAATTTAAGATTGGTATGGAACGATATGTAGAAAGATATCCTAAGATCTCTGTTATCGGAGTTTCAATGCCGTCAGATGATGTCGGAGGTCGTGTCGGTAGTGCAATTCGCCATGACAGTCAGTCTAAACGACTGTCTAGCCATTTGGAAAAACACTTTAACATTCCAATCTTTTTTGAAACTGATATCAATGCTGCAACCTTAGGTTGCTATAAAAGATGTAAAAACCAGGAGTATGTAAGTGGCATTATCTTAGTGCCTGGTAAAATTCCGGGTTGTGGATTTTGTTATAACGGTTCTGTTTTAAGAGGAAAAGACGGCATGGCAGGTGAGATCCGATATTTTCCTATGTATAACGATGTAGGTGTTTTGCCTTCAGAATCGTTGCAGGCAGACGATCTGGCTATAAGAACAATTAGAGCGGTGATGTGCGTTTTAAATCCTGGATATGTTGCTATCTATTCAGAAACTTTAAAACCAGGACTTATAGAACGTTTAAAAAAGCAAATTTCAACTGCAGCAGAAGAAGCATTGCTCCCTAAAATAGAAATTACTGACAATTTAAGAGAAGACACTGTATCGGGGATGGTAAGTTTGTGTCTGAAAAAAATTGAGCAGAATGGTTAAACAAAATTTAAAAAATCTCAGTATTAAAATTTAAGGTGACGCTGATAGTAAGGAGCAAAACCGCTTCAACGCACTTGATTAAGGATATCTCTTGTGAAATTAAAGTTGTCATTTTTATTGAAAGATTAAAATTGGCAGTATTTATACTTTTACTTTAAGTTTAGATAACTTATTCTGTTTTAAGAGATTTTTTTTAAGAAAAAAAGTTACTTTCTTTTATCGATTTAATCTAAATAGTAAAATTTATGGTAGTATTATTTTATCTCTTTGAGAGGTTACGTCGTTTTATATATTTTTGATATCAAAATGAGGAAATCAAGGTTGAATTATATATTGAACTAAAGTAATCAATCCTTAGGTATATAACAACAATTACAAAAAGTAGAAATTTAAAGCTTAGCTTTAGTTTTTATTAAACAATTTCACAATTCCTAAATTGACATATTTAGTATGTAATATCAGTCTCTCAGATTTATCAAAGTAAGGTAAGTATCATGGCTAAAAACAAAAATCCAGAGAAGGATACAACAAAGAAATCTGATTTATCTGCAAATGCATCCAACAAATGGAGCAGAAAGCGTCGCATTGAATTTATTGATTTCAGATTAAGTATCGACGGAAAGATCAATAGAGCAGACTTGGTTGATTTTTTTGGTATATCCATTCCACAAGCTTCTTTAGATCTATCTTACTATAGAGATTTGGTAACTAACTGTAACCCACCAAGAGAGAATCTTCATTACGACATGCATCAAAAGGTGTATTTAAGAACAGAGGATTTCAAACCTGTTTATCCAGACCAGTGCGGTAGTTCAAATTTCTTCAATGATTTAATTCAGTATGCAAAGAATGAATTACCTCAAAGCAAGAACTATTTCGGTTTTACTCCTGATGTTGGCTTAGCTTGTTTACAGCCACCTAAGAGAATTATCGATGAATCTGTTCTATCAAACTTATTAGATGCCATTCGCGGTCATTTGGCTCTGCATATCGTTTATAAGTCATTATCATCAGATAGTAATGAGGATTTCTTAATTGCACCTCATTCATTTGCTTTTGATGGTTTTAGATGGCATATCCGTGCTTACTGCTATGACAGACACGAGTTTAGAGATTACGTTCTTTCAAGAATAAGAAGTGCAGATCATCCAAAGACCCAAGCTCCTAATGACAGATTCTCTGATCCTATTGGTAACGGCTTTAGAGAAGTAGGTACCGGCAATAAGGATGATTTTGATTGGAATGAAATGGTTACCTTAGAACTTCAGGCAAATCCTGAGTTACCAGAGAACGCAAGACGAGCAATTGAACTTGATTATGGCCTACCAAAAGACGGTGTTTTAAAACATCAGGTTAAAAAAGCACTACTCTTTTATGCTGTAAGAGCTTTACATTTAACTCAAGCTTACAGAAAACTTCCTCCTGAAGAGAGACAGTTAGCCTTAGTAAATCAACAAGAGATTGATGATATCCTTGCATCAATGGATAAATAGTAGAACAAGGCCTCCTAAATGGAGGCTTTTATGTTTCATATCATCCATGATTATTTTCACTTTGTACTATTTTTTTAGTTTAGTAAAATATATTAATCACCTTTAACTATGCCTAAGAATTCAAATAGTCGCTTACAATATGCACTCTATGTATTTACCTTAGGAATGCTCTGTGCCTTTGCACCAATGTGTTCTGATATGTATCTACCTTCTTTACCTGAGATTGTAACTTATTTTGATTCAAATCCTGCTCAAGTGCAATTCTCACTTACAGCATCTTTTTTAGGCTTAGCTCTAGGTCAAATTGTAATTGGGCCTGTCTCTGATGCTTATGGCAGAATTAAACCTTTATTAGTATGTTTGGTAATATTTACCTTATCATCACTAGCTTGTGCGCTCTCTCCTAATATATGCTCTTTTGTGTTCTTTAGATTGTTGCAGGGACTGTCAGCTGCCGGTGGCATTGTTCTTACTCGTTCAATTGCTTGTGACAAATTTAAGGGTAATGAACTTACCTCATTCATGTCATTTTTAATGGCAATCAATTCCTTAGGTCCAATCTTAGGTCCTATTATAGGCTCTTTGGTGGTTACCTATTTTACATGGCCAGTGATCTTTTTTATCCTAGTAGGATGGGGGCTTATCTTAATTTACTTAACCAAGTTCCATGTCCCTGAGTCATTACCTGTAGATAAAAGAGAAAAGAATGCTTTAGTTTCAATCTTAAGGATGAAGACTGATCTTTTAAACCTGAAATTTATGTTAACAGTTTTCTCTTTATCCTTTGTAATGGGCGGTTTCTTTTCATATTTAGCAGCTTCCCCGTTTGTTTTTCAAAAGGTATATGGCTTTACTCCCATTGAGTACTCTTTTACCTTTGCATTAATTGCAATATGCATCTCTATTATTGCATCTTCAGCTGGTCGTCTATCTCGCAGATTATCTGAGTTAAAAGTTGTAATCATTGCTTATGTATTACTTTTAATATCCGGTATTGGTGTTTTAATAATTTCACTTGTACAACCTGAGAGCTTTGTGCCGATTTTAGGATGTCTTGCTATCTACTGTGCCATGATGGGGTTATCTCAATCAGCAGGTTTTGGTGTGGTAATTAGTTTTAAAAAGGGCGGAGCTGGCTCTGCTTCTGGTATCTTTGGTGTGATGTACTTTTTAATCGGTTCTTTAGTTTCTCCTTTTGTGGGAGTAATGGGGGAACTATCCATGATACCATTTGGAATAAACCTATCTGTATGTGCTATTTTAGCAATCGTTTTTTTATACTTTGCTGTTAGGATTAAAGATGAAAACAATTCTGAAGCTTAATAATTTAAAAAATACTCTTTTGGCAATATTTATATCTGTTGGCCTTGTGGCTACAAGCAATGCTGCAACTTTTGATAGTGAGCAAATGGCTAAGATAGAAAGCATTATCGATGAGTATGTTTCTAATCATCCTGAAGTTATACTAAGAGCTATGAAAAAGCTAGAAATGGATGAAAAGAAAAATCTAGAAGAGAATATGCTTAACATTGCTTCAAAAGTAAGGAAGTCAGATAGCATCCCACATCTTGGTAAAAGGAATGCTAAGCACTATATCATCGAATTTTATGATTATAACTGCGGATATTGCAAAGTCTTAGAACCAATGTTTGAAAGAGCTTTAAAAGACTATGACGTGCAGATCTCATTTGTTAACATTCCTGTAATTAAAGAGAATTCAAAGCAATTAGCTCTTTTAGGACAGGCTGTTTTCAATCTTGATAAGAAAAAGTACTTTAAACTGCACGAAAAGTTTATGACGCCAGGATCAATAAGTTCTGATGAAGAGTCTATTAGAAAATACCTAGATGAGATTGGCATCGATTTTGATGACTTTAAAAATGAGCTAAGCTCAGGTCGAGCACAAAAGCAGATCTCTTCAAATATTGAAGACAGTATTGAACTTAAGATTGCTGGTACTCCTTATCTAATTATTGATGGCAAAGAAGTAAGAGGAGCTCTAACAAGTTATCAAGCTTTGCAGGAACTTCTAAAATAAGATGTCTTTTGGGTTAGTCTTAGTAATTGCAATTCCAATATTATTTGTTATTGGCACTACATATAATGCCATCAAGGAACAAAAGAAGTTAGAGGATGGAATATTAAAAAATGTTCTAAAAAAACGTGAAGAGATGAAGAAAATTAATCTTAAAAAGCAACAAAAACAAAAGAATAGTCTTAATTCTGAAGAACATTTTATAAATAAAGAGTAATAATTCGCATTACAATATTTGTAACCATTTACGTAAGCTGATACTTACAATTACATTAAATATATATAAAGGACATTAAAATATATAACTAGGAGAACCTCATGAAATTGAAAGATACATTGGTTTTATCTATTTTACCAGTTCTATTTTCTTTTCAAGCTCAGGCTTTTACAGTAGGTGTTGTAATGCCAACTCAAATTGAGCCTAGATGGTATAGAGAAGGTTTTGGTGTTGAACAACAGTTAAAAAACAACGGTTTTAATGTTGAGCTCTTCTTTAGTGGCGATATTGATGTTTCTCTGCAGCAAAGACAAATTAAAAGATTATCAGATGACAGCAATATAGATGCTTTAGTAATTGGTTCTATTGACGGTAATGCCTTAAAAGAAGCTTTAAGCGTTGCTAAAAGTAAAAAATTACCGGTTATAAGTTATGACCGTTTGATTACTGGTACTGACGCTGTTACTTATTATGCAACATTTGATAATGGTAAAGTAGGTCAGATTCAAGGTCAGTTTTTAATTGATAAATTGCATCCTACAGTAGATGATCCTAAAAATATTGAAATCTTTTATGGATCTTTAGATGATAACAATGCCAAGTTCTTCTATGGTGAAGCCATGAAGATCTTACAGCCTTATATTGATAAAGGTGCACTAGTTGTAAAATCAGGTCAAATTAAGCCTGAGGATACTAGCATCCCATCATGGAGAACTGATCTTGCAAGTAAGAGAATGGATGCTTTAATAGAACAGGTTGGATATGCACCGGATTCAGGAGAAAAGTTAGATGGTATCCTGTCTCCTGCCGATTGCATTAGTTCTGGCATTATCTTTACTTTAAAGAAAAAAGGTTACACAGTAGACAACATCCCTGTAATTACAGGTCAAGATTCAACACCTGACGCTTTAAAGAATATTCAAGAAGGATACCAGGCTATGACCATTTTAAAAGATGGTAAACAGTTACAAAATGCTGTCTTGGAGATGGTAAAAGCTATCAGTCAGGGTAAAGAAGCAACCATAAATGATACCTCAACTTATAATAATGGGGTTATGGATATGAAGAGTTTCTTATGTAAGCCAGAGCTTATTGATAGATCAAATCTAAGTAAGCTTCTCTAGTCAATTTTTTTTCTTATCTATAAAAGCGCCTTACTTCAACGTGAGGCGTTCAAAGACGAACATTCTGTTAGTAATAATCCTTAATAAAATTGTAAATCTATTTACGGACTTGCGAATTATAAAAGGGTAATTTGCGAATTTTGTGACGCATTTCTCTTTAATAAAATATACAAATATCCTTTATTTTATCTAATTTTGTGATCTTAATGACATATTTGGATTATTTTATCGTAAACGTTTACGTTTTCTTTGCAAAAATCTAAAAACTGCATTATAAATATATACAGATAAAAACTTAGAGTGGTTGTAAAAAATAAACTCTAAGTAGTAACAATAATCAAGTTTTACCTTTAAGGAGAACAACATGCTACCTAATATTCCTACAGTTAATCTAGGCGTTATCGCTGTATCAAGAGACTGTTTTATCAGATCACTATCAGAGCGTCGTCGCGCTGCTGTAGTAAAAGCTTGTGCAACAGCAGGCATCAATGTCAACGAAATCAAAGTAACCGTTGAAAATGAGAATGATGCAGTTAAAGCTGTAGAAGAAGCAAAACAGGCAGGTTGCAATGCTTTAGTTGTTTTCTTAGGTAACTTCGGTCCTGAGACTCCTGAAACTTTAATCAAGAAGTTCTTTGACGGTCCTTGCATGTTTGTAGCAGCTGCTGAAGAAACAGGTAAAGACTTAGTTGATGGTCGTGGTGATGCATACTGTGGTATGTTAAATTGCTCATACAACTTAGGCTTACGTAAGTTAAAGGGCTTCATCCCAGAGTACCCAGTAGGCACAGCCGAAGACATCGCTCAAATGGTAAAGGATTTCGTACCAGTTGCTCGTACCTTAATCGGTTTATCATCATTAAAGATCATTACCTTCGGACCACGTCCTCAGGACTTCTTTGCTTGTAACGCTCCAATCAAGGGCTTATATGACATTGGTGTTGAGATTGAGGAAAACTCAGAGTTAGATTTATTAGTTGCTTACCGCAAGCACGCAGGTGATCCTCGCATTAAGGATATTGCTGCTGATATGGCTAAAGAGCTTGGTGCTGGTAACACATATCCTGATATGTTAGAGCGTATGGCTCAGTTCGAACTTACCTTAACAGATTGGGCAGAACAGCATAAAGGCGCTCGTAAGTATGTAGTATTTGCAGATAAGTGCTGGCCAGCATTCCCAGAGGAGTTCGGTTTCGAGCCTTGCTATGTAAACTCACGTTTAGCTTCACGTGGTATGCCTGTTGCATGTGAGGTTGATATCTTCGGTGCTTTATCTGAGTACATCGGTGCATGCGTAACTTATGATGCTGTAACCTTACTTGATATCAATAACTCAGTACCAGCAGACTTATTTGCTGAAGATATCAAACCTAAGTTCCCACAGTACAAGTTAACAGATACCTTCATGGGTTTCCATTGCGGTAATACTCCATTATGCAAGCTAACTGATACTACAAGCTGCAACATGAAGTTAGGTAAGATTAATTACCAGATTATTCAACACCGTCTGTTAGAGCCAGCAGGTTCACAGCCTGACTTTACTCGTGGTACCTTAGAGGGTGATTTAACTGCTGGTCCTATTACATTCTTCAGATTACAGACAACTCCTGATACCAAGTTACAGGCTTATGTAGCTGAAGGTGAGGTTCTACCTGTTGGTACTCGCTCATTCGGTGGTATTGGTATCTTTGCAATCCCTGAGATGGGGCGTTTCTATCGTCATGTTCTGATTGAGAAGCGTTATCCTCATCATGGCGCCGTTGCATTCAGCCATGTTGGTAAGGCTCTATTTAATGTATTTAGCATGCTAGGCATTGAGACAATCAATTACAACCAGCCAGCAGGCGTTCTGTATCCTACAGAAAATCCATTTGCTTAATAATCTTTGTTAACATTATTGCCAGAGCGAAAGCTCTGGCTTTTTTATTTTAGGGCAGTTGTTTTATTTGAATTTTCAGAAAATAAAATTGAAGACAATAAATATAATTTTTATATGACAAATATAGCAATTCACTATATAATTGAATTAGTGATGTTTTAGGTAAGTCAATATGAAAGCAATTTGTCAAACAGGCTCATTTGAAGCTTTTAGCATGTATAATGCGATTTATGTAGATAAAACTGAGCTTATCTATAGTTTGGTCTCTCTTCCAAACCGTATTTTCATCTCTCGTCCGCGCCGTTTTGGTAAATCTCTTACCTTAGATACCATAGCAACTTTATTTGAAACAGGTGTAGAGCCTTACTTTAAAGGTACTTGGATTTACGATAAATGGACAGAACCTACCTATCCTGTATTAAGACTGAATTTTTTAAATTTTGATAAAAATTCAATAGAGAAATTTAATAATAAACTTAATTCTAAAATAACCGAATTTGCAGAACTTAATCATGTTACCACCTATAAAGAGAAGGAAGAAGCTGAAGACTCCATAGACCATCTTTTGGAACAATTAAGATTGGAGAACCGTCAAATCGTGATCTTAATTGATGAGTATGACTGTCAGATGACAGCAAACATCAATAATGAAACTCTATATAAGCAATTTCAGGAAAAAATCAAAAGCTTTTATGCCAACCTCAAAGATAAGTTGGCAATTAAGTTCTTAGGAATAACAGGTGTCACGAGATTAAAGGATGTAGAAATCTTTTCAATTGGTTCTGATATCAACGATATCACTAATGACAGTGCCTATTCTCAGATGATAGGTTTTACACGCGACGAGATTAAAAAGTACTACATTGATTATTTAAAGTTGGCAGCATCCTATGAGAATAACTGCACTGTAGATAACGTAACCGAAGCTCAGATTGAATCTTTGTTAGATAGACTTGCCAAGAACTATGATGGTTACTGCTTTGATGAATTCTATAAAAAGAAAGTATTCAGTACCTGGTCTGTAAATAAATTTTTCCAAAGTGTGGTATCTAATAAATTTGTATACTTTGGAGAGTACTGGTACGACAATGGTGGCTTACCTTCAATCCTAGTTAACTATTTAAAAACACATGAACTGAATATCTTTGATTACTTAGATAAAAATAAGAGGTTAAAAGTTACTGATGAGGATTTTAAAAATCCAACCTCATTAACCACTATCAATCAGAATGTACTGATGTGTCAGACCGGCTATTTAACTCTGCGCTCTTCACTTACAGAATCATCAGATGTGTTCTTGGGTATTCCCAATGGTGAACTTTATAAGGCGTTAAACAAGCTATTAGCTACAAAATTCTTCAAAGGTAATATCAGTGTTTCAAATGCAAATGGTGAGAATATCCTAAATGTAGGAACAGTTGAAGACGTTATTAGTTTACTTAATACTATGGTCAACACAGTAACATATGATGCCTATCCATTAAATTCAGAATCATCAGTACAGAATTATGTTAAAGCCTATCTGCTAGGGGCTAAACAGAACGTATTCTCAGAAATTCATCAGGCTAAAGGTAGAGCTGATTTAATGATTGAGACCAATAAACGCAGAATCGTCATTGAATTTAAGTATGCAAAAGATGAGACAGAAGCTAAGGCAAAGCTTAGTGAAGCTGTAGAGCAGATTAAAACACGAGACTATGGCAATATTGTGCCTAAAAAGAATGAGTTGTTAAGAATTGCAGCTGTCTTCAATGCAGATCCTAAAGTAAGAGCATTTACCCAATATAAATTTGTTCAGTAATTCTCACTATCCTCTCTTTATATGAAAGATCTGAATTTTCTCAGATCTTTTCTTTTCCCTACAATACTTTTATTGCTTTATTTTGACGCATTATTTTTGTGATTTTACGTTCTAATTATGTGCATGCACCAAAATTACGCATTATTCTTGGGCAAATAGCTTTTCTTTGTTGATACTCAAAATTTGAAATCGTATCTTGTAACAAAGTCAATGATGGCTTGAGTTCAAGGAGAATTTTTTATGAGAGTTACAAAAAGTGCATTATTAGCATCTGCACTAGCCTTTGCTCCTAGTGTTTTTGCTGATGAAACTGCAGCTTTAGATAGAGCTGACAACGGCTTTATCTTAATGTCTGCAATGTTAGTACTGTTAATGTCTATTCCTGGTATTGGTCTATTCTATGGTGGTTTAACTCGTTCTAAGAACGTTCTATCTACCATGGAGCAGTGCTTAGCCGTTTTCTGTATGGCTATTATCTTATGGGTTATTATAGGTTACAGCTTTGCTTTCGGTCCTGTTGAAGGTGTCTTAGGCGACTTCATCGGTGGCTTTGGTACCATGTTCTTAGCTGGTATTGATTTCAATTCATTATCAGGAACATTAGCTGAGTATACATGGGTTATCTTCCAAGGTGCTTTCTGCGCAATCTCAGCTTGCTTGATCGTTGGTGCAACAGTTGAACGTGTTAAATTCTCTGCAATCTTAATTGCAGTTGGTATTTGGATCGTTCTATCTTATGCACCTTTAGCTCATCAAGTATGGGGTTGCGGTTTCATCGATTCTGTATTCAAGTCATATGACTTTGCTGGTGGCACTGTTGTTCATGTTAACGCTGCTGTATGCGGTTTAACAGGTGCATTCATCTTAGGTCGCCGTCATGACTTAGGCAGAGTTGCAATGGCTCCACATAACTTAGGTATTACCTACATTGGTGCTTGTTTACTGTGGATCGGTTGGTTAGGTTTTAACGCAGGTTCTGAGTTAGTAGCTGATGGTATTTCATCTCTAGCATTTATCAACACTGTTCTTTGCCCAGCAACTGCTGCAATGACATGGATGGTAGCAGAGTGGATCATCTTCAAGAAACCATCAACATTAGGTACAGCATCAGGTGTTCTAGCAGGTCTAGTTGCAATTACTCCAGCATGCGCCTTCGTAGGTCCTATGGGGGCAATTGTGATTGGTATTGCTTCTGGTTTGGCTTGCTTATGGGGTGTTCATGGCTTCAAGAAGTTCACTAAGGTTGATGATTCATTAGATGTATTTGGTGTTCATGGTATTGGTGCTATCGTAGGTGGTATCTTAACAGGCGTATTCTGTGCTCCATCTTTAGGTGGTACAGGCTTCAAAGATGGTTGGGATTCAATTGCAGGTCAGGTTTATGGTCAAACCATGTCACTAGTTGTAGCAATCGTATGGTCACTTGTAGTATCAGTAATTGCTTTCAAGATTGCAGGTCTACTAGTTGGATTAAGAGTTACCGCTGATGAGGAAGCCGAGGGTCTTGATTTGGCATCACACGGCGAGCGTGGTTACAACTTATAATCAAAGGATAAATTACTATGAAACGTATTGTTGCAATTATCAAACCATTTAAATTAGATGATGTCCGTGAAGCTTTAGCTACCATCGGTATTTCAGGTATGACAGTATCAGATGTAAAAGGCTTCGGCAGACAGAAAGGTCACACTGAGTTATATCGCGGTGCTGAGTATGTAGTTGATTTTCTACCTAAGTGCAAACTTGAAGTAGTTGTTGCAGACGATGAGGCTGATAAGTGTATTCAGGCAATCATCAATGCAGCTCATACTGGCAAGATTGGTGATGGTAAGATCTTCGTATCAGATGTTGAGAGAGTAATCAGAATTCGTACATCTGAGGAAAATGAAGAAGCTATTTAAGTAGCTCTCAAAAGTAATCACCATGGTTGGAAACGATCATGGTGATTTTTTTTTACACTGGATCTTAAAACGAATTTTTGATAATAAAAAATAATGTCAGTAACATCTTTTTACTGTATATAACTTTGAGCCAGAAGCTTTGGAAAAATTTTGTTTTTGAACAGAAATCGAACTCTTAAAGAGTATATGAGACACGCACATACTAGTGCAAAGATAAATCCTATCCAGATCCCGTAGGCCTCAATTTTTGGGGTAAACATACCCCAGGCAAGAGCAAAACCAACTGGAATTCCTACAGCCCAGTAGGAGATCACTGGTCCTATAAATATTGTCTTTGAATCCTTAAACCCCTGCAGAACCCCTAAAAAGAAGCACTGTATTGAATCTGGCAGCATATAGATGCAATTTAAGATCATTAAATTTGAGACCAGAGCCAGCACTAAAGGGTCATTTGTGTATAAGGATGCTATATCTTTTCTGAATATAAATACGCACGTAGCATAGAGTACAAATAATGACATATTTAGTGTCAGTGTTGTCTTAATTGATATATATGCTTTGGCCCAGTTTTTTGTTCCCATGCAGAAAGCAGATCTTATAGTAATAGTCATTCCTAAACACATAGGGATCATGTAAATAAGACCTGCTACATTCAGAGTAATAGAATGGGCTGCAACAGCTGTAGGACCGAACGGACTTAATATAACTGCAGCAACAGAGAAACATGCAACTTCAATAGTTCTTGAAATACCTATAGGAAAAGACAGTTTTGCATACTGTTTTATCAGTTTGTAGTCATATCTCCTGTTTAAGTTTCCTTGTGGCTGAAACTGTCTGAAAAATTTTCCCTTTTTTATGTAGATATAAAACAGAATTGCGCACAGTATGTTAATAAAACTGCTTGTTGCGCCACAACCCACACCACCCATCTGAGGCATACCAAATTTGCCAAAGATGAAAATGTAATTTAAAGGAATGTCCAGAACCAGCATTATGATACCAAAGTACATTGTAGGTCTGGTATATCCAAGTCCTTCTGTGTATGATCGCAACACATTGTAAATTACTGTTGCAGGCAGTGACGGGGCAACAAAGTATAAATAGCCTGTAGCTACCTTAATCATTTCTGGATCTGATGGTACAAAAGCGAAGATTAGATGTGATAATGCCAGTAATATCGCCAGCAGGATACCTGCAACGGTACAGAATAAAAAAGCATTGAAAAGACTTTTTTCCATCAGTGTAAAATTTTTACTTGGCAGAATATGGGAAACAGTAGGTGTTACAGCATAAGCCATTCCAGACAGAAATAAGTATGCAGGCCAGTAGAATGAACATCCTATGGCTACTCCTGATATTTCTGTAGTACCTGCAAGTCCTGCCATTACAGTATCTACTGTACCCATACCGGATGCGCACAGCTGTCCTAACAAAAATGGAATAAACAGTCTTAGCTGACTGCGTAATTCTTTTTTATAACCCGCTGACTGTAAAAATTTGACTATTGACATTTTACTTTCCAAAAATAAAGCCGGTCATAACAGTATGACCGGCTTTCTTAATCTTATTAAAAGTTAATGAATTCGGTCACCGTTTTGAGCGCCTGAATCTACGCTAAGTAAGAATACCTCAGTAGCACCAGGACCTGCTGCTGTGACCATACCTTCAGATAAACCAAACTTCATCTGACGAGGCTTTAAGTTGGCAACTAAAACTACCTTTCTGCCAATTAAAGACTTAGCATCAGGGTAAGCCTGCTTAATACCAGCAAATACCTGTCTTGTTTCAAAGCCGATATCTACTTTTAGCTTTAGAAGCTTTCTTGCTTCTTTAACTTCTTCAGCTTCAACAATGGTACCTACACGAAGGTCGATCTTAGCAAAATCGTCAATAGTGATTTCAGGAGCTAAAGGTTCGATTCTATCGTCAGCTTTCTTCTCATCAGTCTTTTTAGTCTGTGCCTGAGCCTGCTTTAAATCCTCTTTTGAAGTCTCAATCATTGCATCAATCTGAGTCTTCTCAATACGATTGAATAAAGGCTTAAACTTGTTGATCTGATGATCTACTAAAGGATTATCAAGAGTAAAGAAATCAAGTTTAGTATTTAAGAACTCTTCAGCATGGGCAGCAACTTCTGGTAGAACAGGCTGTAAGTAGGTAATTAAAGCTCTAAAGAGGTTGATACCATCTGAGCATACTTTCTGTAACTTGTCTTCCTGACCTTCCTGCTTTGCAATAACCCATGGAGCCTCAGCATCGATGTAGCGGTTAGCTTCATCAGCTAAAGCCATGATGGTTCTGATAGCTTCAGCATAGTTGCGACTCTCATAACCTTTGATTACATCTTCACGGATTGATGCTGCTTTCTTTAAGATCTCAGCATTATATGGAGCTGAAGATAACTTACCGTCAAAACGCTTAGCAATAAATCCTGCGGTACGTGATGCAAGATTTACAACCTTACCTACGATATCTGAGTTTACCTTGGCCATAAAATCATCTAATGAAAGATCAATATCAACTGCAGATGAGTTCATCTTTGAAGCAAAGTAGTAACGTAATGTTTCAGGTTTTAAGAATTTCAAGAAGGTCTTAGCTTTAATAAAGGTTCCCTTTGACTTAGACATCTTAGCGCCATTTACAGTTACATATCCATGAACGTAGATATGTGAAGGTAGACGCATTTGAGCTGCTTTTAAAGTAGCAGGCCAGAACAGAGAGTGGAAGTAAAGAATATCTTTACCGATGAAGTGATCCATCTCAATTTCTGAACCTTCTTTTACGAAATCATCGTAATTGTCACCAGTCTTTTCACAAAGATTCTTCAATGAAGCCAGATAGCCCATAGGAGCATCCATCCAAACATAGAAGTATTTATCCTCAGTACCAGGGATCTTAAATCCAAAGTAAGGAGAATCACGAGAAATATCCCATGGCTTTAAGCCCTGTGTGAACCACTCTTCTAGCTTATTTGCCATCTCTGTCTGAATTACACCTGAATTCTTAATGTAATCATGTAAAAAGTCTTTTGCCTTTGGAAGATCAAAGAAATAGTGTAAAGACTCTTTTAATACAGGCTTTGCTCCTGATACTACTGAGTAAGCATCTTTTAATTCTGTAGGAGAGTAAGTAGCACCACAAACTTCGCAGTTATCACCATACTGATCTTTAGCGCCACACTTAGGACAGGTGCCTTTTACAAATCTGTCTGGCAAGAACATATTCTTTTCAGGATCGTAAAGCTGAGAGATGGTTTCGGTCTTAATATAACCATTCTCTTTAGCCTTTTCATACATATATGAAGAGATCTCATGATTCTCTTTTGAATGTGTTCTGTAGTAGTTATCGTAATTAACTAAGAATCCTTTTAGATCCTCAGCATGGTCCTTTGAGGTGATTTCAATCATCTGCTCAGGGGTAATACCCATCTGACCAGCTTTAATCATTACAGGTGTACCGTGGCAGTCATCACCACAAACATAGAATACTTTGTTACCAATTGCTCTGTTAAAGCGAACAAAAATATCTGATTGGATGTGCTCTAACATATGACCTAAATGAATAGGACCATTTGCATATGGTAGTGCGTTAGTAACTAACAGGGTCTTGTTCTTTGTCATTTTACCCTCTGAAATTAAAACTATGAATTGAATATATGCAGTAACTTTGTGTGCAACTTTGAAATAACTAATTGATATTTAAATATATATGTGACAAAAATCGACTGCTAAGGCCTATTAAGGGATCTTTAGATTTAGTCTTAAATCTATTTGCCAATTATCGCGTTCTAATTTAAATTCTTTTAAGAAAGATTTAATTAGAGACTTACTAAAAAATCAATGCGCAATATTTTACTATATTTAGAGCTTTATTGCGCAAAACTTAAGGTCGTAAAACTAAAAATAGTATTGCTCTATCTTTAGTTTTAAAAGAGATTGCTATTAAAAGTCAAAATTAAATTATTTACGGTGTTTCTTAATGCTTATCTGTGTTAAAAGCACAGCAATAAACATTAAAACTGCGCCTGTAACTTCTCTTTGAGTCATAACCTCTTTTAAGAACAGTACACCAAAGACTGCACCCATTACTGATTCTAATGACATGATTAAAGACGCAATAGAAGGATTGATACCTCTTTGTCCTACAACCTGAAGAGTGTAGGCAACACCATTTGACATGATACCTACATAAAGAAGAGCAGGCAGAGCTAAATACAGGTTATCAAGACTAGGTACACCTGTAATTAGCATCATGATTAGTCCCATGAAAGAAGCTGCAAAAAACTGACCACAGGATAACATCACACCATCGACATAATTTACAAAGTATGAAATTACCAGAATATGGAAAGCAAAACCCACAGCGCAAAGAATAACTAAGGTATCGCCTAATTGCAAACTGAAACTTCCATGCATACAAAGTAAGTACAGACCAACACATGAAACAATTACCGATAAGGCAATTTTTACAGTTAATTTGTGTCCAGCGAAGATACCAATAATAGGAACAAATACCATATATAAAGAGGTAATGAAACTTGCCTTATTTACATCTGTATAGACTAGACCAAACTGCTGGAATGATTCTGATAAAATTAAGAAGAAACCACAACAGATTGAACCTAATAGGAGCATCTTAGGTGAGTTCTTTTTAGTTCCTTTACCTAACTTTAAGTTAATCTTATTTAAAGAGTAAATTACCGGTATTAAAAATAAACCACCAATTAAGGTTCTATAAAAGGTAAAAGCAAAAGGAGATATGTGGCTGATACCAAGCTTCTGTCCTACAAAACCTGAGCCCCAAATAGTAGCTGTTATAAAAAGTAATAGATACTGTCTTAATTCAAACATTTTGTTATAAGCCTTATCCCTTAAGTGCATCGATTATATATCATCAGATGGACGAACCGTAGTAAGTTGGTATTTGCACAATATAAGATCTTTGAGAGTTTGCCATTGCACTTTTCAAAGTAGTCGTCTGCTCTTAATAAAGATGTTCTACGGCAAACTAATCGAACCGATCAACAACACATAATTTTTTTGTTCAATTGAAGCCAAACAAGTTAATATAAACTTGTAAATTAACGTTACAGATTAACTACAGTATATGATTGCTAATAATTTTTGTGATAACGATCAGCATCATTTTGTGGGCGCATAATGAATCATAGTTTCAACCATAAATTCACATATAACTCACGAATATTGTTCTTATTACACTCTGTATTCTTCATTATTAGATGCTTTATGTTTGTCTATTCTCATGATACGCGACTAAATACCTGAGTTAATTGATAACAGAATTCTCTATTTGTCAGCTATAACTATCTTTTTTCAGTCGTTATGTAGTAATATATGCATTATCGTCGGCTAAAAATGTCGTGATGCAATAAATATACATAATAAAAACATGGTTGGGAATAATCCAAATAGTTTGACAGTCGCCTCTCCAATCAGTAGGCTAAGTAATATTCCTACTGACAAGGCTCCAAAGTTTATTCGTTCAAAAGATAGGTGTCATATTATTGTTAGAACTCCTATCTATGATGCGAAGGGAAATCTTTTGGCCTATAACTTCAGATATACAGCAGGTGAAGGCAGTTTCAGACCAGATGAACTACAGAGAAAACACGTAAAACATGTTTTAATTGGCTTTTACATTCGCCGTCATATCGAGCAGTTTACTCAGGACAATGCTTTGGCAATGACAGAGTTGCCATTAAGCCCTGAGATAACAAAGTTCTCAAAACCTATTCCTGCTAACAGATTTATTCTGCATTTACAGGACAGGCAAGACTCATCTGCTTCATATCAGCATCAGGTTAATAAGCTAAAACGCGATAACATGACGATTGCTGCAGATGCTTATACAATTGTTTACACTAACTGGTTTAGAGAATTACGTTCTATTAGTTATGCTGTAATCGACATGACCAAGGACGTTGAAGAGCAATTCATCTTAGCTAAAAATATTGTTAAAAAAGCTCCATGGATTAAGATTATTTGCGACAGATGTGATAACCAGAATTTAGCCTCAATTGCTTTTGAAGCTGGTGCTGATTATGTATGCTGTCCAACTTTCTCAAAAGACATCATTAAAAAGAATTTTAATCCTTATCACTTTAAGGCTAACCGTTTAGGCTATGACAAGATCTTAGCGGTCATTTTGGAATTGTTAGAGGACAGACCTAATTATGATCTGTTCTTAGATCTAATTTCAATGAGAAATGATATTAAAGTTAAAATCCCATTCTTATTAGATTTCTTACAGTCAGATATTACTCCTGATTACATCTACACTGATATTGAATCTTCTTTATATGATATTGATACAGAAACCTTGCATAAGTTAATCTGTATTATCTGTCTGATGTTGTTAGAAGAATTCTATATGCCTGATGCTGAAAAAGTACATTACATGCGTTTTGAGCCTGTAAAACAAATCCTTATCAGAGCAAAGTGTGTTGAAGAGCTTTTAACTTATAAGTCAGGTGAGGTTGATGTTTCATGGGGGTTTACTGTAGGTCTGAGTACAGCTATATCTAGTCTTTATGCTTATACCAATAACATCATTGATGAACTTTTAACTCAAATTGAAGCAAGACTAATGGTTCTATTTGATGAGCAACCAGTCATTGATACGGCATGCAAGATTGCCAAATCTTTAGATAGTCTTGATTTAGAATATATTGACGGAGTTATGATGGCTGATGTTTTTGGCCGTCATGACATTCTGTTCTCTTACGAAAACGCTATTACCTGGACTTCATCATTTGTCACCATGATGAATCAAAAACGCTACTAAATTTTAATCTTTTAGAAGTTAGCGTAGTGTTCTAAACCTTTTCTAATCTTCATACAGAGAACTTCCATAACTTAAGCTTTCGAGATCTTCTTTATTTACACCTTTGAGCTTAAGTCCAGAATCATCTTCACTGTCGTCATAAACACCTCGACGAGGATCATGCTTAACGCTAGTTACGTTCTGATCGTTCTTTTTGTAACCATCAATAGAATAGTTAACACTGTTAGTTCCATAATTGATAGATTTGTCGTCATCATTAATTGCGTTATAGTCGATGATGTATGCATCTGCAGTAAAGGCGAAAATAACTAAAGGCAACAATAATAATTTTTTCATAAAATAGCCTCGACCTTTTATATGCCTTAAGTATAGCAAGTTTGAACTTTATTTGAGCTATATTTATAGTAAAATGTAGAATCAGGTCTAACTAACGTTAGATTTATTGGTTTTAAGAATACAGGAAGCTCCTATGCTAAGTTATAAACACGGTTTTCACAGTGGTAATCATGCAGATATCATCAAACATATGACCATCTGCCTTTTGCTTAGGTGCTTAAATAAGAAAGAAAAACCTTATACTGTTATCGATACTCATTCTGGTTCCGGTGTTTATAGATTAGACGGCTTTATGGCTCAAAAGAATCAAGAGTTCAAAACAGGCATCGAAAAGATAAAAGACAACTCAAGGCTCCGTGAATTAGTACCTGAGTTTTACAAAGTTTATGACGATCTAAATGCTGAATTAAAGAATACTTATCCTGGCTCTCCATTATTTGAAGCATCATTGTCAAGAGATGTAGATAAACTTACCTTCATTGATTTACATCCTAGTGAATTTGAGAATTTAAGAAATAACTTTAAACGTGACAGACGTTGTAATATTCAGCATCGAGATGGTCTTGAGGCTTTAAATGCGCTTTTACCACCTACTCCAAGACGCGGTTTGGTTGTGATTGATCCTGCTTATGAAGAGAAAAACGAATACGTAGAGTTAGTTAAAGCTGTAAAAACAGGACTTCATAAATGGAATACAGGTGTTTTTGCCATCTGGTATCCTGTTTTAGGAAAGCTTCGTGATCATTCAAAGAATTTAACCAATGATTTAAGACGTTTAAATATACCTATGCTTCAGGTTGAGCTTTGTATTGAAGAACAGGAAGAAGTTTTTGGTATGTGTGGCTCTGGAATGCTCATCTTAAATTATCCTTACGGTATTGATGAGATGCTGTCTCCAGTAGTTGATGAACTTTATAAAGCTTTATCAAGAAAAGGATCCTCAGCTCGGCTTAAGGTACTAAATCCACAGGAATAATTCTTAATGTGGAATGTATTCTTAAAATTACATTTAGCAGTTTTAATTGCAGGTTTTACAGGAGTCTTTGGAAGACTAATTTCCTATGACGCTTTTGTTTTGGTCTTTATAAGATTTTCTATGGCCGCATTAAGTGCTTATGTCATATTAAAAGCTTTTAGAAAAATCAAAGCTATTTCATTTAGAAGCAGATTGCAGGGCTTGTTTGTAGGTGCTCTTCTTGCATTTCATTTAATCTTTTTCTATCTGTCAATTAAACTGTCTAATGTCTCTATTGGTACGGTAACTTTAGCTTCATCTAGTTTCTTTACCTCATTGTTAGAGCCAAAATTACTAAATAAAAGGTTTGATAAGACGAGCTTGATTTATGCCTCTTTAAACCTTATAGGTCTTCTTTTAATCTTTAATTTTGATACTAAGTTCAGAATTGGTATTTCTGTAGGTATCATCTCAGCTTTTTTAGCAGCTTTATTTACAGTTTGTAATAAGAAATTCTCCTATGGAAAAGATCCTTATACATTTATTAACTACGAGATGCTAGGTGGATTTCTCTTAGTTTTAGCTTTGTCTCCTGCTTACCTATTAGGGTATGGAACAGCATCAATCTATTTTGATTTAAAAGATCTTATCTACCTGTTCTTACTTGCTACTGTCTTCACTGTTCTTTTGTATCTAATGGTTGTGCAACTGGCATCAAAGGTATCAGCTTTTACCTTAATGCTAACTTTTAATTTAGAACCTGTTTATGCCATTATCATTGCTATGATCCTCTTTAACGAGGCCAATGAAGTTAACTTTTCATTCTATATTGGCGTTGGTTTAATGATCTGTAGCGTACTTTTACAGAACATGAAATCTAAATTAGAGAAGTAGTCTCAATCTTTACTAAAGTCATTTTTTTTTCATCACGAAAAATAATAAAAATTTTTAGTTACATATAAACAACTTTTATTAGCCTATGCTAAAATTATATGGCAGTGACTTATTGTTGTTGTATTTTGGTAATAAAAATTTGTCTATGCTTACGATTTATTTGTTTTATATAATAAAAATAAAATCGTAATACGGAAAAGATAAATGTTTAAATTTTTAAGTCAGTTTTTTGATGAAAAGAAGTACTTCTTATCTACTGTAGAAGTATCAAGCTATATTCCAGGCAGGATCAGATGCTACAGTTCTTTGATTAAGAATAATCATGAGAATGCATTGATCTTAGAAGACTACTTCTCAAAATTCGATGAACTGAATTCTTTTAAAATTAACGAAGTAACAGGCTCAGTTCTCATCGAGTACGATGCTGGAAAGGTTACAAGAAATCCTGAACTTCGTGAAATTGAAGAAGAATTAAAAAAGAAGGCATCCAAGTAGGTAACACATATGAATTTAACAGTTCTGTCTTTATGTATTGCAGCAGCACAGCCTTTAATCGGTGTGTATGTTAATAATTTAATGAAAAAGAAGATGATTGATTCTGCAAAACAGGCTGAATTTGCATGTGTACATGCAATTAAAGGCCGCAGAAGATACAAGAGTATTCTTCTAAAAGATCCTGTTTTTGCTAATGCTTTAAAAGAGAAATTTGAATCATTAGATCTTTTCAAAAAAATTACTGTAAACACTGTAACAGGTACCGTACTTTTAGAGTATGAGTGCAAAGCTGAATTAGTTGATGAGGTAATCGATCACATCAACGAGCAGACTAGAAAAGTAAATGAAGATAAGTTCGGGGATGATGAGAGCTTGTTAACTAAGTCTGTAAACGGTACTGTCGCTGCATCATCTGCTGTTGCAGTTGGTAAAGGGGCATCAAAATTAGGACAGAGTGCTGGAGCTAAAACAGTTGTTGGCAAATGTATCGGTCACTATGCAGGACATGCTAATTCTGCCCTAAGAACTGCTCTGTCAGGTGTTGCTGATATTTCTATCATTTTAGGTGGTATTTGCCTAATTTGGGGCACATACAAAGTATTTGTACAAAAACAAACTCCTAATGGTCCTCAGTTAGTTTGGTGGGGCTATAAGATTTTAGAGGGTGTAAGCAAGTAAATGTCTGGCCTATATCATAAAGTTATCAAACTTGAGCAAAATTACAGCGAGAAAAAAGCTGCCTTGCTTGAGTTCTCTTTAAGAAGAGTAAAAGGTGTGGTTTCAGCTTGTGTATTGCCAAATAACTCTTTGAGCGTGTACACAAATGATCCAAAGACACTGTCATATGCTCTTTACAAGATGGAATTTTTATCTGTAAAAGATAAGATAAAAGCTAATGAATCAGAGCAGGAAACTGAGATTAAGAACGCAGCTGACGAGCTTAAGAGCTATAAGTTAAAGGCCTTAATATCTTTAGTAGGTTTTGGACTTTTAGAAATCACTAAGAGAATGGCACCTACTACTTTTTCAAAGCTATCCTTTGCAAGAAGCGCTTTTGTTATGTTAATTGCAAAAGATATCTTCAAAGAAGGTTTTGCAGGTTTAATTCGAGATAAAGCTCCAAATGCTGATACTCTAACTGCAACTGCTGTATTGGCTTCATTGCTGTCAGGCAAACCTGAGTCAAGTTTGTCTCTGTTAGTTTTATCAAACTTTGCAGAAATGTTAACCATAGGTGCTGCTGAAAAAGCAAGACAGCATATTTCAACTTTACTAGATATGAAAGAGAAATATGTTTGGTTAAAAGATCTTGATGGTCATATCCGTAAAGTTGATATCGATTCAGTAAAACTAAATGACAGAGTTGTAGTTTACGTAGGCGAAAAGATCTGTGTTGACGGCACGATAGTTGAAGGCGGAGCTTCAATTGACCAGTCTTCTTTAACAGGTGAATCTATTCCTGCTTATAAGACAGTAGGTGAAGATGTATACGCAGGTACAGTTGTACGTTCTGGAGAAATCACTATTGAAGTATCAAAGGTTGGTGATGAAACCAATCTAGCACGTATTATCAACATGGTTGAAAACGCTCAGAACAGAAGAGCTCCTATTCAGAACTTCGCAGATAGAATGGCTAATGCATTAGTTCCTATTTCATTCTTATCTGCAGCTGTGGTATATGCTGTAACTAAAGACATTCAGCGTGTACTCAATATGTTCTTTATCGACTTTAGCTGTGGCTTGAAGTTATCAACCTCAACTGCAATTTCAGCATCTATCAGTAAGGCTGCTCAGATGGGTGTCTTAGTAAAAGGCGGAAACTTTATTGAAACCTTAGCTGATATTGATACTGTTATCTTAGATAAGACCGGTACCATCACTAATGGACACCCAATTTTAATTGATACTATTGCATGCAAGGGTGTAGAGCAAAAAGAATTAGTTCAGTTAGCAGCAGCTGCAGAGAAATCATCATCTCACCCATTAGCAGAAGCTATTATTAACTATGCTGATGAGAAGCAGTGGGTCGTACCTGATAATGCCAAGATCGAAACTGTTGTAGGTCGTGGTATTAGTGCATCAGTTGATGACTTTGATGGTATCAAAGGTGGTGAACTGTTAGTTGGTAGCTTTGTCTTTATGACTGAGCGTGGCGTAAGAGGCATTAAGAGCTTTGACAGATCACAATATTCTAAAGAGTGTAACATCATCTATGTTGCAAGATCATCAAAGTTATTAGGTGCTTTAGTAATCACAGATCCTATTAGAAAAGACATTAAGAAAACTATCAACCGTATCAGAAGAAACGGTGTTGATGAGATCGTAATGTTAACTGGTGATAACAAGGTTACAGCTGAATATGTAGCGGCTAAGCTTGATCTTGATGGTTTTAAGTCAGATGTTCTACCTCATGAGAAAGCAGAGTTTGTTGCAAGCAAACAGAGCTACTCAAAGGTTTTGATGGTAGGAGATGGTATCAATGATGCTCCTGCACTAGCTTATGCTGATATTGGTGTAGCTTTAGGAGGCAAATCAACTGATATTGCTATGGAATCAGCTGATATCACCATTACCTCTGATGAACCTTTAAAGTTAGCTAAAGTAATGGAATTGTCAAAAGCTACAATGGGATTAGTAAGACAGAACTTTGCTGCTACTATTACCATTAACTCAGCTGCGATGATGCTAGGTGCTTTAGGTAAGATCAATCCATTAATTGCAGCAACTATTCACAATGCTGCAACTATTGGTGTTGTTATTAACTCAGCAAGAATTCTGTTTGATAAGAAATTTACTTTTGAAAAGATCAAACGTAATCAGGATTTGGATAAATAATTTTCCAAACAGCAAACTAGACAAATTCTCTAATTAAAGTTTAGGTTGCTAAATGTTTAAATATGTTTTTATGGAGAAGAGAAATGTTTACTAATAAGACAGATTTATTAATCGGTTTAGCTGCCGGCATTGTTGCTGGTGCTGTAGGTTACAAGATGTTCCAAGATCACAAAGAGCAGATCTTAAACTCATTCGATTCTGTAACCAAGAAGTTCTCAAAGGCAGAGAACACTGCAGAGCTAAGCGAAGAAGAGTTACAGGCTCAGAAAGAGCACTTAGAGGACTTAATTGCTGAGTCAAAGGCTGCTAAAGAAGCTAAGTAACTCAATGGTCTATTATGATAGACCATAAACAAGCCCAACGGTATCTCCATAAAGAACGTTGGGCTTTTTTGTATATGAAGATAACTAACTTAACTTATTGTAGTAATCCTCATCCTTTATAGGTCTGCTGAAATAATATCCCTGAATTTCATCACAACCTAAGTTTTTTAGGATCTGACTCTGTTCTTTATCTTCAACACCTTCAGCGATGGTCTTAATTCCAAGTTTCTTACACATGGTGATAAGAACACTTAAGATGGTGGTCAACTTTTCATTATTCTTTTTAGCAATGTTATCAATAAGTTTTTTATCGAACTTAACCTCAGATACAGCTAAATCTGCTAATGAATAGATATTTGCATGAGCGGTTCCAAAGTCGTCAATAGAGATGTTAAATCCTTCTTTTGATAGTTCATCGGTTACATCAACAAGCTCTTTGTGACGGATTGTGTTAGTATGTTCAGAAACCTCAAGAGGGATCATGTCATAAGATAAATGGTATTTGTTCATGATCTCTTTAAGTTTTGATTTAAACTCAGGACGTACGATAGTATGTCTTGAGAAATTGCAGGAGACAGGCAAGATCTTTTGATTACTGTCTAATCTTTCTCTCATTCTCTTGCAAATAGTTTCAAAAACATAATAATCAATCAAATGAGTGTAGTGAGCAGATTCTAATGCAGGAATGAAGTCATCAGGTGGAATTAAAGTATCATTGATGATAAGCCTTACTAAAGCCTCTGCACCAGCAATCTCTGCTATATCCCCCTGAATTCTGAACTTAGGCTGATACATTACTTTAAAGCAACCATCAGCAATCAGCTTTTGAATTTTAGCAGGCTCAATGATAGTTAGCAAAGAATCATTCTGAGAACGGTATCTTGAGTTACTCTCATCACTAGGATGTACTCTGTAGTATTTCTTTTTCTCAGAATACATATCTGACTCAGCCTGATTTATGGCAGACTGAATCAAAACACCTGTTTTAACCCAACTAGTACCAACAGAGACAGAGAAACCTTTATCTGATGTCATAAATGCTTTTAGCATGTCTGACACCATTAAGAAGTCATGCTCTTCAATATTAGGATAAATACCTACGAATTCATCACCACCGATTCTGTAGATGTATTCGCTGTCATGTAATAACTGTTTTAATAATGAAGCAGTCTTAACTAAGATAGTGTCACCAGTCTTAACACCCATCTTTGAGTTAATCTGTTTTAATCCATTAACATTTAGGTAAATAACACCAATGTTGTAGTTTACTGATAGGGTATTAACCTCGCTTAATAATGAATTACGATTCTTTAATTTGGTTAAAGGATCGATATTGGTAATGTTTGTAAGTTCGGCATGCATAATTCTGTGAGTAAGAGAACTGCTCATCAGAATTGAAATAGTATTTAAAGCAGGTTGCAAAGTCTTTAAAACTTTTTCATCAGGAGATTTAAAGAACACGGCTCCTAAATAGGTTTCATCTGAGATTAAAGGAAAGCAGAAGAACTTGAATCCTTCATGTTCAAATTCAAAACAATCCTGATCTACTTCAGCTCTCTTTAAAAACTTATCAGGGATCTGTACAGAATCCTGAGAATGTTTGAATGCATCAGAAATCCATAAATGCGATCTGTGGAATTTAGTCTTAACAGAATTCTCTACATCTGTATCATGAGTTGTAGGAATAGTTGAAGCTAAAGTAGCTGACTTTGAGTCAGGTTCAAGATCCATTGAGAGTTTTGTCTGCTCATAGATACAACAGAAATTTGAGTTAGTTTGAGTACCCAGATACTCAATAAAACGATACAATTGAACATCTGGATCTTTAATATTCTTAGTATAAATCTCTGTAAAAGGAGCGATGGTATCGTTTAAACTAGCCTTTTCTTGAGTTTTTTCTGAAATTTGATTTTGAACAACGTGAATTTTGTTATCTATTAGCGCAACGTTAATAGTATAAGTTCGGTTATATAACTCAATATTCTTAGATTTGATTACGTAACCGTTTTTTAATTTGGATTCAACTAATGAGGTGACATAAAAATTGTCGCCGATAGAATGGTTACAATTGCATTCTTTACAAGGGGATTTGCATCCACGTAACAACTCATGGCAGGTGCCAACAAAACATCCCTCTACACCTAAAGCTTCACTTAATGGTTTATTTAAATAAACAATATTCTTAGTAGTAGCATCAGTAATGAAAACATACTGATCGATGTTATCTAATAGTAAATCTGCGATTTCGCTGATATCAAAGGAACTAGATGAGTTATAGACAACATCATCCAGGTTATCAAAGTCTAGACTAGACTGAATCTCCCCATCCAGATAGGACTCGGATAAAATATCCGCTGTTGTAGCATCGTTGCTTTTCTTAGTAGTCATATTGTTATTTATTATCAAATTCTTTCAAGATAAGAACTTTATCTTTATATAGTTATAATAAGTGAAAGCTTAACATAAAGCACACAATTTATTATAAATGCAACTTTATAAACATTCTAAAATTAGTAAGAATTAGTATTATGAATGTCATAAAATAAAAGCCTTTTAAAGGTTATAATAATCACATTCGTAAGCAAGATCAACTCTAAAACGCTTATAAATTGTTTAATTTATTATCTGTTGAATGTATTAAACAATATTATGTAAATGCCGTAAACGGTTAAGGGCAAATAGGCTTAGTTTAAGAAGATAATTGAATATGATTATTTTCACATTGTCTTTAATAAGGTTGAAAGAAAAGTTACAAGCTGACTAAATATTTTATTAAGCTAAGCTCTATATGGTGCACTAATCAATAAAAAACTAATCAAATTTTAATAGACAATGTACTCGCTTTTATTTTAAATTTATATTTAGTTGTTGATAATTAAGTAATTCTTATAAAATTTTACAATAATTAGGATATATTAGAATAAATATAAAAAATCAAATTTATTTCTAATATAAAAAAACTATTTGCGATTTTATAATTTAATTCTTCAATAATATGTAAATATAAAAATTTTTTTAACATAAGCTCATAATCTGTTTTGCTTAATTACATGCGAGAAAAATATGATAAAACGCGAAAGATACATGTCAGTTATTCGCAACTTTATAGACAAACCTGTAATTAAAGTGTTTACAGGAATGAGAAGATGTGAAAAAAGTTCATTGCTAAAACTTACATATGACGAAATACTAAAACGCAATAGTGTTGATGAAAAGAACATTCTGTATTTCAACTTTGAATCTTTAGAATATGAATCCTTAAAAGATTACAAAGCTTTATACAAATACATTCGAGAAATAATAGATAAGTCAGCTGGAAAGTTTTATTTTCTCTTTGATGAAATTCAAGAGGTTAATAAATGGCAACTGCTTGTTAATTCTTTAAGGGTAGACTTTGATTGCGATATTTATATTACAGGATCTAATGCAAAACTCCTTTCAGGAGAATTAGCTACTTATTTAGCGGGAAGATATGTTGAAATAAAAGTTTATCCATTAGATTTTAAAGAATATTTGGATTTTGCAAAGCTAAATACTGAAGAAAGAAGTCTGACATTAGAAGATAATTTTAGAAATTATTTAAAATATGGAGGTTTACCTGAAATTCATAATTTACATTTTAAAGAAGATTCAATTTACCAATATTTGGATGCTATCTATAACGCAGTTATTCTTAAAGATGTCAATGAAAGAAGCAATATTAGGAATACTGCTCTTTAAAAAAGATTGTCAACTTTATTTTTGATAATGTTGGAAATACTTTTTCTGCAAAAACTGTTTACGACTACCTCAAAAGCCAAAGTAGAAATTTAAGTGTTGAGACCATTTATAATTATCTTCAAATTTTGGAAAATGCTTTTTTGATTCAAAAAGTACCTAGATATGACCTAAAAGGTAAAAAATTTCTTGAAACTTTAGAAAAGTATTATGTAACAGATCTTGGAATTCGAAATTCAATAATAGGCTTTAAAGATAAGGATATATCTGGAATTTTAGAAAATGTAGTTTACTTGGAACTAAAAAGAAGAGACTTCAAAGGTGCCATTGGAAAATTTAACACAACAGAAATTGATTTTATAGCTACAAAAGCAGATCTTAAGTATTACTACCAAATCTGTTACCTTTTAACTGAAGACAATGCCAAAAGAGAGTTTTCACCTCTAGAGAATGTAAAGGACAATTTTGAAAAGACAGTTATTGCAACCAACAAGTTCATAAATTCTCAATATAACGGGATCTTACAAAAAAATATTATAGACTTTTTATTAGAAAAATAAGGTGAAAATCATTCTATAGGAAATAGCTATTGCTTACTATTTCAAATTAGTATTACCTAATACCTACCATAATAATAGGTAATGTATGAAAAACAACAAGTAGTTAACTGCAATATTATTATGGGTAAGAATAATGATTCATCTTGAACATATCAGCAAGACATATACAAGAAAAAAAGGAAATCATCAAAGCTGTTGATGATGTATCAATCGATATCAATGCAGGTGAAATCTTCGGTATCATCGGCTTTTCAGACGCAGGTAAATCCACATTAGTTTGCTGCATCAACCTGTTAGAGTATCCAGATGCTGGTGGTAAGGTTACAGTAGATGGAGTTGAACTTACCTCTCTGAATTCTTAACACCTGCGTCGTCAGCGTTGTAACAACGGCATGATTTTCCAGCACTTCAATTTAATGCCATCAAGAACTGTTCTTGAGAATGTTCTGTATCCATTAGCATATAAAGGCATACAAACAGGAGATCTGATTAAAAAGGCTACAGAGCTTTTGAAGTTAGTTGATCTCTCTGACAGAATTGATAATTATCCAAGCCAGTTGTCTGGTGGTCAGAAACAGCGTTTGGCTATTGCCTGAGCTCTAGCTTTAGATCCTAAAGTTTTACTTTGCGATGAGGCAACCTCAACTTTAGATCCTCAGACTACTTACGAAATTATTGAGCTTTTAAAGAAGCTAAACGAAAAGCTAAAATTGACCATCGTTGTAATTACTCACGAGATGGATGTGGTTAAAGATCTGTGCTCAAACGTTGCTGTAATGGAAAAGGGCAAGGTTGTAGAGCAAGGAGAGAGCTTCAATGTATTTTCAAATCCAAAGAGTGATGTTACTACTCGTTTCATGAAGGCAACTTCAAATCTATCAAAGTCAGAGATCTGTTGCTTTATTTGATGCTATGCAAGTTGGTTATTTCTCAAGTGGGTGAAACGCTGGCTTTATCATTGATGTACAACACAGCATCGTAGGTGATCCTAACTTTACCTTAGACGATCAGAAATGGAGATTTAGACTAAATCGATATGTTATAGATAGAATTGTGAAGATCAAAGAAGAGAACAATCTTCAAATCGACAAGAAGCAAGCAGGCATGCACCAAACAGCTCGTGAAAAGGGCAGTTTGAAGTATTTAAATATGCTAGCTGAGTTTCTAGACGTTATTGGTGCAGAGTATCAGTGGCTTGATAAAGATGAAGTAGCTAAAAGATTAGGTACAGACTTCTATTTCAAGGCACTGTATACACCTGGTACTTTCCTTATCAATCCATCTGAGACTGTATGGGGACTAGCAACTGTTTTACCAAAGAACGTTCATGTTTTTTAGAATTGTCCTGTATTAGAAGTTTTAGAAGGTGAAGTGCCACAGGTAAAACTTACTAATGGCAAAATCATCTCATGCAAACAAGTTATCATGACTGTAAATGCGTTCATTAAGAACTTCGGAGCAAAAGGATCTGAGAACTTAATTGGAATTCACAGCTTTGGTGCTCATACAAGAGAGCTTACAGATGAAGAAATAGGCTACATTACATGTAGCTAAACCTTGGGGATTGTGTTCTGCACATCATGCTGGAGCAACTTTACGTTACACCACAACCAAGCGCTTATATGTAAGAACAGATATAACCTTTGCAACTCATATCAATATCGCTCCTGAGCGTCTATATAAATCAATTTATAAGCTTCGCAGAGCCTTTAATAACAGATTCCCTCAGCTATCAAATGTTAACTTTGAGTATGTTTACGGTGGCTTTATTCCATTATCAAGAAGCACCTTACCTTTCTTTGCCAATGTAGGTAAGAATGTTTACTCTGGAGCTGCAGGTGACGGTGCAGGAGTAACAAGAGCTTTTATGAGTGGAACTTTCTTAGCAGATTGGGTATGTGGTAGAGATAGAGAAGAACTTCGCTACATGCAACAGTGCGATGCTCCAAGTTACGTCCTCCAGAACCATTTAGAACAGTTGGTGCTACAGCTCGTCTTGTTTGGGAAGATATGCACGCACGAAGCGAGATCTAAAAGGAAAGAAGCAGTGTATTTATATGTATATGTAATACACTGCTAAATGTATAAAATAATATAACTAAAAGTAAAGGTATAATTAACCCGTGTTTCTGAGTAGGAATAAAAATGAATCATTACTTAAACTTATCAAATGACTAATTTTAAATTACATTTCTTTAAAGAATAAAAAGGTGAAGTTTTACTAGTAGGTATTAACTACTCAAAAGACACTAAAACTCATCAGTGTATTATTGAAAAAGTAATGAACTGCTAACCAATCAAAATGCATTTGTTGCTCTAAGTTCTGATAGATTTTTTTTATTCTAGATTGTTACGAATTTAGAAAAGGTAAGCTGTAACTTCGCATAATTTATATTATGTTAAATTATGTTAATGTAATCCTTAACAGCTTGATCTATAGAGACTTTTAAATTTGTGAATTTAGATTTTCGTTATTCATTTTTATCAGATAAACAGTTTTGATTTTTTAACTGTGAGTTGCTTACTGTCTTATTCCAAAACTTTTTGTCAAAATAATCTAGGATCAATTCTGGTAATGAACTTAAAACGAAAACACCTTTAGTCTTTAATAATTGTAATTCTCTTTCGTAGATCTTTATTGTTGATATCTCATTCCTATATGTTTCAAATCCGATCTTATGAGAATATCTAAAAAGACATGATAATTTCATTGCAAAGATATCTATGACTAATTTCCAAAGGGCAAAGTTATATTTCTTAAAGTGAGGAGCAGCTGATTTCTCTGCGCTTTTGTGCTTGTAATTAGTGATTTGATCCATTGCCACATAACAATCAATACCATTGCCACAAGTTGAATCAGTAAAATCTCTCAAAGCTTCGATCATAGGATAACTGATATACAGTTTTCCATTTTCTGTTTCGTTATCAAAACTCTCAAGCATTTGTTTTATGATATCTTCAGTGAGATTTCTTTCTGTATTTTTCTGATGTGGATCATAATCAAACAGAAGATAAACACTGGAAAAATCGTCTCTTGATAATCCTTTCAGTGCATCCTTAGATTGATTATTGATTTCTCTGACAACTTCTATAATATCGGTCTCAAAATTGTCACTTTTTAACTTTTTCCACAACATGTAAATGTTATTACCTGCAGGAAGAGAAATAATCTTAAAGTTATGATGACTAAAGAACACTTTTGATATATTTTCAATGATCTGAGGTTCTCTGTCATCACCTTCAACTATAAATGCAATGTAGTTGTTATTTTGCATTAAAGGCTCCTGCCTTATACATCTTTTGTAGATTATGAGCTTTTCTAATCTCTTTGTCTGTCAGCTTTGATAGTGCCGTTATTTTGTTGTCACGTAGCAGAAAATAGCAATCAGGTCTTAGCAAATCATTACTCATAAGATCAGTATTATGAGTGGTGGTGAAAATCTGAACTCGTTTTAGTTTATTCAAGAGTTTTTGTACTTCTTTTGATAATTCAAAATGGTAAAAAGCATCAAATTCGTCAATATAAACAAGAGACGCATTTTCCATGCGAATGTACCAGTAATAAAATAAAGCAAGCGATTTGGTGCCTGTTGATGCTATCTTGAAAAAATCAGCTGACTTATTATTAAACGAACAGTAAATATTTTTTCTTCCATCAATTTCTTGTTCTTTTAACTTGTAGTCAATGCCTATTCTATTTAAGAAACTCTGAAAATCAGAAAGCTTTCCGCTGTTTATGATCCCTTCAGAAATGCTTTCTGTTCCATTCATAAAACCTTCATATCCCCTGCTGTCTAATGAATAAAATAGAAGCATATTGTCAACAAAATGAATGAATTTGTTGAATACTCTATTCTGTTCATTATCTGCGAGTATAGAGTTATTGTTTACGAATTTTACCCTGGATATTGGACTGTCGCTGTTTATTGAATTATTTAAAGTATCAGTGCCTTCAAGTTTTGTAAAACCAGTTTTTCTAGTGAAATCAAAAAATATTACTTCAGTGTTATCAATTGACAAACTCTCATTCAACAAAAAAGTAGCATCATTTTTAGAATATTTATAAACAACATCATGGCCATCAAAAATGAACTCATATTCAAAGTTTGCTACACTGTTGCTGTTATTCATATTTAAATAAAAATCGTAACTGTGCATAAGTTTTTGGCGTTCTGTAAGATGGATTATGATGTCAAAAATTGCTAAACCAAGATTTGATTTACCACTACTGTTAACACCGTAAATAATACCCTTTGATATACAATTGTTTTTAATCACTTCAGAATTAAAATCATAAGAGCCAACTTCAAGATCTAAAGTGAGCTTATTCTGAAAACCTTTAAAATTTTCAACAGAGAACTTTTTTAACATAATTACAAAATTTCAGCGATAAATACAACACTTTCAAGCAATTCTTTAATTAATCCATTGCTTGAAATAATTCTCTAACAAAATCAATCTTTGATGATTATAACCGGTTATTATAGAAAATACGTTCAGTAACATAAAATGATTATGGTTTTACTCATGTGTCTTAAAGCTAAATCACACTTTATAAAACCTTGAAAACGTCATACATTTTACCTGTGATCTTATTATAACAGCCTGTTTGTAACTCCTATACAGATCTCTTAATAAAGATCAATTGCTAAATTTCACGTCACAAACTATTATGTCTCCTAAGGTTTACAATTAAATCCGAAACCACCATTTTTGTATACAACAACGGGATCACTATCCTTGGTATCATAAGTAACAGATGACATGATGATTCTCCTTTATTGATGTATTTTAAATGAAAAGGTTCAGTACTGTATAAAACTAGACCTCTATTATTTTTTTATCAGCAAGATGTTGTTCTGCTAGTTTTTTCATAATAATTAAGGGGAAAACAAATTGCGTTACCCCAGAACTAATTAAGAATGAAGTTAAAGAAGCCCTTAGATATGGCGACAATATAGCCAACGGTTGTGTTTTTAAAAACATATCAATATCTAAGTTATTCTTTATTTCGATCTCTTCTTTTCTTAACACAAAGAAACCTACAATCGACATAGATACTTTGAAATAAGTATCTTCAACATTCAATCCATACTCTACAATCATAGTCAAACCACAAATGTAGTTATCTGTATCCTTTAGCTTCTGAGGAACTCTTAAAGAAACGCTAGTTTTAATTTTTTTAGGATCAAACTGATTATTTAGAATAAAATTGACATTTGATGAATGTTCAAATGAAATGCCATCAATTTTGTAATTTAATAGCTGCAAACTAGCATTTATGCCACCCATGAAAAATCCTCCTCAGATGAAGAAAATACATTATCACAATTGTCTTCTTTGATGAGAATGGTATTACTCTGCTCATCTACTATAGATGAACCTAGTTTTGAACATATCTTTTTATTATTGATATTACTCATTAGATTAAAATCAAGATCAACTCTAACCACGCTTGATGAATCTTGAACTGGCTTACGAGATGCTACAATTTGGTCATAAATATCATCTACAAACTCATATCCCTCAGGTTCAGGTAGTTTTAGTAATTCTTCTACTGACATTTTGCTATATTTATTAACAATGTCCCTTGTAATTTTTATCAAATCATCAGTCATTTAAAGCTCCAAAATTGTTTTATCATTGATGATCCTAATGTCTTTAGCTACATATCCGTAATCCCAACCATTATGGGATCCTTCTGGAACTAGGACTTTTACCAATTGAAAATGGATATTTTGCTTACGCTCAACATCACTTAGAACAAGTTTAAGGATTTTTTTAGCAACTAAATTAAAGGGTACATTGTCTCCACTTTTGCTTAAAGCCCTTATCACTTCCCTTAAGTGAATATCAGGATCAGTCAAATCAAGGTAAAGTGATTCATGACAATAAAATTAGCCTTTACAATACTGACTGCATCATACTTTTTTCCAGCCCAATTGCATGCATACAGTCTTCCTTTAGAGTTATCTTCATAGAAGTACACCTCATTGCCATAGTAGCCATCTTTAGAAAGATCAAATCCGCCACATACTATATCTTCAGCAATATCCTTACTTGTCCCGTGCAAGCCATATACATCTACATAAGAATCAGTCATATCATTTTAAATTTGCAAAATTATGTATGACGATTCTATCAGGCGTTCTATACAACAAGTAATATTTACTGACAAAATATGCAAAATTGAATTGTTCTAATAAAAAATCAAATAGTAGCTAACTCAAGTTTTGCAATTCAAAATTAGCTTACAAAACGCTTATAGATGCGGCCCAGCAGTGCATTTATTGTTTAAAGAGCGATTTCTTTAACAACTATGAGATTGCTTTGTTAGGATTAAGAAAACACAAGAGACAATCTCTTGGAGGATCTAAATTGTTTGTTCTAAAGATTGTTTAGACCTAAAGAGAGTTTTAGTAAGAGCTGGCTTCTCCAAAAGGTCAGGAGTATCTGTCTAAGCTCTACTTATGGTTCTTATAAGCTCTATCTTTACAGGAGCCAAATCACTCCATGACAGATTTACTCTCACCTCAGTTGAATATCCTGAGTGCAGTTACTATGCTCTGATGCGTTTTGTATCAGACAGCAGATACAATTGGGCAAACCTACTTAAGCTCCTTGCTAAGGTAGCATGTTCAATAATAGTAAAACTCAACAATAAAGATCATATCTATACACGCTGTATCGATGACACTATTATTGAAAGAGCAAGAGGTAAACACATTGAAGGTTTATCCAGAACCTTTGACCATGTAAAAGGTAAGTGTGTAAAAGGATTTGCAAACTTACTTATCTGTTGGTCTGATGGTACAAATATCTTACCTGTAGTATCTGCTCTTATGAGTTCTAGAAAAGAGAAACACATAATCAGAGACTTTGATAAGAAGATTGATAAAAGAAAAGCTGGAGCTAAAAGAAGAGCTGATTCTAAAGAGCGTAAGCCTTCAATGGTATATCGCTATTGCAAATCTATTATCAACTTTGGTATCAAAGCTCAATATGCTCTTATGGATACCTGGTTCTATTCAGATAAACTTACATCAGACCTTCTAGAGATTGGCTTACACAGCATCTGCATGATTAAGAAGAACCTTAAGTTCTCCTTTGTAGGTGAAACTACTCGTTACAATTTAAACAAGATTCTTTCTGCCTTAAAGAAAAGACAGAACTTAGACTCTGATATTATCAGTGTTACAGAGGTACAAACTCCCTCAGGTCAGATTGTAAAATTAGTCTTTGTAAGAAACCGTAATAACGGTAAAGAGTTTATTACTCTTCTCTGTACAGATACATCTCTTACATCTGAAAAGATTGTTGAACTCTATTCAAGGCGTTGGGCTATTGAATGCTGCTTTAAGTCATGCAAACAATATCTGGGTCTTAACAAAGAATGCTTTGGTACTGACTTTGATACTGTTACTGCTTTAAATCATATTGCTTACATCAGATATATCATCATTGAAATTATTAGAAGATTTCAGGATGATCCTCTATGTCACTGTCAGATATTTAGAGACAGCTGTGATGAAATGAGAACCATTCCTTTCTTAGATGCACTAGAAACACTTTCATGTTGCTTTACTTCTCTTATTGATGAACTGTATAAAGCAGGCTGTATAGCTGATGATAAGTTACAACTAGCATACAACATAGCCAAAGATGTAATAAACAAATGGTATTGTGCAACCTCTAAGTTTATTCAATCCTTACTTAGCTCTGAATTGAGAACACAATTTCTAAATAGTTAAAGAAATCGATTTTTAAACAGCAAATGTAGTGCTAGACCACATTTATAAGCGTTTTGTTAATGATTTTGCTTCAAATAAGGTTATTTATTGACTTTTGAACTCTTTATATACTGACTAAACTTAGCTTCATATTTGGTTAAAACATCAGAATAATAGTTGCTAAACTTTCCAAAAATGTTAAAAGTATAAATTTGGGATTGAGTTTCTTGATCAGGGTCATGCTCAAGCATTTCTATGTAAGAATAGGCTTTAGCTTCAATATCTTTTTTTATTCTTACTAAAGAACCAATATTTGCTTCATTAGGAGTAATCAAATACTTTTTGTTTTGCAGATGATTGTTTTTTGATAAAGAAAAATTCAATAAATGAGCAATCGATAATACTAAAGCGCAATAATCGCGCATATGATCAAAATTATGAGGATCAAGAATTTGCTCCCAATTGCCTAGATATGAGAATTGACCTTCAAAAGTTTTTTTGAAAATCAAATCAAAATCATAAAACTCACATTTTTCATAATCTAAAAAACAATTTATTGCACAAAAGAAATTTTCGAATAAGTTTGGAGTAATATTTTTTGGAGAAAAAATGTCTTTAAAAAGAGAATTCAATAAATCTTCATCACAATCATATTTTGAAACAGAGTCAAAAATATCTTTTGCCAAGCAATCTTCAAGTGGATAATCGAATTTTTCTTCATAAATTTGGTATTTTTCAAAATCATCATTTTTACCATTACATAATTCGGAATAATAAAAATAATCTGCTAAAAATGAAGAGTACATGCTATAAACCGCAAATAAAACAGTCTCAGGAGCATCTTTTAAAACAAAATCATCGCTTTTGTTTATGTTTTCCGAAATACCAGTAACTATCAATAAATTTTGGAAATTATTTCGTGAAAATAATGTTCTATAAAAATATTTGTCAAATTTACGTATACTGTTGTTAATTGAAGTAAAAAGAGATGTTAAGACTCTGAAACTATTTTTTTCTTGGTAATGAACATCAATATCATCATTTTTAAATAGTGCACTTAGATAAATAGATAGTTGGCAAAAATTTTCCCCTGTCAATTCAAAATAGAAAGGATAATCTCTAGAAATCGTATCTTTAGTCTTATTAATGAGATTAATAATATAGTTAGAATGTCCTTCATTTGACATATCAAGCTTATCAGAAATTCTCTTAAATTTAATGCCTAGAGAGTTTAATGATGAAAAAAAATCATCATTCATTAGATCACTATTTTCAATCAAGATTTGTTGAAAATGATTTAGAAAACTATCATCTTCAAATTTTGTTTCAATTAAATTTCTTGTAGAAACATCTAATAGCAATTGAGACAAAAATGATTTGTACCCTAAAGACAAAAAGAACAAAATAAATACATCATCATTTTTTGGGTTTAATAAACCATTCAATCCAGAAAAACTAATTTTCTTTTTGCTTGCTACAGAAAATAAAATTGTGAGTAAATAAGAACTCATTTTGTCACTTTCTTTAAGTTCTTCTTTTCTCATTGATATTACTAAATCTAATAAAAAAGATTTAATATCACATTTTTGTACAACGGCAATTTTAGTCAATTTTGCTGATTTTTCTTTGTCGCATTGCTTTTTGACTGTATCTAAATAGAAATTTAGATATTGATTTAGTAAATTTTGATCTCCTTGTTTTTTGCAAAAACCTGTCAAATATTTAAAAAATGAATAATTCAATGCACTTTTACAATAAAAGGCATTGAAAGGAAAATAACCTATTACAAATTCAATTTCTTCTACAGGAATATTTGCTACTGGAGCGTATTCATCATTATTCTTGATAAGAGATGTTAAGAAATTTTTATTACCAATTTTAATAGATGATGGAAAAATAACTTGAAAAATACGATATTTTTCAGAAAGATAATTATTTATAATTAAAAATCTCAATAAATCATTATTTTTTAAAATTTCAATGTTATTCAGAATTGAAAAATCATTATTGACAATTTCGTAAAAAGATTTATCAAATAAAAATTTATTATCTTGTTTATTATTACTATTACCACATGATTTGTTTTGGAAAAATTCATATTTTCTATTTAATAGGTAGTAGATCTCACCTTCATTTTTATTAAGTTTATAACTTTCTAACGGATAAGCGCATCTAAAAACTGCATAAGAAAATAACTCACAAACCCAATTTTTTGATTCATCAGGCTTAAAAATGTCTACAAAAAGCTCGCTATAGAGCTCAACAAGATTGCGGTAATCATTAAAAACATCTTTTATCAATCTTAAGTCAGTTAGATAGAATGATATACCTTTAAGAAATTCATCAGTTAAATTTTCCTTTAAGAACAAATAGTCTCCTTTACTGGATTCATATTTTAAAGACAAGTCATTCCTCAGTTTTCTTATATAGCTCCAAGAATTTACAGTTGAAATAAAAGGATTTACATTAACAGCTGCATCGAAAAACTTTACTGAATCACCTGAGTTTAAAAAGATGTCTCTTTTTAAAACATAGATAAAAACTATCCGTCTTTTTTTCCATAAAAATTGTTCCTTACATCTAGCATCATTATTAAGAATTTGATTTAGATTTCTTAAATGTGTCAGAACCTTTTTGTTATCTGTTCTATCTAGATCTTCGAAAAGAACATATTTACACTTTGACTCTTCAAACAAATAGGTTAATTCATCTATGTAAGAATCAATAACTCCTAGATTTGAATTATCTTTAACATTGACACCAATTGATTGAAAAGCTATGTTTGATAACTTAAATTTATTAGCAAAATATTTAAATCCAAAATATAAACTAAAAGACAAATCAAGCCAAACACATAAAGAGTAAAAATGAGACTCAAAAAAAAGAGCAAAGATAGCTTTCTTTGGAGGTTCTGAATTATTGATAAAAGAAATGTAACAGATAAATAAAACACAAAAGAAAAGTGTAATAACTAAAAGCGATTTTTTTTCTACCTTAAACTTAGAAATCAATGAAATTGGAATATTCTTACTTAATGAACTATACAAGATTTGTCTTAAAATTTCATTTTCAACAGTTTGTATATCTAATCGATCTGATTGATTAGCACCAGAATCTACTGATTTTTTGTTATCATCTAGTTTATTATTGGGATCTGATTGATCAGCTTTATCTTGACTTGACGCAGAATTAATCTTTTTCTTGTTATCATTTCTTTTAACGTAATCATTATTTTCTTCTGCGTAAGAAAAATCAGGTAAAGATATCTTAATTAAGGTATCAGAGTATTTGTTTTTAGGACTAAAGTATGTTTCAAGAAGACTACTTTTTCCTGTTCCATAGTCTCCGAAAATTGCAATATTTTTTACATTTTTGTTAGATAAATATGAATCTAATTGTGATTTAAACGATAAATAGTGTTTCTCTTTCTTAAGATTTACAGGAGAATAATCTAAATAATCAAATTTTTTGTAAAAAATTCTTTTTAAAGAAGAGAAAATAAACTCAAGAACCATTTTGACAGCAACAAAGATACTTCTTGAGCATACAAATAAGAGGCGAAGAACAATAAGAAAAGTAACAGCAATCAAAAGAATATTATCTTGAGTAGTTATTTGTTGATAACATTTTGAAAGAAAATCAATCAAATTATCCATAGACATTCTCTCTAGAAGCAGAAACATAAACCTTGTTCACGGCCACAAAATGAGGTCGATCGTTATAACAAAAATTGTTAGTTATTCATATACTGTAGCTAACCTGTAACGTTAAGCTAAAAGTTTATATTAACTTGTTTGGCATCAATTGAACCGAAAAATTATGTGATGTTGATCGGTTCGATTTGTTTGCCGTAAACCTTGTTTTTATATCTGAAAAGAATGTTCATGAAGATCCAATAATAACGATCTTAGAAAGGATCAAATAACTTAATATATCATGCAGAAAGAAGTATATTTATTTGAATAAACTTGTTCTGATCTTATCTGCTCATGTTTTAAACAGCAGACGCTATATAAGGTCGATATGTGTCACTTATGTAGTATCTGCACCATTC
>ERZ857629.241-NODE-241-length-82969-cov-25.034916_pt1 | contig 82969 bp, 68 predicted proteins | sample MGYA00519700_ERZ857629 | MGnify/ENA primary metagenome ERZ857629 (study PRJEB31778, sample SAMEA3449351) | human gut metagenome | biome: human gut; feature: human-associated habitat; material: faeces | place: United Kingdom | collected 2010/2012 ... | reverse complement strand
TATAAAATAACAACATTTTTAAGTGAGCAACGAAATCTTAAATGAAAGAGCCGTGGGGGTGGGGGAAAAAAGTGGGTGGGGGTGTTGAATAATTGAAAGAAATGTGCTAACTTTGCCGTGCTTTTTGGCATCACTGTGCTGAAATAGCGGTCCCTTAGCTCAGTTGGTTAGAGCACCTGACTCATAATCAGGGAGTCGCCGGTTCAAGCCCGTCAGGGACCACAGTAAAATCGCTAACTATCAAATGTTGGCGATTTTGTTTTTTAACACATCTCTATGTCTACGACACTATCGCATTTTCTGAAAAGTTTAAACTCACTCGTGTTTTTTACCTTATTCTGCTCCCTATTTACACATTTAATAACTACCTTTGTGAATGAGTAATCGGTAAAAACAATGATGGGAAACATAAGCATATTGGTTAAAGAACTTTGTAAACTTCCAAAGGAGGCTGGCTGGATTGAGTTTAAGCATAACAATTGTCAGCCGACGATGGTTGGCGAGGACATTAGTGCGCTTGCTAATAGCGCGACTCTAAACGACCGTGACTTTGCCTATATGATATGGGGAGTGGACGATATCACTCATGAAATCGTGGGTACTAAGGTACACCTTCAGTTGGAAAAGAAAGGCGAACAAGAGTTGGAGAATTGGTTACGCTATCTTCTTTCTAAAAATGCAGACTTTGAGTTTCTCGAAACTGATATCGACGGCAAACATGTGGAGCTCATTCGCATACACAAAGCCCTTAACGAACCCGTAGCATTCCAAAAGATTGACTATATTAGAAGTGGCAGTTACACAAAGAAGCTACATGAGTTTCCCGTATTTCGCGCACAACTTTGGGATAAACTTCGTCATTCTCAATTTGAGGATATTTGCGTGAAAACAAATCAACGGTTTGAGGAAATAATAAGGTTGTTACAAGTAAATGCCTATTTTACACTGTTGAAAATACCACAGCCAGCCGAAAAAGCCTCTGTACTGCATTATTTAATCGAAGACGGCGTTATTCAGAACCAAGATAATGGATTGTTTGCCATCACCAATCTTGGTGCTATTCTATTCGCTAAAGACCTGAATGAGTTTGGAAGATTGGGGCGCAAAGCCATGCGTGTGATTCAATATCAAGGTAAAAACAGATTGCTAATCCAAAAAGAAGAAACATTTAATCAAGGATATGCCATTTGCTTTGAGAATATAGTCCGCTATATCAACGCTATTTTACCGAGCAAGGAAGATGTTTCTTCCGTTCGGCTTTCTACAACGGGAAAGTTTCCCCTCCCATCGATTAGAGAAGCCATCGCTAATAGCCTCATTCACCAAGACCTGTACATCACTGGTACTGCACCAGTTGTAGAGATTTTTGAAAATCGCATAGAGGTTACAAATCCTGGCACTCCGTTGGTTGATGTGATGCGTATTATTGATAACCCTCCAAAGTCGAGAAATGAAAAACTTGCTTCCTTGATGCGCCGATTGAAGATGTGCGAAGAGTTGGGGCGTGGTTGGGATAGAATGGTTTTGAGTTGCGAAGCACAATTTTTGCCTGCTCCACGTATTGAAGTGTTCCAAGAAAATACAAAAGTTACTCTTTTCTCAGAAATGGAGTTTAGAAACATTCCTATGGAAGATAAATTATGGTCATGCTATCTCCATGCTTGCTTAATGTATGTGCAAGGTGATGCTTTGACTAATAAATCCCTCAGAGAAAGGTTCAATGTTATGGAATCGTCTGCTGGAAGTATTTCCAGATTGATTAAAGAGGTTGTAAATGATGGAAAGATAAAACCTCTTGACCCAACAACAGCCAAACGCTACATGAAGTATATACCTTCTTGGGCGTAATTTTAATTTGCTGGTAATTTGCTTTAAAGCAGGAATCCCTTACAAATAAAACGTTACTACGCTGATTATCAAACAGGTAATTTGAATGATTTAATTTGCCTGTAATTTGCCGGCACACATAATTTATCAGCAAATAAAATGAAGCGATAGCACATTTCAAGCCCGTCAGGGACCACATTGTGTGAGAGCCGTTGCAGATTTATGCAACGGTTTTTGCTTTTTAATAGGGTGTTTTATTGTATCTTTGCAGTGATTATGGAAAAAAAAGGTAAAATATGCGTGTTTGGTGCTTCGAGCGACCGTCTTGAAAACACTTTCACCGAAACGGCATACGAGTTGGGCGTGCTGATGGCTCAGCGTGGCTGGGACTGTGTGAACGGTGCCGGCAGTGCGGGGCTGATGCGTGCCGTGAGCGATGGTGTGCTCGACAATGGTGGCCTTGTGACTGGCGTGATTCCGAAGTTTATGGTGGATAACGGTTGGGAATACGACCGCCTGTCGGAAATGATTGTCACTCCCGATATGCACACGCGCAAAGAGAAGATGGTGGAACTTGCCGATGCTTTCATCGTGCTTCCAGGTGGCTGCGGCACCCTGGAGGAGGTGATGGAGATTTACACTTGGCGACAACTGGGCATCATCAACAAGCCTATTATCCTGCTGAGCACCGTGGGCTTCTACAAGCCTTTGGTGGAAATGATTGACCGATGTGGCACTTTGGGCTTTATGCAGCATTCCCACACCCGATTGTGGAAGGTGGCTCGCACGCCGAAAGATGCGCTCGACAAACTTGAAAGAGAACTGAAAGAGGGCGTTGAGCCTGTGGCTCAGAAGCGTAGCATAATGAATGGCGAAGACTAACGACAGCATACAGCACGCAACCGACACCACACAGCAGGCGCACGACAGCGTGGCGCAGTTTACTCCACTGTACCCCGACGGCATTCCTGCGGTGCAGGGCAACGATTCGGTGGTTTCGCACTTGGCTGATTTGCCAGTGATGGAATCGCCTAAGGGTACTGCGTCGGTCACCCACAGCCGTGGTCCGCTCTACGACACCAGCTCGATGTCGCTGTTGCTGATGAGCATGTTTTTCATTGTGGTGAGTTTCAAGCGTGGCTATGTGTATCTTGAAAACTTTGCCCACAATCTGTTTTCAGTGCGTCGCCGCCGTGAAAACGCTTTCGACAACCACACCATGAGCGATGTGCGCATGATGTGGGCTTTGATATTCAACACCTGCGTGATGGAGGGCTTACTGCTGTTCTATGCCGTGGGGCATTTTGTGCCATCGCTCTGGCATGGTATGCTGGAGAACGTGGGGCTGAACGTGGGAGTGCTCACCGCCATGTGCCTTGGTTTCCACCTATGCCAACACGCACTCTACGCCACCCTCGGCTATGTGTTTGGCGACACCGTGAGCCGCCGCTTGTGGCTCAGTGGCTTCAAAGCGTCGCAATCGCTGCTTGGGCTGCTGCTGTTCCCCGTCACAGCGCTGCTACTGCTGTTTCCTGCCGCTATCGAACTGCTTTTGAGCATTGCCGCCGTGCTCTACGCACTGGTCAGAATCGTGTTTGTTTTTAAGGGATTAAGAATTTTTTTCAACAAATTTTCACAAAGTCTCTATTTTATTTTGTACCTTTGCAGCGTGGAAATTGTTCCTTTGGTCATCTTTGCGATGCTTTTGGTGGCAATTTGCACTCAATTACAGTCATAAAAACAGTTTAGACGAGTGAAGGTAAAGAAAATTCTGGTTTCGCAACCGAAACCATCAAGTGAAAAATCTCCGTATTACAATCTTGAAAGTGATTATGGTGTATCTGTAGATTTCCGCCCATTCATCAAAGTAGAAGGTCTTTCAGGAAAGGAGTTTCGTCAGCAAAAAATTGCTCTTGGCGACTATACTGCCGTGATATTCACAGCGCTCACAGCGATTGACCATTATTTCCGTTTGGCTAAAGAACTCCGCTTTGAGGTGCCAGAAACCATGAAGTATTTCTGCATCAGTGAAGTGGTGGCTCGTTATCTCCAAACCTATATCGTGTATCGCAAACGCAAGATTTTCTTCAGCGAAAACGGTAAAGCCGATGGTTTGATTCCGCTCATCGAAAAGCACAAGACTGAGAAATATCTCTATCCTGTGGCAGATGTTCACGACTCAAAACTCAATCTCGAAGCACACAACCTCACCAACACCAAGGCTGTGATGTATCGCACCGTGAGCAACCCATTTCCAAAAGATGCGCCTTTCGACTATGATATCGTAGCACTTTTCACCCCATCGGGCGTAAAGAGCTTGCTTGAAAGTTTCCCTGATTTCGACCAGGAAAAGAACGGCGTGCTTTTGGCATGTATGGGTACCAAGACCATTGAAGAAGTGAAAAATTCGGGCTTGCGCCTCGACATCACCACTTCACCAGAATGTCCATCAATGGCAGCCGCAATCGCAAAATATCTGGAAGAACAGAAAAAGGCAAAAAAATAAGATTAGCGCAAGCTAAATTTCACCCATAAGCCCAGCTTCTAAAATCGTAGAGGCTGGGCTATTTTATGTCTGGGGATTTTTTATGGGGGGTGAGCACTCAGACAATAAGAAATAAAGAACACCAATAAAATCCATTACAACCCGATTTACACCAATTATTATTTTCGGTGTTAATAGGATTTAAATGGATTTAATCGGCTTTTATGCCATCGTGGTCAGAGCTAAAGGTGCCGTCTTAACTTCTTTAACTTCTTAACTTCTTAACTTCTGAGTTTAATTTCTAATCTCTAACTTCTGTGGGAGCGGATGTAGAGGGGGACGGCGTTGGCGGTGTTGGGGGCGATGACTTCAGACGCCACGGCTTTCACTTCAGGGAAGGCGTTCTCCACTGCCACGCTGTGAGTGGCAACTTGCATCATGGGTATGTCGTTGCGGTTGTCGCCAAACACCACCACTTGCTCCACGCCCACTTCTGCTTGCATCTGCTTCACCGCAGCGGCCTTGCTCACGCCGGGCGCATAGATTTCAAGCAAACCAGCCGATGGGTCGAAAATATCGTGATAGAACACAGCCGAACATTGGATTGTGGCTGTCACTTCCTCGTAGATGGGGCGCAGACGCTCGTAGTCTTGCATCGAGAAAATGAGCATCGCCTCGTCGGGGCTATGCAGATAGTCGGGGGAATTGAGAATGAACTTCTTCAGTGCCAGCCCTTGGCGCTCGTCCACAAACTGCTGCTCTTGCGCCGAGAGCGTGCCTTGGTGATGAGCGTGGATGATGCTGCCGTGGCGGCGATAGATGAGCGGATTGAGCCCATGACGGCGATACACGGCGCACACCGCCTCAACCGTGGCTTGCGGAATCACATTCACACGGCTGTAATCGCCCTTTTGGCTATCCCATGTGGCGGCGCCGTTGAGTACGATATATGGCAAACGGGTGTGCAGCTGGCTAAGCATCGGCACCACAGTGGCAGGCGTGCGCGCAGTGGCAACGGTGAACAGCAACCCATCGTCGAGCATCGGGTTGAGCACCTCAACAGCCTCAGCAGAAACCTGCGAATTGGCATCAAGTAGCGTGCCATCGAGGTCGGTAATATATAGCGTTTTCATATCAGTTTCACGTTTTATTGCTAATTATTAATTAAACTATAGCAATCCAACCATATAGATTGGAACAAGAAGGGTTTCTTTATCTTTTCGTAAATCTTTTGTGTAAACAAGATAACGATTACTTATTCGTTTAGAGAAATTTTCACAAAACTCGTCAAGAGATTTATGAGTTGAATAGCCTGAAGACTTAACTTCCACTGGGAAAAGTTTAAAACCACGCGACAATAAGAAATCAACTTCATATACATGGTTTCCTGGAGCAGCCCATGTGTAGTAAAACAGTTTATTGCCTGCCGCTGTTAGCATTTGGGCCACTACATTCTCGTAAACATACCCCAAATTACTATCCAATGTGTCGTTAAGCAACTTCTTGTAGATTATATTGTCGATGAATTTCTTGTCCCAAAATGCCAAAGTAACGAAAAGACCTGTATCACACAAATACATTTTCCAAACAGACTTATTAGAGGACAATTCCAAACCCACGCTGGGGTCGTCGGCATGATACGCAACATTAACAGTGTGACTGTCCTCCATCATACTTACAATATTGGCAACCGTTTGCGTTTTTGCATTCTCTGCGATTGCGCTCACTTGAAAGCGTGAACCATTTTTATGCAATTCAGAGGGAATTGCTTTAAATATTGCAGCCGCTTTCCCTGTTTTGTCCAACTTCTGGAAATCTTGCTCATATAGCCGTATAATGGATCTTTTCGCTCGGTCAACTTTTGAAAAATCTTTTGTTTCAATATATTTGTTCACCGCTTGAGGCATTCCCCCCACAAGCATATAGGTTCGGAAATCCCTCATTATTTTTCTATTCAATGCGTCGGTCAGTGCTTTTTTCTTCAGAAAAGCCTCACGCACAAACGGAATGGTTTCAAAATCGCCATTTGCCCAGCAAAACTCTTCAAAGTCAAGCGGATGCATATTAATCACATCTTCCTCACTTGGGATAACAATATTTTCCACATTTTTGTGAATACTGATGAGCGAGCCTGTTTCTATGTAATCATAACGCCCATCAGCAACAAGATATTTGATCGCTTGCCTTGCATGAGGGCACATTTGCACCTCGTCAAAAATAATAACCGACTCGCGCTCATGTAGAGTTTTTCCTGTCAAAATCTTTAAATGCGAGAAAAAGGAGTCAATCTCACCAAGGTTTTGAAACAACGATTTCACATCTTCTGTGGTGTTGGCAAAGTCGATAATCAGGTGACTTTTGTATTCTCTTTCTGCAAAATGCCTGACTATTGTAGATTTTCCCACTCGTCGCGACCCCTCAATCAACAATGCTGTTTCGCCTGCCGACTCGCGCTTCCACTCAAGCATTTCATCATATATTTTTCTCTTAAAAACCGTTTTTTTCATACCCACTTTTTGATTTTTTTACAAAAATACTAAAAATCAATTAGATACAAAATATTTTTTACAAAAAATACCGATTTCCGCACGTTTTGAAATGGCAAAAATGCCGATTTCCGCATATTTCAAAATGGGGAAAAAGCCGATTTCCGCACGTTTTGAAATTAGTCGAAAAGGGAGAGTTGTTTGTGTTCGAGATTGAAACTTTTGCGGTGGTAGGGAGTGATGCCGAAGCGTTCGATGGCGGCATAATGCTCCTTGGTGGGATAGCCCATGTTGTGGTCCCAGCCATATTGCGGATACTCCTCGGCAATGCGGCGCATATACTCATCGCGGTGCGTTTTCGCCAAAATCGACGCGGCGGCAATGCTCATCATCTTTCCGTCGCCCTTCACGATGGTCTGATAGGGCGTGTCGCCATAGGGCTTAAACTTGTTGCCATCGACCAAAACAAACTCTGGGCGCACCTTGAGTTGGTCGAGCGCACGGTGCATCGCCAAAATCGAGGCGTTGAGAATGTTGATGCGGTCGATTTCCTCAGGCCACACATGCGCCACAGCCCACGCCAGCGCCTGCTCCTCAATCACGGGGCGCAGCAGATTGCGCTTCCGCTCGGTGAGTTGCTTGCTGTCGTTGATAATGTCGTTGTGAAAATCGGGGGGCAAAATCACCGCGGCGGCGGTCACCGGCCCCACGAGCGGTCCACGACCAGCCTCATCGCACCCGGCTTCGATTCGTCCCTCAACTAAAAAGCGTTGTAATTCCATAAATTCAAAATTACTATAAAATTCTATAAAAAAACCACCTTTGTATCGTTTTTTTCTTTAAGTTTGCATTACTATGGCACAAGAAATAGAACGAAAGTTCCTTGTAAAAGGCGATTTTAAGGCGGAAGCATACAAGGCGACGCATATCACGCAAGGCTATCTCTGCTCTGTGGCAGAGCGCACGGTGCGCATTCGCATAAAAGACGACAAGGGTTACATCACCGTGAAGGGCATTGCAAGCGAGAGCGGTGTGTCGCGCTTCGAGTGGGAAAAGGAAATTCCTGTGGAAGATGCCCGACAGTTGCTACTGCTTGCCGAACCTGGCATTATCGACAAAACGCGCTATCTGGTTAAGGCTGCCGACGGTGTTCACACCTGGGAGGTTGACGAGTTTTACGGCGACAACGAGGGGCTGACGATGGCGGAAATCGAACTTGCCGACGAGCACGAAGCGTTCGCCAAGCCCGAATGGCTCGGCGAGGAAGTGACAGGCGACACCCGGTATTTCAACTCCATGTTGATGAAAAACCCTTACAAAAGTTGGAAATAAACCATCAATCCACTTGATATAAAAAACAAACTCTGGGCGTTATGATTGAGGTGAATACGAGAATACACGACAAGTTTTCCATAGAATTCAAAACGAGTTTTGTGGCGCGACGCAAGGTGAAGGACAACGATTTCTCCGCCTATATGTGGTTTTTCATTCCTCACAACCTCGACATCAACCGTGAGACTTATCCCAAATCACGCTTCTATCAAGACATCAAGTCGTATGTGCGTGTAATCACGCCCAAATTCCTGCTTCAAGACATAGTGGGCGGCAGTGGCATTCCGTTCACCAATCTTAAGGCGGCGTTTCAGGATTTGGCATCGTCGCCCACCCGCACCGCCACCAAGGAGTATGAGTATCAGGTGAAGATGTTCTCAGCCATCACCCACAGCGCGGCTCGCAACGGATGCTACAATCTAATGGGTTCGCACATCTTGCCCGAAGTGGTGCCCACGTTGTGCGCACAGTATTTGCAGGCGTTCGACGAGGTGCTGCGTGCCTTCCGATCGCTACGCACTATCGTGTACCAGCCCACCATTGCCGACGGCATACGCAACTATTTCCGCTACGGCGATGAGTTTATCAGCAATATGTTTAAACTCTACACCACCCTCATTCTCGATTTTATGCAGAAAGATGCGGAGCATCGTGAACTGTTTGCTGCCTCTATCAAGAGGCTCCAGACCGAGATTAGCCGTGAGAATGCCTACAGGGATAAGGTGGGATATGTGAACTTGAAGGAAAACGATGCGAAAAACAACCGCTACTTGATTTACCGTAGCGGTGTGCTGAAGAAATACGTTGACAGCGACCTCTACTTGAATGTGCCAAAGAAGAAAGATGGCAAACTGGTGGAACAACTGTATTTGGGCATTGCCGCCGGGCTGGCGATGATGTTTGCCACGGTGGTGAGTTTCTTTTTCCAGCAGAAATTCGGCAATTTCACTCTGCCGTTTTTCATCGTGCTGGTGATTAGTTACATGATTAAAGACCGCATCAAGGAACTGTCGCGCTACTATTTTGCCCATCGCATTGGCAACAAATATTTCGACAATAAGGCGGAAATACTGCTCAACGAGGATAGAATAGGCTCCATCAAGGAGGGTATGGACTTTATCACCCACAAGAAGGTGCCTGAGGAAGTGAAGCGTGTGCGCTACAGCAAGCGACTGATGGAGGTGGAGAATAGGGTGACCGATGAGAAGGTGATGCTCTACCGCATGGCGCTGCACATCGACAGGGTGAAACTCAACAACCTCTCGCACTACGAAACCGCCGGCATCAACGACATTATTCGCTTCAACGTGAACAACCTATTGCAGAAGATGGACAACCCGAAAGTGAACATTCGTCACATGAACGACGATGGCACGGTGGTGACCATTCCATGCGACAAAATCTACTATGTGAATATCGTGCTCCAACTCCGCTACGAGAGCGACACCACGCTGCGCCGATTCCGCGTGACGCTCACCCGCAACGGCATCGAATCAATCAACGAAGTGGAAATCGACTAAACCGAATCCTCGAAAACTCGAATTTTCGAATTATCGAATTTTCGAATTATCGAGATTTCGAATCATCGACAAATTGCCCCGTTGACCCATCAACTCGTTGACTCGTTGACTCTCCAACTCGTAGACTCTCCAAAACCGACGCGTGGAAGACGTATTTGCCATCGGTGGGGCGCACCACGCAGCGTGCCATATCAAAGATGGGGAGTTCGCCGTCGGGGAGCGTGAACAGCAAAATGCGGTTGCCATAGTCAACGGCGGCAGGGTCGCAAACGCCAGGGCGTGTCCACTCGTTGTGCAGATAGGCGACTTCGGGCACATTTGGCTGCAAAAACAGCGTCACACTCTTTTGCCAAGCCTTTAGTTTCCATTCCACAGGGCGCACACACTCTGGCGGCACCATCGCCGTCACCACACCGTTGTCAGCCACCATCACCGACAGCCGGTCTTTCACATCTTCCACCGGCACAATGCCATCGGGTGCCGACAGCAACAGCGACGCATACCACTTGCGAATGTGGATAAGCAAAAGTTCGTCAATATCAATGCCGTCGGTGCGGTCAATGGTGCAACCGTAGTGCGCAGGTTGCAACTGCATCATCGTTTTCCACAAATCCAGCATTTCGCTCTCAGAAAGTTCCATAAATAGTGAAGTGTTCTCCATAGTTTTTTTTCGCGCAAATTTACGCCCCACACCACATCGTCATCAACGCCAAAATGGCAACACAAATCCCACAGCCTTGCTCCATGCCTCACCCCAAATCCACTCCATGCCTCACACAGATCGCACAGATCTCACAGGATTTGCACGCCTGATGTTAAATCTCACTCTAAGTTTTTTTTAAAAATCTTATCCGTAACATTCGTTGAATCCGTGTTCGCCTTCCCTGTATCGAATCCGTGTTTTCGCTAATTCTGTGTGGGGGAATTGTTTGGCGGTGTTGGATTTTTCGGAGAAAATTGGTAACTTGCAGCGTTAAACTAATGATTTGTTATGAAGGTATTTCAACATGTAAGTGATATTGGCGACTTGAAAGCCGCTGTGAAAGAAGCACTTGAAGTGAAGCAAAACCGCTTCGCGCACAAGGCTCTCGGTGAAAACAAAACGCTCTTGATGGTGTTTTTCAACTCCAGTCTGCGCACTCGCCTGAGCACACAAAAGGCTGCTATGAACTTGGGAATGAATGTGATTGTGCTTGATGTGAACCAGGGCGCATGGAAACTCGAAACCGAGCGTGGCGTGATTATGGACGGCGACAAGAGCGAGCATCTGCTGGAGGCTATCCCTGTGATGGGCTGCTACTGCGATGTGATTGGGGTGCGCTCGTTTGCACGCTTCGAAAACAAGCAAGACGACTACGAGGAACGCATTTTCAACCAGTTTGTGAAATACTCCGGCCGCCCTGTGTTTGCGATGGAAACTGCTACCGTTCACCCTCTTCAGGCGTTTGCCGATGTAATCACCATTGAGGAACATAAGGAGGTGGAGCGGCCCAAGGTGGTGCTCACATGGGCTCCTCACCCCAAGGCTCTCCCACAGGCTGTGCCCAACTCGTTTGCCGAATGGATAAATGCCACCGACTACGATTTCGTGATTGCATGCCCTGAAGGCTACGAACTTGACGAGCAATTCACCCGCGGCGCAAAAATCACGCACGACCAAGACGAGGCTTTGCGTGGTGCCGACTTTGTGTATGCCAAAAACTGGAGTTGCTTCCGCGACCCCAACTACGGCAAAATCATCAGCAAGGATATGAACTGGACCATCACCGCCGAGAAGATGGCGCTCACTCGCAACGCCCAATTTATGCACTGCCTGCCTGTGCGTCGCAATATGATTGTGACCGACGAGGTGATAGAGGGCGAACGCTCGCTGGTAATCCCCGAAGCCGCCAACCGCGAAATCTCCTGCCAAGTGGTGCTCAAACGCATCCTCGAATCCCTCGCCTAACCCCACAGCAGGACAAATTTTGATATAAAAATACACCTATTCAATCCATTTCAATCCTATTGACACCTAAGAAAAAATCGGTGTAAATTGGGTTTTAATTGGATTAAATAGGTGTTTCGTTTTTACCCTGTAAAGGCAATATCCTGTAAAGGTATATTTTTATTTTAGCCAGCCGGCTTGTTTGTACCAGGCGATGGCTTCTTTCACGCCGCGCTCAAGGGAATATTGGGGGGTGAAATTGAAGTCGCGCTCGGTGTCGGCGGTTTCGCAAAGCCAGTTGCGCTGCTTGAGTATGCGGAATTTGTCCACATTGAGCGTGGTGGGTTTGCCTGTGAATTTGGTGTAGATGGTGCAGAACACGCACACCATTTGCACGAGCCATATCGGGCAAGTGATGGGTATCACGAATTTCTTTTTCAACTCACGGCACACGATTTCGCGGAACTCCTTCTGCGTGTAGCCTCGTGATTCGCTGATGAAGTAGGCGCGGCGTTTCGGGCCTGCTTCAAGGGCGTTGATTACCGCTGTGGCAAGGTCTTTCACATAAATGAATGTGAGCATCTGCTTGCGGAAACCCACGCTGAAATCAAAGCCCGATGCTATCGACTTCATCATCAAGAAGTAGTCGCGCTCGTGAGGGCCATACACGCCTGTGCAGCGGAAAATGGTGTAAGGGAAGTCGGGCACCATCTTCAGATAAGTTTCCGCCTTCGCCTTCGACATACCGTAGCGTGTGTTTGGCACAGGGTCGTCGGTGATATTAAATGGCGTGTAGCCTTCGTCGTCGCCCACGCCCATCACGCTAAGGCTGCTCATGAGCAAAAACACCTCAGGCACCGCGTCGAGCGCCTTGAGGGTATCTACGAGCAGTCGCATATAGCCATAATTGATGCGCTCGAAGTCGAGATAGTTGGCAGCCTTGGTGGCACCGAGGTTGTGCACCACATAATCCCACTTGCCGCCATTGTCGGCGATTGCTTGCGCCAGCGTGGCTTTCAGCGCCAACTCGTCGGTGAAGTCGAGTTCAATGAAATGAATACGCTCATCTTGCAAAAACTCACGGTTGGTGGTTCGGCGCACGGCAGCCCAAGTTTCGTAGCCGCGCTTCAGCGCCTCAGCCACGATAAAGCCTCCGATAAAGCCACCAGCCCCTGTCACGAGTATTCTCTTAGCCATATATCACTTTCTTTATTTTTTCAACAATCATTTCTGGCTCAATGCCTGTGAGGCATCGGTAATCGCCATACTTGCATGGTTTTTGCCCAAACACTGAGCATGGGCGGCAAGGCATGTCGAGTTGCACGGCATTGGCTTCCGATTGCTTCCAGCCCATGAAACCACAATAGGGGTGCGTTGCGCCCCACACGCTCACCACAGGCAGATTAGCCACCGATGCGAGGTGCATGTTGGCTGAGTCCATCGAGAGCATCACATCGCATTTCTGCATCAATGCTATCTCGTCGGTGAAACTGTGTTTGATTTCGGCTATCGAAACCGTGTGGGCATATTTCTGCACCAGTGGGTGGAGTGCCTTTTTCTCTTTTTCGCCACCGCCAAAGAGCATCACAGTCACGCCTTCAATCTGCGTAAGGCTTTCCACCACCTTTTCAATCAGCGGCAGCGGATATTCCTTGCCACGGTGCTGCGAGAACGGAGCCACAGCCACCCATCGCTCGCTCGCTTGCTTTTGCGGCACAAGTTCGCTGTCGGTAATGGGCGCAAAGCCACTGAACGACTCTTGCCACTGGAAACCCAACGCGCGAAACACTTCCTCATAGCGGTCGTGCGAGGTGGTGAGTTGCTCACGGATTTTGCCGCTCACCAAGGCGCGCTTTTGCTTGCGGCCCTTGTCGATGCGCGCCACCTTCACCCCATGCAGACGCATGAAGAAACCGATAGCCCAAGTGCGCATCACACTGTGCAAGTCTGCCATGTGGGTGATGCCATACTTCTGGCGCATTTCCGCAGCCAGACGGCGCAACCCAAGCAGCCCATCATACTCCTTCGGATTCACACCCTCCACCGTCAGGTTGGCAGGGCGCTGAATCATCACTTCGGCAGGCCAAGGGCGTGTGAGCAGCACAAAGTGCACATCGGGGTACGCACGGCACACCGAATACACCACCGGCACACTGATCACCACATCGCCCAACGCCGAAAAGCGGGTAATGAGTACGGTTTTGCTGTATGTTTTATTTTTTGCCATAAAGCACCGGATTGGTAGCCGGGTCGTTGTAAAGCTTCATTTGGCGATACACCTTCATATATTTCTTGCCGGCAGCGATGTCGTCGAGCAGTTGGTCGATAGCGGCAGTAAGGTCGGTGCGTTGTTCCAAAAGCACATCGAGTTTAGCGCGGCAGCGTTGCAAGTGAGCCTCGTCGGCATCGGTGCGCGAAGCCTGTTCGTGCATGTGGTAGATTTTGAGCGCCAAGATAGAGAGGCGGTCGATAGCCCAAGCAGGACTTTCGGTATTGATGGTGGCATCGGCGCAAACCTTCACATCAGCGAACTTCTCGCGGAAGTAAGTGTCGATTTCCTCCACCAAGTCGGTGCGGTCTTGATTCGACTTATCGATACGGCGCTTCAGAGCCAAAGCCTCGATAGGGTCGATTTCAGGGTCGCGGATAATATCTTCAAGGTGCCACTGCACAGTGTCAATCCAGTTTTTTACAAAGAGTTTTGCCTCGATGGTGCCATCTTCGTAAGGGTTGGCAACTTTTGCGTCCACATCATCAGTCTGATGATAAAGATTAACGGTGGCATCGAAAAGCCCATTACATTTTTCTGCAAATTTCATCTCAGATAAATTTCAAAGTTATTAATTCGCCCCCATTCCGCTGATGCAGAACAGTTGAGCGCACATTTCTCCAATTAATCCACAAAGATACAAAAGCCCCACCACTCCCACAATTTTTTTTTAAAGTCAACAAGTCTACGAGACAACAGGTCAACGAGACAACGAGACGAAATTTCGATAATTCGATTGCCCCCTCTACTCGTTGGCTTGTTGGCTCGTTGACTTGTTGACTTGTTGGCTTTTTTGTGTCGTTTTTTGAAAAATTTGTAACTTTGCAGTCGCAATCTATGATATTAAGGCTTTTTTATGGAAAAATCTAATAACCGACTTCAAGAACTTGATTCCGCACCACTTGGCAAATTGCTGTGGAAATATAGTCTGCCTGCCGTTGTGGGCATTGTGGTGATGTCGATCTACAACATTATCGACCGCATCTTTATTGGTCAGGGGGTTGGTCCAGATGCTATCGCCGGTCTTGCCATCACGTTCCCTGTGATGAATGTGAGCGCTGCTTTCGGTGTGTTGATTGGTGCTGGTGCCAGCGCGCGCACGTCTATTCTGCTGGGTATGCAAGCCAAGGACAAGGCTGAGCAGGTGTTGGGCAACAGCATTGTAATGACTTTGGTGTTTGGCACTATCTACATTGCTCTGTTTGGAATGTTTATGGACCCTGTGCTCCGTCTGTTTGGCGCGAGCGACACTTCGCTGCCATACGCACATGATTTTATGCTTTTCATTCTGCCGGGCTTGATTTTCAACAACATCACTTTCTCGTTCAACAATGTGATGCGTGCATCGGGCTACCCCACTAAGGCGATGTTCACCATGTTTATAGGTGCTGGGCTCAACGTGATTCTTGCGCCTATCTTCATCTTTGTGCTGAAATTGGGCATCAAGGGTGCGGCTATCGCCACCGACATTTCGATGGGTGTGTCGATGCTTTTTGTGCTGGCTCACTTTTTCAACAAAAAAACTGAAATCCACTTCAAAAGTGGCATCTACAAGCTTCGCAAAGACATTTTGATGCCTATCTTCGCAATCGGTGCGGCGCCATGTATTGTGAATTCGGCGGGCTGCGTAATTAATGCCGTAATCAACAACACCGTTTATAAATACGGTGGCGATACTTCTGTGGCCGCTATTGGCATCTTCACCGCCGTCACTGGTTTGGTGATTACCTTTGTGGTGGGCGTAGGTATGGGTATGCAGCCTATTGTGGGCTTTAACTATGGTGCCAAGCGCTTCGACCGCTTGATGCGCACCTTCTGGATAGCAGCAGGCGTATGCACTGTGGTCACCACCATGGGGTGTCTCGCTTGCCAATTCTTCCCCGAAGCCATCTCGCGCTTGTTTACCAACGATGCCACCCTCATCGCCGCCAGTTCCAAGACACTGCGCCTTGCCACCGCCATGTTCTGGGTGGCTGGTTTCCAGATGATCACCACCAACTTCTTCCAGTCGGTGGGTGAAGCAGGCAAATCCATCTTCATGAGCCTCACGCGCCAAGTGCTATTTATCATTCCATTCCTCTTGATACTGCCCCACTTCTGGCACATCGACGGTGTGTGGCTGGCATTCCCATTCGCCGACGCCTGCTCGATCACCGCCGCCATCCTTCTCATGGCATGGGAAGTGAAAAAAATCAAGAAAATACAGCAGAGAGGGTAGAAGTTAGAGGTTAGAAGTTAAGGAGTTAAAGAAGCTAAGACGACTTTGGCGCTTGACGCGATGGTGTCCCCACCATCCCCTGTCGGACTTGTCAGACTTGCCCGACTCGTCAGACAAAAAACTTGTTGACCTGTTGACTCGTAGACTCGTAGACTTATTGTCTTTAATTCAATTTGGAGATGAGGGAGAAAAATATTAACTTTGCACCGCTCAATAAGAGCGGATTCGGGGTGTAGCGCAGTTGGTTAGCGCGCCACGTTCGGGACGTGGAGGTCGGAAGTTCGAATCCTCTCACCCCGACCAACAAAACAGCGAAAGGGCTGTGTCGCAGCAATTCAAGCGACACAGCCCCGATTTTTTTCCCCCACTCTACCCCATTTTTGGCATCATACCCCCGAATTTACATTAAAAATAAAAAGATATTCACTAACTTTGCCTATATGAAGAAGAAAAGTATGCTTGACCTTGGGCGTATCACCGCCGAGGAGTTTAAGAGCGTGGATAAGATACCTGTGACTGTGGTGCTCGATGATGTGCGCAGCGAGATGAATATTGGCAGTGTGTTTCGCACCGCCGATGCCTTCGTTATCAATCACATAGCCCTGTGCGGCATTACCGCCACCCCCCCATCTGCCGAGATTCACAAAACGGCACTGGGCGCGGAAGACAGTGTGGACTGGGCGCACTACCCCACAGTGATGCAGGCTATTGAGCATCTGCGTGGCGAGGGCTACAAGATTTGCACCATTGAGCAGGTGCACGGCAGCATCAGCCTTCAGGAGTTTGACGCTAAGCCGGGCGAAAAATACGCTATCATTTTCGGCAACGAGGTGAAGGGTGTGAGCCAAGAGGCGGTAGATGCCAGCGACTGCTGCATCGAAATTCCGCAATGTGGCACCAAGCACAGCCTCAACATCGCCAACACCGCCGCCATAGTCATGTGGCATTTTTTCCAGCAATTCAAGTTGTGAACACTACTATAGTAGTATATAAAATTTAAGAATACAATGATTACTATTTCTGACCAAACATACTCTCAATGGATAAATCAATTGAGTAGCCGATACCGAAAAAGTCAAATTAAGGCAGCTATCAAGGTAAACCGTGAAATGTTGATTTTTTATTGGAGCCTTGGAAGAGATATTGTGAATATGAAAGCAGAGCAACAATGGGGAACAAAATTTTTGCAAAACCTTAGCAAAGACCTCAAATGTGCGATGCCTGACGCAACTTGTTTTTCTGAAACAAATCTTAAATACATGAAATATTTTTATGAAATGTATGAGGATTTTTGTCCCCAACTTGAGGACAATTCTAATGAAAAACGTCCCCAAGCTGGGGACAAATTGAAAATTGATATATTTTCTTTGCCATGGGGGCATCATAAATTATTAATTGATAAATTAAAAAATAATACCAATGCAGCCTTTTTTTATATTCGTAAAACATTAGAAAATGGGTGGAGTCGTGATGTGTTATTAAATTATTTATCCACTGATTTATACAAACGTGAAGGAAAAGCTCTTTCGAATTTCAACAGCACGCTTCCTTTAGAAACAAGCGATTTAGCACAAGAATTAACACGTGACCCATATAGTTTTGCATTCACAGGACTAACTGGAACTTTTAATGAAAAAGTCTTAAAAGAAGCTTTGTTAAACAATATCACTCAGTTTCTTTTAGAACTTGGTACTGGATTTGCATATATTGGGAAAGAATACAAATTACAAATTGATGTAAAAGAGAAATATATAGATTTGCTCTTTTATAATCTTAACTTATCATGCTATGTTGTTGTAGAGGTTAAAATTGGAGAATTTGATTTTCAAGATATAGGTCAATTACAAGGTTACGTTGTTGCAGTTAACCATCTCTTACGCAAAGAAGAACGGGATAATCCAACTATTGGTATTATTATTTGTAAATCAAAAAACAATACTCTTGCACAATACGCTCTTGAAGGTAGTAACTTACCTATTGCCATTTCTGAATACGATCTCCAACGCCTTTATCCAACTGAAGTGGAGGGTACAATTCCAACTATAGCACAAATTGAAGATGCAATAAATAAAAGTCTAAATAAAGACAAACCATAATATAGTGATGTGGCATTTTTTCCTGCAATTCAAATTGTGAAAGCAAAAAAATTGCTTTTGAAGGTCGGTTTTGGGAAAATTTTGCGCCAATTTTGATTATCTTTGTGTGTGGCTATGAATCTACGGAATGTATATGACTCGCGACGAATATGGAAACTGGCTCTGATTGCGGTTTCCCTGATTCTTGTGGCTGGATTTATCTGGATTTCTAACAATCTGGTGAAAGACCTCGCCAAGCAGGAACGCGACCGTATGGAGATTTGGGCCGATGCCACTAAGGAACTGGCGTCGATGAGCAACGAGCCCGCCACCGACGAGCAGGGCAATTTGTTGATGCCCACCGACATCAATTTCCTGTTCAGCATCATTGAGCGCAACCACAATATTCCGGTGCTGCTGGTCGACGACAACGACCAGATTTTGCAATACCGCAACTTCAATCTGCCAGAACCCATCGACAGCCTCAACCCTATGGCTCTGTCGGATGCCAACGAGCAATATCTGCAAAAACGATTGGTGAAACTGAAAAAATCACCAAACAAAATCGACATAAAAATCGACAAAACCACCACGCAGCACCTCTATTACGAGGATAGCGACGTGCTTCGCCGCCTTGCCTACTATCCCTACATTCAGTTGGGTGTGCTGCTGCTTTTCCTTGCCATTGCCTACTTCGCCCTTATCAGCGTGAAGAAGGCGGAGCAAAACAAAGTGTGGGTGGGTCTGTCGAAGGAAACGGCGCACCAACTCGGCACCCCTATCTCGTCGCTGATGGCATGGACGCAACTGCTCGAATCAATGGGCGTGGACAAGAATATGGTGGCTGACATGGATAAAGATGTGAACCGCCTGTCGAAAATCGCCGACCGCTTCTCGAAAATCGGCTCTATGCCCGACAAGGAATTGGAGTTTATCAACGAGGCGGTGGAAACTTCGCTCGAATATATGAGCAAGCGCATTCCCAAACGCGTGCAGCTCACTCTGCATCTGAAAAACGAGGAAAACTGTGGTGTAATGCTCTGCCAGTCGCTGTTTGAATGGGTGATGGAAAACCTCACCAAAAATGCCGTGGATGCCATGGGCGGTGAGGGTAAAATCGACATCACCGTGAAAAGCCGTGGTCAACAGAATGTCACCATCTTGGTGAGCGACACCGGCAAGGGTATTCCTCGCAAGAATTTCAAGACGGTGTTTAACCCGGGCTACACCACCAAGAAGCGCGGCTGGGGTCTTGGCCTCACCTTGGTGAAGCGCATCATTGAAGAATATCACGACGGCAGGATTTTCGTGAAGGAGTCGGAAGTGGGAAAAGGCACCACGTTCTGCATCGAAATCCCTATCGTGAACGGTAATAACTAATCATTCCTCACAAGTATATAATATGAACTCTATCACTTTTCTCGGCACTGGCAATGCAATGTGCACACGCTGCTACAACACCTGCTTCTATCTCCGCTCACAGTCGGGGGCTATGCTTGTGGACGCTGGCGGCGGCAACGGCATTTTCCGTCAACTTTACAAGGCTCATATCCCATACGAGGAAATTCGCCACATATTTGTGACACATGTCCACACCGACCATATCCTTGGCGTGGTGTGGCTCATACGCAAAATTTCTCCGCTTATCCACAAGGGCAAGCACCCCGGTAAACTGATGATTTACTGCAATAGCGAGGTGCGCCATGCCCTCACCACCATTTGCCAACTGCTCATTCCCCGAAAAATTCAGCGTGCCATAGGCGACAGCATCATTTTGAAGGAAATCACCGATGGCGAGGAAATCATGGTCGACGACATGAAAATGACCTGCTTCGACCTGGGTTCGGAAAAGGCTTCGCAATTCGGATTTGAAATGCTCATGCCCGACGGACAGCGTGTGGTGTGCCTGGGCGACGAGCCCTACTATCCACGCAACGAGAAATATGTGCGCGGCTGCGACTGGCTGCTCTGCGAGGCTTTCTGCCTCTACAAAGACCGTGAGCAATTCCGCCCCTACGACAAGCACCACAGCACCGCCCTCGATGCCGGCAAGCAAGCCGAAGTGCTCGGCGTGAAAAACTTGGTGCTCTACCACACCGAAGACACCAGCCTCGCCAACCGCAAAGCAGCCTACACCACCGAGGCCAAAATCCACTTCCACGGCAACGCCTACTGCCCCGACGACCTCGAAACCCTCCCATTATAGCCAACAATTATAAGTGTGGTATATAATGCTAAGTAGAGAAAAATTGAAAAAATTGGAGTCGGTAAATGCGACTCTCAACAATAAGTATGGCGAAAAAGGGTTCTGCTTTGCGTGCTGAATTTGATGCTAAAACACAAACTTGGTATTTACGTGATGAACGCAAAAAACGCCGTATCACAGCGACCCCCCCTGATGATAAAATGATTTCTTTTCAAATTTAAATGCAAATTGAATCATACCAAATGGACGGTACTTTTGGCATGTTTTCAATGCGTTGATACATTCTGTTTGCATCAATCTCCCGAACGATTTTGCATGGTAGGGACGCGATACTTCGAAAGCACTGAAAAACTATAAAATAGTGAATGAAGTGAATATTTTCTGGAGGTTTGTAGCCGTTGGAAACGGCTGATTATGGTTAACTCCATGCAAGCGAATGAAGCTCCGCAGGAGCGAATGAGCGCAGCTTGGAGATTGCACTAAAGAGGGTATGAGCCTCGTAGAGGGTCGGTTATGGTCAAAACTATTGATGCTACCACGACCGACCGTCTCCGACGCTCGCCACTATATTCGGACCTGTCTCCAAGCTGCGCTCGCAAGCGAGCTTGCATGGAGTTAACCACAATATGCCGTTTCCAACGGCTCTAAAATCCCTCTTTTCGACTTTTTCAGTGCTTTCGATACTTCGCGTCCGCTACAAATGATTGATAATCAATATGGTATCATAATTATGGGCGGACGTGAAGTATCACGTCCCTACCGGGTTTTTCGCCGAAGGCGAGTGGTTTTTATCCTTTTGGCGATGCCACCGCCCTCGCTGGAGAGAGCGGCGTTGGTGATGTGGTGTGGATGATTCAAGCCACTGCTTGAAATCAGACATGCCACAGCACTAACGACAGGTGCGAAGCACTGGCATCGCTAAAAGGCTGTTTTTTATGTTTTTGTTTCAGTCCCCCCAGTATTTTTCCACTGAACCGATGCCGCATCATACTATATAGCAGTTAAAACAATAAAAGAAAAGGCAGTGCCAATAGATGGCATTGCCTTATTATTTTTATCAGAGGGTTTGATTTTTCGTTTTATCCTACTTTTACGCCGGGCTTTACTTCGCCTTGGGGGCCGATGACCACGAGGCGGCCGTCGGCATCTTCTGCGCTGAGAATCATGCCTTGGCTTTCGATGCCCTTGAGTTTGCGTGGTGGGAAGTTGGCGATGAAGCACACTTCCTTGCCAATCAAGTCGGCTGGCTCGTAGAATTTGGCGATACCGCTCACGATGGTGCGGCCGCCCATGCCGTCGTCAATCTTGAATTGAAGCAACTTGTCGGCCTTCTTCACCTTTGAACATTCCAGCACCTTACCCACACGAATGTCGAGTTTCATGAAATCGTCGAACGTACATTCCTTTGCCACTGGTTCGGGTTTGAAGTTGGCGATAATGTTCTCTTGCTTGATGCGAGCGAGTTTGTCGAGTTGTGCTTGAATCACGCTGTCTTCAATCTTCTCAAAGAGCAGCACAGGCTTTTCAATCTTGGCACCGTCGGCAAGAATGTCAAGTTGTCCGAGTTTGTTCCAGTCCACTTCAGCCATACCGAGCATAGCGCGCAGCTTTTCGGCAGTGAATGGAAGGAATGGCTCGAAGGCAATAGCCAAGTTGGCGCAAATCTGGAGCGATATGTTCATGATGGTTTCTACACGCTTCATATCGGTCTTAGCGAGTTTCCAAGGCTCGGTGTCGGCAAGATACTTGTTACCGATGCGCGCCAAGTTCATAGCGTCTTTAAGCGCTTCACGGAAGTGGAACTGCTCGATGTTGTTGCTCAGCGTTTCCTTCACGCCCTTAAATTCGGCGATGGTGGCACGGTCGTAGTCGGTGAGTTCGCCAGCGGCAGGGATTACACCGTCGAAGTATTTATGGGTGAGCACCACGGCACGGTTCACAAAGTTGCCGAAGATAGCCACAAGTTCATTGTTGTTGCAAGCCTGATAGTCGCGCCAAGTGAAATCGTTGTCCTTGGTTTCAGGAGCATTGGCGGTGAGCACATAGCGAAGCACGTCTTGCTTGCCGGGGAACTCGTCGAGGTATTCGTTGAGCCAGATTGCCCAGTTGCGACTGGTGGAAATCTTTTCACCCTCAAGATTGAGGAACTCATTAGATGGCACATTGTCGGGCAGGATATAGCCACCGTGAGCCTTCAGCATGGTGGGGAACACGATGCAGTGGAACACAATGTTGTCCTTGCCGATGAAGTGAATCAGGCGAGTGCTGTCGTCCTTCCACCAAGTTTCCCAGTTGCCATATTCAGGGTGAGCGTCGCACAGTTCCTTAGTGTTGCTGATGTAGCCGATAGGAGCGTCGAACCACACATAAAGCACCTTGCCCTCTGCACCTTCCACAGGCACAGGAATACCCCAGCTCAAGTCGCGTGTCACGGCACGTGGGCGCAAGTCGGCATCGAGCCACGATTTGCACTGGCCATACACATTGGGGCGCCATTCCTTATGCTCTTTCAAAATCCATTCTTCGAGCCATGGCTGATACTCGTTGAGAGGCAAATACCAGTGAGTGGTTTTGCGCTTCACCAGAGGATTGCCATTGATGGCGTTCACTGGGTTAATCAATTCGTCGGGCGAAAGTGTAGATCCGCACTTCTCGCATTGGTCGCCATTGGCGTCGGCAGCGTGGCACACAGGACATTCACCCTTAATATTACGGTCGGTGAGGAACTCTTGCGTGGCCTCATCATAGAATTGTTCGCTTTCTTGCTGAATAAACTTGCCGTGGTCGTTCAAATACTTGAAGAAATCACTGGCAAACTGGTGGTGGATTTTCGAAGTGGTGCGAGAATACACGTCAAACGAGATGCCGAAGCGCTCGAAACTCGTTTTAATCAGATTGTGGTAACGGTCCACAATATCTTGCACCGAGCAACCCTCCTTACGGGCACGGATAGTGACAGGCACACCATGCTCATCGCTACCACCCACAAAAAGCACATTTTCACCTTGCAGACGCTTGTAGCGCACATAGATGTCGGCTGGCACATACACACCTGCCAAGTGACCGATATGCACTGGACCATTGGCATAAGGCAGCGCAGCAGTCACAAGCGTGCGTTTAAAATCTTTTTTTTCCATATATGATTCAGGTAATTATTATTGAATTTTCAGTTCACAGCCCCACACCGCTTGGCACAGAGCCGACTGCAAAGTTACGAATTTTATCGCTAACTATTTGCATTCCACCCCCAAAACCATCACTTTTCACACAGTATTCCCTCACTGCAACTATTTACAACCATAACGCAAGAACATGCCTTCGGCGTGTTTCTAATGATTTTAAATATAGTGGATTGCTATCAAAACATGCCGAAGGTATGTCGCTATGCTATTTTCCAAATTTTCACACATCATTTTCTGGTGAAATTTGGGTGATTATTCTTCGCCCCATTGCTGCTGCAGCCATTTCACTTTGGCTTTGATGCTGGGGAGATAGAATTGGTCTTTTCTCGCTATTACAACATCGCTGCATCCTTTTGGCCACCTTATAAAGTCGTGGTCTGCCGCATCTTTTATTTTCACAACAAAGTTGTTGATATAATCGATGATACCTTCATACTCGTTGGCGTAAAACTCCTTCCATAGTTTTTTAACCATTTCCTGGAATCGTGGATATTTGCAAATTTCCTTAATCCAGTGCGTATTGGCATAGTGGGGGAGATTTTCGTAAATAAAACTGTGGAAGCAAGTGTCACTACCGGCTTTCCATGTAGCAAAACTACTGCCAAAATCCCATACCGGACCAAACACGAGTTTTGTGGAATCGCCCATTTCTTTGCTCATCCAGCAGCTCCCGGAAAACGCCTCTTTGTTATCTACAATTTCATTCACTATATAGAATTTCGCCAGCGACTCCATATCTATATACTTTTCCCATTCACGGCTGTCGGGATCGCCGCAATAGATGGCTGAGTCGGTTTTCTCCAAAAAATTCTTAATGTAATTGAACTGCTCACTACTGAGCAGTTCGGGTGAGTGGGAGGTGAAATAAAGGTTTTGGTTTTCCCTGTTGTCGTGCTCATAAATAGGAATAGAGAGACTGTCGGGATAATTTTCTATTTCAAGAAGCCAACCACCAGTCACTTTCAGTGAATCGGTCTCATAGTCGTTCTGCTCGGTAATATTCACTCTGTTTTTGCCCACCTTTATTTGCTCGGTGAGAAAATAAATGCCAATGTAGGCACCGTTCATCACCACTTCCACCGGTTCTTGATGAGTGGTGTAGGCAAGTCCTATCTTTTCGCTCAATCTGAAGCCAACAGGATTTTGCAAATATCCCCACCAGTCGAGATAATGAGGGAGCAAAGTGAAATGCTTATTCTTCTTCATTCCAAGCAAGGCTGTCTTTTCAAGGAATTTCAACTTATATGGTTTCTTCACCACATCTCTCCATGTGGAATTGCCACGCCCTCTAATATTTAATTCAGTTGGCGATTCGGGGCTTGCAAACATAGTGCCGTCGGGGTTGACTATATACATCGACGCTTTAATGTATTCCTCCTTGGTTATCACACCCCACTTATTTTCCGTATTGATAAAAACGGTGGGTAAAGTTCCAGAATAGGTGGGTGTGGAGATGAGTGTGTTTCCTAAATTGATGTTTACAATGCTTGCCACATCTGAGGCATTGAGCATTTCATCAAAGTTAACATCGCACCAATACGCAAAATGTCCACGCAAAATAGAATCAATGGCAGTGGTAACATCTTCCTCATTCACCTTAAAATCTAAATTCGCGTCGCCACTTGGCGTGGTGGAAATTCGCTGTGCAGTAGCACCAGCAAACACTCCTGCAAAAGCTAAAAAAGCTATTGTAACTTTCCGTAGTAAACTGTTTTTTTCCATACTTATATCAATAATAAAAGTTTTCATATTTTAATTATATAACGCCAATTTTTCTTTAATATTATATGTAATTATCTGATTTATAAAAAAATAAAATTTTTTTATAAATCAGACCACGCAACATTTTTTCTAAAAATTAAAAGGGTATATATAGATATAATCATCTGTGCATTAGAAACATAGCATTGGAAACATGCCAAAGGCGAAAGCACTGAAAAACTATAAAATAGTGGATGAAGTAAAGATTTTCTGGAGGCTTGTGGCCGTTGGAAACGGCTGATTATGGTTAACTCCATGCAAGCGAATGAAGTTCCGCAGGAGCGAATGAGCGCAGCTTGGAGATAGTGCTAAATAGAGGGTGAGCCTCGTAGAGGGTCGGTTATGGTCAAAACTATTGATGCTACCACGACCTACCGTCTCCGACGCTCGCCACTATATTTGGACCTTGTCTCCAAACTGCGCTCGCAAGCGAGCTTGCATGGAGTTAACCACAATATTCCGTTTCCAACGGCTCTAAAACCCCTCTTTTCGACTTTTTCAGTGCTTTCGACGAAGGCATATCCCTACGTTTGGGTGAAAACTTTTTTACTTTGTGGGTGCTGGTGGGGGGTATTAACAGCCGGCAATCGGGTTGTGTGGTGTGGGTTTGAGGGTATGTTAATTGTTTGGGGTGGGGAGTGGGGAAAATGGGGCGGATTTGGAGTTATTATCAGGGTGAAATGTGGGCTACAGATAGTTGTGGGGCGTGTTTGGCGGAGTTATCAACAAATTGTTAATAACCTGTGGAAAATGGTTTGAAAACTTATAAATAAAAAAGTGCCGAAAAACTTGACTTTTGAAAATCGCTTGGGCTTAACAATTTATGGGCTAAATCCAAATAAGTTAGGGGAATAGTATAATTGTAGATTCAACAGGGTTTTCATCAGTTTTTAATAGGTAATGCCGCAAGAATTTATTAACTTTGCAAGTTGTTAACAGGGTGTTAATAAGGTTTGGAAATTGCTCTAAATCAAAAAATAAGGTTGTTGACCAACTATTAATATCCTCAACATCTACATTAATAACTTTTTATGCAAGAAAATGGCTAAAAAGTTATTGCAGTTATTAACAGCGTATCATTATCATTAAATATTAAATTCAATTTTAAAAATAAATAATATATAATGATATGTTGTGTGTTGATAACTCTGCTGCTTGTATGTGTGCGTACGGAGATGCGGGCGCGCAAAGAGGAAAGGCAAAGATAAAGAGAAAATAAAAAACTACATAAAGAAACTATGGAATATAATTTTCGCGAAATTGAAAAGAAATGGCAGCAGTACTGGCGCGACCAGCACATCTACCAAAGTGAAATAAAAACCGGCAAGCCCAAATACTATGTGCTCGATATGTTCCCTTATCCATCGGGAGCAGGTTTGCACGTAGGTCACCCACTGGGTTACATTGCCAGCGACATTTTTGCGCGCTATAAAAGATTGAACGGTTTCAACGTGCTCCATCCTATGGGTTACGACGCGTATGGATTGCCAGCAGAGCAATACGCTATCCAGACTGGTCAGCACCCTGAAGTGACCACCGTGAAGAATATTGCGCGCTATCGCGAACAGCTCGAAAAGATTGGTTTCTGCTACGACTGGAACCGTGAAGTGCGCACTTGCGATCCTAAATACTACAAGTGGACGCAATGGGCATTTATAAAAATGTTTAAGAGTTACTACAACACTGCCCTCGATAAGGCTCGCCCTATTGAGGAACTGGTGGCTTATTTTGAAAAGAACGGTAGCGAGGGCTGCAACGCTGCCACCAACGGCAACAACGATTTCACCGCCGAGCAATGGAATGCCATGAGCAAGGTGGAAAAAGAAAAAACGCTGATGGACTACCGCATCGCCTACCGTGGCAACACGATGGTGAACTGGTGCCCTAAGTTGGGCACTGTGCTTGCCAACGATGAGGTGAGCGAAGGCGTTTCGCTCCGTGGCGGCTATCCTGTGGTGCAGAAAATGATGAGTCAATGGTGCTTGCGCGTGTCGGCTTACGCCGGTCGTTTGCTCCGCGATCTCGACAATTTGGAATGGACCGACTCCATCAAGGAAACTCAGCGCAACTGGATTGGCTTCAGCGAAGGTGCCGAAATGCAATTCCCACTTGTGGGCAGCGATGAGAAGATGCTTATCTTCACCACTCGTGCCGACACCATCTTTGGTGTTACCTTCATGGTGCTCGCTCCCGAAAGTGAATATGTGGAAAAGGTGACCACCGCCGAGCAAAAGGCTGCTGTGGAAGCCTACCTCGACGAGGTGAAGCACAAGACCGAGCGTGAGCGTATGATTGAAAAGAAGGTTTCGGGTGTGTTTAGTGGTTCGTATGCCATCAACCCTGTGACCGGTAAAAATATTCCTATCTACATTAGCGACTATGTGCTTGCCGGCTATGGCACCGGTGCCATTATGGCTGTGCCTGCGCACGACAGCCGCGACTATGCTTTTGCCAAGCATTTCGGCCTCGACATCATTCCACTGATTGAGGGTGCTGATGTGAGCGAGCAAAGTTTCGACGCTAAGGAAGGCATCGTTATCAATTCAAATAACGAAAAACTCCAGCTCAACGGTCTGCAAGTGAAAGATGCTATCGCAAAGACTAAGAAGTTTATCGAGGAAGAAGGCATTGGCAAGGTGAAGGTGAACTATCGCCTTCGCGACGCTATCTTCAGTCGTCAGCGCTATTGGGGCGAACCATTCCCAGTGTATTACGATGCCGACGGTCAGCCACAAACCATCGACGAGAGCGAACTGCCATTGCAACTCCCTGAAGTGGACAAATTCTTGCCAACCGAAAGCGGTGAGCCTCCATTGGGACGCGCAAAAAACTGGGTGGCTTCCAACGGTCAGCCATTGGAACTCTGCACTATGCCTGGTTTCGCTGGTTCGAGTGCTTACTATTTGCGTTACATGGACCCACACAACGATGATGCGCTGGTGGGCAAGGAAGCCAATGAGTATTGGCGTCAGGTCGACCTTTATGTGGGAGGTACCGAACACGCCACAGGTCACTTGATATACAGCCGCTTCTGGAACAAGTTCCTCTACGACTACGGCTATGTGTGCGAACCAGAGCCATACAAGAAACTTTTCAACCAAGGTATGATTCAAGGTCGCAGCAACTTTGTGTACCGTATCAAAGACACCAACACTTTCGTGAGCCTGAATTTGAAAGATGAATACGATGTTACGCCTATTCACGTGGATGTGAACATCGTGAGCAACGATGTGCTCGACATCGACAAATTCCGCGCATGGCGACCAGAATTTGAAAATGCCGAATTTATTCTTGAAAAGGGTAAATATATTTGCGGTTGGGCTATTGAGAAGATGTCGAAGTCGATGTTCAACGTGGTGAACCCTGATGTGATTGTAGAGCGTTACGGTGCCGACACACTTCGCCTCTATGAAATGTTCCTCGGTCCGGTTGAAGCCAGCAAGCCTTGGGACACCAACGGCATCGACGGTGTAAACCGTTTCTTGAAGAAATTGTGGAATATGGTGTTTGATGGCGATGCAGTGCGCCTGACCGATGAGAAACCAACAGCCGACAACCTCAAGTCGCTCCACAAACTCATCAAGAAGGTGACTGCCGATGTGGAAGTGCTCAGTTACAACACTTCGGTGGCTGCATTCATGATTTGCGTCAACGAACTCTACTCACAAAAGTGCGTGAGCAAAGCCATCTTCAACGACCTGATTGTGGTGCTCGCTCCATTTGCTCCACACATCTGCGAAGAACTGTGGCACGTGCTCGGCCATGAAGGCACAGTGTGTGATGCGCAATGGCCAGCCTTCAATGAGGAATACCTCAAAGAAAGCAACGTGAAATATACCGTAATGTTCAACGGCAAGCCACGCTTCAACATTGAAGTGGCAGTAGGCACCGACAAATCCGAAGTGGAACGCCTCGCCCTCACCGACAAAGCCGCCGAAAAGTGGCTCGCAGGAAAAACTCCAAAGAAGGTAATCGTAGTGCCAAACAAAATCGTAAACGTAGTGGTATAATCCACCACTCCCCATAATCCCCCAAAAGCCCAGCCCCATCAAAAAGGCCGGGCTTTTGCTTTTATTTGCTTTTATAAAATGCCATATTTCACCAAATGCTATAGCATCAATTATAATCAATTTTTCAAGCAATAAATCCATATTCTATAGGAAAAGTGTATTTTTGAAGGTCGAAATTTATAGGAAAAGTGTTTTTTTTGCTTGCTTATTTTATAGGAAAAGTGTGTTTTTTACTTGCTTATTTTATAGGAAAAGTGTATTTTTGCATATCATTTTTTATAGGAAAAGTGTATTTTATTGTATTTAAAGTGTTAAAAACCAAATAACTATGCTTTATAGAAAAATAGCTTCAAAAATTGAGAGTTTTCTCAAATCAGAAAAAAAGCGAATGCTTGTGGTGAGTGGTGCACGACAAGTAGGAAAGTCCTATATCATTCGTGAGGTCGGAATGAGGTTGTATTCCAACTTTATTGAGGTGAATATGGAGGTGGATAAACAAAGCAATCGCTTGTTTGAGAATGCTCGTACTGTGGAAGATTTTATGATTGCATTAAGCACTATTGCTGGGGCTAAAATGAAAGATAGTGAAAAAACATTAGTTTTTATAGATGAAATTCAAGCATACAGTCACTTGCTCACTTTAGCAAAATTTTTGGTGGAAGACGGACGCTTCACCTACATTGCAAGTGGTTCACAATTAGGAATTGCACTTAAAACCACCCAAAGCATTCCTATTGGTAGCATTGAGTTACTTTCAATGTATCCGTTAGATTTTGAGGAATTTTTGATAGCAAATGGTGTGGGAGAACTCTTGATAAATGAAATGAGGAGAAAATTTGAGGCTAAAGAGGCTTTAAATGAATCCTTGCACATGAAAGTTATGGACTATTTTCGCAAGTATTTACTTGTGGGAGGAATGCCAAGTGCTGTAAACACATATTTGAGTGAACATAATATGGTGAGTGTGCGAAATATACATCGCGACATCAATTTGCTTTACAAGAATGATGCAGCCAAATATGAAAGTGAATCGCTTAGAAAACTAAAGATTCAACGCATCTATGATATGGTGCCTTCAAATTTGGAGAAGGTGAAAAAAAGAATTGTGGCTAAAGACATTGAACTTAAAAAGGGCAAACGAATGGCTGACTACCAAGATGAGTTTGAATATTTGATTTCTTCAGGCATCACTTTAGAGGTTCAAGCCATAAGCAAGCCATCATATCCTTTGGTGGAAAATAGTGGTAAAAATTTACTCAAATTATATATGAGTGATATAGGTTTGCTCACTGGCATTCTTTATCACAACGATGTTCTGCCCATAATGAATGATAAGTGTGGTGTGAATTTAGGATCGGTTTATGAAAATGTAGTGGCACAGGAATTAAAGGCTCACGGATTTAAACTGTATTACTATGATAATAAAAAAAATGGGGAGGTGGATTTTTTGATTGATAGCGTTGATTTGATGTCGGTTCTCCCCATTGAAGTAAAGTCTGGTAAAGATTATTATATTCACACGGCTTTAAACAATCTATTGAAAGTGGATGAATATAAAATTAGCAACGGCATTGTGTTCAGTAATGAGGCAAAAGTTTATACTAATGGTAATGTGATTTATATGCCTATTTATTATGTGATGTTTTTACGTTCTTCTGCTTTTGATAACAGCGAATTTGTGTATATCTAAAAGCGAAAATTTGTAACTTCAAAAGTTTGGTATGTGGCTGGTTTTTAGTACTTTTGATATATAATTAATTTGAAAGGGAAATGAATAAGATAGTATTTGCTACTAATAATGCGCATAAGTTGCAGGAATTGAGGGAGATTGTGGGTGAGAAATTCACAATTTTGAGTTTGAACGACATTGATTGCCACGACGATATTCCTGAAACTTGCCCAACCATTGAAGGCAATGCTGAGCAAAAGGCTCGCTTCATAAAAGATAACTACGGCTACGACTGCTTCAGCGACGACACCTGTCTTGAAATTGATGCGCTGGGCGGTGAACCAGGCGTGTATAGTGCCCGATATGCCGGTGATGGGCACGACAGCGAAGCCAATATGCGCAAGGTGCTTGAAAAGATGCAAGGTGTGCCTATGGAGAAACGCACAGCGCGTTTCCGCACAGCCGTGGCACTGATTTTGAATGGCGAACTCCATATTTTCGATGGCCGTGTGGAAGGACATATCCTCACCGAAAAGCATGGCGACAGCGGATTTGGCTACGACCCAATTTTCCAACCCGACGAAGCCGACGGCCGCACCTTCGCCCAAATGAATGCCGACGAAAAAAACGCCATCAGTCACCGCGGCCGTGCAGTAAAGAAACTCGTAGAATTCCTCTGCAAATAAGGAATATTAGATTCTATAAGAACGCCAATTTAATTCATTCAAATGCGTGCCTTCCTTTAAGAAAGGAAAGCACGCAATAGCGTTGTAGTTTTATACATGCAACCGTAAAAAATACGATTATAATCCAAAATTTACCGTTAATTTTACGATTACAATCGTATTTTTTTACGTTATTTTCTTTTATAGAAGTGTAAAATAGTTTTCGGGATTTACTACATTGTAGTTGGCATTTGGGTATGCTTTTGCAAATCCACCCGGAACATTCGGATTCTTTTTACCCCACTTCATCTCATAAGCGTTAATAGCATCGTTTGATTCCACTATAAGGTCGATTTCCTGCTGGTCGTAGGTGCGCCAAAAGTGTAATTGTTGGTGAAGCAGTTGGTTTTGGTTGTTCTTCATTTTTTCTGTGATGAAGAAGTTTTCCCAAAGTTCGCCCATATCTTGCCTATTATTAACGTCTTTGAAATTGCCCATCACGGCATTTCTAATACCATTGTCGTAGAAATACCATTTTCCTGCTTTCGACACCTCTTTTCTCATATTTCTGCTAAATGCCCCAACCCTATAAATAACAAAAACCTTTGAAAGAAGGTCGAGATATTTCTCAACAGTATCACGGTGCATACCTAACTGCTTTCCTAATTCATCGTATTTCACTTCGTCACCCACTTGATATGCTATAAGTTGGAGCAAACGGTTCATTTTTGCGGAATTTCGCAGACCGTCGATAGCAAGTATATCCTTCAATAAATAGGCGTTCACTATTTCACGCAGATATTCCTCTTTCATATCATTTCTGGTCATACCCACCACTTCTGGATAACTGCCATAAATCAACCGGTTAGCTAAATTCTGCTTGATTTCAATTCCATTCTGCTGTTGTGCTATTTCTTTAATTGAAAAAGGTGAGAGCACAAATTGTGAAGCACGCCCCACAAGTGGTTCACCAATTTTATTTAGGAGGTCGAACGACGATGAACCTGTGGCTATCACTTTGATGCCATCAATTTCATCAACAATCAACTTAATGACTTGCCCGATTTGAGGAATGTTTTGCGCTTCGTCGATAGCCAGCAAATCAATTCCGCTAAACAATTGGCGGAAATTGCTCACGGAGCGGTTTTGAAGCATATTGTGCACATCAATATCTTCGCCATTCAAAATTATGGTCTTACCATCAGTTTTCTTGACTATTTCTTTCAAAAGCACGGTTTTACCCACACGCCGCGCACCATAAATGAGCACTGCTTTTCCAGGCACTAATAGCTCCTCTATTTTATCTTGCAAGATACGTTTGATGTGTTCCATATAGCAATCATGTTACAGTTTTCTTCCACAAAAATAGTAAAAAATACGATTATAATCCAAAATTTACCGTTAATTTTACGATTACAATCGTATTTTTTACGTTTTTTATTATGGAAATTATGGAAGAATGATGCTGAAAATGCTAAAAATCAAAAAGTTTTTAAAAAATAATTTGGGTTTTACTTTGTTTGTGAAATTATATTTTATATATTTGCGAATACATAAACTTTCAAAATCCTTATATTATGCCTGATACATCTTCAAAAACTACCGAAAATTTAGATTTCCAACCTGAAGATTCTAAAAAAATCTATCAGTCAGCAGATGCTGAGTCCACATCAAAAACCGAGTCCAACAATTCGAACCACCCTGATGAAAATAGCAGGACTGTGACCATTGAAATAGTGCGTCATAAGCGACTTTTTGAAATTTTGGAAAACCCGCGTGCTATGTGGAAAGTGATTGCATCGCTGTTTGTGATAGTGGGAGTGTTTTTTATTGGACTTGCTCTTGTGGTGCTGGTGGTGAAAAGTTTCTATCCCTATAATGTGATTAAAACCAACCCTTATGGTGCTACCATTATCAAGAACGAGGACAAGGAGGTGATTTATTGGCTTTTTAATACTGCCGAACTGTGGGCAAACTCTGGTATAGAGGTAAAGAAAAACGACCGTATTACTATTAGGGCTTCTGGTGCAGCCAATACGGCTATTCATTATCTTGTAGATGGTGCTTCAGACGACTTTCAACCTAAATTTAGTTGGGTGGGAACAGAGGGAATTGAGCGTAACACTGGTCATAGCGCATTTCGAGGTAAGTTTCGACTTGTTCCAGATTCCCCATTTGGAAAATTGTTGATGCAAATAATTCCTGTTTCAAAACAAAAAGACAGTGGAAAATGGATAAAAGAAAGCACATATATTGATGGTACTGACGAAAAAGGGGAACAAAATCATATATTCACCATTGGAAAAGAGCGCATTGAATTGGTCATTCCATGTGATGGTGTGCTGCATTTTGCCGTCAACGATGTGGTGATGAGTGATAAAAATATAAAAGATATGTATTTAAAAAGTTTGCAACTTTTTGAAGAATCGATAAAAGGTGATTATAAAGAAGGATTTCAATCTTATATAGATTATTTTAATAAGATATTTAATAAAAAAGATGATAAAGATAGTATATCACTTAAAGATAGCATAATAAAAAATGATAATGTAATAGAATTTTTGAAAAAATATAAAGGTGGTATTTTATCAATAGAAAATAATCCGGACGACAAAGAAAAAAATATCAAAAGAAAAGGCTTAATTGATAGTCTAAAAAATTTGGGATATGGTTTTGGTGTTTATTATCAAAAGGATGATTCTGTGCATAATGGTTACCCATTTGTTAATGAACTAATATACTATTTCGATAAGAAATATCGTGATCCGTGGTATATGGATAATGTGGGGTCGTTTTTGATAGTTATTGAACGTAAAACCAATAAATGATGAACATAAAATCGCTATTAGAGGTCATTACGAGCAACACCGCCACCAACGCCAAAACTACGACAAACTATGAGGTGGATGACCATTCGTTTCTTACCGAATTGCTTTCGGGAACGCATCAAACACGCATTGAAAACCGAAGTGATTGCGAGATTTTAGGAATCACCCCATTTTTTGATTTCCGAAAGACTGACAAATTTCCTGTCACTATATTTATTTTTCGCACGCTTTGGAAATTAATGATGTTGCTCCCTCTATGCTATTACAAAATAGTATCGTTGTTGGCGTGGGCGTTTTCAAACCGACAAGAAAAATTTCAATCGAAAATCAACTCTGCACGAGTGAACTTTGTGATGTTTTTCTGTTCAATAGTGTTGGCGATAGTTTTGCTGGTATCCACTTTTTTCTTTTTCTTTAACAGCGTATTGCTACTTGATTCCAATCAACTTATCAATGACTATGGCACCATTCACATGGAGCAGCCTTGTGGAATTGAAAGTTGCGTTTACCTTTATAACACAGCTCAGCCGTGGACAAATACCGGCATTAATATTGTGAAAGGCGATGAAGTGCGAATATCGGCATCAGGAGCTTTTTATGGACGTGTTTTCGACCTTGTGAATAGTGCTAATAAAAACGATACATTGCCATTTTCTTTTATCAACCCAAGTGTAAAAGATAGTTCACAATCGCTTCGTCTTCCTAATTTGGTAGAATTATGTATGTATAATAAGAAGGACGCTGTGTTTGGTTCGCTTCTTTATCAAATAAAAAAAGATAACGAAACTATTATTTACGATAGTAGAGATGATAATGATGATAATCCACATATCATTCAAGATAATCATGAAAGAAGCGAGTCTTTTTCATTCACTGCTCGTCACTCTGGAGAATTGTATGTGTCGATTAATGATATTTACCTTTCCGACAAGGTATTAGTTCTGTTAAGAGATATGCCGAATGATACTATAAAAAATCACCTTGAAATAGAGAAAATAAATGATGCAACTAAAATTAAGAGTGACTCGCTCTTTAATAGAGGTTTAAACTGGGTAAAAAAAAGGAAATCAAAAGATGCATCAGATACCATAGTAGAAAATAAACTTGCCAAATTATATGCTTTAGTTCATTCCGACTCTCTTTTCCGCAAGTATTGGTTCGACGATAATTTGGGAGAAATTTTGCTGAATATAACGGTAAATCGTAATGTGATAGGTAACAATAATGTGGGTGGAAGTTTTATGTCGCACGCATATCGAAGAATTGACAAATTCTTCGATAAAAAATGGGAAGAAATACTTCTTCAAGTATCCATTTTTTTATTAATAATAGCGTTCTTATTGTACTGTGACCATAAATTTATGCATGAAAAATAGATGCTTGTGGGTGAATTTTTGGAAAAATGTGGGGAAATGGTGCGAAAATAGGTGGAAAAATGTGGGGAAATACCCTGAAAGTGTTTGGAAAAATGTGGGGAAATGGTGCGAAAATAGGTGGAAAAATGTGGGGGATGTGGGGTGGAATAGTGTTGTTTTTGGGGTGTTGTTTTGTTGATTGGGGGGATTTGGTTAAATTTGTGGGGTAAAAATGTGAAGAAGATGGTTGATAAGATAAAGAGGTTTTTGACCTATAATAGTTTTGCGCCATTGCTGACGGTGGTGTGTAATTTGGTGTTGGCTTATGTGGTGTATTTCGTTTGCCGAATCGTATTTTTGCTCACGAATTACAGCAGTTTTTCCGACAATCTCACTGCTGGCCACTTGATGGAGATGCTGCGTGGAGGTTTCCTGTTCGATTCCTCCGCCATTATGTACACCAATGTGCTGTGGATAGTGATGGTGCTGTTTCCGCTCCATTTAAAGGAAACGCCCACCTATCGCAAGGTGTGCAAATGGCTGTTTGTGGTGGTCAATTCCCTTGCCGTGGTGATGAATCTTTGCGACTGCGTGTATTTTCAATACACTTCGCGCCGCACCACCAGTACCGTGTTCAGCGAGTTTAGCCACGAGGGCAACCTTGCCGGCATCTTCGGCACCGAACTGATTCGCTACTGGTATCTTCTGCTGATAGGTGTGGTGCTGATTTATGGGCTTTGGCGACTTTATCTCTCTCACAATTTGAAACGACACACCATTTGCTGGTGGCGCTACAGCCTTGCCACACTGGTATCGATATTGCTGATGGTGCCTTGCATTCTTGGTGGTATGCGTGGCGGTTTGGCACACTCCGTTCGCCCCATCACGGTGAGCAACGCCAACCAGTATGTGAACCACCCCACCGAGGCTGCCATTGTGCTCAACACGCCTTTCTCGCTCATTCGCACCATCGGTAAAAATGTGTTTGAGGAACCGAAATATTTCACCGACGAAAAGCAGATGCTCTCTTACTACTCCCCAATCCATCAGCCCGATCCAGGCACGGTGATGAACAAGAAAAATGTGGTGGTGCTGATTGTGGAGAGTTTTGGGCGTGAGTACATAGGCAGTTTGAACCGTGATTTGGACGGTGGAAAATACCGTGGCTACACTCCGTTCGTCGATTCCTTGCTCACCCATAGCCTCACGTTTGAATACACCTTTGCCAACGGCCGTAAGAGTATCGACGCCATGCCCTCCACGCTGTCGAGCATTCCGATGATGGTGGAACCGTTTTTCCTCACGCCAGCGTCGATGAACGACCTCACAGGCCTTGCCGGTATGCTCCACGACAAGGGCTATTACAGCGCATTTTTCCACGGTGCGCAAAACGGTTCGATGGGTTTTGAGGCGTTTGCGCGCGCCACAGGCTACGATAAATACTTCGGCCGTACTGAATACAATGCCGACCCCAAAGGCGGTGGCGATGCCGACTTCGATGGCATGTGGGCAGTGTGGGACGAACCCTATCTGCAACATGTGGTGAGAATAGTGAACGGCTTCAAGCAACCTTTTGTGGCGTCGGTGTTCACGGCTTCGTCGCACCACCCTTTCAAGGTGCCGGAGCAGTACGCTGCCACCTTCAAGGACGAGGGCGGACAGCCTATCCACAAGTGCGTGCGCTACACCGATATGGCGTTGCGTAAATTCTTCGAGGCGTCAAGCAAGCAGCCGTGGTATAAGAATACGGTGTTTGTGCTCGTGGCCGACCACACCAACCAAAACACCCACCCCTACTACAAGACAGACCAGGGATTATACAGCATACCTATCATCTTCTACACGCCCGATGGATCTTTGGAAACTGGCGTGAAGCAGGGCGTGATAGCGCAGCAAATCGACGTGTTGCCCACACTCATGGGCATGTTGGGCTACGATAAGCCATACATAGCATTCGGTTGCGACTTGCTCCACACTCCAGCCGCACAAACTTGGGCGTTCAACTACAACAACGGAGTGTATCAATACTTCAAGGGCGATTTCCTGCTCCAGTTCGACGGTCAGAAAACCAAAGCACTCTACCACTTCAAAACCGACCCGCTGCTCAAGCAAAACCTCGCAGGCAAACTCCCTATCCAATCCCAACTTGAAAATGAACTAAAATCCCTCATCCAGCAATATATGCACCGCATGACCACCAACACCTTAATAATGAAATAAATACAAAAAAAAGAAGTTAGAGATATTGCTCTAACTTCTTTTGTGCCCAAATCGGTTATTAGGACTTGTGGCTTACGGCCTAATGACCGATTTGGGTTTAATCTAATATTTATTCCTTTGGCATGAGTTGTTTTACTTTTGCCTCGATAACTGCCTCTATATTGTTTTCGGGCAGTTTCATCCATTCTTGGAGTTCTGCTTTTTGTTCAGGGGTGAGCGATTCTTCAGTTTTTTCCATTGATTCGTCAATGTTCTTAAACAGAGGATCGGTTTTCAGAGCGGCGAGGTCTTGAATCGATTCGCACGCTTCAAATTTGGCTTTGATATAATTAATCACTGCTTTCACGTAAGCCACATTATCGCCAGTGTTTACGGGAACTTTGATTTCTGTTTTGGCTTTGGGTTGGGTTGTCTGTGCCGATTGTGCTTGAGCTTGAGCAAAAAAGCCCACGAATGCCACCATGCACACCGCAATCATCATTTTAAGTTTCATAATCAGAATGTTTTGTTGGTTATAAAATAAAGTGCAGCAAAAAGCTACTCCACCCACAAAACTACAAAATTTCCCCCACCCACCAATAAAAATCCCATAAAAAAATATCAACAATTCCCCACCCCCACCTCTCTCCTATTGAATAATAGAATATTAAAACTAATACATATCATTAGAACCGTCCCTTTGGTATTAAAAAGGGTATGTGCTGAAAATATTGTGGAAACTGGAAGCCGTTGGAAACGGCTGATAATGGTTAACTCCATGCAAGCGAATGAAGCTCCGTAGGAGCGAATGAGCGCAGCTTGGAGATAGTGCTAAAGAGAGGGTGAGCCTCGTAGAGGGTCGGTTATGGTCGAGACCATTGATGTTATCACTACCGACCGTCTCCGACGCTCGCTACTATATTTGGACCTTTCTCCAAGCTGCGCTCGCACAGCGAGCTTGCATGGAGTTAACCACAATATGCCGTTTCCAACGGCTCAAATGTTCACTCTTTCGCCTTTGGCATATTTCCAAAACATTAATAATTAACGATAGTTTTTTTACATAATATAAAAGCGATGAAAAAAGAGTTTTTACACAAATAAGTTCCGAAAAGTGTAGTGACAGCACACTTTTCGGAAGTTGTTTGTGTGAAAATGGTGATTTTTACGAAATTTTGTTTAGAAGGGTGGCTGACGATTCTTTCTTATTTTTTACCGTCTTTTTGATATGCATATCATTAGAACCGTCCCTTTGGTTGGTGGTTGGGGATTATTCGAGGATGTAGGTGATTTGGCCGAAATCTTTTTGGTGGGCGTCGGTGGAACCTTTGAGGATGGAGGGTTGCGTAATTATCTTTTTGCTAACTAAAATGTCCATCATGTCCCACATCACTTCATGATATAGGATTACTTTGGCTAAATTTTCGTTGGCTAATTGATATTTTGTCATAAAATCGGCTGAGTGCTGATTCACGCACGATGCAAGTTTGGCTATGATGTTGTCGCTGATTTTAACGATAGGGCTATCGCTGCTTTCGTTGATGGTAGGAATAATCACCTCACCCTGTTCGTTTACGAGTCCCCACTCCTTGCTCTTTTCTATCAAATCGGCACTTACTATTTTTTTATACTGGCCGTATTCTTCGATAAATTTGAAAATCGTTTTACTTCCAAGCCAGTAGGATAAAGAGTCCGACCATGTTTGGAAAAAAATCTTATCAAACTTACTAAAGCCATTTGTGCCGTAGGATAGTCCATTTTGGCGTTTGTCGTATAGTGCCCAATATGCGCCTTTCCATGTGGCATTGTTGGTGAGGCTGTCGGGCGATGGCAACTGTTTTTTCCAAATTTTACCGTCGAGAATGTAGGAGAAAACAAGGCTGTATGCGTTCTTCTCTAAGTTATTTTTCTTCAGTTCCGATAAAAACGCGTGCCATTCTTTTTCGCTCATTGTGTATGCCGATTGGGCAATAGTTTTACTCAAAGTTCGTATTGATTTTGTCTGTTCCTCATCAAATATAGGCATGATGGTTTTCAATACATTATTTTCCTTTTCAATCAATCCACCTATTTGCAGAAGCAGAATCTGACTTTCGGTGACAGGAACGCCTGTTGCTTTCAATTCCTTGAAACTCATAGGAGTGCGCAGCGTGTGGAGCAGTTCCCAGTTATTGTCGCTTTCCACATATTGTGAAGGATCGTAAGATTCATATGAGCAAAATGCTACGGTTTCGCACTCATTATACGGACGTATTTTTGATGTCTGACCATAAACAGACACCCCCATCAACAGAAATAATAAACCAATAAAATTTTTCATATAACATCAAAGTTTAATGCAAATTTAATGATTTAACCAATCCTCCACAATATACATAACGGATTTTTAATCCAAAATTAATCCCCCACACATAAGATTAATATTTTAGATGTAAATAGGGTGAAATGGATTCAATGTAGTGTTTTTTGCAAAAATTATGGTGGAAATAGATGTGGTATTATATTGGGTATTAGGCAGATAATGGTTGATACCATCAGAACCGTCCCTTTGGTTGGTGTTAGATAGATAATGGATGGTGCGACCAAAAGAACCGTCCCTTTGGCAACTCGTTGGCTCGTTGACCTGTTGACTCGTTGACTTTATTACCGGAAGATGATTTCTTTGATTACTTCGTGGCCGAGGGATTCGTTGATGCGGGCGATGAGGGTGGAGCGGGTGAGCATGAGTTGGTTGCGCAAAGGGGCACTGCTGATGGTGAATGTGAGCACACCGTCTTTCACCGAGCGGTCGGTGGTGTAGCGGTTCACGCCCTGCCCCACGAGGGTGGGCCACATAGCCAAAGCGCGCTGTTCGTCGAGGCGGACATCCAGTCGCTCCTGGCGCAGCACTTGGTTGATAATATCTCCAACTGATTGGGCACTTGTGCGTTTCATAAGCGTGTTGTGTTATTGATTTGAACGGTTGATAAGTGAGCAAACGCCATTTTCCACGCCGAACATGGCAAAATCGCCACTCACGCGACGCACGATTTCGTCGAGGTGCGTGCGGTTGGTGTCGGTGATGAAAATCTGTCCGAAACGCTCGTCCGACACCACTTCGATGATGCTCTCCACGCGCGAGGCGTCGAGTTTGTCGAAAATGTCGTCGAGCAGCAGAATCGGGGTCAATGCCGTATGCTCTTTCAGAAACTCAAACTGTGCCAATCGCAGTGCTATGGTGTAGGTTTTGCACTGGCCTTGCGAGCCGGTTTTGCGCATGGAGTGTTCGCCCAAAAGCAGTTCAATGTCGTCGCGGTGCACACCTCTTGTGGTGTAGCCTATAATGAAGTCGCGCTCGCGTGTGGCATTGAGGTGTTCGAGCATACTTCCCTCGTTGAGGTGGCTTTTGTAGAGCATTCTCACACATTCTCCATCGCCGGCAATGGCGTTGTAGTAGCGCATGAAAATTGGTTCAAACGCTTCAATCCACCGCTTTCGTGCCGCATGAATGTAGGTGGCGTGGGTAGCCATCTGGTGCTCCACGGTTTCGTAGAGCAGCGGGTCGCGAAACTCCTTTTTGATGATGGCATTTCGCTGCTCCACAGCCTTGGTGTAGGCAATCACGGCAGCCAGATACTCCTTGTCGCCCTGCGAGATAATCATATCCATGAGTTTCCTTCGCTCCTCGCCGGCACCTCTGATAAGGTCCCAGTCGGCAGGCGACACCATCACCAGCGGTAGCAGCCCTATGTGTTGGCTCAGTCGCTTGTATTCCTTACCGCCACGGCGCACCGTTTTCCGCTTTCCACGCTGCATACCCATCGACACATCTTCGTCTGCATCGTGGCGCGTGTATTTGCCTTGAAGCATCATAAAGTCGGCATCATGTGTAATCACGCTCGCATCGGTTTGCCCTGTTGAACTTTTGCAGAAACTTAGGTAATAGATGGCATCGAGAATGTTGGTTTTTCCCATGCCATTGTTGCCAATCAGGCAGTTCACCTTAGGCGAGAACGTAAGTGTGGCTTCGCCGATGTTCTTGTAATTGAGTATGGAAATGCTGTTGAGTTTCATTGCCACAAATATACACTATTTTTTGCAAAGAATCCTCAAAAAAAGCCAACAAGTACAAGTCAACGAGTCTACGAGTCAACAGGTCAACGAGTTTTTTGGGGGGGCTGACAAGTCGGACGAGTCAGACAAGTCGGACGAATCAGATGGGCGAACACCCTATCAAATTACCAAGAGGCGATGGTGTCGTCTTAACTTCTTTAACTTCTTAACTCCTTAACTTCTATAAAAATCTTCTAACCTCTAATTTCTTCTTGTGGCAAATAGTAAGGGAAATGGGGTGGAAAATGGATTTTTTTAGGATTTATTTGGATAGTAGTGGCGTTTTATACAAAAAACATCAATAAATCTTTGAAATTATAAATTAATTAGTTTACTTTTGCAAAAAGAAGTGGTGTTGATAGCTACGATATAGTGCCGTTTGTGCTAAATAGCCTCGCTATATGCTTCTTTTTTACCGTTATCGAACTTGTATAAAATAAAATATAACACTATAAATAACATATAACACTTACGAACATGCTAAAAAGACGACTTTTCTTACTTTTGGCTGTGCTGTTGCCTTTGTTGGGCTTTGCACAAGCTAAGAGTGTGCCGTACTTCTCTCAGATTGGTGGTACGAGCAAACTTGATGCCGATTGGACAGTGTATAACGTCAATGGCGATGAAAAAACTTGGATCAACGATGCCTCGTCAAGTAATTATAGCAGTATTACTGCCGTGAAGGTGACCGCCGGGGCAAAATACGTTTACAACACTAAAGCCGATGCCAACGACTGGCTGGTGTCGCCTGCCATTCATCTTGAGGCAGACAAGGAATACAAGGTTTCGTTTTATGTGAGAACGGCTAGTTCTTATAATAAAGAGAGTCTGCGACTGGCTGTGGCAAATGCCAACACAGCCGATGCGATGGCTACCAAGAGCGAAACACTTCTTGATTTCCCAGAACTCACAGAAAAGACATTCGTTAAGAAAAGCGTAGTGTATGTGGCCAGAGAATCAGGCGACTACTATTTCGGCTTGTATGAATACAGTAAGAAAGACTTATATAATGTGTTCGTAACGGCTTTCTCTGTGGCTGAGAACATTACCACTCCAGCCCCTGTTACTGGCCTTACAGCCACTGAAGGTGCCAACGAGGCAATCACCGTGGATTTGAAATGGACTTTGCCAACCAAGGACGAAGACGGTATAGACCTCACCACCCCACTCACAGGTGTGGAAGTGTATCGCGATGGCACTTTGGTGAAGATCCTCGAAGGAACAGCCACAGCATGGCAAGACACCGAGGCTCAAGGCTTGACTTCCGGTTTCCACACCTACGAGGTGAAAGCGCTGCTTGGTGCCGCCAAGAGTGCTGCTACCAGCGTGACCACCAAATATGTGGGTCCGATTGCTCCACAGGCTCTGCCTTATACAGCCGACCTTTCAAGTGCTGAAAATGTTGATGCCTTCTTTACCCAATATCACGGTCCAAAGAGCACACAGACAGCAGTTTGGAACTTCAAAGCATCACCATACATTGGCAACAGTTTGAACCTCTCCACCACCAAAAACCTTGTGGAAGACGAGTATTTGGTAACTCCACCACTCACCGTGGAAGAAGCTGGTGCCTATAAGGTGACTTTGGATTTTCAAGTGGGCTACTATGGTGGCGAAAAACTTGAATTAGTGTTGGGTAAGGGCAAAACTGCCGAAGAACTGAACATCCCTGTGCAGACCATCACCTCATTCAAGAGTTCAAGAAGCAAATATGAGATTTATGTGCAGATTCCTGAAGGTGGCAAGTATTACCTCGGTTTGCACGCTTGCAGCGAGAATGTTCCTACCTACGGCTGCTCTTACAAACTCTATGGCTTGAACGTGGAAAAAACCGCTATCGTTCCTGAACAAATCACCGACCTTGCTGCCGTTCCATTCGCCGACATGACCAACAATGTGACCCTCACTTGGACCAACCCAACCAAGACCAACATCGGCACCGACCTCGCCGCTCTCACAAAAGTGGAATTGAAGCGAAATGGCGAAGTGGTGAAGACTTTTGTATCTCCAGCAGTGGGTGACTCAATGAACTACGTTGACAATGTGCCTTCTTCTGGCTTCTACGAATATCAAGCGCTTGCTTACAGCGAAGGTGGCGTGGCAGTGGGCAAACCTACTACCGTGAGAACCGCATGGGTAGGCGACAACACCCAAACTCTGCCTTACGAGTTTAAGTTCAACGACCCTGACCAATGGGCATTCTACAGCGTGGTTGACGCTAACAAGGACGGCTACAGTTGGACTTACAGCAATGGCACAAGTTACAGCAGCGGCTGCGCTGTAAACGACCACTCAAAGATGACCGAATACAGTTCATGCAACGACTATTTGATTACCCCTCCATTCGATATCAAGCCCGGTTACTACCGCTTCATCTACAGTTACAACGGTAAGGGCGCATCGTTTAAGGTGGGCACAGTGAAGAGCGTAAGCGATCCAGCAGCCAGCTTCAAGCAGTTCCGCGATGTGGACTACATCAAGGACTATGGCTACACAGCCGACACTTGCATCGTGAAGATTGAAGAAAGCGGAAAGATGTACTTCGCATTCCAGGACTACAGCATCGCTTCTTCATCAGGCACCAACAAACTCTATCTCAAAGACATTAAGATTGAATACACTCCAGTAGTGCCAGAAGTGGCAGAAGGATTGACCGGCACAGCCGCTTCCGACCAGTCGCTCAGCGCAACCCTCACTTGGGTGAACCCAACCAAGACCAATATCGAAGGTATAGCACTCGAAACCATCACCAAGGCTGTGATTTTGCGCAACGGTGAGAATGTGGGCAAGGTGACCGAAGGTTTGAAACCAGGTTTAATTTCAACTTGGACCGACAACACCATCAAGACTCCTGGTCAATACACCTACAGCGTGGAAATCTACAACGAAAACGGTAAGAGCGAACACGCAGCACCAAGCGTGCTTATCGACTGGGTGGGCGGAGGTCTTCCATTGCCTTACAGCGTGAACGTGAACGACGGCAGCGACAGCTGGAGAAGTTGGACTATCGTGAATGCTAACAACGACTTCCGCACCATCGCCGGTGAAAAGTATGCTACCACTTGGGAAGTGTCGAGCAACTCTATCTATTACAACTCTGGCAAGGTGCAGGGCGACGACTGGGCAATGTCGCCACGCCTCCAATTCGAAAACGGCTCACACCTGACCGTGACAATCGAATCATACGCATCACAAGCCGACAACGATGTAACTTGGGATTTGGCAGTGGCTCAAGCACTCGACCACACCAAGATGGCAACTGTGAAGACTATCACCACAGCGGCCACAGCATCATCAAGTTCAAAGGCACAAACCGATGTGATTCAATTCAATGTCACCGACGAATCACTGCCAACTCTCGTAGAGGGTGAAGGCGGCACCGCCCCTGTGGTGAATGTGCTTCCTGGCGTGAACGTGATTGGTTTCCATGCCAACGCTATTGGCGAAATCCACGTGAAGTCGATTTCGATTGAGAAGATGACCTCTACCGGCGTAATCGACGTGACCGACGCTAAGAAGATGATGAACATTGCAGGTGGCGTGCTCAGCATCGACGGTGCAAGCGAAATCGCCGTTTACGATATTCTTGGCCGCAAGGTGGCTGAAAGCCGTGGCGGTGAAGCTATCGACCTCAATGGTAAATCAGCAGGTGTGTATGTGGTGAATGCCGTGGTAAACGGTTCACGCATTTCTGCCAAGATTTCAAAATAAATCTTCGCAATGAAGTGATACACAGAGACTAAATAAAATCTCCGAAACAGCGTCCTCTTCTGGCAAAACAGGAGGGACGCTATTTCGTTTTTTATCCCCATCTATTTTTAGATTACTATTCCAACTAATTAACGATATGAGAAAGTTTTTTAAATGTGTGTCGGCAGTGGCAGCAATGTTGCTTCTGACAGCCACTTCGGCTTATGCCGGCTCTGATGTGCTTGCCACCAAGCACGGACCGGAATCGAAGTTGAGACTGAACCGACCAGCCGCCAACGCTGTGCCAGAGGCGAATCCTCGAAAAGCCGTGAGCGTGGCGAATGTGAATCCCGCGGCTACCACCGTGGCGAAAGTGCCGGGCAGCAACACCGTGCTGTGTGGCGTGAAAGTGTACGACGACGCTTGGGCACCTGATGGTGCCACCATCGATGCCGGTATCTACACCGTGGAGGCGAAGGAGAACGGCAGCATCAAGAGCGTGAAGGAGAGCAAGGAATGGATGTACACCCGCTCCGCCATTAAAATTGGCAGCACCTACTATGTGCTTTCCTCAAACTTTACGGGCGAAGTCAGTTATTACAGCAACTATTCCACCTCCACTTGGTTTAAGGGAAGCGGTAGTGAAATCGACGCTGTGAATGTGGCAACCGACCTTACCCTCGACCCAACAACAAACAAGGTGTATGGCTATTTCTACGACGAGCAGACGAGCGACTACACCCGCTTCTGCGAGTTCAGTATCGCTTTGGGCGAAGCCACTAAGATAGCCGATGCCGACCGTTCGGTGTATGCCATCGCCTGCAACAAGTATGGCGACCTCTACGGCGTGGGCAGCACTGGCGTGTTCTATAAAATCGACAAACAAACAGGTGCGCAAGTGCCTGTCGGACGCACCGGCTTATATCCTGTGGACCGCAACTCAATGACGTTTGACGATGCCACAGGCCGCCTGTATTGGGCTGCCACCTACGAAGGTGTTGTAGATGGCAAGCGCAAATGGGTTTCGGCGCTTTACGAAATCAATATCTACAATGGCAAACTCACAAAAATCAAAGATTTGCCCGGCAATGCAAGTTTCTCTGGTTTGTTTGCCATGCCTTACTCTACCCCACTCACTGCGCCACGCGCTGTGACCGACATTTCGGTGAATTTCGCCAAATTTGGCGACACTTCGGGCGACATCACCTTCACTGCTCCTACGCAGAATGTGGACGGCTCAAACATCACTGGCAATATCAGCGTGATTGTGAACAAGGTTGGTACCGATACCGTGGTGGCTGGCATTGCTCCAGGTGCTACCCACACCATGCCTAACGTGACATTCGCTCCAGGCTATCAAACACTGAGTTTCACCACTGCCAATGCTGAATATCAAGGTGAATTGGCATGGCACAAGGTGTATGTGGGCGAAGATGTGCCGGGCACTCCTACAAATGTGACGCTGACCAACCAAGACGGCAAGGCTGTGCTTTCATGGACGCCTGCCGAACTGGGCTTGAACGGTGGTGAATACAATAAGAGCGAGGTGGCTTACAAGATTGTGCGCTTCCCCGATGAGGTGGTGGTGAGCGATGCCTGCAAGGCTACCACTTTCACCGACGAGAAATTGGGCGTAGGCAACAACGCTTACTACTATGAGGTGTCGGCGTTCACCGCTAAGGGTGCGAGCCCTGCCGCCCAAAGTAATAAGGTGACTTTCGGAGAAGGTTACGCTGTGCCATTCGTTGAGGGATTTGACACTAAGGACGCGTTCGACCTTTGGACGGTGTTCGACCTCAACGGCGGATCCACTTGGGAATACGATGCCACAAGCAAGAGGGTGTATTATAAATACGACCAAAGTCCCGACAAGAAACCCGGCGACGATTGGATGATTTCACCACGAATTGCCTTGAAGGCTGGTGTCACTTACCGTTACAGCATGTTTGCGCGCGTGTATTCCGCCAAGTATCCAGAAAAATTCAAGGTGCTTCTCGGAACCGATGCCAACCCTGCTGCTATGACCACCGAACTGCTCAAGCAAGAAGATTACAAGAATGCCACAGGCGAGAAGCATCAGGTCACTTTCACTGTGCCAGCCGATGGCTATTACCACTTGGGCATCTATGCTTACAGCAATCCTTACATGTATCGTTTCGACATCGACGATGTGGCTATCGACATTCTCGACAACAACGCTCCTGCGGCAGTTTCTGACTTTAAGGTGACTGCTGGCGACAAGGGCGCACTCACCGCCACACTCACGATGACCGCTCCTTCCACCGACACCAAGGGTGGCAATTTGAGCGAACTCACCACAGTGAATGTGTATCGCGAAGGCGAACAGTCGCCTGCTCACAGTTTCGTGAATCCAGCCCCTGGCGCAAACCTCACTTGGACCGACAACACCATCACCAAAGCTGGCGTTTACACCTACCGTGTGGTGCCTGCCAACTCTGCCGGTAGCGGTGCCGAGGTGGTGGCTTCGGCTTTCGTGGGCGTGGACAAGCCTGGCGCACCTCGCAATTTGAAACTTGTGGACCAAGACGGCAACGCAGTGCTCACTTGGGACGCTCCTGAGGTGGGCAGCAATGGCGGCTACATTGATGTGTCGAAACTCTATTATCAAGTTTGGCGTTACGACAACTACACCAAACTTGCCGACTCGCTGACCGTGACCAATTACACCGACGACAAGGTGAACGCCACCAGCCAAACGCTGATTGATTATGTGGTGTTCCCATTCATCGAGGGTGTGCGTGGCGATTATGCGCTGAGCGAGGCTGTGATTTTCGGTAAGGCTTACAAGGCTCCACTCACCGAAACATTCCGCAACAGCGACATGAACTACTATCCTTGGGTGACCGAGAGCGACAAACTGATGCAAAAGAGTTGGACGCTTGAATCAAGCGCTTCCAATCCTGTTGCCACCGACCAAAACGGTGACGGTGGTTTCGCCGCGTTCCACTCTGTGGGCGAAGGCGTGGGCATACATGCGCGCTTCAGTTCTCCAAAGATTGATATTTCCGACCTCGAAAATCCTGAATTGAGTTTCTGGATGTATCACTCACACATCGACAGCATCAACACCGCCGAAAGCATCGAGATTGAGGTGAAAAACGGTGCCAACGGCTTTGAGAAGGTGGAAGGTGCGAAGTGGATGCGCGACAATGGCACCACAGGCTGGCAACGCCACACCGTGTCGCTCGCTGGTGTGAAGGGTGCTAAAAACCTTCGCATTGCGTTCGTTGGCACCACCGATGGCGGACAAGATGTGTATATCGACAATGTAGCTATCGCCAACGCCACCACCACCGACCTTGAAGTTACCACATTTGCCGCTCCACGTCGCATTGCTCGTGGCGAGAATGTCGCTTACAGCGTGAAGGTGACCAACCTTGGCGGTAAGGCTGTGGGCAGCTACACCGTGGCATTGACCGATGCCGAAGGCAAGCAGTTGGCTACCGAGGCGAAGGGCAGCATCGCCAGCGGTGAGCAGCAAATTGCTTCGTTCAGCGTGAAATTCGACAAGGTGGCAACCGTGAAACTGACTGCCACAGTAAGTTGCGAAGGCGACCAAAAGGCCGACAACAACACCGCCACCGCCACTACCAATGTGGTTGAGCCAGTGATTCCTGTTCCTACAGGCTTGAAGGTAACCAATGACCACGGTTTGTTGGACTTCGAATGGAAGGCTCCCGACGAACGTGGCGCAGTGACCGACAGCGTTGAGACCTATGAAGATTTCGCCATCGACAATATCGGCGAATGGACAATGGTGGACCGCGACTACGACTTCACCTATCGCATCAATAAAGATCTTGAAACTTATCCTAACGAGTCGGATCCTAAGGCATTCCAAGTGTGCAATGCAAAGAGTCTGGGTATCGACATTTGGGCTGAAGGCACTCCACACTCTGGCAATAAGTTCTTCATGGCTATGGCAAACATCAGTTATGTGAACAACGACTGGATGATTTCGCCACAACTCAACGGCACCTCACATGTGATTTCGTTCTTTGCCAAGGCGTTCACCACTCAGAAGGGCACCACCGAGCGTATGCGTGTGCTCTACTCAACCACCGACACCGACCCTGCACACTTCGTGCAAGTGAGCCGTGGCGACTATATCGAACTTCCCGAAACGTGGACCGAATACAGTTTCCGTCTGCCTGAAGGTGCGAAGTATTTCGCTATCAACTGCGTTTCGCCAGGTGGCGAGCAATCGTTTGCGCTCTTTGTCGACGACCTCACATTCAACGACCTCACCGTGCCTGTGCTCAAACTCAAGGGCTACGAAGTGTATCGCGATGGCCACCTTATCGGAACAACCGTAGAGCCATGCTACAGTTATGCGTCAAGCTACGACTCGAAGTATGCTGTCCGTGCCGTTTACGACAAGGCCATCAGCGCATTTAGCGAGGAAGTGGAAGTGAAAGTGAGTGGCATTGACGATGTGATGGCAGGCAAAACTGTGGAAAGCGTGACCTACGTCAACACCCTCGGTGTGCAATCCACCACCCCATTCAGCGGTGTGAACATCGTGGTCACCCGCTACACCGACGGCACCACCGCCACCACCAAGCATATCCAAAACTAATCCCCCACAGGGAATAGCCCCCCATAATTAATCCCCAAAAAGAACAGCCCCATTTCCTCTGTTCTTTTTGGGGATTATTTACAATTATCACTACGTTGTTACTGGGACAATTTGTATATTATTACCCTAATTTTTCTAAAGTAGGGGCAGAAATGAATCATTTTCTTTCTAAAGTAGGGGCAACAACCAGTGGTTTTTCGTTGTTATTTGATAAATGGTGCACTTTCTTATGTGTGGCTATGGCTTAAAAATCTTGTTTTCGTGCATATTTGGTCTTGAAAAAATCTTGTTTTCGTGCAAAAACGTGCTTAAATATTTCTTGTTTTCGTGATTTTGTGTATATTTGCACTTGAAAATCAGCCATATAACTAATTAGAATATAAAAAGAAGGATATATAATCAATGGAATTGATATACAAGTTGTCCCCTGTAATTATTTAGTGAATGATTGAAAAAATCCCGTAGGGATTAGATGTGTGTAGGCAGGTATGCAGCGAAGGTTATGCGAAATGAGCGAAGCGAAATGGAGCATAACCGAAGCGAAATGCCTGCAAATATCGCATAACAAATATGCATCCCAGCGGGATGCGATTTCGCATTCAATGGGCAATTTGATGTTGTCGCATTCCGCTGGAATGCACAATACTGACAAATCTATTGCAGGCATTTCGAAAAGATTCCATTTCGCTTCGCTCCATTACATCTTTTCTGCATACCTGCCTACACACATCAAATTCCTAACGGAATTTCATCGCATCTTCTTCGGGGTAACATGTATATCTTTGCCTATTTTTTTGGTGGGGGATGGGGGTGGTTTGGAAGTTTTTGTGTAGATTTGTGGGAAGAATATATTTGATTGTATATAGAGATGTTACGGAAAATTAGAATAGTGCTGGCGGCTGTGTTTTATGTGTTGATTACACTGTTGCTGCTTGATTTCACTGGCGTTGCGCACAAGTGGCTTGGCTGGATGGCGAAAATCCAGTTTCTGCCAGCCGTGCTGGCTTTGAATGTGGTGGTGATAGTGGCGCTGGTGCTGCTCACGCTTGTTTTCGGCCGTGTGTATTGCTCGGTGATTTGCCCTCTTGGGGTGATGCAGGACTTGATTTCGTGGCTTCACGGCAAAAAGAAGAAAAACCGCTTCACCTACAGCGCGCCGAAGAATGTGCTTCGCTACTCGGTGTTTGCCGTGTTTGTGGTGGGCATTGCGCTTGGTTTTGGGGCTATCGTCACGCTGCTTTCGCCGTACGGAACCTACGGAGCCATCGTCAGCAATCTGCTTCAGCCGCTTTACCTGTGGGGCAACAACGCCCTTGCCGCCCTTGCGGAGCACTACGACAGTTACGCCTTCTACAGCAAAGAGGTGTGGATAAAGAGTGTGCCTGTGTTTGCCACGGCTATTGCGCTTTTTGCCGCCATTTCGGTGCTGGCATGGCGTGGCGGCCGCACCTACTGCAACACCATCTGCCCGGTGGGCACGCTGCTGGGCTTCGTGGCCCGATTCTCGTGGTTGAAGGTGCATTTCTACGCTGATAAATGTAAAAATTGCGGTCTTTGCACCAAAAATTGCAAGGCATCGTGCATCGATTTCAAAAGCCACACTGTGGACTATTCACGCTGTGTGACCTGTGGCAACTGCCTCGACAAGTGCAGTTTTGGTGCACTCACCTACGCCCATGCCACACCGAAGGCGAAAGCCCCCGACACCGTCTCTGCTCCGACCGACACCACTCGCCGCGCCATTATCGTGGGTGCCGCCATTGTGGGTGCCGAGGCAGCGATGGCGAAGTTGAAAAAAGTGGACGGCGGTTTGACTGTGCTCGAAGACCGAATCACGCCAGCGCGCCACGTCACCCCATCGCCCCCCGGTTCGCAAAGTGTGAAGAACCTGGAGCAACGCTGCGTGGGTTGCCAACTCTGCATATCAAAATGCCCCAACGGCGTGCTTCGCCCATCGAGCGACCCAGAGCGATTTATGCAGCCCGAAATGAACTTCGACCGTGGCTTCTGCCGCCCAGAGTGCACGCGATGCTCGTGGGTTTGCCCTGCTGGAGCCATTCAACCTATCTCCAAGGAGGAAAAGTCGAGCATACAGATAGGTCATGCCGTGTGGCGCAGAAAATACTGCGTGCCACTCACCGACAATGTGGATTGCGGCAACTGCGCGCGCCATTGCCCCGTGGGAGCCATTCAGATGGTGCCGAGCGACCCCAACGACGACACTTCGATTGAAATTCCGGTGGTGAACACCGAAAAGTGTATCGGTTGCGGCTCGTGCGAATATGTGTGCCCTGCTCGCCCACATGCCGCGATATATGTAGAAGGTCATGAAGTACACAAAACCGTATAACTATGGATAACGAAAAAAAGAAAAATATATTCAGCCGCCGCTCATTCCTCAAGGGACTGGGCATCGGCACTGCCGCCGTGGCAGTTCCTACTATCGTGGGCTGCGCCAAAGATGGCGAGCAGGTGGGTGAGCAAGAGCCGCCCATCGGCAAGATGACCTACCGCATCAGCCCCTCCACGGGCGACAAGGTGTCGCTCTTGGGCTATGGCATGATGCGATTGCCGACCAAAAACGACCACATCGGCGAACGCCAAAACGGCGAGGGCGAAATCGACCAGGATATGGTGAACAAACAGGTGGACTACGCTTTGGAGCATGGACTCAACCTGTTCGACACCTCGCCCCTCTACTGCGAGGGATTGAGCGAAAAGGCCCTCGGCACAGCCCTCTCGCGTCACGACCGCAAGCAGTATTTCATATCCACGAAGATGAGCAACTACCACGACTATTCGCGCGCGTCGTCGATTGCGATGTTTGAAAAGTCGCTCAAGGAATTGCAAACCACCTATTTCGACTACTATTTGTGGCACAACATCGGCGGCGACCGTGCCGAGGAAGGGCTCGATGCGATGGGGCTGTTTGAGGAGCGATTCGTGAACAATGGCATGATGGACTTCCTCAACAAGAAGAAGGAGGAAGGAGTGATTCGCAACTTGGGTTTCTCCTATCATGGCGATGTGGCGGTGTTCGACCATGCGCTCCGTCTGCACGACGAGGGAAAGGTGAAATTCGACTTTGTGCTTATCGAACTCAACTACCTCGACTGGAAGCACGCCAAGGAAATCAACGACTATAACACGAATGCCGAGTACCTGTATGGCGAGGTGGCTAAGCGTGGACTGATGGCGTTTGTGATGGAGCCGCTCTTGGGCGGACGCTTGAGCAATTTGCCCGATAAACTGGTGGCTCAGCTCAAACGCCGCGACCCCGACCACTCGGTGGCATCGTGGGCGTTTCGCTATGCCGGCACGCGTAAAAATGTGCTGTGTGTGCTTTCGGGCATGACCTATATGGAGCATTTGCGCGACAACCTTTGCACTTTCAGCCCGCTTAAACCGCTCACCGAGGCAGAAATGCGTTTCCTCGACGAGGATATCTCGAAGCAGATAGTGGGCTACAACACCATTCCGTGCAACGACTGCAAATACTGTATGCCTTGCCCCTATGGCATTGACATTCCTGGCATTTTCGTTCACTACAACAAGTGCCTCGGCGCCGAGAATGTGGTGGGAAAAACCACCGACCCCAATTACGAGAAAGCGCGCCGTGCCTTCCTCGTGGGCTACGACCGCAGTGTGCCAAAGTTGCGCCAAGCCGACCACTGCATAGGTTGTGGAAGGTGTGTGAGTTCGTGTCCACAGAGCATACGCATTCCAGAGGAATTGCACCGCATCAGCGCCTATGTGGAAGCCCTCAAGCAACGCAAAGACGCTACCGGAGAAGAAATATAAATCTAAATATTATGAATATGAGAAAGTTATATTTATCGCTAATAGCACTGCTGGTCGCGCTCACTGCTGCGGCTAACGATAGTGAATACTTCACCTGTGGCAATCAGTTGGTGCCCATTCAGAACACCAACATTGCCGTGGCGAAAGAGGTGCTGACCGTGAATTTGACCAACAACGGCTTCACCAACGTGGAGGTGTATTACGAGTTTCGTAACGATGGCCCAGCCACCGATATTCTGATGGGTTTTGAGGCAAAGCCGCCCTATTTCGACGGCAACAGTGAGTTGACCGTGGGGCCTCACCCCTCCATTCACAACTTTGTGGTGGAGATGAATGGCAAAAATTTGCCCTACACCAACTACCTTTCGGAAAAGGGCTTGACCAACGGCATTTCGCCCGTTGACAAGAGTAAGTGGGAATACACCGATGGTGATTTTGACGCTTTTGTGAGCAAAGCCGACAAGGAAACGCCGCTGGAATACGCCTATGTGTATAGTTTCAAGGCGCATTTCAAGCCAGGCATCAACATTGTGCGCCACTCCTACACCTACGACGAATCGTATGGCGTGGGACACTCGTTCTGGATCGACTACAAACTCACCCCTGCCACACGCTGGGCAAACCACCAAATCGACGATTTCACGCTGCGCATCACCGCCAAGGGCACTGCAAAGCACTTTATCGTGGAGACGAAGCCGTTTGCAGGCACCGATGTGGATATGAAGATTGTGAGTGGCAAGGGCCGCACACGCATGATGCCATGGGGATTTGATGAGTCGAATGGCAAGGTGTATGAACTCTCGGTGCGCAACGCCGTGGTGGAATGGCATGTGAAAAACTTCAGTCCTAAGCACGAACTGTGGATTTCGTCGGCAGATGTGCTGCTGATGGGCGGCAATGTTTCCGACGAGAAGGTGTATTACGACTGCGGTGTGCATTACGCTCCCAGCTACATCGTGCCCGACAAAAGCACATCGCTCAACCGCCGCATCTACCGCAATCTGCCTTTCGCCATCCGTGGCTATAAGTTCAACGACCCAAAACTCAAAAACTTCTTCAACAGCCAGTGGTGGTACCTCCCCGACCCCAAATACAATCCCTCAAAAGACCGCTCCCTTTCCAAGCGCGAACGCAAAATAGTGCACGGCCTTTTCAACAACCTTTTTCAGTAAAATTATATCACATCGGATATAATTTGCTAAAATTTCGCCTGTTTTATATTAGATATGATGTAATTATATGTGGGTGGAATTCATGTCTGGCGCAATAGACAAGTGTATTTTAGCGTAGGGACATGCCTTTGGCATGTTTCCAATGCGCTGACACATTGCTGTTTATCGAAACATGCCAAAGGCGAGAGCACTGAAAAAGTCCTGTTTTTTAAAGATCAAAACGAATAATGCTTACGATTTATAACTTTTCTTTCCAAAAATCGCCTCAATAAGGCTATGATAGGCAGAAAAAGAAGGGTAAAACGACTATGTCTCCGTTATTAACTTTCAATCAGAAAGTTGGTTTTACTTTTTCAGTGCTCTCGCCAAAGGCATGTCCCTACGTTATGGCGTTATCGACCACATTCTATAATTATACCTCCAGTAATTTTCCACTTGTGGGTTAGTATTCGTATTCGGGGGTGTAGTCGGGGCCGAAATCGGTTTCGTATTCTTTGATGAAATTTACGTTGTATTTTTCGATGTCGGAGAGGCGTGGGGTCACGTCGTAGTATAGTGGAACGTACCACGAGAATCGTTCGAAATATTCTTTCAGGTCTTCGGATTCGAAGATGTAGCCACGGCGTGCGAAAATGTAGTTGCGCATCAGGCGGAGTTCTTCAGCCGACTTGTCTTTCACATCGTCGTAGGTCATTTCTCGTTCACGCAGATATTCATATTCGTATTCGCTTTCATCGATGGCGTTGTTGTCATAATACGAACTTTCGTTATTCACCGAGGTGTCGTAGTTGATGGTTTCCGTCTTTTTGGTGAAATTTTGGTAGATGAAAAATCCACCCACACCCAAGCCTGCCACCAAAACCACCGCCAGCACAATGAATATCCACGCATTGCTTTTCTTCGCCGGTGCGGGCTGCACGCCAGTGGGCTGTTGTGGACCGTTGAATACAGGTGGCACGCCATCGCCAGTAGGCGGTACGGCATCAAATACAGGTGGCTGAGCATCCATCACAGGTGGCTCACTTTCCGTCACTTGCGGTTGAGCATCTATCTCTTGGGGTTCCATCACTGGTGGTTGGGGTTCCTGCATAGGAGCCTCAAACACAGGTGGCTGTGGGTCTTGTGCAGGGGGTGCCGCCTCGAAAGTGGGCGGCGTGAACACTGGAGGAGCGATTTTGGTTTCTTCCTCAGTATCTGTTGCAAACATATTGCCTATTGGTGCCACTTCACTTGCTGGAGCCCATTCGGTCATGCCTTCTGTCCAAATCAGCGTGTCGGGGGTGATTAACTTAATCAATTCTTCGGCACTAAACGGACCTTCGCTAACGCCATTTTTCACATAGAAATACAGAGCCTCGTTCATATTTGTATTGGGGTTGGTTAGTTTTTTATCAAAAGCAAAGATATATAAAAATTATTGTAGTTCCATTTTTTGCACACCACTTTTTTTTGATTTGCTGGCAAGTTGCAGTAACTTTGTCCTAATGATTGATTTTACACCTTTAGCAAAGAAGCGTTTTTTGTCGCGGCTCTACGACCAGCTGCGCTACGCCAACTATGCCGATGCCGTGCAGCAAGGTGAGTTGGTGAAGCTCATCGAGCGTGCGTCGCTCACCGAATTTGGTCGCAAATACCACTTTTCGAACATGCGCACTTATCGTGAGTTTGCCTCCACTGTGCCGCTGTATCGCTACGAGGACTTGCGCCCCCAAATCATGCGCATGGTTTCGGGTGAGGCGAATGTGCTTTGGCGTGGCAAATGCTTCAACTTTGCCCAATCGTCGGGCACGACTGATGGCAAAAGCAAATATATACCCATCACCGCCGACTCGCTGAAGACCAATCATTATCAAGGCGCGAGCGATGTGGTGTCGCACTATCTCAACCTCAATCCCGCCAGCCGAATTTTCAGCGGCAAAGGCTTTATTTTGGGTGGCAGTTTCGCTAACCAACTCCAGTTGAAACCAGGCACAAGGGTGGGCGATTTGAGTGCCACGCTTATCCAAAACATCAATCCGCTGGTCAATCTCTTCCGTGTGCCGAGCAAGAAAGTGGCGCTGATGGAAGATTGGACAGAAAAACTCCCTGCGCTGGTCGAGGCGTCGCTCAACGAGAACATCACCAACCTTTCGGGTGTGCCGTCGTGGTTCCTCACCGTGCTGAAAGAGGTGATGGCGCGCAAAGGTGTGAGCTGCATTCATGAGGTGTGGCCCAATTTGGAGGTGTTTTTCCACGGTGGCATCGCGTTTGCCCCCTATCGTGAGCAATACGAGAAGATTTGCGACATGAGCAAAATGCACTTCCTCGACACCTACAACGCCAGCGAGGGCTTCTTCGCTGTGCAAAGTTCGTGGGAAACCACCGCCATGCTCCTGCTGCTCGACATAGGCGTGTTCTACGAGTTTATCCCTATTGAAGATACCGACAGCCCCACCCCGGAGGTTTACCCTGTGTGGGAGGTGGAGGCTGGCAAAACCTACGAACTGGTGATTACGGCGTGCAATGGGCTGTGGCGTTACCGCATAGGCGACACCGTGACCATCGAGCAGACCAATCCAGTGAAGATAAAGATAGCCGGGCGCACCAAGAATTTCATCAATGCCTTTGGCGAGGAACTGATGGTGCACAACGCCGATGCGGCTATCACCAAGGCTGCGGTGCTCACCGGGGCGCAAGTGCTCAACTACACCGCTGCGCCTGTGTATGCTGGCGACCACACGCGAGGCCGCCACGAGTGGCTGGTGGAGTTTGCCAAGATGCCAGCCTCGAAAGATGAGTTTATGAAAATTCTCGATGAATGTCTGCGCGACCAAAACAGCGACTACGATGCCAAGCGCAGCGGCGACATCTTCCTCGATGCGCCCACGCTGGTGGTGGCAAGCGAGGGGCTGTTTGACCGATGGCTCGGGTCCACCGGCAAACTGGGCGGACAGCGAAAAATTCCGCGCCTGAGCAACGACCGCGACATTATCGAACAAATGCTAAAGATGCAATGATGAGTGAGAAGAAATTTAAGTGGGTGGCAGTTATTTCCACCCTGCCTGTGCTGATGTGGCCTGTGCTGCTCTTGCACCTCGACCAGATGGACACCGCCATTGAGCGATTTCTGATGCTGGGTATGCCAGTGTTTGCCCTGCTCTGTGGCTATTTGGCCAACTACGCCTACAAGGAGCGCCCCGAAGTGGCTTGGATTTTGATAGGTTTGGCGTGGCTCTCGTATGTGTGTTTTGCTATTTTAGGACTATAACCGAAATGATGAAAAGATTTTTCTGTACAAATATGGGTGCGGCACTGCTGAATATGCTCATGGCATACGTGGTGTTTATGGTGTCGCGATTGGCATTCTTTTTTGAAAACTACGCCACTTTTGCTCCCGACATGAGTTGGGGCTTGGCGCTCAGTATGCTCAAGGGCTCGCTGGTGTTCGACACCTCTGCCCTGCTCTATATCAACAGCCTCTATCTGGTGCTGATGCTCCTGCCGTGGGGCAGAAAGGAAGTGCCTGGATTTCACCGCTTCCTCAAGTGGCTGTTTGTGGTGATTAATTCGATAGGCGTGGCGCTCAACCTCGGCGATGCCGTGTATGTGGCATATACTGGCCGCCGCTCCACCATCACCGTGTTCTCGGAGTTTGTCAACGAGAATAATATCGCCTCTATCTTCCTTACCGAGTTTGTGAACCACTGGTATTTGGTGCTCCTCTTTGTGGTGATAGTGGCACTGATGTGGCTCTGCTATCGCAAGCCAGATAAGTGCGTGTGGGGCAAGCGTTGGCGCTATTACGTGGCGCAGACCGTCACGCTGCTGGTGCTTGCGCCATTGGCGATAATTGGTATTCGTGGCAGTGCCACCGCCGGCACACGCCCCATCACCATCAGCAACGCCAACGAATATGTGAATCGCCCCATCGAGGGCACGCTGGTGCTCAACACGCCATTCTCCATTATCCGCAGCATCGGCAAGAAGGTGTTTGTCACTCCGGATTATATGTCGATGGAGGAGATGAAGCGCACCTACGAGCCGATTATCACCCCTGTGAACGATTCGCTCACCACTTCGCAAAAGAAGAATGTGGTGGTGATTATTGTGGAGAGTATGGGTAAGGAATATATCGGCAGCCTGAATCCTGATTTGGAAGGTGGAAAATATAAAGGATATATGCCTTTCATGGACTCGCTGCTCACCAAGAGTCTCACTTTTGAATACACCTTCGCCAACGGCCGCATTTCTATGGACGCGATGCCGTCGGTGCTGTCGGGCATACCGATGATGGTGGAGCCGTTTTTCCTCACTCCTGCATCGCTCAACGATGTGGGCGGACTGCCTAAGATGCTCAAGCCACGAGGATATTTCAGCGCATTTTTCCACGGCGGACACAACATTTCGATGGGATTCAGCGCCTTTGCCCACGCCATCGGCTATGAGAAATATTTCGGTTTGAATGAATATTGCGACTCGCCAAAGTATGGCGGTATGGACGACTTCGACGGCAAGTGGGCGATTTGGGACGAGCCATTCCTGCAATACACGCTCGACGAGATTGAGAAGTTTAAGCAGCCGTTCCTGGTGTCGATGTTCACCGCTTCGTCGCACCACCCTTACCACATTCCAGAGCAGTATGTGGGGAAAATCACTTCGGAGCCGGGCAATCAGCCCATCTACAAGTGCGTGCGCTACACCGACATGGCACTCCGCAAGTTTTTTGGGCGTGCCAGCAAGCAACCGTGGTTCAAAAACACTATTTTCGTGCTTGTGGCTGACCACACCAACCAAAACGAACACGCTTTCTACAAGACCGAACAGGGCTTGTATAGCATTCCTATCATCTTCTACACGCCCGACGGATCGATTAAGCCTGGCATGATGAAGAATGTGATAGCGCAGCAAACCGACATCACCCCCACGCTGATGCACATTCTCGGCTACGATAAGCCATACGTGGCATTCGGCTGCGACCTACTGAGCACCCCAGCCGAAAAGACTTGGGCGTTTAACTACAACAATGGCGTGTATCAATACTTCAAAGGCGATTTGATGCTCCAGTTCGACGGCACGAAGTCGATAGCCCTCTACCGCTTCAAAACCGACCCGCTGCTCAAGCAAAACCTCGTGGGCAAACTCCCCGAACAGGCAGCAATGGAACACCAACTCAAAGCCCTCATCCAGCAATACATGTACCGCATGAACACCAACAACTTGGTATTGAGAAGTAAATAAGTCAACAAGTCAACAAGTCAACAAGTCAACAAGTCAACGGGTCAACAAGATTTTGAGGAAGCCCCACCCCCTCTACTCGTTGTCACGTTGCCTTGTTGCCTCGTCGTCTTGTAGACTTGTTGACTTGTTGACTTGTTGACTTTTTTTTGGGATTCTTTCCAAAAAATAGTGTAAATTTGTGGGCGTTGCCGTTTGGCAGGAAAAAACGAAACTATATGACAAGGTTATTTATCGCTATCCTGATATCTTTGTGCTGCTTTTCAGCCGCTCACGCTCAGATTGTGGATGTGGAGCAGTCTGAAAAGTTCAACACCGACAGTGTGCTCCGCGACTTCGACGATCGCCCCTTTTTCGGCATCTACAAAGACAATTACTTTGTGGGTGGTACCTCTATTGGCACCAAGCCCACAAGCCACAACAGTGATGTGAAATTTCAGGTCAGCATTTCGCAACGCCTCACCAGGAGTGTGCTTCCGTTCAACACCTACGCATTCCTGTTTTATTCGCAAAAGTGTATGTGGAATGTGTTTGAAAAGTCGCTGCCGATGCGCGATTTCAATTTCAATCCCGGTCTTGGTTTCACCAAACTGCTCATCAGCAAAAATCGCCTTGTGGGTAAACTCACGCTGATGATTGAGCACGAGTCGAACGGACGCGACAAGATGTACGACCGCAGTTGGAATAAACTTTCCTTTGCCGGCAACATTTATCTTACGCCAAATGTGATGATTCACGGCAAATACTGGCTCACCTATATCGACAGTAAGCAGAACAAGGATATTTTGCGCTACAACGGTATTTATCAAACAGGTATTCAGGTGTTGAGTCCCAACCAGCGATGGGTGTTTTCTGCCACTTTCGTTAAGCGAAAGGGCTGGAATCTGAATGGCAACACCATCGTGGACATCGGTTGGCGCATACGCAAAAAAGACAATCAGTTCTTGATGCTGCACTACTATAACGGCTACGGTGAAAACCTGCTCGACTATAACAAGTTTCACTCACGCCTGCGCATCGGTCTGCTGATTAAACCTCGCTTCTTCAGCGATTTCTAATCATGTGCGAAAGTGACATAAAATTTGCGGTGGGCACCTACACGGTGCTCGGTGGTGAGGGCGTGCTGATTTACTCGCTCAACCCTCGCACGCTTCATGCCGAGTGCCTCGGAAGGCAGCGGGTGGAAAATCCGAGTTTCCTTTGCGCTTCGCCCTCTGGAGGGCATGTGTATGCCGTGAATGAAAGTGGGAGTCGGTCGGGCGTGCATCACCTTGCTGTTGACGAAAATGGTGCGCTCACGGCGTGCCAAACCGTGGCTTCGGGTGCCGACCCTTGCCACATTCTGTGGCTCAGCCCTCGCACCCTGTGCATCAGCAATTACAGCGGCGGTTCGGTGGAACTGTTCGACATTGCTGCCGATGGCTCGCTGTCGGCATCTGCCCAAACGCTCATTTTCCACGAGTGCGGCACATCGCCACGCCAGCAGAGCAGCCACATTCATTTCTGCGCCACCACGCCCGACGGTGAATATCTCGTTGCCGATGATTTGGGTGGCGACTGTATTCATATTCTGAAAATCGAGCACCACACCGATGGCACCGCACGGCTGCTGCGCCACGGTAAAACTGCCGTTCACCCCGAAGCCGGTCCACGCCACATTTGCTTTGGCGCCGATGGCAGATTTGCCTACCTCATTACCGAGTTGAGCGATGAGGTGATGGTGTTTGGTTACAATGGTGGTGCATTATCGCTCATTCAAACTCTTACGGCAGCTCCCACGCCAGCGCACGCCTCAGGGCACATCATGGTGCACCCCAATGGCAAGTGGCTGTATGCCAGCGTGCGTCGCACAGGCGATGGCATAGCCGTGTATCATATTGGTGATGATGGGCGGCTCACGCAAGTGGGCTATACCCATACGGCGCTTCACCCACGCCATTTCAATATCACGCCCGATGGCTCGTTGCTGCTCTGTGCTTGCCGCGACAGCGACACGATTGAGGTTTATCGCATCAATCCCGCCGACGGCACCCTACTCGACACGCTCCACCACATCAGTGTGGCGAAAGCGGTGTGCATTCAGTTTATCGACTAAAATCGAATCATTCTTAAATAAATGGAAAATCGCGACAAAAGAATTTATAAAGTGACGCTCACTGGCGGCATCGTGAACATGCTGCTGCTGGTGTTTAAGTTTGTGGCAGGTGTGCTTGGCAACTCTGCCGCCATGATTGCCGATGCCGTTCACTCGCTGAGCGACTTCCTGACCGACATTGTGGTGATAGCCTTTGTGAAACTCAGCAGCAAGCCTGCCGACCAAGACCACGACTATGGACACGGAAAATACGAAACCGTGGCGTCGTCGATTATCGGTATGGCGCTGGTGGTGGTGGCTGTGCTGCTCGGTTGGGGCGGCGTGGAGAAGATTATCCAAGTTGCAAAAGGCGAACAGTTGGAGCAACCTGGCGTTATCGCACTGGTGGCTGCCGTGCTGAGCGTGGCATTGAAAGAATGGGTGTTTCGTATCACTAAAAAAGTGGCATTAGACGTTAATTCACAAGCACTTGAAGCCAACGCATGGCATCATCGCTCCGATGCTATGTCGTCGGTCGGCACCTCTATCGGTATTGGTGGAGCCGTGCTGCTTGGCAAGAGTTGGGCGGTGCTCGACCCTATAGCCTCGGTGGTGGTGAGCATTATGATTTTGATTGCGGCATTCCGATTGCTGCGTCAAGCCTCTGGCGAACTGCTTGAGGAGAGCCTTCCAAAAACCACAGAAGACAAAATTGAGAGCATCGTGTATCAGGATAAGTTGGTGACCGACATTCACCACCTGCACACGCGACGCATCGGTAGCATCATAGCCATTGAGATGCACCTGCGCCTGCCTGGCGACATCACCCTCGAAGAGTCGCACCGCCACGCCACACGCATCGAACAAGCCCTGCGTGCCGAATTTGGCGCCGGCACCCACATCATGCTCCACATTGAGCCGGTGAAAGTCAACGGGTCAACGAGTCAACGAGTCAACGAGTAGGTGATTCGAAACGAGTCAACAGGTCAACGAGTAGGTGATTCGAGATTTCGAAAATTCGATGATTCGGAGAGAGAAGGTTTTAAAAAAATATAAGATATGGAAGAAGGTTTTTATTATGTTGATGCTGCTGGCAAGCGACAAGGACCATTCGGCATCAATCAGTTGCGAGGATTGATTTCCCCCAACACATTGGTTTGGACAAAAGGCATGACTGGTTGGGTTTCTGCTGGGCAGGTTCCTGCTTTGGCGCAGATTTTTCCAGTGCCAACTCCTGCGCCCTCTGCTGTTTCCTCTGCTGTTCCCCAAAAGAAAGGTGCTAACGCTGGATTGATTGTGGCACTGGTTTTGGCAGTGGTGGTGGCACTTGGCGCTGTGGGCTACATCGTGTATTCCAATCACGAAAAACAACAAGAGCCTATTCAAGAAACCTACACAGAGAGCACGGAAGAGCAACCTGTGCAAGAAGACAAGGGATATACCGGGCAGCATCATTTGCTTGGCAACATTAGCCAATACCCTATCGCAATGGATATTTATGTGGATGCTGATGGCAATATTTCGGGGCAATACACCTACACCAAACATGGATACAGTATGGACATTGACGGCACTTATTCCTCCGACGGGCACATATTTATCCAAGAGCGCGAACCGCGACAAGGTTTGGTGACTGGCGTGTTTGAGGGCGACAGGGAAGGCGACGTGGTGCGCGGCACCTTCACCCGCACCAAAGACGGCAAACAAATGCAATTCATCCTAAATGAATAATCCCCTTCCCCGAAGGTGTGGACTTATAAAATCGGAGCACTCGGAGTAATCTGAGTGCTCCGAGTGCTATAATATCTATCTAATCTCTAACTTAATATGCTCCGCCGCCCATAAATTCGCGCAGGAGGCTGGTTCTTGGCACGTCGCGCGAACTGATTGGTTCGAAGCACTGCAAGAACATGAGCAGACGGTGAGCCTCGGAGTGCTCTGGCACATTTGCCGCCACCTGTTCCAAGATTGGGAGTGCGTATTGCTTCATCACTGCCAGTTCACACACGATGCTTGAGTTGAAGATGGCATCGGCGTTTTCCTGGTATGGGAAAATCCATTTTTCCTCGCCTTTGCGCACACGAGGCCAGCGGTTGATGGTTTCCTGTGCACTGTAGCCACGGCTCTTGAAGTCGCGCACGATACAGCGGAGCAAGCGGCTGTCGCTGGTAGAAATCCAGTTGTGGTCGTCGATATTGAGCGTTGCCAAAGCCGACACATAGATGCGGAACTTCTGGTCGTCAGGAATAAACTTCGTAAGTTCTGGATTGAGGCAGTGCAAACCTTCAAGCAGCAGCACATTATCTTCCTCAAGGCGCAGCGTGTTGCCGCGGAACTCGCGTTTGCCGGTCTCGAAGTTGTAAGTAGGCATTTTCACCTCTTTTCCTTCAAGAAGAGCCTTCATATCGTGGTTGAAGAGTTCGAGGTCCACGGTGTGGAGATTCTCGAAATCGTATTCTCCGTTTTCGTCGAGTGGAGTATCTGCACGGTTCACGAAATAATTGTCGAGCGAAATCATCTTCGGACGCAGGAATTTGGTCACAAGGTGGGTGGAAAGACGCTTGGCGGAAGTGGTCTTACCGCTCGACGACGGTCCTGCAATCAGCACGATGCGCGCACCGCCACGTTTGAATCGGTCGGCAATTTGCGAGGCAATGGCTCCGAGTTCCTGTGAGTGGATAGTTTCGGCAATGTTGATGATTTCAGCCACGCGTTTAGCCTTAATCGCCTTGTTGAGTTCGCTCACATCGCTCACCTTGATGATGTGGTTAATCACCTTGCGCTCCATAAACGCATTGTAGATTTTCTCGTGCTTACCTGCCTTGGCTGGCACCGATGGGTTGTCGGGGTCGGGCAGCAGCAGTAGCATACCGTCTTTATAAGGCACGAGGTCGAAAGTGTCGATTTGACCAGTGCTGGGGGCCAACGGACCTTGGAAACTGTCGATGATATTGTCGAGTTCGTAGAACACGGTGTAGAGTTGCTTCGAGTAGGAGAGGAAGCGCACCTTGTCGTTCATGCCCTGCTTGCGGAACATGTCGAGCACCTCCACGGTGGGGCGTTCGTGGCGAATGAACGGCATATCGGCAGCGATAATCTCCTTCACGCGTTGCTTCAGCGCCTTCACAGTGGCACCGTCCACGCGCGAATGGTTGTGCTTAAAGGTGCAGAAATAGCCCTTGCCGATAGCGTGAGGCACCACCAGGCGTTCTTCGGGGAACAAGTCCTTGGTGGCCTTATGGAGAATCATGACCAACGAGCGAGTGTAGGTGCGGCGACCCGATATGGTGTTGCGGTCGATAAATTCCACATGCTTAGGGCCATACAGCGGATAGGCGAGATGCTTATCGCGGTTATTGACCATTACGCTGATAGGGCGAATTTTTATGCGATCTTTAATGCGCTCATACACATGTTGCAGAGTTTCGCCACCTTCTACATCAACATATTCACCGATATTGGTGCAGTAAATTCTCAGTTCGTTGTCCATGAATGAAATATGTATAATAAAGTAGTTACAAGTTTGATTATTCCACAAAGATAATCATATTATTCCAAAAAATTGAAATAGTAAGTTAGAAATCAAAAATCGAGAATGGTGAATAAAAAAGAGAGAAGTTAGAGAAGTTACTTACTTGTTACTTATATAATGTTAAAAAATCAAAGATTGGTATCACTTTCCCTTGGAAAAGAGTAACATTCGTTGTAATTTTGCAGTGCTCATCTACAAATAGAAAGAGTTTCGAGACCCGACTGCCATTAGATGCATCTCGGGTCTTGCGTTTTTTATAGTGGTGGTTCTATCCTTTTCTTCATCTTCTTTTCAAGTGCTTTTTTGCCATATTCTTTATTCAGATGATATGCCGTGAGAAGATAGAATGCTTTTGACCGTTGCTGCTCCAGCACAATCACATATTCTTCCTTCATGTCGTAGATGTAAGTTTTCTTCACTTTTCGCTTCTTTGCGTCTTTCTCATAAATGGTGAATACGTCAAGATTGTCTGGTGTTTGCTCCTTCACATGATGTCTGATCCAATGAAGGCGTTGAGAGCGATCCATTTCAAAAATCCTCTTTTGATACGTCCTGCCATTCTCGTCCTCTACTTGAACAGCTTCACAAGTTAAATGTTTGAACAGCGTGCCCATATCAGCCTCACCTTGCGCCTTGATTGGATAAATCTTCCAAGAACGAAAAGAAAAGTTTGGATTATCCTCAATATCTCTTAAGAAAATACTTTTTAAATCACAATGCCTCTCTGTTTCGCTAAGTCCAATTAAATCTAATAGTTGGGGGTATTTCTTTAACAAGTTAAAAGTGCTCATTCCCTATTTCAGTGTGATAAAAAACAAATTAAACTTATTGCGCGACAATGGGGTCGTGGTATTCAATGAAATATTACTGTGTCTCTTAATCTTCTCAATCAATTTAAGCTTAGCAATAACATTACCATTCACATCTCCTTTTTGAATCCGCAAGTTATAATTAATAGCACCCATAAGCACGTCAGCAAGTTGAATAAACACACTCTCTCGTGAGGGAATAAATTGAAGTGTGCCTATAGAGGAATTGTAGCTCATTATTTTTTTCAGTTTTTCCAACTTTTCGCCACTACAAGTATCTTTGATGTCTAAAAACACATTGTATCTGTTTTGAAAATCAACTTTCGTATGAAGCAATTGAAAATACATTCTAAAATAGAAATCATTAAAAGAATAGTCGGCTCTTTTTTCATCGATTTGGGATTTATCAACCACCACAGCCCTAAACTCTAAATCATTCATAAAAAACCAATCTACCAGTTCCGCATAAACTTTATAAGTGGCACTATGAACATTTGTCCATTTTAGTTCTTCAGTATAGTTGAATTTTCTTTTAATGGCTTTTATTTCTTCTTTAGCCAGTCTTATTTGAGGGTATGCAATGCTAATATAGCTTAACAGCATATATGGATGACCATCGTGAATTAAGTGGGTGCTCTCATCGCAATACAAATTAAACGTTTTACTCATAGTTGTTTATGTCATTTGTTTGTAAACACAAAGATAATCATATTATTCCAAAACACAATTCTTAAAAATCAAAACAACAGAAATGACACGGAAAATACAGCCCAAAAGTGTGGTATTGGAGGGAGGATGCGGATTTTTTTGGAAATTGTGGGGGAATTATCACAAAAAATCAATCGCAAATAACTACCTTTGCACAAGTACTAAACTTCAAGCACTATTTTAAGCGAAGACATGATCGACATTAAGCAATCAATGAGAGAAATTCTCGCAGCTGAAAGCCGCGCGATAGAAAATATTCCCGTAACTGACGGCTACGAAGATGCTATCAAATTGATAGTGGAGGCCAAAAACAATGGTGGTAAACTCGTGACTTCTGGAATGGGCAAATGTGGGCAAATTGCCGAAAACATTGCCACCACATTCTGCTCAACCGGTATTCCTGCCGTGTTTCTTCACCCCAGCGAGGCGCAACATGGCGACCTTGGCATTCTTCAGCCACACGATGTGATGCTGCTGCTATCCAACTCTGGCAAGACCAACGAAATCGTGGCGCTGGTGCAGCTCGCAAAGGACCTCTATCCCGAACTGCGCTTCATCGTAATCACTGGCAATGCCGACAGTCCTCTCGCTAAAGTTAGCGATATTTGTCTGCCCACAAGCGGCGCACCCGAAGTATGTCCGTTAGGACTTACTCCCACCACCTCCACCACTATGATGACCGTGATGGGCGATGTGCTCGTGGTGAACACCATGAAGGTGACTCAATTCTCGCGCCAGCAATACGCCCTTCGTCACCACGGAGGCTACCTTGGCGAGAAGAGCCGCCAATAGAGCCGATGCTCTGTGCACCAGTGCCGACAGACGACAACTGTAAACAAAAAACACATCTATGCGTAAAATTATTGCAATCGGAGAATCAGTTCTCGACACCCTTTATCGCAATGGTCAGCCCATTAAGGCGATGGTGGGTGGACGCATTGCCAATGCCACAGCATCACTGGGCATGACAGGCGTGCCTGTCACATTTTGTAGCGAATGTTGCACCGACAGTGTGGGCGATATCATCGTGGATTTCTTCAACCGCCATCAGGTAGCCACCACTTCTATCGACCGCTACACAGATGGCTCTACCCAGCTTTCCGCCATTTTCCTCGGCGAAGATGGAAACGATAAGATTGTGAACTATGGGGTATATCCTGATGCCGACCGCTTCGATGTGGTGTGGCCTCGCATCGACGAAGGCGACATCGTGCTGTTTGGTTCGCTCTATTCCATCGCACAGCCACAGCGTGAACGTGTGTACGAACTGCTGTCGTACGCTGCAGAGCGCAAGGCGGTGATGGTGTATTTGCCGGGATTCCAGCACGGCATCAACTTCCGCATCACACGCGTGCTCACCGCCATTCTTGAAAACCTCGAACTGTCGAGCATCGTGGTGGCGCACGAGCGCGATTTGGCTGATATTTTCCCCGGCGAAAGTGCCGAAAAGGCGTATCACAATCATTTTGAATACTATTGCCCATGCTTTATCCACATCGGTGCCGATGGCGGTGTCGATGCTTTCGTGGAAAAGGAGCATTGGCAATTCCGTTGCCCTACCCCACAGAACCTCAACTGGCTTGGGTGGCAGTCGGGCTTTACCGCTGGCGTGATTTGCGCACTGCTTTCGGAGGGCATCACCGCCGAGCAAATGCGCACTATCGACCACGACACGATGCAGAAAATCGTGAACACTGCTTTCTTGCTTGCCGACAACGCTTCGGGTGAAACCAACTGCATCGACGTGAAAATGGCATCAAAAATGCAACAAGCTATCAACGAAGCAACAACTGACGAATAATTACTGATATGGACCAACTGCTTATCGACGTTTCAACACCTGCGTTCCAGACCGACATCACTGCGCTCACCTCTGCGCTTGAGGCTTCTGGAAAAGAACCCGATTTCACCTCGCTCAACACGCAGCAGCGACAAGACTTGACTGTGTGGTGGGTGCGCCAACTCATGTGTCAAGGACGCGACAGCGAAGCGGCAACGTGTATCGACAATGCGGTGTTTGACGATGGTGTGGACGAATGGCCTCGTCTCTACCACAGTTGGCTGTGGCTGGTGAGAATGACCATTTTCATTAAAAGCGACGACTATATTTTGGCATTGGGTTCGGCAGAAAATGCCTTGAATGTGATGGTGGAGGTGACCAACAAGCGTCACGAGGATTTCCTCGCCATTCTGGCATCGCTGCTCTACAACCTCGCCATCGTTCACAGTCAAACCGACGACAATAGTCGCGCCGTGAAGGAGTTGACCAAGGCGCAAAAACTCTTGGAGCGTCTGGTGAAGCGCAACAACACCCGATTCTCGGCAATGCTGCTTCACGCAGTGGAGGCTTCCACAAGCATCTACAAAAACCGCACTAACCAGATGAATATCCTTGCCCACTATCAGCAGACCACGGAACTATACACCGCCATGCTCAATGAGGGCGGCGAGGAAAAAACGAAGGAAGCGCTTGAAAATCTGATTGAATCGCTTAAGAATGAGGGCGATTTGCTTCTGAAGATGGGTAATGCGCGCGGAGCAGTGAAATTCTACACCAAGTGTTTGCGCTACCAAAAGAAACTCTGCAACACCATGGGCGAACGCGAACTCACGCTGTCGATAGCCTTGGCGAAGGCGCTTATCCGCCTGGTAAACCGCCGAGCAGCCGCCGAGCAACTCCTCAACTCGCTCCTCCCTCTCGCTCAACGCTTGCAAGCCACAAAAGAAATCACCGAAATCGAACAACTCCTCAACAACCGCAACAAAAACCACAACATCATGACCATGCTCAAAGGCATCAGTTGATTGGAAGTCAACGAGTCTACAAGTCAACGAGTCTACAAGTCAACGAGTCTACAAGTCAACAGGTCAACGAGCCAACAGGTCAACGAGCCAACAGGTCAACGAGCCAACAGGTCAACGAGCCTATGGGGCGATATTTCGAAATATCGAAATATCGAAGATTCGAAAACTCGATTTTTCGAAGACGCGATTGGCGCTATTTTACATTTTTAAGGCGGATCTTTTGTTGAATTTTACATTTTTAAGGCGGAACTTTTGTAAAAAATCACACTTTTCAGGCGGAACTTTTGGTTTGATGGGTGTGAGTTTTTAGGTTAACTCCCTGATTGTGGCATTGTTATCCGACTTTTGTTGCTATTTTGTAGTGTGAGGCATTTTCTTTTTCTGTTTCTGTCCATATCTGAGTGCTTTTTTTGTGCTATATTTGCCTTGAATTTTTAAAATAATTTGGATGATGATGAAGATGGTTTTTTTGGCTTTGGCTGCTTGGTTTGCGGTTTCGGCTGCTGCTGCGGTGCATGTGAGCCCTACGAATGAGAAGATTCAATACACTGGGCGTGTGAATTTCAGTAATCCGGAGCGTGTGCGCTTTGTGTACCCCGGCGTGCAGATTGCCGCGAATTTTGAGGGTACGGGACTGGCGATGAAGGCGAAGCCCGGCAGTGGCTATTTTGTGGTGGCTGTGGATAATTTGCCTGTACGCAAAATCTATTTCTCCCCCGCCGACTCGGTGATTACCCTTGCAAGCGGTCTGCCCACCGCTCTGCCCCACACCGTGCGCGTTTACCTCTGTTACGAGGGCTATGCCAAGCGTCCCGAATTTCGTGGCTTCATTCTGGAGGGCGACACTAAATTGGTGGCACCACCCAAGCGACCTAAGCATCGCATCGAGTTTGTGGGCAATTCCATCACTTGTGGCTATGGCAATGAGAGTTTGAACCGTAAATGCGGTTTTGCCGACTCCACCGAAAACCACTATCTCACCTACGCTTCGCTGCTGTGCCGTATGCTCGATGCCGAGGAACACTGCACGGCTCGTTCGGGCATAGGCGTGTATCGCAACTACAACGGTAAGCGCGGCGGCGATGCCGACAATATGAGCAAATGGTACGACTACACTTGCTTCGACGACGCTTCGCAACTCTGGGACCACAGCAAGTTCCGCCCCGAAGTGATTTGTGTGAACCTCGGCACCAACGACTTGAGCACCAAGAATCACGACATCAACCTCTACAAGAAGGCGTATCGCAAATTTATCTTGCATCTGCATGAGGTGCAGCCACAAGCCAAGATTGTGATGCTTACTGGTCCGATGCTGTGGGGTGAATATCTGAAGGAGCAAATCCGTGTGCTCGATGAATTGCAAAAGGAGCTCACCGAACAAGGTCTTGCCACCTATCGCTTTGATATGACCCTGCAAGACGGCACCTTCGGCTACGGCGGCAGTTGGCACCCATCGGCTCGCCAACACGAGATCATGGCTGGCGAATTGCTCCCATTGCTCAGCCGCCTGCTGAATGAATAGTTTTTTTATTAGAAGTTAAGAAGTTAAAGAAGTTAAGGAGTTAAGACGATTGTTCCGATTGCTCCGATTGTTCCGAGTGCTCCGATTGTTCCGAGTGCTCTGAGTTCTCCGAGTGCTCACCCCACACGCCTTGGAGAAAAAATATACAAAAAATTACATTTTTTTTCTTGCACGTTTTGCCCCAGCGGTGTGCAATGTTTTGCACACATTTCACGATAGTGTGGCAAAACGTGCATTTTTTTCAAAAAACCGATACAATTATTTTCTAATTTGTTTATATTTGCAACGATGCGCTACGGCGTGCGGAACATTTAGACAATAATTAACATATTACGATTTATGAGTGAAAGAGAAAATATTCAGCAAGTGGCGAGCCGGCTTGTGGGCTTGCGCGATGCGCTTGAACTCACGCCCGAACAGGTGGCAGAGGCTTGTGGAATAGAAGTGGAAACTTATCGCAATTACGAAAGCGGTGATTTCGACATTCCCATTAGTTTTATTCAAAATCTCGCTTCCATCTATGGTGTGCAGGTGCCTGAGTTGCTGTTCGGCACATCGCCACGCATGAGTTCTTACTATGTGACCCGCGCAGGTAAGGGACCGCGCGTGGAGCGTTCGAAGGCTTACAGTTACGAATCGCTTGCCGAAGGATTCACCGACCGCATCATGCACCCGTTTTTGGTGACGCTGGAGCCTAACGACAATGCCATCGCCAAACCCAACACACACTCTGGTCAGGAGTTCAACTATGTGCTTTCGGGCAGAGAAGAACTGCACATCGGCGGCAAAACGCTGGTGCTTAATCCTGGCGACAGCGTTACTTTCAACGCCCAGCTCCCCCACTACATGCAAGCGCTCGATGGGAAACCCCTCGTGTTCCTGTCGCTTATCGCAAGCGAGTAACATATAAACACACGGTGATGCTCCAATCTGCAATGAGGCTGTGATGGAAATGCGATAACGTCATAACGTAGGGACATGCCTTTGGCATGTTTCAATCGCCACTTCCGACAGCATATCAATCCATTGCCAACATGCCAAAGGCATGTCCCTACGCTATGGTGAAGCCGCTTTTAGCACATTTCGGAGTGTTCACCCAAATTACACAACATCACACAAACGCTTTTTTTAGATCATTATGTTAGAACGATTTTTAGATAAAGTGGATTTCGAGTCGTACGACGACTTTATGCAGAATTTCCACATCAAAGATTTACCGGGATTCAATTTCGCCTACGATGTGGTGGACGAATGGGCGCGCATTGAGCCCGACCGCAAAGCCCTGCTTTGGACCAACGAGGCTGGCGATGTGAAGCAGTTCACATTTGCCGACATCAAGCGCGAGAGCGACAAGACCGCGGCATATTTCCAGCAGTTGGGCATAGGCCGTGGCGATATGGTGATGCTGATTATGAAGCGTCGCTACCAATTCTGGTTTACCATCACCGCACTCCACAAACTCGGAGCAGTGGCTATCCCTGCCACCCGCTTGCTCACCGACGAAGATATCGTCTATCGCTGCCAGTCGGCTTCTATCCGTGCCATCGTGGCTGTGGGCGACGATGTGGTGCTCGACCATATCCAAAAGGCAGCCCCCGACTGCCCATCGGTGAAAAACTATATCTCCATCGGTCCGAAAGTGCCAGAGGGCTGGTGCGATTTCAATGCCGGCATCGAGAGCGCACCGCCATTCGTGCGCCCAGAGGTGGTGAACGAGCCGGGCGACATCTCGCTCATGTACTTCACCAGCGGCACCAGCGGCGAGCCTAAAATGGTGGCTCACGATTTCCGCTATCCGCTGGGGCATATCATCACGGCAAAGTATTGGCACAACCTCGATGAGAACAGTCTGCACTTCACCCTTGCTGACACCGGTTGGGGCAAGGCTGTGTGGGGCAAATACTATGGCCAATGGATTGTGGGCGCCAACGTGTTTGTTTACGACTTCGAGAAGTTCCACCCAGTGGATGTGCTGGAGATGATTCACAAGTTCCATATCACCTCGTTTTGCGCACCTCCCACCGTGTATCGCTTCCTTATCCGTGAAGATGTGAAGAAATACGATATTTCATCGCTCAAATATTGCACCAACGCAGGCGAAGCGCTCAACCCTAACGTGTTTGAACGCTGGTATGAACTTACCGGCATCAAACTCCACGAGGCGTTCGGACAGACCGAAACCACCGCCACCGTGGGCACCTATCCATGGATTGAGCCACGTCCGGGCTCAATGGGCAAGCCAAATCCTGGCTACGACATCGACCTCATCACTGCCGATGGACTGGTGGCTGAAGATGGTCAGCAGGGCGAAATCATCATACGCACCCACGGTCGCCGCCCCGAAGGCTTGTTCCTCGGCTACTACCGCGACCCTGAACTCACCCACAAGAATTTCCACGACGGTATTTACCACACTGGCGACATCGCTTGGCGTGACGAAGACGGCTACTATTGGTTTGTGGGCCGCAAAGACGATGTGATCAAGTCGTCGGGTTATCGCATTGGTCCGTTTGAGGTGGAAAATGCGCTGATGAAGCACGAGGCTGTGGTGGAGTGTGCCGTGACAGGCGTGCCCGACGAGGTGCGTGGCATGGCAGTGAAAGCCACCGTGGTGCTCAGCAAGGAATTTGCCGACACTCCAGGCATTGAATACGATGTGGAATACCGTGGCAAGGAGGTGCCAGCGCTGGTGAAGGACATTCAAGACTTCGTGAAGCGCACCACCGCCCCCTATAAATACCCTCGCGTGATTCAATTCGTGCGCGAACTCCCCAAAACCATCAGCGGCAAAATCCGCCGAGTGGAAATCCGCCAAAAGGACAACGACAGAGGTTAGGGAGTCAACAAGTCAACAGGTCAACGAGTTGGGGTCCGATAGAGATAGGTCCGATAACAAAAAACACCTATTAAATCCATTAAAAAACCATTATCACCTATTTTTTAATAATTCAATTTTTTAGGGTGTTAATAGGGTTAAAATGGATTAAATAGGTGTTCCTTTTCGCCCACTGGGCTCGACTTGCCGCGTTACAGTAGCCGAAGCTATCGTCTTAACTTCTTCACTTCTGAATCGTAATTTCTTGGTTGTGCAACGTGTTGCATTGCTTTTTTTGCGTTTTGTTGGGTGTTTATAGGGTGGAATATCTGAAAATATATTAAATTTGTAACATAATTTTTATAATTTGAAGATATTCTGCGGAATATGGATACATTAATCAACGTATTTTCTCTTTTGGGTTCGCTCGCCCTATTCCTTTACGGAATGAAAATTATGAGCGAGGGACTTGAAAAATTCGCCGGTGAACGCTTGCGCGCTATTTTGGCTGCTATGACCAAAAATCGTGTGATGGGTGTTTTTACCGGTATTTTTATTACTGCGCTTATCCAGTCGTCGTCGGCCACTACTGTGATGGTGGTGTCGTTCGTTAATGCTGGATTGATGTCGCTCACCCAGTCAATCGGTGTGATTATGGGTGCCAATATCGGTACCACGGTCACAGCATGGATTATCTCGGCTGTGGGATTCAAGGTGAATATTGCCGCCTTTGCCATTCCAATGCTTGCCATAGGTATGCCGCTCATTTTCTCTGGCAACAGCAAGCGCAAGAGCGTGGGCGAATTTGTGTTTGGCTTCTCATTCCTGTTCATGGGTCTGTCGTTCTTGCAAAACTCTGCCACCGACTTGAATATGGGCGAAATTGTGGCAAATATGCTCGCTACGATGCCTGTTGACTCGTTCGGCACCATTCTGCTCTTTGTGCTGGTGGGTGCAGTGGTCACTATGATTGTGCAAGCCTCAGCCGCCACCATGGCAATTACCTTGATGCTCTTCGATATGCATATTCCGGGCTTCGGCTTCGAGCAGGCAGCCGCTTTGGCGATGGGTCAGAATATCGGTACCACCATCACCGCATTCATGGCTTCGCTCACAGCCAACACACAAGCGCGCCGTGCCGCCCTTGCCCACATGTTCTTCAATGTGTTTGGCGTGGTGGTAGTGCTCTTGATGTTCTACCCTGCATGTGATGCTGTTCGCTGGTTTGTGACCGATGTGATGGGCATTCAGAGCAACGACCTCTTCTTGCTCTCCGCATTCCACACCGCATTTAATGTGTTCAACACTTTGATTCTTATCTGGTTTGTGAAGCAGATTGAGCAACTTGTGTGCAAGGTGCTCCCCGACAAGAATACAGAAGAAAATCAGCCTCGCTTGAAATACATCTCTGCAGGCTTGTTCTCTACCGCCGAACTTTCGCTCCTTGAAGCGCGTAAGGAAGTTGCTCTGATGGGTAAGCGATGCATGAGAGCCTTTGAATTTGTGATGAGTATGCACGGCATCTCGAAGGAAGAAGAGTTCAACGCCATCTTCCATAAGGTGGAGAAATACGAGGGCATCACCGACAATATGGAGTATGAAATTGCGCACTACCTCCAGAAGGTGAGCGAAGGCCGCCTTTCCGATGAGTCGAAGCGCCAAATTCAGCGTATGCTCCGTGAGGTTGACGACCTTGAGAGTATCGGCGACTGCTGTTACAACTTGGCTCGCACGCTCTCGCGCAAGCGCACCAAGTGTAAGGCTCACTTTACCGACGAGCAGAGCATCCACATCTCCGAAATGGAGAAACTGGTGCTCGCATCGCTGGAGCAGATGGTGACCACGCTGCAGAAGCCTGAAGGCGAGGGACACGACATTTCGGCAAGTTATGAAATAGAGCGCGAAATCAACAGTCTGCGCACCAGCCTGCGCGACAACAACCTGATTCAAATCAGTGCTGGCGCATACGACTACGACCTCGGTGCTTTCTATATCGACCTTGTGAACGGTATGGAAAAACTCGGCGACCACGTGCTCAATGTGGTGCAAGCCAAGGCACGCCAGAAAGTGTAATTTCTTACAACAAAATACAGCGGCAGGGCATTAACCATTGGGGTTGGTGCCCTGCTTGATTTTTTATGCAGATTATTTTCGCAATTTGCAAAAATATTGATTAACTCTGGAAAAATCTAACGAATGAGGGAAAATAATGATGGCGGCACTGGTGTTCAATGACTTATGAGGACTTTTGATGAAAGCCTCACCGTAGTAAAAATGCAAGGAAATGAAAGGTAATGAGGGCGGACGGTTTTCAAATCATTACCCAATAACGAGGTAAGTATATAGGTCATTGGAGTTTATTTCTACTCTCTGCTACATTCTGCATAACAGTGTGCAACTCGCTGATAACTAATTTTGTAACCAAAAAGAATTGGATTATGCGAAGTACATTTAAGGTGCTGTTCTACGTGGACGGAATCAAGGAGAAAAACGGTATTGTTCCCATTATGGGGCGAGTTACAATCAACGGTTCTGTGGCTCAATTCAGTTGCAAACTGACCATCGCGAAAACAATGTGGGATGCCAAAGGCAATCGAGCAAAAGGCAAGAGCATAGAATCAAGAGACATCAATTTGGCTTTGGATAACATCAAGGCTCAAATCATCAAGCATTATCAGCGAATCTCGGATAGAGAAGCGTTTGTAACTGCCGAAATGGTACGCAATGCCTATCAAGGTATCGGAACGGAATAAAGAGAATTTCAAGAAGCGTATCGGTATTGACCGTGCAGCAAGTTCCTACAAGGTGCGTGTAAGGTCTCGAAATCATTTGGCAGCATTCATTAAGAAATGCTACAAGCGTAGTGATATTTCTATGCTTGAACTTACTCCCGACTTTATAAAGGAGTATGAAATCTATCTCTCTACTGATGCAGGTTTGCATAATGGTACTGTATGGGCACATTGTATGTGGCTGAAGACAATTGTTTCAAAAGCACAATACAACGGATTGACACCGAGAAATCTGTTTGCTCAGCATCGGGTAAATCAAAATATTAAGGAGCGACAATATCTTACAGAAGATGAAATCAAGGTTGTAATGACACACGAATTTGCAGACAAGAAGTTGGCTTATATCCGAGACTTGTTCGTGTTTGCAAGTTTCACAGCTTTGTCATTCGTGGATATAAAGGAACTGACCACCGATGATATTGTAGAGATAAACGGAGAGAAATGGATTCTATCCAAGCGACACAAGACAAAGGTGAATTTCCAAGTGAAGTTGCTGGATATTCCGTTGCAGATAATCAAGCGTTACGAGAGATTCCAAGAGGACAAATTGGTGTTTCCTAATCTGAACTATTGGAACATCTGTAAACCATTGAAAAAGATGATAAAAGAGTGCGGTATTTCAAGGATATTTCATTCCATTGCACTCGCCATGGGTTCGCTACGCTGGCTCTGAGTAAAGGTGTTCCCATTGAGAGTGTGAGCCGAGTGTTGGGGCATACGAACATTACCACGACACAGAAGTTTGTAAAGATAACCACAGAGAAAATCGACAAGGATTTGACGATGTTCGGCAATAGACTTAATCACTCGTTTAGTGAAATCTCAATAGCAATGTAACTATGGAGCGAGCAATTATAACAATCAGCGAGAATGGTAATGTGAATATCCCAAGCGGTAATGTTTGGATATCTGAAATGGAGTTGGTGGAGTTGTTCGGGGTAATAGCCCCGACACTCCGAGCCGCTATAAAAGCGATATACAAGAGTGGGACACTTAATCCTGCGACTACACAACGATGCGATTTGGCTACTCCAACAAGTTGGGCAACATTCTACAATCTTGAAGTGGTTATTACACTGGCGTTTCGATTGAATACCTATGAGGCGAGCAGGATAAGGCAAAAGGTATTGGAGAGTCTAAGTTGTCAGAATAAAGTTAGTCCGTTACTTTATATTGCAGTAAATTCTATTAAAGAAAGAGTAAAATTTGGGCACTAAATTGACGTAATTTACATCTTCGTCTTGTTTAATTATCAAAACTTTTAAGTGTTATGCGATATTTTACTCTTAAATTAAAACCAATCCGCGAAAAAGGTTGTATATTTGTAGCGTGATGTATTATATCTAGTAATAAGCGATGAATACGGATAAAGAAAACAATAGTTACGAGTTGCATTATGAATTGGCCGATGAAAATTGTCATATAATGAATGCTGAAGTAGAATCAGCATCCACTGTGACGTTTTTGAAGGCGGTAAATTATATTTCCAATGCTATCGGAGTAAGATTGAATATTGAAACAACATCATTGAATCAAGGCAGTCTTATTCGCTATTTCCGTATAGTCATTGAAGAAAAAGACGAACATGGTTGGTTGTTATATTTGATTATGACATTAATGAAATGTTCTTTGTTTGAAAAAAACACAGAACAGTTCAATACGATATTTGATTCCTTAGATGAAGAAGAAAAGGAGCACCTAAAGTCTATTTTAAAGAAAAAGCATATAACAGAAAAGAAATTAAAAAGTATCCCTTCTGATTATGCTGTAATAAAGCATAAAGCAAATTTTTTCAAGAAGATATCTTCGGATAAAGATATAAAATCTGTAACAATAAACTTAGGTAACAATTTCTTGTTCGACAAAAATAAAGGAGATAAAATATCGAACCAAGATTTTAGACAATACATTATAGAATTAGCCCCAGAGGAGATTACAATAAATGATGCAGTAGTATACATTGTAAGTCCAGTATTGATAAAAGGACAAAAAAATAAATGGAAAGGTATATTTGAAGGTGAAAGTATCACTTTTGATTTACGTTCTAATGAATTCAAAGTTAAGTCTCAAAATGGCTATGTTGATTTTCGTTCTGGTTCAAACATTGTTTGTACATTAAAATACAAGAAAACAATTGACGAAGAAGGTAAAGAGCATAAAACCGACTATAGAGTGACCTTTGTTTCGAAGCATGGAGTTGATGATAATTATGAAGAAACTCTAGAGGGTAAGAAGAAAAGAATTGAAGACGAACAACCAACATTATTTGACGATATGAATTTTTAATATCTGACTATTATGAAAATTAAAAATATTAACATAAAAGGATTGCATAAAGAATGGAATTTAAGTTGTGCATTTGATGCAAAAGTAAATATCCTTTCTGGCATAAATGGTGCTTTTAAATCATCTCTTTTACGTCTAATTAGAGATTTATTACTATCTCGTTTAGTAGATAAAGGAAATGATGATAAAAGAAAGAAAGATCCTATTGATGGAGCAGATATAGAATTCTTATCCAACATCCGATTATTTTACAAGCATTTTGAGGACAGTTTGTTAAGTCTAAAAAAAATAAAGGATGATGAGTTGCTGGAAGATTTAGCATCTCAAGTGCAATCTGATTTAAAGAATGTAGATGATAAATCTCTTTCAGAGCGCATCTTAAAAGCAGATATTATGGCTTTCAAGATGGATGGGAAGAAAATGCCTCGTAAAGTTTTTAGCGAAAAATGCAAGGTCGATTTTATATCGACATTTGATATGCCACAACTTGAAGCAGGACTATCATATTTAGACTTGCTTCTTGTAGATTTAGAGAGGGATTATGCTTATTATTTATCAGATTTAGCCAAGAGTGTAACACAAATTATTGTAAAAGAAGGAAATATTGAAATTGACAGATTAGAAGAAATCTACAGGCAGAATAATTTATTTCTTAAAATAATGAATGAGGCTTTCTCTATAACAGAAAAAATTATAGACACTAGCCAAAGTAAATTGAGTTTTAAAATAGATAATAGAACTTTAGATAGCAAGTCTCTATCAAGTGGAGAAAAGCAGCTGTTAATCATTATGTTAACAGTGCTTTTGGAGAAAAATGAAGAATATATCTTATTGATGGACGAGCCAGAGATTTCTATGCATTTTGAATGGCAACGAAAGCTTATTAGTAATATTATTTCACTTAATCCCAATTGTCAAATAATATTAACTTCCCATTCACCTGCCATAATAATGGATGGTTGGGAACAATTTGTATTGAGTATGGATGATATTAGGACTAAAATCAAATAAGCATGGCTGATTTACAAGACTATTTGAACAGTGAATATATTCAGCGACTAAAATCATTTGCAAAAGACAGAACACGTAACTATGTTTCGGTATATGTAGAAGGGGATGATGATATCGCATTTTGGACTCACGCTTTAAATCAATTTGGGAATAAGACAAAGTTCCGGTTTGCTATTTCGACCAATAAAAGAGCTGTTTTTGGGGAAGAAGGTACCAATGGGAAGGATGCACTTTTAAGGATGGAGAACTTAGGCTCAAATAAAATTGTCTGTGTTGATGCTGATTTAGACTTGATTATAGATAATTATTCATCACACACTCAGAAAATTAGAGAAAACAATTATGTAATAAATACGACATATTATTCAATTGAAAATATTCTGTCAAGCAGAGAGTTCTATACATCTTTAGCACAATTACTAAAAATAGAGGAACCAATTTCAATATATCAAGAGTTATTGGAATGGGTTTCATTGACATGTATTGATATATTCTTCTTATTATTAAGTTATTCGAAAGAAAGTAGTGAAAATAGAGCATTTTGGTTTAAAGATTTTGCATCTTGTTTAAATGAAATTTCTCTTGAAGACTTAGGGGATTTTTCTAAATCTCAGTCATATAAAGATAAATGGAGTGTTAAATATAAGTCGCTATTAAATGCAAAACAAGCGGAAATTTCAATAATTCATAAAGACTTGAATAATGCAGGGTATACAGACAATCAATTCTATGCGTTAATGCGAGGTCATGATTTATATGATTGCATAATAAAACCTTGGATTGAGAATAAAATTAACCAAGCCATCAATGGAAAAATAGAGGCTTTTAAAAGCACCCACCAGGGTGTCGAAATACAAGAATATAGAGATAGTTTATTTAAAGAATTAGGAACGCACAAGGGGGTTAAGGAAGCTGTCGATTTTCATTTTTACAACAATAAGCCGCTTCCATTAGCGCTCCCTATTCAAACTGCAACTAAAATTTCTACATTGTTCTCATAAATATAAATGACCTACTGAATAGGTCATTTATATTTATGAGAACAAATCGGATACATTCATTCTATAGCATTCTTGCCATCTATTAAGTCCTGGTAGGTTGCGACCTTGTGGTACTTCACATTTGCTGTGGAAATGGAGTTGAACAACTTCTCCGCACAGTCAATTTTGGCTCGCTCAATGGCGGATAAGTCCATTGACGACATTGACCCTTTGGTTTCGGCCACGAAGAAGATGTGTTTCACATCGTTTTTCTTCATGGCGATTGCCCAGTCTGGGGCATAATTGCCTACGGGTGTTGGGATTTGGAACGTGCGTGGGAGTTTGGCATATACCACTACTTCGCTGGCTTCATCAAGGTCATGGGCAAATTGGCGTTCGCTCTTGCTGTCGCTGAACACATAGTAGGTGATATGTTTCTTCGCTTCGTAGGCTCGGTCAAAGTCCATCTTGCTCTTTACGGTGAAGATGTCGCTATCATATTTGCCCTCAGTTATATTATATTGTAGTGGATAGCTTCTACAATCATCGTTGATTTTTGCTCCTTAATGATGCTTATGACCTTACGGATAAACTCTTCGGGATTGTTCTTGAACAAGTAGAGCTTACTTTGCGTTATGCCTTGTAGTATCTTCGCTACGGTTCTTCGGGTAAGGTTTGCACCTTTGGCAATATCACCTACAAGGCCGTATTTGACGGTTGAGATACAGACATCGGTCAGTTCACGAGATTGCGAACGAGTATCGCCAAATTCAGTTACTTGGCTTTCATCTTGCGTACCCTCTACCATCACATAACGCAGTTGCTTAACCTCCAAGTCCTTATTGATGTATAGAATTGCCTTATCAATAAGTTCGTTACTATCGTAACGACATACTGATGATTGATTTCATTCCATAAGGCTTGGAACTCTGCTTTATTGAAATTTATTGCTGTCCGGTAAAACTTAAACGAGCATAATAACCCTGTCCGAAGCCCAGTGAAATAAGGCTTCGGACTTCTTTTTTCCAAAAGTAAGCCCCCCTAATCGAAAA
>ERZ857629.240-NODE-240-length-83053-cov-6.016302_pt1 | contig 83053 bp, 149 predicted proteins | sample MGYA00519700_ERZ857629 | MGnify/ENA primary metagenome ERZ857629 (study PRJEB31778, sample SAMEA3449351) | human gut metagenome | biome: human gut; feature: human-associated habitat; material: faeces | place: United Kingdom | collected 2010/2012 ... | reverse complement strand
ATAATTATCGAGATTATAACTGCTTCCCAATGCGACCGCTTGGATGGAAATCTCCCAAAGATACACTCCATGATTTCATCAAGCACGGTGTAACATATGTTCGACAAACCAACACTTCTTGGTAATTTCTGATCTGCGTAATTCCTTTTGAGATGTGCAGTGAATCATACCTCAGTTATGAGCCACAATGTAATCTCTTGTGTGAAATAATTCAACAATTAAATTATCAAAAATTCCGAACTCCATTCTAAGACTTGAATCATCATAAAACTCTAAATGAATCATTGCTCTCATATTTATAAAGTCAAAAAAGAAAGATAAATGCACTCCGAGACCAGTTACATCTGCAGATATTAACTTATCAGCTATAATACATTCGTTCTTTATGCATTTAATTTCTAGCCTCTCACTCATTCGCAACACAATTTTTTTATACATTCGACTTTTTAAAAGTTCTGCAGATATATTTTTTATATATGCAAAATACATTTTCCCTTCATTTTTTTGTCTATTTATCTCAAGGTTAACACCCAAGCCTCTACTAATTAAATATTGTAAGGATTTTTCTTCATACCCCTTCGGAACAGTAACCACAAAAGTAGATGGAATATGCACAGATGCCAAAAAATGATTTTCTCGTGCATATTCCGTCACAGCCTCATTATATACTTTCAATTTATCAAATATGCTGGTTGTTAACGGTACTCCTAAATCAGCAAATTGAATTGGGCATCCTTCCCTATGATATTCAAAATACTTATCTCCAGTTGAATTTATCCTGCGAACTTTGACATGTTTCCTTGCAAGGAATGATTCGACTTCTATTGCTTTCATATGAATAATAGGCCTTAATACTCTCATCCCATCTGGCAATTTAATTCCCATTTCAGATCCAAAATAGCTTGTGCATTCCAGGCTCTTATTCGCACTACTATCTAGGATATAATTCTTAATACGTGCTATAGTAGTACGATCATCTGCATTGTCGCCAATAGCTAACCAACCATAATCATTTTCACAAATTATACTTAATAACTTCTTATACATTTCCTTTTTACACAGCAAACAAGGTCTGCCACCTGTATATCCTAAAATTGATGAACAAAACTCTGCTGTAAAATCTACAATCTTCAAAGGGATTGAATACTCGCTACAAATTCTCTTGGCCTCATTAGTAGGTATAGACGATCCCCATGCATGAATAAAATGAATAGCCTCTACATTGATGCTATTTTCTTTAAGCAAAATTGCAGTTGCAATACTATCTTTGCCACCAGAAAGCATCAATAAAACTTTTGGATTTTTCGATTCTAATACTATTTTGGCCCATTCCTTCATTTTTTTACCTACACAATTCAATATAATGTATTACATCTGTAACAATTTGGGTAAAGTCTTTTTTTATATTATTAGTGTTTATGTATTGCACACAATTTCCAAAGCTCTTCTCTTTCACATTTGCTTCAATTCTTTCCACATCTTTCGATGTAATAATTGGGTGAAACTTACTGATACCATTTATTACTGGATAAACATTCAACGTATATAATGCTTGATGTCTACTACCACTCTGTATGCGTGCATTGTACCTTTCAGCCAGTATAGGATAATCAGCCATACAACTAAAACAAATAGTTTGAACATCATTTGTTGATTCTCTTATAATCTTCCTTAATTCATCAAAATTCTTAAAATTATTATCAACAATTATATCCTTATCCGTATTTATATAATTAAGCAATTCCTTATACATATTCTTTTCGCCTTGGATGCTAAGTTTTTTCTTTTCTGCATGATTTGTAAATCCGTAGGTTTCAAAAAGTCGTATTTTACATTCATCTTTTGAGATAACATTAATCCCTAATATCTCTCCTACCCGATTTGCAATGCTGCTTTTCCCACTTGCAGGAGGTCCCGTAAATATAATTATTAACATTTAAACTTCCACTTCCATCAAACGAAACTATTATTCCATACTGCTGCGCTATTCCACATGCCTCTGCATAGTTCACTAAACCATTATGTGAAATATGATTTGCAATAATCAGAGTTTTATCATTTATAGCATGGATACTTTGCATTTTTTTACAAGAATATACCATTTTTTCAAAGTTCATATGTCCCATATAATCAATATGCTTTTTACCTTCAGTACAATCTAACGAAACAGCATTAAAATGAAAATTTAAGTCTCTAATAAATTCCCAGGTTTCATCCATAAAATAATCCGTATCATGTGCATATAAGAAAGTAGAGCCTTCCTTTTGTATGACATATACAAAAGGATTATCCCCACCATGAACGGCAGGCAATGCGGTCACAGTAAATTTTCCAATTTGTTTTCGTTCATATGCATTAAATAATACAAAACGTACACTTTTATTTTTAGTTATAAAACCTTCTTTATCAGGACACAATGCATTCTTAATCCCTATACTTCCATAAACGTTTAATGGAGGTGTTCCGGGTCTTAAAATTGCTCTACTTCGCTTTCGAGCTCTCAAGTCTTGTGCATATAAATGGTCATCGTGATTATGAGTAATTAAGCAATATTCAATATCAGCCAATCTAATATTATATTTCAATGTATGAAAAAATGTATCCGGTCCAAAATCAACCAATAACTCATTATCAATAAGTGCCTGCGCTCTAGTCCTTATGTTTTTCCCACCTAATACTCTCGCTTGTTCACATATAGCGCAATGACAAAATAATGCTGGAATTCCCTCTGCTGCACCGGTGCCTAAGTATTTAACTTTCAAAATCAGCCTCTCCTATTTTAATACAATTCTTTTTTCATGTGCCTCATTAGTCAAACTCGTTCTAAGCGCTTTGGCACAATAAAAAGGGATAAAATTATGTTTACTGTTGATTTTTTCTAATTCAAAGAAAAAATTAACAATGTCTCCAAGTTGTGGAGCACCACAATCTAAAGTATTCCCTTTATCAAAATGTAACACATTCGCACTCATAACAACTCCCTGTTCAGCTAAAGCTTCACATTCAGGTAACATCAAATCAACTGATTCCAGTCCTAAGACAAGGTTGCTCCATACATGTCCTTTACCAAAAATATCAACAGCAGCATTTAGCCTATCCATAAAATAATTAAATCCTAAATCATTTTTCCCTGGACAATACTTTTTAAAGCCCTCTTCGGTTACAGCTTCTAGGTTAAAAACTACATTGGTAACGCCACTGTTTTTTAGTAATCTAAGTAGATTTATATCATTAGGTGGTGAAATAACCACCACTATCCCCTCCCTACTTTTATGCCCAGCTAAAGGCATTATAAATTGAGCTATTTCACTAAATATTCTACATTCCAAATCCAATTTATCGTTTGCTAAATTGCCAGCTATTAGTATCAAATGGAAATGTTCCTTATAGCATGCATCTTTCAATGCGATATTTATCGCTTCCTGTAGATTTCTCAAATAATCATAAGATCTTTTATTCCAAAAACATATACTCGAAGCAACTGCAGTTGCTGTTACATCACCTCTTCTTATATAGTTATTAACTCCACAAAAACGGCATGGTTTCGATATGGAGCACCCCTTCCACGGGAGTATATCTAATTCATCTAACCCACATGCAGATACATACTTCTTTGCTAATTCTCCGTTTGTGATTCTTTTATGGTAATAAGTTGGCTCTTGTACATAATGTATAACTACATCATCTAATATCTTTTTATTAACAATAGCAAGAAGCTCACCACTATAATCTGCATCTATAATAACGGCCTTGCTTTCATCAACCGGAGAAACACATGATACAACTGTACTATAATTATCTTTCCTATTGGTTATGATAAGCTCCTGAGGTCTGTTGGCTTCAGAATTAATAGGCATATTGTATACCTGGTTTTGAATTTTAGCTTTTTCAATCAGAGCTACATTCAATGCATTTTGTGTAAAAATAATCCCATTTGTTAATATCATTCCCTTTAGATATGTTTCATTTTGTATAATATACTTATTATGAATAATATTCATTTGAATCACCCTTTGAAAGGAATCTTACTAGACTGATCATCCATACAACATGAAATAATGGAAATATAAATTGATAAAGAAAAGCGTAAGGAAGCATTTTTAAATTTTTCCCTACAATTATAATGCTAAGAAATATAAGATACAAAATACAAATCGGGAAAAATTTCACCAGAAGCAATCCTGCAATTGCCCAGTTCAATATCCAAGAAAAATGATATCCCAGTCCATGTATTATAACCTTCCACCTATATTTATTTATTCCAAATACGCCTTTAAGTATTGAGCCATATCCAATTGCCCACCTTTTTCTCTGATTCCATAATCCCCAAAAGTGATTGTTTGGACGTTCGTATCCCAGGTTCTTATTTACTATATATTTTTTGCAATTATTGACATTTACATATAGGCCTAGTGCTAAATCATCTAAAAATGTATCTAAATTGATTAAATTCCCTCTAAATCGCCCGCCTTTAATACAAAAAATTTGTCCAGGAACCGATATTCCAACACCTAGCCTCCATAATGTGGGTCTGATTAAATTATGTGAAAGTAATTTATCAACTCCAACCAAGTTGGATATTAACCCATGTGGAGAGTCTACATAAATACACCCCCAACCAATATCAACTCTTTGGCTCATTAATTTTTTTACAAATTGTCTAATTGCAGGTATATTACCGGAAATATCATTATCAATACTTAAATAATATAAAGAGTCATCATTTTCCATTAAGGATATAAGCTTTCTGTATTTAGTCCCCTTTTTTAGGAATATGTCTATTTCGTAATTACTTTGAGGAACATGAATCATCTCTTCGCAACAGATTACTACTTTAAAATCTCCCATGAAATCTTCATTTAGCTTTTGAGCAATTAAATCTATCGCTTGTGTATAACATTCATTTTTTCTGGTATAGGTAACAAGACATAATTTTTTCATTTTATTAATATAACCATGTATCCTTTCTCGCTTCCATCAAATAAGAATAATTGCAGTCTTCTTCCGTTATACCTATCAGCCCCAATACTTTATCAATATTTTTCTCCAATTGTCTTCTATCAATTGATTCATTTTTATTGTGATGCATCAAAAATATTCCAATTGGAAGTATTGCAATATTATCATAAGTATAAATCGGATAGTTTCCGATTCTCATCACGCCCTTATTTTCATCTATATCGAAATAGTGTGAGAAAAATACTACTGGAAACAAATATGTTCTTTGATTCAAATAATGAAAGGCACTAGAAAACATAGCCGGAACTCTTTGGCTTGATATCCCCAATAATTGTTTTTTTGTCTCAGTTATTCCATTAATGACACCATATTGATTTATACTGCTCAGCAGTAAATTTATCATCCTGACCTTAAAATGTGAACTCCTAAAAAATGGCCAATCATTATTGGTAATAATACAAAGAGGATGTTTGATAATATGATTCAAGCCGTTATCTTGAAGCCCAAACTTATCATTTATAAAACTTACTGCCTTTCCAAATAGAAATTCCAAGCCATATTCCCTTATCTTTTGATTTAAAATGCCTTTATTTAGCCAATTGCCTCGTAACATATAATATAAATCATTGATATCCTTAATAAAAGCGTGATCATGCTTAAACAAATGCGCTACCGTTATGCAGGCTAAATCCTCAGGACTTAATTGTTCTGCAGCTTGAATAACATCGGTTCGTCCTAATGGAAATCCCCCCATATTAATATCAATCACAACTTGAAATTGATCCTGTAAGATTTTTTCCAAATGAATATGTCCTGTAATAATTTCTTTATTTCTATGTTCAACCAATTTAAATGAAAAAGGTACAGAGCCGCCTAAAACAAGTTTATAATCACAATTATTGACCAAATAATCAATTAATAAAAATGCTTCATTAAGGTTTTGAGCTAGAAAATCATAATCCATATGAGTTCTCAAAAAGCCTTGAGGATATAATGAATTAAGCCTGCTCCCCTTTACCAGTTCAATATTTAAATTATTCGAATTTATAAAATTTTTGACATTTTCAATCTCTTTATCTGCGACTTTCATACTTACGAGCTGCTTATGCGCTAAAGAAACGACAGCCGCATTCGGGGATATATCATATTTATAGCAATTATTCAAAAATAAAGCTGCTAAACGAAGGCTCTTCATTTTCTTTATTTCAGTGGGCGTCATAGAACGCATGAGCTGTTCAAATTCAAGTTGCTCCTTATCTGAGAGTTGTGCCAAACCTAATTTTTGCAATCTAGATTCAGTCATATTCTCTTCTTTTCGAATTGCCTGATAAATATCCTGATAAATATTATGTACTGTTTTCTTAGCATCAGTGCTAGCAGAAGCAGGGATATCCCAATTAATTCTCCTCATTTCGACACATGCATCGCAATCCAAAGAGTGGTGTTTTACAATACAAGCATTATTTTGAAAAAATAATGCTTTAAGAAGACTAACCGGCGCCTCTATGCACCCTTGTCTATTGGGGATATATTCACAGATCCAACTTTCCTTCTCGTTATAATCCCCTTTAATTAGTCTTTCCAGTTGATTTCGAATTTCAGCTTCATCTTTACCGGAAAAAGCTTTCTCGAGATAATCAGCCATTCTTCTTGAAACATTGCAAGATTTCATGAAATATTGAAAATATATTTTTCCATGAACATTAATCGCATAAAGAGATATCTTATCTCCACATGCCACTCCACTTGATTCAAGGACAAAATCAGGCGCCCACATTGGATTATAATTATGGTCTATCATTTTCTATTATTCACTCTTTCACTAATAGCATCTATAAATCGGTCTACATCAGATACATCTGTGCCAATCCCCCATGATACTCTGCAAATACTTTCTTGATGAAAAGCCTGTAATGTAGGTTGCGCACACATATGACCTGTTCTTATAACAATATGTTCCTCTGATAACAGCGCAGCAACATCATGAGAATGAATTCCATCAAGTGTAAAAGAACTTAGCGAATAACCATGTTCTGTCCCTTCAGGAATTAAACAGAACCTATGAAGATGAGCCACACTCTCTTTCAAATAACTCTTTAGATTAAAATCAGAGCTTGCAATCTGAGTCATTCCGATTTCTTTCATATATTCGCACGCTTTAGCCCAAGCAAAAACAAGTCCGACATCAAAAGTTCCTGCCATATATTTTCTAAAATCCTTATACCATGTAGGCTTTCCGCCTAAGCTGCTCCAAACCATACCTCCGCCTAACATAAACGGAGGTAATTCTTCACATATATCATTTTTCATTAATAGCCCACCTATATTTTTAGGGCCATACATTTTATGAGCTGACATAAAATAAGCATCAGCATCAATTGAACCGCAATCAACCTTCGAATGTCCTACGACTTGTGACATATCAAAAACGAGTATTGCATTGGTTTCTTTTTTCAATAATTTTATTTTTTCAATTTGTGGCGTATAAGAATTAACATTAGATTCCATAGTTACAGTTATTATTTTAATTTTGTCATATAGAGAGCGCTCAATAAAATCATAATCAATATTTCCATTCGGTAGTATTGGTAATTTTAGAACGATCGCATCTTTATCCGATGCTAATTTTATCCATGGCAACAGATTACTATGATGTTCATACTCAGTTGTTACAATAATGTCTCCTGGATTTATCATGTTTACCAAAATAGATGCCAGTAAATTAGCTGATTCAGTTGCATTTTTTGTGTAAATAAGCTGATACTTTTTAGTAGCATGAAAAAAGTCAAGAATTTTCATTGACGATTCTTCGAAAATTCTATTTGCTTTAGCAGATAGATAATTGCTACCTCTACCAATACTTATGCCATAATGCTGATGAAAATTAATCCAAGCGTCTATAACTGAGTCCGGCATAAAGGTTGTAGCAGCATAGTCTAAATAGCATAAATCTGGATTATTTCGATACACAGCAAAATCTGCTCTATATTCTCTCATTTAAATATATCTCCAAACGACTAACTGCTTTAATCACATCTGCAACAGTAATTTTATCAATGCAATAATGATTATAATCACATTTTCCTTGCCACAAATAGTTACATATACAATGTTTTGGGACAGAAATAGTTTGCCCAATACCATATTTCCATATTCCATTAACTACCGGCGACAACGGTCCACAAATCATTATAGATGGTATGCCCTTCCATACTGCTAAATGTACAAATGCGCCATCATTTCCTATTACAATACCACTTTCCGATATTAGTTCACTTATTTTTCTCCAAGAATTACATTCTACTATATCAATATCTATCCGATTACGAATATACCTTACTAAATCACTTTCTTCAGGACCTAAGACCATTCTAACGTAATATTTATCTCTATATTTATTAGCGATTTCTATATATCTATCCGTACTCCATCTTTTTAATATCCCTTTTTTGCTGCTCCCAGGAAAGATTGTAATACAGTTTTTTCCCTTTACCTGTATATAAACAGGCTTGACATTTTTTAAAATTTTACGAGTAATGATAAAATGTCTCTCCATTCTATTAAGTTCTTTATCTTTTACTTCTGCTATCACAGTATAAAAAAGCGATGCCCCATCTTTAGCTGTTTCTTTACTTCTTCCCAAGCGTGTTCTTATGCCACATATCGCACCAAACAATGCGCTTTGAAATACACCATGTAAATCAATATACAAATCAAAATTATATTTTCTGGCTTCTGCTACTGCATCCTCTAAAATACTACAATCAAGAACTCTAGTTTCATCTTGCGTATCTGTTACAGACTTAAACCGAGGCTGAGCAATAACAACATCAATATTATGGCATAAAGCACAGGTTTCAATCATTTCCGGAAAGCAAGTAAACCCAATGAAAGCGTCCTTATATATAGCTTTGATTGCATCAATCAAAGGAAAACATCTTATAATGTCTCCATGGTTTCTCAATTAACAAATTAAAATCCTCAAGTTTACCTCCAAATCAGAAGATCCGACAAATCTCAATATAAAAGAAAATTCGCAGGAATACAATCATTACACTTGTTTATCAAAGTTGCCAAAGTTATCAGCATTAACTCTTTTGGAATCCCATCGTTCCTAATTGCCTAACGATTTATTTATTATAAAATCATTTAGCCTTAGAAAAGCATTGAGTTCCTTTCCCTCTACTAAATCTACTAATGAATTTTTTACTTCTTGTATTTTCGAAGAAATAAACTTTGAATGTTCTGGATTAAGTAAATATTTTGTCGATAACATATATTCACAAATATACTTAGCAACCAAATAATGATTTAAGGTTTTCTCTTTAGGATGATGTCTTTGCTTTCTCTCAGCTATTTTTCTCATTCGATCCATCCATAAGAAAGACTTTGTAATCGTCTTGCATTTATTTCCTCGCCAAAAGCATGTTTCTTCGCCTTCTATTTGAGAATTCATCAAAATATCAACCTTGTAATAGGTATCCTGATTTTTCCAAAATGCAGTTATTACACATTCCCCATGAGTATTTTTATTTATATACACAATGTCTGCACTATAAAAATAAGGAACTAACTTATCCACATTACCATTTAATGCCAAAAGGTCAATATCCTTCAGAATATAATTCTCCCTTTCAAATAATAAAACGTACGATAACCCACCACGAATAATTACATTTTCATTTTTTACAAGCTGCAATATCGCTTTAAAAATATAACCCGGAATTTCATTTTCATAAAAACGCGTTAATTGGTAATTATCTCCATTATATTGTCCCATTATGATTGTCATGAAAATAACCCTCTAACACTTTCACAATTCTTGAAGTTACAGATTTTGTTGTACCAGTTGCATTTACATAATGTATCGGAATATGATTTAACCGTGTCAGATATTCTCCCAACTTGACTTCATCTTTTTTCATTTCTGAGATTTCATCCATTTTACGTAAAGGCCCACGATTTCGAATAATAACCCTCTTATGTGCTTCTTCTACTGGCAAACGCAAAAAAATAATAGCTGTAGGAATGATAAATGCTTTTAAATCATTTTTCAAAGAATCCCATTGTTCATTGAGACTTTGTTTATCATAAGCATCTAAATTATAGTAGTATGTGGATAAAATACCTCTAGACATGATGGCAAATCTTGCCCCCTCTTTTTTAGCCTCATCCAAAGCTAAGCGCAAATCTGCTGAGATAAAAATAGGATTTAACCAGGGTGCTCTTTCCCGTAATTCATTCCATTTTGTTGGATTAGAATATAAGTTTTTTAAAATTGATCCAATTGATGATTTTGTTGGTAAATCTATGTAATACCCTTTTCCATAAGAACACTCCAATTGTTCCGTAACCAGTTTTATCTGTGTTGTTTTACCAGAACCAGGAAGTCCTTCAAAAGAAAATAATGGGATATCAGACGTCTTGTTGCTGCTATCTCCAGAAACTATTTTCATAACCTCATATAATGTATCTAAATCTGTCATATATATCGCTTCCTATATCAGCCAGGTATCATTTTTAGTATTAATACCCACAATATTTAATCATTGCTATGATTGAATATGTATATCTGGTTTTACAACCTCTACTACGTCATTCGCTCCTTCACTTCCAAGAATAACAATTAAGTCAAACAATCCCATAAATGATAATAATATAGTCTGATTACTAAGCTTATTGATAAGGAGCCTATTTTCACTCTCATTAGCTCGTATTGTAAGAATAATCTTATCATTATTTTTCTTATTTTTCTCAAGCGTCATTAACCATTCACTGTCTAAAGGATTTAAACACTTATCAACAAGAACAATGTTTTTCCCCTGCTTTTTCCATGTATTAACAATTATATTAGCAGAATCTAAATCTACACATTTATGGTATTTAGCATGCATGCATTCTAATTCAAATAAACGTGATATTAAATCCTCTTGCCGTAATCTATAAGTCAATTCATTCCTGATTGCTATTCCAGCTGCAATGTTTGCTAAGCATAGATATGTTTCAACGTCAATACCTGATTGATATAGCAATGATACTATTGCCAATACGGTATCACCAGCACCTGACACATTAACTGGTAAATCTTTAATAGTTGAGACATCATAAATTTTATGATTCATAAGAGCCTTAATTCCTAAAGGGCCTCTTGTAATTATGATGTCCGTATTTGTATCATTTTGCAAATTGAAATTGTACTTAATGGAATTCGAATCATCTTTTTCATTAACTACAATTAATGAAATGTCACTAGTATCAAATTCTTCTACTTTTCTAGATGAAAATATTAAGGGGATATGATCACACAAAGACTTTTCTTTGCAACAATCTAAAACAAATTGATCTACCATTCCGAAAGAATAGTCCGCAACAACAATTACATCACACTTGCTCTTTCTAATTTCATCGCGAATCATTTTATGATTAATATATGTATATTCATTTTGGTCTAGTCTCATTACCTGTTGATGATCAATATATATACGCTTTTTAACTATACTCTTATTTGCCGGGAAGCATCGAGTTGAAATATTGTATTGAATAAGCAATTGTTCAATTTTTTTGCCTGATTCGTCATTAGCATACTGCGTCAGAAAAGAGGCATTTGATGTTAATGCTGATATATTCGCAGCTACATTTCCAGCACCGCCAAGTGAATTCCTACTAATTTTCGCTTCTACAATCGGAACTTTTATACCGGTAGAAACTGTCTTCACTTCCCCAAAATCATATTCATCCAAAAATACATCCCCTATAACCATTACTCTTTTATTGCAAAGGTTATTAATTTTCTTTAATAGATAATTGATTTTCTCTCTCATAATAGTCACTTCACAAGCGGATAAAACACTAGTTCCTCATTTATTTTATTATTGTACATAAAAATAATGATATTTAAAATTTATGCTTTTCTTCGAAATATTTAATCGTCTTTTCAATTCCTTTCTCGATTGATGTATGGGGTCTCCACCCAAGGACTGTTCGTGCCATTTCGATATCAGGCTTTCGGTGAACAGGATCATTCATTGGTAATTTCATATGAATAATATTTGAATTTGAATTTATTAGCTTAATTATGAGATTTGCCAAATCTAATATTGTCATTTCATATGGGTTTCCAAGATTTATCGGCCCAGAAAAATTATTTTTTTCCATAGCAGTTATAAGCCCACTAACTAAATCATCAATATAGCAAAAGCTTCGTGTTTGCAAGCCACTCCCATAAACAGTAATATCTTTATCCTGTAAAGCTTGAGCAATGAAATTGGGAATAACTCTCCCATCGTTAATTAACATGTTAGGACCATATGTATTAAAAATCCTAACCACACAAATATCCACTCCATATTTTCTCTTGTAATCAAAAAAAAGAGTTTCCGCAATACGCTTGCCTTCATCATAGCAAGCACGAGGTCCAGTAACATCAACATTTCCATTATAATCTTCAAACTGTGGATGTATCAAAGGATCTCCATATATCTCGCTAGTACTAGCTTGTAGAACACGAGCGCCTAAATTCTTAGCCAATTCAAGTACATTTAATGCTCCTAAAAAGCAAGTTCTTAATGTCATTATTGGATCTTGCTGATACTGAGTTGGGCTTGCCGGGCAAGCCAGGTTATAAATTTCATTTGCATCAAATTGAAGAGCATCAACAATGTTTGCATTATAAAATTTAAAATTTCGATTAGGAAGCATACTGACTATGTTATCATATGAACCAGTAGACATATTGTCCAAACAAATTACCTTATTACCACTTTGTAAAAGCTTTTTACAAACTAATTAAAACTATCAGTTTTCTTCGTGTTTATCGGCGTTTTCGCTGATTTTGCCGATATTTTATCCGTTAATAATTGTGCGTATTTATCGGCATTTTCAAGAGTGGGTGTTTTCTATTTGCCCCCTTTTTGCTCCCACCTGCTCCCTAGCTCGAAGTATCGCGTTTGTGATTTCATCTAATCCGGATGATTCTTTAATCGGTTCGCCGATATCGTTCAGAGCTTTAATCATCTCATACGTTAGTATATCATATCTGTTTTCATAAGTGTCAAAACCGCCAAGATTCAGCACATTCGCCATTGCAAGTAGTAAGTCAAGAATATTACTTTTCATTGTCTTTTTCTCCTATTTGAAAAATAATGGGCGACGTGTTAAAATTGCCACTGGAGAACTCATTGCCCGTTTTCTCCAATACACCGACTTCAATTTGCCCTTGAGGTCGGTGTTTTTCTATCTCAAATTCATTGGTATCCCTCCCTTGTCTGTATACATAGAAATCTATGTATATGATATTCCTGTTCTTACCCTAATGTCAACTTAAAATTATCATAGGATTATGATTTTACATCAAAGTAAAAAAAGCCGCGTTTCCACGGCTATAAAATGTATGTTCCGCTATCAAGAATTTTCGTCATTAGAACGATATGCCAGCGGCTCTCTAATTCCATTCTCTCTCAGGACGCCCCTTATTTGAGTATCGGTCATTCCAATCTTCCAGCACTTAAAAACAGTTTTAAGAAACGCCTTCTCTTCGTCCGTTGTCCTAAACCCTCTAATCTTTCGTGGTTGCTGATTTCCGATAAATGATAGGCTTACGGGAATATTAAGCGCATAACACATCAGTACTTCTTTCATGCGTTCCCATTCATCGGTACTCATCCAATACGTCGATGAGCGCCGCTTCGCATCCGGTCTTTTTTCCATAGCGGTATCACCTCGCTTTAAATGCATATCTTACTTTACCTTGTACACTTTCAAAACTTTAGCACGGATTGGGTAAACCGTATCATAACAAACGCCATCAATGACTGGCGTTAAATGCCCTTTACACATGACGGCATATGTACCATTTACATAAGTATCGACAAACTGCCCTAGCGTCATTCCCATTGGAATATGCACGCATGAATAGCCATGCCTAGACATGTATCTGTCTATTGTAAATGCAGAATTTGGCATATCGCAAATTGCCTCGCCTGTCTTGCAAAGTTCTCTATAGTTATCAATCCATGGCTTTTCGTTGATTACGCAAAGGCAACGCACGGCGCAATCGTCACGGCTTAATCCTTTTGGATTTTTACGCAGATATTTATACATCGGGTTCCCCTTTCAAAAAGATGGGCGGTTTCCCGCCCATTTAACTATACAACTTTGTTTTAAGTTAATCAACATCAAGATTGTAATCACCGCGGTTATTGTCAAAGTCGATATAACCGAGCTTGAGCGCAAACTCAACATCAGGTGCAATGAGAAACACATCATTGTTTAATGCAATTTTAAGTTTATCCCTGTACTTGATAAACACCCATTTAGGATAAATTCCTTTGTAATATCCATCACGCGCAACGCAGAATTTATATTGTGCTTTTCGCACATGGGCAATGTACTTTTCAATCAAGTTCAATTTGCGCGGCATAAAAGTCACGCCGATTCCTCTTTCAATTTCTTTTTCTGTCAGTTTCACATTTTTAAACATGCTATCACCTCTTAATATTCTTCCGGAAACATGATGACAACAGGGCGCGGGTCAGATGGATTATAGACAAAATCGGCGTTAATCCAAATCTTGCCTTTGCTTGTCGGATAACTTGCTAAAATGCGGTCGCCTGTAATCAAGGCGTCATCGTTAAGGGCTTTATCGCCCTCGCAGGTGATACCCCAATCGCCCGCCATGAATTTTGCAAAAGCGTTTCTAACTTCGCTATAAAACTTAATATCTTTCATTTCTTCACCGACAATTCGACTTGCAATAAAGTGTTTCCAGTCAATTTTCATTCTCATTTTTCTTGTCCTTCCACCCCACGAACCTATCGTGGGGATTTCTTAATACTGTTTAGTTCAAATGTTTCAGTCTCATTTCCATTTCCATGATTTCGTAACTGATTTCATTAGTTTCTTCCGGCTTTTCCCCGAAAAGTCCAATTACATCATTATATGCGTCTGCTTCACAACGATACATTGCGCTTTTATCGCTGTAATAGCTATAATGTTCTGTATCGCCTTTATCGTATGCAATGTCTGCAAGTTTGGAATGGGTATTCATAAGAACAATACTCACATTTGCCTTATGGCGAATAATTTCAATTCTTTCCTTGTTTGTCATTTTTGTCTCTTCCTTTCATCACTAAGAGGTTTTCTTTGTTCCCTCTGGATATAATAATATCATGTTGTTTTATGTTTTGCAAGAGGCAAATTTGCTTGATTTGCAAAGCTGAACACTTTTCCGTAAAGTGTGCGGTATCTTACATCTATCCACTATCGCGGTCATCCTTATATATAAGCAATATAAAAGCAGGAACCATGTATAAACGCGCTTATTTGCGTTTATAGCGATTCCTGCTCTTATAAGATATAAGTTTATGCCTAAGTACTCACGAACGCCTGTAAAGCGTTATGCGAGCGATTCAAGGTCGGTTACAATTTCTTTGATTTCGTTTATTTCCCTTTTCATCTGATTCGGTTTAGCCCTAATTCTCATTCTTTGTCCCCATACTTTTCCATAAATGCGTCAAAACTATCCTTGTCTTTCCAAATACGTTCAACGGCTGGTTGTCTATCACAATGCACAAACCTAGCTTTCCCAATGGTCGTTACTCTAAACCTATAAGCCGTATACGCTCCATGTTCTTCCGTTAAGAGGTAAGCAAAGTTACCAACGTATCGAAAAGGTAGCGCGTTCAGCTTTTCAGGTTCAGAAATAAACTGGGATGGATTTCCATCATATATAGGAAGTCCATTGATAATTCTGTATAACTGTTCTGACTTAATCATGGGGTACTCCTAGAATGGGATGTTCTCGCCAAACTGCTGAAAGTTTCCGCTTGGCTGGAAGTTCTGATTTTGCCCGAAGTTCTGATTCTGTCCGAAGTTCTGATTCTGCATCTGTACGAAGGCAATAGGTTCAATGCGGTCTGCAACGATTTCCGTGATGTACTTTTTGGTGCCGTCTTTTGCTTCATAGCTTCTTGTGTTAAGTCTGCCGTGAATGTAAACACGGGAGCCTTTTTTTAATCCAGCGGATGCCTTTTCAGCTAAAAAGCCCCATGCTTGAACGTTCACAAAGTCCGCAACCTCTTTTTTCTGCCCCTGCTGGTCAGTGTAAGAACGGTTACATGCAATAGAGAAGGAACATACCGCTTGTCCTTTGTTCGTGCTTCTCACGTCAACGTCTTTTGTCAGATTTCCGATAAATTCGCAACTGTTTAATCCATCCATGATTTTTTCTCCTATGATTAAAAAAAATATTGTGTATCCCCGCTAAAAGCGGGGATTTGTAATCAAATTACCCATGCAGTTGGTTCCGATGCAAATTCTTCCCCAGCAACTGAACCCCATTTTTTCCAGAAATCGTTTAAATTGGACGCTTGACAAGGCACTTCCATAACCATTTCCTCGTCCTCGCCATCTTCATCAACGCGCCAAATCTGTACGCTGTTTTCCTCAGCCCATCCGTTTCCGATTCCATCATAATAATAATCATTGTATTTTCCAGCAAGCGATTTCAACGCACGCTCTAAGTCATCAAATGTTGTGTACGTCCCATCTGTGCAAGCGTGCCGCGTGCTTGTACTTGTATAGCCCTCACAAACTTCACGAACGTCACTCATAGATTCGATTGCCGCGGACTGTTCCACCAAATAAAAAGCATAATTGCTGTTATTGTATTTTTTGACAATTTCGCTAATATTGATTTTATCCATGCTTTTCCTCTCGTGATTCAAAAAATTCAATCCAATTACACGCAATGCGAATATTGCTATTTGCGCTTTTTAGATTGACTGGCGACGAAACAGGGCATTGATAATTAAATCGTATTATATCACCTTCTTTTCGTTCACACAAAGGAAGGTTGGGCGGCAATATAGTATATTTTACTTCGTCCGTTGCCATGTTGTACATGAGACGTATAGTCGCGCGTTCGCCACGATAGCAGTTAATTGCCGTGATTACTCTGCTCAGTCCTTTTAATTTTCTTCTCACCATCTGTCCTCTCTATCACCGTCATAAAAGTCCAGCGTCACATACGACGCGCACTTTCTGCCACATTCTTCATTGTGATAGCGTAACCATAAATTGTGTTTAGCGCGTTTCGCAACGTCGGTAAGACGCCCTTTAGCGTCCCGCTTTTCTGACAAGCGTTCAAGTTCGTCGTCACTCATGCTTATATAGTCATGTTTCATTGTATTCACCTCACAATAACCCCGTGAACCTATCACGGGGGATTCCCAAATAATTGATTAAGCTGATTCAAACATTTTCTTTTGCTCATCAACAAAATCTTCATAGAAATCATCGGTCGTTTCCGGCTCTTCGCCGAAAAGTTTAAGTACATTATTATATGCCTGTGCTTCCTTTTCGTGAACCCTTTCCAGTTCAAAGTATCTGCGTGTAACTGTAAAATCGCCCGCTGTTATTTTGTTTACTGCTATAAAGGCTTTGGCAAAGGTATTTCTAAGTTTGAGTGCGTCATGCGCGAATGTTCTTACCTGTTTCAATTCAATAGATTCAGTCATTCTTCTTTCCCCTTTCAGCAATAAATTCTAGTCGGCATCCATCCGCAATGGTCAATAGGTTCAACCTCATCCAACCAGTCCTCATAGTTAAATGATTCATCCTCTTTTTCTTTGGATTCTTCATGCTCATAATATTCATCAGTGAGATTCACAATCTTGCCGTCTCTGATATCAAAGAGTGTAAAACCTTCCTCGATGAGTTCTTTAAAGTTATACGCGATTTCAGTGATGATATTCATCACGTCATCGGCATTAACCTCAAAACCGTTTGCAAAATCACTCAATGCCGCGATTTCTTCCGGTGCAAAATATTTTGAAATGTAATCCGTGTCATTGCGGATGATTTCTTCCAGTGTGATTCTCGCGTTCGCAATATCACTTTTAGTTAATAATTTCATGGTCGTTGCTTCCTTTCATCAAGTTTAACTTCATCGGATGATTTAATTATAGACCATTGTTTTATGTTTTGCAATGGGTAAAATTATTAAGTTTTGATAACAAAAAAAGACCGGCATATTTCAGCCAGTCTTTTTTCTAATGAGTTTCAAAATAAAACTCAACGTTATTCTTTTCTTTAGTAAGAAGTCCGTATGTGCAGCCTAACAGGTAAAGAGGATTCTTTTTTAATATGGTTTGTATTGACAGTAGCTTATTTCTGAACCCTTCCACGGTCATAGATGCCTTATAGCAGTTGCATTCGTGACACGACGGCATATAGTTCTTAAAGCTATCTTCGCCGCCCATTGATAGCGGATAACGATGGTCTATCTCCATATCCTCTATAGATATATGCCGCCCACAGTATGCACACCTTCCGCCATACATCAGCCACACTTCTTTTCTCATAGGCTTGCTGATTCCCTTTCTTTTAGGACGTAATACTTTTTTAGCCTGTAAATTTACCTTTTTCTTTTGCATGCTTCTGTACAAACTGACAAGCTCATTGACTTCTATGCCGTCCCAATAAATCAGGGCGATTTCATCATCATCAACAGGATAACCCCTTGCGTGTAATTCCTGTTTCGCTTTTTCTATTACTGCATTAGTCATTGGTATCACGCTTTATCTCATTGATATAAAGGTGTAAGGTTTCTATTTCATGCTTTGCCCTGTCTATGTCAAGTCGGTTTTCATTAACATAAACCCACAGAATAACAATAAAAATCAGCATGCACATCATGATTCCGTATAATAAACTGTATTCCATGGCATACTCCTTTCACAATGCCTTTCTCACATTTAAATTTGAGATTCGTCAATCTTTTGATTATCAAACTTCTTGTATGCATCAAGGTATACTTCTTTCTTATCACCGTTGTATGTAACTTCATAGTACATGCCGTCGGGTAAGTTAGTCGATACTAATGCTTTCCAGTTCTGTAAAACCTTGCAAAACCAAACCAGATAAACATCATCTGACGTAATATGCACGTTATCTGTTTTATCCAAATGTTTGTTTACATAATTCAAGACGATTCCTCTTGCAATTTTCTGATAGTCCATAATTGTTTCCCTTTCATTGGCTAAGTGTATACGAGTGTCATCCGTCTTAGTCCACCGCGACAAATAACCATCTTCGGTAAATGCACAAACATCTTCAACAAGATGAAGGGTACTGTTCTCCCATTTCACTATGATGGGAAATACAGGACGCTTACGGACTTCTATCACAGTCCCATAACCATGGAACGGAGCGTAGACCCTATCCCCCACTTTGAATTTAGATTCAGCCATTTATTATCTCTCCTTTCTGCTCACGCAATCTCTATAATAATCATTCCGCTGACGTTAAGTGGAATATCATTGTCGCCAAATGCATATGCTCCATCACACTGTACATACGAGCATGGATAGACCTTGAATACATCAAAGTTATTTACCACCTGCTCTTTAACAAGCCTTTTTTGACGAGCAAATTCTTCAATCGCTTCATCTTTCGTCCCCTTCCCCCCGTTTTTCGCGTCATCATGATTCAAGAGAGCAATTTTATAATCGTCAGGGATAACGCTTAATAAATCAATCAACTTCATTTCTTTTTCCCTCCCTGCGTATCTTCCGGTTCTATCACTATTTCAATTTTATCTTTCCATTCACCCTTATGAAGGCTCACTTTCTTCACTAGATAATTGTCGTATTTAGCACTAGTACAAAATACAATTCGGTCAGAATATAACTTTTCTTTCTTTCCGTCACGGTTATCTATGTATACATCAATATATTCGTAACCATTGATAAGGTTAAGCAATTCTCTAAAACTACACTTCAATGGATTGAAATTTCTTTTTACATGTATATACAGTCTATGGTAACTAGAGAAAACTGCTCCGACTTCCATGTCCAGTAAATTTTCGGGGATTACGTCATAAGCGTGCTTTCTTCTGAATACAGTTTTATTGTCCTCAGACCTAACTATGCATAAAAAGATATCGTTATCGGTTTTGTTCACCATTTCTCTAAGTGTCATAGCTTCTGCCTCTCAACCCCTGCATCCTCGCAAGCCATAAAGAACCCCAGTACCCATAAATACACTTTGTTTGATACTCTTTTCCCAATTTCATAATCACGCTCTGTAAAATACTTGTCCCATAAATCCCAAAACAACGAATTGGTCCCGTACACTTCATCGCCAAACTCTTTGTACAGTTCAATCATCGTTCTCATATCTTCATATGCTTCTTCCGCGTCCACCCCTTCCCGCTCGTAAGATTTTATTATTTCTTTCATTTTTTCCTCGATATCTTTCGTTCCAAGTTCGGTATCGATGACATACGGATTGCCCGCTACTATTTTTTGTATGAAGTAGTTACATGAACACATGCGCAGGTAAGAGAGTAAATCTTCAACTTCTACACGATGGCTAAAGTAAGCAACAGCTTCTCCCCAATCTCCGTACAATGTAAATACTCCTCGTTCTTTATCCAAAATGTAATGCATTTCGTCCACTGTTACGCTATTTTTGCCTTGCCAGTCAATCATAAACAGTCGCTCATTATTGATGACCACTCGTGCTTTGTGATTCCAAATTCTTTCCATCGCACGTAAAACATATTCTCTGTGTGCCTCGTCTTTAAGCCACTTTGGATACTTCTGAAAATTCTTCATGCTATCACCCCGCGACAAGGTAACGAATAGTTTCTTTATTCGGCATGACCGCGATTATGACCATGCAAAAGACTACAACAAAAACGCAAAAGACCAGCTTCGACTTGCCCGACTTAATCGTGATAATTTCTACTAACGCGGAGAAGAGCGCCGCCAAGCTGGTAAGAAATGCCACAAAGCAGACTAAACCACTTAGCTTGGACAAAGCATCAATAATATATTCCGTCAATATCATTATTTACCACCTTTATTTTTTCTTTACCAATGCTTGCTCATATTTTATAAATATTCACTTTATATACAGTTATCGCGTATTTTTACCATAACTGTATACGTCTTTCCGGTCTTTTATGCAATCTGACATTTAAAAGCTCTATTTGTTTCCTGTCAGCCTCTTCAATCAGTTCATCAAGTTTGTTGACGCGGATTTCTTCACTGTAAAGCACGGATAATATGGCGTTCTTGCAATCAGCCATCGCCTGCAATAAGTCTTCCAAACTTTTTTCTTCCGTTCGATGTGTTTCATATCCATCGCCGCGCGCCCTCTGCAAATGAGACGCCGCAACAATCAGTTCCGCGCACTCTTCTTTTAAAATGTTCAGGCTATCATTTTTACTGTACTCATCAACGATTCGGATATTCATTTGTCTGCTCCTTTGTATTCTTTACAATCTTCACTGAAATCACTTATGCAAATGCGGTAATCAGGGTAACGTTTCCAGTATTCTTTCAATCTTTCCCAGTGTTTCCCTTTCATGCACCGTTTACACGTCTTGTTTTGGCAGTCATTACGGCAGAAACAAATGTCAAATGTACCGCCGCCTGTATCTTCTAAATAATATTTCATGTGCTTTTCCTCATGTTCATAAGGTACACAGTTGCACCGTACAAAAAATAAATGCTTATTAACCCAATCCCGATAATCATATTGGCTATAATCACCATCGCTATAATCGTAAGCAGTAATGTAATCATAAAAATTCCTTCATCATTGGCATTTCTTCTACGATATTGCAAAATTCTTTCCATTCAGGTAATGCATGGTTCTTTCTCTGATGGTACATGGTCAGCAGTTGCAAGTAGTTTGTCGTTACTCTCGCCTTTTCTTTCAATCCGACCGGAACAGAATAAATCAGGGAAACTTTAGAAATCTCTTTGTTTTTATACTTCTCAACATTCCCCTTGAATAAAGAAATAACGTCTTTCGGCGTTTCCGGCGTAAATTCCCATTCACCAGTTGAAACAGAATGCATCACACTTTGGCTCATTACAATCTGAAACCAGTGATACCGTTCCGCCTGTTGCCACCATTTAATGCTTGCATTAACGGTCAAATCAACGGTAATACCTGTCAAAAAATTCGATTCACCACCATTTAACCCTCTATTAACTAAAACTTTCGCTATTTTAAGTGCTTTCTCACCATCTTCTAATTCTTTGCCGTAACTGAACCCGATTGCGTTCAATGCGCTTTCTAAACCGTTTACTTCATAATCTTCAATAATCATATTCTCCCTCACAAACATCAATCACTAAACTTCCGTCTGAGTTATTCACCACGGAGCCTGTTTTAATCCCATAAAGCTCTTTCGGAACATTTTGCGGTTCGCCAACATAAATTGTTTTCCAGTTACAAGTTTGCCAATCGTATATAAAGATTCGGACTTCTTTGATTCCATCATTCATTTCTAAAATTTCTTCTACGGTATAAATATGATTCCGTTCGATTCTAAGCAGTTCTTTCAAAAACGCCTTTTCTTCTTCGGTTGACTTTGCCCTCATCTTATTCAAATGATATTCCGCACAGTTTGAGTGTAAACTATCGGTAATAATACCGATGATACACTCTAAATCTTCTGCATCTACCAGTTTCACAAGTTCCATGCCATCCAACTTCATTTTGTTGATAGCCTTAATGATTTTCTTTCCTTTTTCTTTGCTATAATCACCAACCAGCATGCCAAAGTCCTCCCGCGTCGTGTTTCCACCAAAAGCTACCCTCATTGCCTTTCTTCTTTTTCATAAACATTTCCGGAACAACCAAGAATCTTCTTTTAAAATTCCCGTAAGACCCGCTACTCAAATACAGTAAAGCAAACGAGGAATAAGGGCGTGGGAAATGTCTTTGCTTTACGCGCTTCATCCCCATCATAACGAAGTACCGTGGCAATTCCTTATATGTCATCGCAGATTTGTTGTTCTTTGCAAGGAGTACCAGCCATTCATCCCTGCTCACCTTTTTTAACAGTAACCCTTCACCATAGTCCTTTACTTGTACGACGTTACCGATTTCCATAATCCACCTCTCAATGTCCCAAATTCGTTCCTTAAATGTTCAGTCAAAGATATATAAATGTTCTCTTCAACAAGCCGCCCGACGTAATCCACCGACAAATAGTCTGAAATTTTCGCATGTACTGTTACAGTCGGGAAGTATTCTTCTTTTTCCTCTACAGTCGTGTTTAATTCCATAGGGCTATAGCGTTTAACTAGGTCTTTCATGATGGCTTTCAGTATTTCATCCATGTGCGCTCCTATCTGTTGACGTATACTTCTTTATACCGACGTCCAAATTCAATGGCTCTTTCACGGGAATCCATAAAAATGTCTATGCAGTTATCAATGCCGCAACGGTCATTCACGATATAGTCTTTTCCGTCGATTGTCACGACTGTCCCTAAAGGAAGGAAGTTGCATGCAACGCCGCCCTCATGGGCATACTCGCCACTTGCGGTTATGCCGCCGCACTCATACAGGGTATACGCTGAACACTCTGAAATTATCCATTCTGCGCCAGCCGCCATCGGTGACAAAGCTAAACTTATAGCCAATAGCAGTTTCTTCATATCATCGCCCGCTTTCTTAAACTTTAACTTTAATATCTTACTCTATTTTACATTCTTATAGCTTTCCTGTCAATACGAACATGGCTATAATATCAAAATCGCCATAGACGCGTCTATTTTGGCTTTACAAGTGTTTCATGGTCAAATGGGTAAAGTTATATGCCCGACCACCTAGAACGCCTGTAAAGGCAAAATAAAAAGGCGGTTCATATCGACCGCCCTTTAGATTATCGTTTCAGCTCTTCAATCATTCGGAACGTTTCGTTCCTCACCTCGCAGATTTTGGCATGGATGGTTTCAGTTTCTGCACCGTTCCCATACTGTCTAAGTTCGTATAGCAATTTAAGCAATTCATGATTTGTTTTTTCCAGCAGTTCAATATCTTTATTCATCAGCTTTCACCCACCAAGCATACAGACTTTTTTCGCTCGAATCCCATGTGTCCCATACGTCACCATCACGGACGGTCACAAGATGATGTGCGACATCGCAGATGATTGTTTCCCCCGTCCGCGCCATTTCATACACTTTTGGTCTTTTAGTTCCTTTCTTTGCTTTAAAAGAGACTCTTTTGAATCCATGCCTGTACAACCACTTCCCGTATGTTTCTTTGCTATTCGGCATTACTTTTAGCTCAAATCCAATATCGCAAAGCTCTTTATAGATTTCATCCCATTCTTTTCCGCTCGCGGCAACCAAAGCTCTTACGACACAATCGCCGCATCTGTTTTTGTTCGGATTAGGGTTAAATTTTCTAAGCATTTTTCTTGTCCTTTCCCCCGTGAACCTATCACGGGGATTTTCAATACTTACTTAAATACTTTCAAGAATCATTTTGAGTTCGCAGATACCACCGTTAAGTTCTGTAATGCTTGTCTCATACATATCCCATGAGGTTTCCCCTTTTGAAAGCTCATCGGCAATTTCATCCTTTTGGCTTTCAAGCCATTCAATTCTCTTTTCAATCTTTTCCTTAATTTGTTCTTTGATAATCTGTTCTTTTGTCATGGTCTTATGCCTTTCTCGCATTTCTAAGCATGCGTCTAACATATTTGATTTCTGCGGTAACGGCTTTATAGTCGTCCATATCCAGCAAGTACGACATGCGGTTCGTACTCATGTTATCCCAAATTTCTTCGCGTCTTTCCATCAGTCTTGCAAGTCTTTCTTTCATGTTATCTCTTCCTTTCATCAACTAGGGCTTTCTTCCCGCCCTCTGATGATATAATAGCATGTTGTTTTATGTTTTGCAAGAGGGAAATTCATTTCTTTTCAAAGTCGTACACTTTTCGTAAATGTGTTCGATAACTTATAAATGTTCATTATCGTGGTCTTATATACATATATAGCAATAAAAAAGCACCGTTGCTCATCCAGCCCGGCGCTTTTCTATGACATGTCCTTTAGCACAAGATATACATGCCTTTGGTTCGTTTGTGAACCGCTCATCATGCTTGGCTTGTCCCTTGCTACCTTTGTTCGAGCTGGACTTCCTATCCCATTACATGATTTGGGAGTTAAAGAGTATTGTTTAATTTACAACTAGCACTGTAGTATGTTTTGTTGAACTTTAACTTTATACATTATAGCACGGAAAAAGACTTTTTGCAATAAAAAACCCGCTTTCGCGGGTCTAGGGGCAAACCGATAAAGTTGATGAAAGGAAAATTGCCCCTTACTAAATACTACTATATCAAATCTATTCTGTCAAACGGCTATCCAAATCTCATCAATCGACGCAATATCATTTCCATCCCAATCCATTCCATCCCAATCCATATCATCAATGACATCAACGTAAGACGCACTACAGACATTTCGTACTTTCTTATTTTCTAAACCGTTAATGCTGGTTTCTCTTCCGTGTTCCTTGATTCCGTCATACAGTACCCTACCACGATTGTTCTTAACCTTAAAACTTTGTCCTTCTATCATCAAGGAAACAATTTCTTTAACTGTCATTTTTCACCTCTGCAATACGCAACAATGATTTTCCTATCTATATCCAGCCGAACATCCACTATGTCTTTCCTCAATACTTCTGCCGGTATTTCATAATCGACGTATTCTTTTTTAGTATCTAAATCGACAAGAATATACTCATCGCCGCAAACGGCATCAAACGAATAGCCAATCATTTTCGTTTCCCCTTTAATATTTTTTCCACAAGAAGTATTCGTGTCATTTTCTTATTCTCTTCTTCTTTTTCCATAGATTCAGGGAAAAGATATTCTGAACCCTTGTCGCATGCTATCCTATCGCCATTTCTGTTATATATGGCACTTCCAAACCGTTGTTCTTCTATGTTAATTCCATTTTCTTCCACAAAAATCTTGATGGTGTTGGCAATAATTCTTTTCAGTCTTCTGCTATATGATTCAGGAATGTCCAACCCGTAAATATATCTAGGGTCTATTTCTAAAAACGCGGCTGGTTTCTTTGCAACTAGCACGATTGTCTCAGTGTCTTTATCATGCGCTTTAGCGTTATCAAACGCAGAAAGCGCGGTGTCAAACATGCCACTACAAACATCACGACCAATAGCATAATTTATTATCCATTCATACTGTATCATTCAAACGACTTCCTTTAAAACCACATCTATAAACTTTTGTATTCTATCGTTATATTCCCTAAAAGTATACATATTTTCAGGAAAACAGGCGGGGTCAATAAGCGATTTACCTATTCTTATACCGTTGTCATACTCGACGCGTCCGATACACTCCTCTCGATAGTTGACGTTGTATTCATCTAAGAGATTTTTTACAACGGCGCATGCGGTTCTTTCAATTATTTCCATTTGTCGTGATGTGAGATTCAAGTTCTTTAAGCAAGGAAGATAGAAGTCCAGCTCTTCCCGATACGCCTTAATAATAACATGCGTGCTATTCGCCGCTTCCCACGCATCCAGCGGGCTTTCGTAAGATTCACTGCTTTCTTTCCCGTTAATCATGTATTTGAAGAACATTTCTCGCTCAACCTTTCTGCACGCATTTTCATAATAAATCTATCAATTCTAGGCAATGGCATCATGTACCGATAAAAATAACCTGTCTTCCATAATACTCTTCTTGAGTGGTTCAATGTCGGGTAACGTTCAGATTTAATCATTGTTTTCCCCCTCCAAGATAATTTTCAATACACACCTCACATCTTCCGTTAAATATGGGAATGTTCTTTTTACTTTTCTATCGTGTAATCTCCTAAATTCGCCAAATGACAAGTCACAAAGACGTATTTGATTGGTGGAAGATTTTACATCCTGAATTTGAATCCACGTCGTATCGTCCAATATGTTAATAAGCTGGCTAAAATACATTATGCAAACACCTGCTTTCCAAAAATTCCATACTGCACAATTAAGTCAGCAATATAAGCATCAATATCCCCGGTATAAAGGCAATGTGAAGCCTTTAACATGAGTAACGTATTTTCGGCATTCACATAATATGCATCTTTATTTTCAAATCCGTAACGTGAAAGGTCTAAATTGCTCGACGCAATCAGGTAAGCAATTCCACGAAGCATCTTGAATTTATTAAGTTGGTACTGCTTTCCATCCAAATCTTTCAAAATGAGTGTTCCGCCTTTTACTACGTGTTCCTCCGTAAAATACCCATACCATTGTCCATCTTTCGGATAAACATCTTTACACCAGTATGCTATTCCATCAAAAGCACTGCAAAGTATATCTTCTAAATCTTTATCGGTTACAAGAAGTTCCGTGACAATACCATTCAATTCCAATTCAATAAGCGATGCAGGATTAAAGTCTACCGCCGTTAATATTTCCCGTCTAATACGCCATTTGATTCTATTCATTCCATTCCCTCCGCATAAAAATCATTTACAAGTATAAATCTATATGATGACCATCAGAAATGTTATACCCGTAAATTGGCATACGCATGATTTCTTTAACCTTGCGGATTCTGTCATGGTGTCCTGCCTCTGCTATCCACGGGTCGAAGTTCGCGCCAATGTATACCGTCGTATCGCCGCCGAAAAGGTCTAGCGCTTCTTCAACCGTTCTAGCGGTCTTTCCTTTGTACTGTATCATTCAACCCTCTCTAAGCGTTTCTAATACGTTTTTTGTGAGTTCTACCTTGTCATATCCGTCGCACACTGCATTGTAAATATCTCTGATACATGATTCCGTTTTTACCTTGTCCAGCTTGTCCCCTATAGTCTTAAAGTTGTTTCCACCATAGATGATAAAAATCCGCCCGTTCTGATATCGGATTTCATTGACTTCAAAAATAATACTATCGTCCATATGAATAATCATTTTAGTTCGTCCTCTATCCGTGCTATTTCACGTTTATATGTCTCTTCATTCATCCCAATACCGCACGTACTGGGATAGCCCAAAATCTCGCCTAATGCAAATTCCATTCCTTTGAGATATGCAAGTTTAAGTGCGTTCCCTGCTCTTGTAATCTCGCTTATGGGTTTCCCTGTCTGATACTTCACTATAGCGTCCCATGTAATCATTTCACGATAAACGCTTTTCCACCGCTTATAAATTTCAGTATCCTTCAATATATTTCACCTCTTTCATAAAAAGTGCCTCATCCCGTTTCACCATCGTTGTATCGGGAATGGGAAGTAAATGAGTAATGAAATATTCTTTCATTTCCTCAACATAGTGCGCGGTCTTTACCATACTGCGCATAAGTGAGTATCTAATTGGCTGACATGCGCCAACCTTGCCCGCGTAAATAACCGCTGATTTACGCGCTTTAAGTTCTCTAACCGCTCTTACATATTCTTTCTCAATCATTTCTCTTTTCCTTCCACCCCCATGAACCTATCATGGGGATTTCTTAATACTTGTTTAAAACAATTTCAAAATTTCTTCAAGCTCACAAATGCCGTTTACGCATTCATGGATTCCCTCTGAACAAAAATCAGTGGGAAGTTCACCGCCTTTGTAATCTTCGATGTATTCATTTTTTTCAGCTTCAAGCTGACGGATTCTTTCTTCAATCTTTTCTTTAATCTGTTTCTTGCTCATAGTCTTATTTCCTTTCAATCAGCATCTGATACAATCCTTCGTCGATTTCGTCAGTCCCCCAAAATCCTGACTGCGTTTCGCCGACTAAATTGAGAACGTTATCATAGGCTGTTACTGCCCCTAAGCATAGATGGTATGACCTGTTCCAGTGTTCCGGTACTGGACGATTTTCATCTTTCAACGTGTCAATCGCTCTCATATAAGTGTTGGCACATTTTTTGCTTGCATTCATTAAACCTTTTACAACTGCAATCTGTTCTTTTGTCATGGTCTTGTCCTTTCCTCTAGGAATTTTTTAATCAAATGCGAGTTATTTCTTGATTAAAAATGGTTTCTGCAATTTCATCCGTTTCTTCCGGATTTTCGTCGAGGATTTCAAGGCAGTCATTATACGCACTTGATTCCAAGTCATATGCAAAAGCCAAGTTTCCATATTCTTCTCGTAATTTCCAATTCCGTTTTTCCGACGCAATGCACGCAAGTTTTAGGTAAGTATTTTTAAAAGCAAGGCTCAAATGCGCTTTGCATCGAATAGTTTCAATTTCAGTCATTTTCTGTTCCTTCCTTCCATCAACTAGGGCTTTTCTCTTGCCCTCATCTGTATATTATATTACGCCCTTATAGATTCGTTGTCAATACTTTTTTGCGTTTTACTTCAATTTATTTGCATCATAAAAGGGTTAGAATATTCTAACCCTTTACTTTAATCTCTTTCCATATAAGCGTTCCATGCCAGCTTTTGTTACCAAATAGACACGTCCCGATTTTCTCATTTCCCAAGGTTTAAATCGCGGCGCGCAACCTCTTTGCCCTGCACATGCCGATTTAAGTGTCATATGCGGTATTTCCCATAAGTCAGACGCTTCTGAAATGGTGTAAACATTATCTAGTTCGGATGAATCTGCATCCTCTTCAATCTGTTCTTTAGGTCTTAAATCGCCCAATGATGACAACGCCTCTTCAACACGGTCAATGCCGCCTCTTTTTATCATTTTTGACAGTCTTTTGAAAATTTCCCATTCTTCATCAGTCGCCCGCACCGACCTTTGCTTTCTGATTTCTTCTTTCAAATATATCACTACCTTTCCTGCTTATAATTGTATAATCAATTCGATGTTTCGTCAATACAATTATAAAACCCCGTGCATTTTTCACGGGGAGAATTGTTTAGCGCATTTCTGCGCCGTTAAGTTGTATGCGGTCTTGATTGATGGCAGTCTCTCAATAACCACTGGAGGTCGAAGATAGAGTTGAACTATCGTTAAACGCTTACAATGCGCCCGTTCTAACCATTGAACTACTCGACCATATAGGGTAAGCCCAAAATGCGAAAAGACTTACCCGAAGGAGTGAAGGCTAGAAAAATAGAAACAGAAAAACTAGCCTTTTGGTGGGTTCAGAAGGATTCGAACCTTCAACCTGTCGGATATGAGCCGACCTCTCTAACCGTTTGAGATATAAACCCATGGCGGATACAGTAGGATTTGCACCTACGAGCGAATAAAAATCCGCTTCTTGTTTAGCAAACAAGTACCTTCGACTGCTCGGTCATGTATCCATATTGGCGGAAGTGGTAGGATTTGAACCCACGCCCGATTTCTCGGCTATCGGTTTTCAAGACCGTCCCCTTAACCGCTTGGGTACACTTCCACAATGCCCGCGCAAACGCGCGGTGACTTTCAGTTATAGTGGGAAACGATTTTTAAGCACTGTTGCCCTAAGTAGCAACCCCACCATTTGTTTCGGGATGGCATCCCGTGAACCGACAAAGGATTTCTCGCTTTTTCAAGAGCTTACTGGCATTCGCCAACCCAGCCGGTTCATTTCGCGAAAAGGGATAAACAGGTGTTTCCCCTGTCTTTCCCACATATGCCCGCCAATAGTGCGATATGGCGGTGGCTTTCCACTATGTTAAGGAAACAGTTTTTAATCACACTAACCCTTTAACCGCCGGTTAGCGGCGTTGCTTTACTTTTCGCGCGTAAAGCGGCGGTAACACGCAATGTTCGCATTATATATGTATAAAAATGAAATGAGGTGCGTGTATTATTTCCACTCTCGCAGGAATTTTTAGCGTCTGCGCCCCGGTCCACGTTCACGGGTGAGGAACATGCCTTTTTTTCGCACAGGGGAAAGACCAACCCTGATGGTGCTAAAGGTGGGATTTGAACCCACATACCATTAAAGGTAGCGGATTTTAAGTCCGCCGTGTATGCCAATTCCACCACTCTAGCATGGGCAGGAAGCACTAAAACTTTCGCTTCAATACTTCCACATGCGGCGGTTTCCCGCCTAAATCGCTTTCAATGACGTCAAGCAATTTTAAGAATCCGCTTGCCTTCCTATTGCTCGGGTTGTGTACACCTGTTGGCAAGCAATATCCGTATGCAAGTACCGTCCCTACTTCGTATCGGGAAACGCCTGCCATTCTGTATACAGTCCGGCAGGACTTTGGTGGGTGTCGTTTAATCTCGCACCTAGAGAGAGATTGTAAACCATTTTCGTGAAGTCAAGTAAATGGTGGGGACAGCGGGACTTGAACCCACATCGAAGCGGTTATGAGCCACTTGCTTTACCATTTAAGCTATATCCCCATATTGGCAGGGGGTAGTGGAATCGAACCACCATAAACGGAGTCAAAGTCCGTTGCACTATCCACTATGCTAACCCCCTATGCGGGCTTTCGCCCGCTATGATGAGAGGAAAGCCGACCACGGGATTTTCACCCCGCCGATGACAGTCGGCATGGTGGGTGGGGCTGGATTTGAACCAGCGAAACCTTGCGGCAACAGATTTACAGTCTGCATCCTTTAACCACTTGGATACCCGCCCAAACGGTTGTTTATCCTCTAACCGTAAAAGAGTTGACGTCTCGCCATATGGCTTTTTGCTATTCCGCATTTACTCGGCATCCGAATAGCTAAATGCCGACCCGTCTTGCACGCTGGCGGATAAGCGTCCTAGCCATTTGTCAGGTACCTGACAATGTAGGCATAGAAACCGTAACCTCTGTTACGTCCCAAAAAAGTTTTTGAAAAAACGGCACTTTCCGTTATTTTACTTACTTGCGGATGGCTGGGAATCGAACCCGCTCTAGCTTTCGCCGCCTGTATCCATTTGGCGTCATCCACATAATGCGGGTGGGCAAACCCGCACGCTCATAGAGATATGACTTACAAGCGAAATCTCTTGATGACTATATTCTATCATATTGTATATACGATTTCAAGTAAAACTTTTGATTTCTCCAATAAAAAAGTCCAACAATTAAGTTGGACTTTGAAATGATTATCTTGCTCTTACTGCGCTTGCGTTAAGATTTCTATTCACCGCTCTAGCAAGTCTAACGTTGTTTGAACCCCTATTCGGAGCAATCCCGTTTCGTCTTCCATACGCAGATTTGTTGAAATTAGCAATACCGCCGCCACCAGCTCTTACTGTGGCAAAACTTGCACCTCTACCACCCATAATTGTTACCACCTTTCATGATTTAAACGCTTTCATGACCGCATCGTGCATTTTGCAACGTTTCGCAGTCTGTTCATAAAAAGCAGGGATATTGATAACCCTGTCATTGCCTAAAAGTCCATCAGGAATGCGACCGTAGCAAATAACTAAAGACGGATTCAGCCGTTCTTTCATCTCACGATACCCGTCAAGGAAAAGCCTTTTTGATGTATCACTAGAAAGGATGCCGACCGTTGATGTTACCACAACGGAATTTTTAGGCTCCCCGTCAAAGCAGAAATCATAAGATGCCTTGTCTGCCCATGTAATTGTCGGCAAAACTTTAATTCCTTTGCTCTGCCAATATGCCCCTAAGTAATGCTTTCTGTAGTGATTATAGATTTGAATAGCTTTCGGCATATCAATATAAAGTGAGAAATCAGGCGTACATACATAGTTGAATTGCTCAAGAAGTTTCGTGTAAGTGCCTAAAGCCGACCAGCATCTTTCGAATTGGTAGTCATCCACGAAGAAATGTACGGAATACGACTTTCTATTTTTGCGTGCCTTCGTTGTTTGATGGAAGTCAATCCAATGCGTGTTGGCGTTAAATTCTTCTGCCTTGATTCCTTGAAGTACAGGGATGTTATATTTACCAACACCGCTAAAAATTCCATTTTCCATGTTTTGCATTTTTTTAAAGAATTTTCTTGCCATTTTTACCACCTACCAATATTTTACGCCAAAATCAACTATAATAAACTACAATCTTTCGCTTTTGCTTAGTTATGTTGCCTTGCAACTTGCAATATAAGTTAAAACCGCCGTAAACCGCCCTATTTTCCGTTTATAGGCGTTTTCGGTTACTTTTGATATAGTTATCGTCCAACATGCAAGAAACGCCTATAATCAAGCGTATTTAGCACAAAAGAAAAGAGGTGATTTCTCACCTCTCACTCTCAAGCCGCATAGGATACGCGCCGCATGTATTTTCTCTTTGCGCACTCTTTTTTGAGTGCCTTTTCAAGGCGGTCAATGAATAGATAATAATATGCACACTCAAATGCACAATCATCAAAAATTTCATTCGCTGTTTCCGCATCCAATTTATCCATCATGTCATCGCAGTGCTGAATTTGCTTGCTGAATTTCATCAGCCATTCGAACTGCTCATTATTCATCGTGTATGCGCCTTTAAGGTAACTATAGCTGATACCCAATTTTTCCGCGTTCCCCTCAATTCCATTTCTGCTGAAAATTGAAATTTCATCGTATTCATCAGTATCTGTCAGATAAATTCTCATTTTTGCTTTCTTCCTTTCTTTAATCGGTATCGCTTTACTGTATATATAATACACCGTTATAAGCGTATTGTCAAATGTTTTTTATAAAATAAAAACGCCCATCATTATGACAGGCGTTTAATATCATTCAAGTAAGGATTCATCCTCTTCCAATGCGTCCGTGATTTCATCCTGATAATATGACAATAGGTAAAGTAAATTAAGGTTAGATTCGATTATCTGCTTGTCAACGTCAAATACAATCCATTCACCTTTTTTAAAAATTGAAAACTCAGGGCTATATTCAATCATTACCACAATATCAGTTGGTGACATGTCCGCGCGTCGCATTTCATCGTCAAAGTCATCCAGTTTAAAAACTCTCACATTGATAGCATTCATAGTAACGTCTGCCATCTTGTCATCGTCCAAATCAGTGAATGCATCCCAAAGTTCTTCTCTAGTCATAATTATCAATCCTTTCTTAAAGCCTTGTTATCGGATGTATATAGAATACCACTATAGAGATTTCTTGTCAACACATTTTTATTTACAGATTAAGCATGCTAAATTCAGTGCAGACAGTACGACGGCGCATAATGCAAGTGCCATGGTTATTTTTTCCGTTGTCATCGCTCCTTACCTGTGATAAACTGATAGGGGAAGGCGTTGAACCTATCAACGCCCCCTATCGCTTAAAGAATGGACACCAACCATTCAATCAAGCGTACTTTTACCGCTATCATCACCTGCATCAGTAAAATTAGGATGATGATGGCGGTAATCCTATTCAGTTTGAACACATTTTTTCTCCTTTCTTCAAAATTTGGTGGATTTACCACCTTTCTTATTATACCATGTACCAATAGACAAATATAGTCAAAACGCCCATTTTATCAAGGTTTTTACCATGATAATGGGCGTTTTTTCTACGTTATTTTATTGCTTTCTTTACGACAATTCCTGCCAATATGGCTGAAATGCCTTTCCACGTTCTTAATTGGCGGTCTTTCACTTTCATTTTGTGCTTAACCTCTTGCTCGTACTCTCTCAAGTATTTGTTGGCTTTGTCTAATGATTTCTGCGTCGCTTCGTTCAATGTTTTGGATTTCTGTGTTTCTTTCTTCGATTCTTCCAGCTGATTGTCTGCTTTCTCTAACTGACTGTTGAGCGTTTCTATTTGCTTCTTCTGCTCGGTCAAGAGATTCTGTTTGGTCGCGTTGCTCTTCTTGAGCTGATTCAAGTTCGTTTCTAACTGATTCAGCTCCCCTTCCGTTATCTGATACGCCGACGCCGTACCATATCCACAGAAAAGCAAGGATGAGAACAATAAGGATAGCAATAATTTCTTTTTTCCTATCATTTGTTACCTCTATGCGAATTTTTGAATTTTCATTCATGTAATCACGCTTTTCTATTAAAGAAAATAAATAATTATTCAAAATCTATTGTTTCGTCAGCGTCGAATGACTGACCGCCTATTTTCTCACAATCACTATACTGCCAAATGGCGGCGTTCGGGTAATCACATTGGTAATTATACTGGGCGCACCATACGTCGCAATCTACTTGTTCCATATATAATACGTTTGTGAGCCAGTCATAATTTGAATACAGTCCGCATCTATAGCCCTTTTCCGCCATGTAATTTACGAATACATTGACGCAATCGGTTAATTCCTGCCTGTCAGTAAATCCGTTCCTGTCTTTATACCCATCAGCATCTTCCATGTCAAACCACACGCCCATTTCGAGCATGTCATTTGTCAGTCCGCAATCTTCCAGTAGATTTGCACAAAATTCAGCCTCTTCTCGTGCCGCATCTTCGGATAATGCATAGGAATAATAATATACACCGACCTTTAATCCTGCATCAATCGCGCCGTTGATGTTGTCATAGAATGATTCATCTAAGTGAGAATGTCCCCATCCTAAGCGAATTATCGCAAATTCATATCCTGCATTTTTCACAGATTCCCAATCAATATACCCGTTGTTTTCGCTTACGTCGATTCCTAACATGCTATCTCCCTATCTTATTTAATGCATTTTGAACGTTTGTACTCATCTTTTGGACGCTTGTGTTCAATGTCGTTCCTTCAGCAGATTTTTTTTCTGCTATATCGCTTTCCCCGTTTTTCAAAGTATCCACGGAGAAGATAGAAACAAACCCAACCGCACCTATGACGGCGGCAGTCGTGTATGAGTTCCAAAAGTTAATAAGTATCTGCGTGTTTGTATTGTATCCTGCGGTATTTGCCAGCCAAGAGGCTATCACCATAACAAATAGGGTTATAAGTCCAGTTCCGTACAGGTATATAACCATCATTGACATTTTGGCTTTTTTAAGTTTCTGCTTTATTGTTTTCAGCGTCATTCGGCATCACCTTCATTTTTCTGATACTCTGCATAATAGCAGTACCTTGCCCATTTCCACCAAGCCCATGGTAAGCTCTGTATATTTCTTCCGCTAAATCTTCTTCTTCGTATGTTACGCTTCCTCGCTCAACCGCCTGTTGGTGGATGGTTTTTAGTTGTATTTTTAGCAATACTCTCATACCGCGGTCACTACTTTTTACCTTTTCGGATAAGCCTTTAGACTTGTTCCAAAGATAGCCGATAGTGAACGCTAAAATGGCATATACGCCTTGCGTCGCGATTCCAATGATTATGTTTTCCATAGTACCCCCTTTTCTATAAACTAACATATTATTAGCTATAAAAAAGTACAATAAAAGGACGGCAGACTATTTGTGTAGTCCCACCGTCCCTTATTGTTAAGGCAAGCTATTAACGTTTCCCGTATTGCAGGTATTCAGCCATCCATGAAGGATAAAAGTTCCTGAATCCGCCGCCGTAATCATCAGGTAAAACCGCCCTGCTTTCAACTGGTTGGCATAAACGTTATGCCCGCAACGTGTTCTCACAGGGTACAGTGTTTCGCCCGTCCCTATCTGTATGACTACTGGCATGTACTGGGTTATCGTTGTCGGTATTGGTTGAACAACATTCAGCAAAAAGCATTTGTTGTTCACATACGTTTCTTGCGGTATAGTAAGCACCAAGTTAGTGCCGCTTACCGCAACCGCCGTTGTTCTCATACCATGACCCCGCCGCATCCATAGAGTGACTGATAGGGGCTTGCCGTCATATAAGCTGGTACAGGTCTAGGGGAAATCTTACCAACAATAGCCGCAGATTGTGCAACTTGTGAAAGGTTGAAATTAGCGGTCTGTAATTCTCTATCTTTATCCGCAATCTTTTCTCTAAGGTCTTGAATCTGATTATTAGCAATCATCGCCCTAGTCGCTTCTCCCTCGGCATGAATCGCAGTTTTAAGCTCGCAGGTATTCTTGTCGTTGTTCGCCATGCTTTGGAGTATCAGCTGCTTTTGTTCACAGCAACAATTCTGTTGCTCGAATCGGTTATTGTTTAACTGCTGGCTAATGCCATATCCAGTTTGCATGATATTCTTCTCTAAGCCGTTGTTACCGCCCATGATAGCCATTCCTAAACCGTTGTTTCCCTGCATAACGGTTTTTTCAAGGCTATTCTGTCCTTGCATAATGGCATTGTTCAGCGAATAAGCAGAATCTGCCAGCCCATAAGAGATGCCTCTTAACTGACCTTGCGTGTCTTGATGGTTGAACCCCTGTTGCATTTCAGCCTGCGTAAGCCCAGCTCGGTTTCCAAATCCGCCGAATCCGCCGCCACCCATCAGGGCAAAGATGACAAGTACCCACATGAGTACGCCGCCACATCCCCAGTTGTTCATTCCTTCTTCCATGATTATGCTCCTCTCTTTATAAAATTACAGGTGCAGTCCATACCCCTGTAAGAATTGGTTTAATTGATTATCGTCCATTCCTCTGCTCCTAGCGAGCTTCCTAACAGTTTCTTTCAACTGTTCTTCATTTTTCCCCTTCACTGCTTCCAGTGAGCTTTTCATGATAGGGTTGAATCCTGCCATGTACTGAATAAATGAAAGTAAATCATTTGACTGTTGAAACATCGAAATCATCACCTTTCTTCATTTCTTCTATCATCTTTTCTAATCGGTCTATCTTCTGCTCTAACTGCTCTGTCGTAATCGGTTTCTTTTGTTCCCTAAGCTCGTATACATTAAATATAAGTCCGCCGTTCATGTCGGTCGTTTTGGCGTATATCCTGCCCTCTGCCATGGACGGAAAATAGTAAATCATGCCGTTCGGTATGATTTGAGCCGCTCTTGCTTCTTCTATGCTTGATACTTCGTGACCATTTAAGCCGTATGTGAAATTCGGATACATATCCATCACCTCTAAATGTATTTTCTCACACATTGCGCCATGTATGGTCTAATGCAATTTCCTAAAAATAGCAATAAAAATACCGCACATGTTCGAGGCGATGAAAGGAAGAAATAACCTCGGATATGAGCGGTATTTATCACACGGTTCAAGCGTTGCTCTATGCTATGCAATTACACCCCGTGTGTATCGAATGGCTTAGGCACATTTATAACTCGTGTGATTTTTTCGGGCATAATATGGATGCCGCCCGCCAGCAACTGACCGCGAGCGCACCCCGTCAGTTCTTGCCTAAGCCTGTTTTGCAAGCGTTTTACCCGCCATGTGACACATGGTTTGAATTTGTTCGGGGATTGCCTTATGGACAGTGGTCTATTGAACAAATTGAAGTTTCCCACCCTCACCAGTCACGTTCAGGTCGTGACCACCCGCAAGGTCTAACTGAACCTTACATATATTATTATAATGATTTTTGGTGTTTTGTCAATACTTTTTGGAAATTATTTTTCCATCTTTTCGATTGCCCGTTCCATCTTGCTTGCTATGCGCTCGGCAATACGACACATATTGCTTTTTGACATTCCTTTGTCTATGTATATCTGCTGAAATGTCATTCCTTCGATGCAATGCATGTGTATGTATTCCTTCTCATCAGGCGTAAATAAAGCGGTATCAAGTAACCTCTGGTAATCCTCTTTATCCATTTTCCTAAGCCATTCCTTGACCCGCTTCCTGTTTGCCCTCATTGCCCTTATCTCCTAAATCTATGCCATTATATCTTGCATTAGCTTCTAGGCATCTAAGATAGCCTTGCATGTAATTTTCCTGCATCAGAAGAATCTCAATAGGTTCTTTCTCTGTTGAAAGTCCATCAATACGCTTATTTATATATGGTTTCAGTTTCTTTAAGCGTATTTTCGTTTGCCAGTATTCTGCATAAAGGCGTTCTTTCCAGTCGGTGCTACGTTCCATCTCATCTAAAAATCTGATGATAACGCCATCGCCATCTTCGCAGAAAACATCACCCGTCATTTCATTGACCCACGCAAGGTTCTCGCCAACACGTTCCATCCGGCACATAGCATCTAAGTCTTCAAAGCGAATAATCGCTAGTTCGCCTTCTTTAATCCCGTTCATTTGTTAAATATCGCCTCTTTTCTCCATTTTATAAGAATATAGTAATCTATGCAAGTACAATTTACTACAAAGTTGTGACGTCTTTTGAAATTACAATTTACTACATTCATTGAGTTTGGATAATACTAAATTCGCTGTCTCATCTGTAATCATTTTTAGTTTCAAGTAATATTTAACCAAATCTTTTATTGTGCTTGGTTCCACATTTCCAATATACCTTAGCAATGTTGCTTGTATCATCTCATCCGCCGGTCGTCCTAATTTTTCCATAAGATACCTCATAAGTTTTCCACATTAATAGTCAACCACCCAAAATTTTCATATTCCGCTAGACCAACGCCGCTATATCCAAAGAAATTGCTGAACACGCATCCATGAATAGCACCCGTTTTCCATTTTCCTTGATTCATGTAAGAATATCCCCACATTCCTCTGTATACATCCCCAACGAAGCTATCATGCGACACGTTTATCCTAGTCATCGGAAATGCGTATGGGCAATACGCATACCGCAAGTCTGATTCCGTCCCTATGTTTTTATCTTGTCCAACAACTCTTATATATTTCCTGCCGCTATCGAATATGCAGTTCTTGCCATTAAACACTTGCAATCCAAAATTACTTTGTTCAGTTGTTTCCGTGCCAAAAACATAAACGTAAACGTCGGATAAATCTACATCTGTGCTGGTAAATGGATTTTTATCACGCCATGTAAACACATATCTATTTTCTTCCATTCTCTGTATAGTGAAAAATCCACCCATGTTTTCCATTTCACTGTTTTTACAACTAAATCCAAATAACTTTTCATTATCGCCGAGAGTTAGTTCAACGCCATAATGGTCACACTTACTATCCCACAACACATTCAAGTAAACGGTACTATCTTTTGGAACTGGCAAATCAACAAGTTTAACCTTCCGCTTTAACACCAAATTATTAAAGGTATCATTGACCACTATATGGTTATCACTATTAAATATTTCAATTCCTTCATTCATATTTAATACGTCCCATATAGAAAGTTTCCGGTACAATTTGCATATTTGATTTGAGACATATTGTCTCCCCACACAGGAATATATGATGCATCAGTCGGTGCGCCAAACCAGCCGTTTATTATCTTTATATTGCTTTTGTCATATTTCCAACTTATTGTATTTCCGCTTACCGTAAAAACCGGTGCAATTCCAACCGTTTTTTCTATTGGGTTTGATGTTGCATGCGTTATCGATACAATTCGTATCCACACACGAGAACCAACAATCTTATCATCTTTTAGGCTGGAATCATTGCCGTCAAATGTTCCTTCCCCGATAATTCGTGTTAGACTATCAGAAATATCAATAACAATATTTCCTTCTGCATCAAACACTTGTAATCCTTGCGCCATTCATCCTACTCCCTTACATAGAACGTACATACACGCGGCAAAACCCAATAACACCGTGATAAAAAATCCCCATAACATCAATTTTTCAGATAATTCCATTTCTTCGTTAGGGTTATTCGACATTTTGCGTTCATAAAGATTCACGGCAAAATTCCAAACTTTCTCTTGATTGGCATAGTTTAATAATTCTTGATTAAACAATACCTGCGTTGTGCAACAACAATCATATTTAGTCTCGTGAAGATAGACAGAAATGCTTTTTGCATACACAAAAAGCCTCATGCTTTTGGAACCATGGATAATTTGAAATGTATAACCACCACTGACCGTTTGAATATCATCTACATCATACTTTCTTTTGCCCGATTCAACGGCATCTATCCATTTCAATGCTTTATTTAAAAGTTCATGTTCTCGCATCCGTCCACCTATAAATACCGCAAATATATTATTTCCCCTGCGTAAGTAAACAATTCAAAAATCCCAATAGAAAGCGCAACTAAAGTAACTGACAGAATCAAGCAAAATGTCGTTTTCAGTAAATATTTGAAAAAGCCATCATCATAGTTTGCTATCCTTGTAAAGAAAAGATTGTTTATCCCCGCGGAAAATATGATTAAAAGAATAATGCTTAGTACACTCATCGCTTACACATCCGTATTAACCTCAACGCCTAATTCGTTCATATCTTCGGCGTATATCGACGTAATATAATAATCCCCATATATAACTGGGATATAAGCTGGCTCGCCATGATAAAGAAGTTTCATATTTGAATCATCGTAAACATTAACTTTATTTCTCTCTTCTATTATAGACCATATTTCATTTAATTGCATGTAACGTAGCCTCGTAATAATGTTTAACTTAATGCTTTAAGCATGATTTTAGCATCTTCGCATGCGGTTATAATACCGTAATACACCCATTTGTCTCTTCTGTTTTCTTTCGGGAAAGCAATTTGGTCTTGTTGTACCTTTCTTTCGATTTCTTCAATAGCTTTCAACTTATAATCAACGTTACCTAACCGAGTGTACACAAACAATTTCCCCGAATAAATTTTTTGATATTTATTTGCTTTTAAGCGGCATTTTGATAGTTCCATTTCTAATGCGCTGATGTTTTCCGTAATCCATTTTTGAAAGATTGCAATGTTTACCATAATTTTCCGTTACCTACTTTCAACATCAATGTATTAAGAACTAGATGGTGGCTACATACTGTTTGAACAGTTTACCTTCCGGCATGTCAGGGTCATCCCAATACAATGCTTTAGCCACCGCGATATACTTTTCAGGGTCTTTACCAAGAATATTAGAAAGGTCACTGTATAACATATTGATGGCATAGTACAAGTCGGCTGGTCTATCAATGTGACGCTTCTTAGCTTCTTCTTCCACCTCTGCAAATTCCCAGTGCGCCCCAGTCGTACCATCCACGTTTTCCATATGAGATACCGCGTCCACAGCGATATCGGTATCGAAGTAAGGACCGTAGTCTAACTCATGGAGTTTAAGCAACATGCGCTTTGCTTTAGGGTCTTTCGTGTCTAAAGTCAAACCATCTAAGTATTCATAGATAACATTATACAACTCACATGTTTTTAAGTTGTCGTTAGTTCTTTTAAGGTATTCTCTTGCGGTAAGCATATTAACCTCCTATGTTGGAATTTCATCTAAGAATGCATATGGGTCTTCGTATTTAGAACCCTCTAAAGCTATAAAGTTGACAACGTATTTAGACCACATTGAATCGGCTTTATAAGCAGAGAGTAAAGACGATGGCACATAAAGATTTGTTATTTTACCAGCACCTAGGTAACCACTTGGAAGGTCTATTTTGCTATTTGTGTTTCTAATTATCACAGTTTGTAACACTGAACCTTTCCAATGAAACTCGTTGACTTTTGCAATAAATCCAAAGTCTGCATATTTTAAGTTTGCAAATTCTTCATACCAGTAGCCGAAGTAGAATCTGCTACTAGTGCAATTCGGTATTGAAAAGTACGCTAGTGCTATTTCTTCCTTGCCAGTCCCTACACTAATACCGTCATATTTATCTATATTATACGGGTCAAAAAACGCATAGACTTTTATGCTAAAATCAACATAATTACCCGAGTACTTAGATTTTAGACCTGCTATAAAAATCTTACCGCTTGCGTTTTCAAGGTTTTTGCGTGTTCCAGAATAATTATTAGATGGATATAGGTACATATCCGAACCTGATAATTCTCCGTACATCCTAGCAAACCCACGAGAATCAATAGCACTAGTTGGACTAGCAGCAGTCCCTGTAACTGTATATACCCCTGTATCTTTGCTGAAACTGCGAAGAATAGCACCTGGGTCATAGCCAGTATTAGGGTTGTAAGTAGAGTTATCTGTAATTCCAGCACTCACTGTTCCATCCGAATTGTTTATAGTCTTTGCTACTAAAGAAGAAATAATAGTACCATTACTAGGGTTAATTACTTTGAGAGTATATTTGTCACCTGTTGTAACAATTATATCTTCCCCTTTGATGTTACTGATAGCCGTTGCCATTTCAGAAGGTTTATATTTGGTAGTAGTGCCATTCTTAGCTCTAATAGCATTACCAATGGCAGTAAGTGTAGACTTATTGACTAAACCTTTTTCAACTGTATTAGCCATTATAAACCTCCTTTAAAATTTAGTATCTTCATAAGAGGCGATAGCAGCAATAGCTGACTTAACATCAGCCTTGGTGGCAATCTCATTGCCTTTGTATCTGGTGGTGTTCTGTAAATCAATCTCTCCAGTGAACGTGATTGGGTTAGTCCGCAACCCTTTCCAAAACCTCTTTAGATTATCGAGTGTAATCCAAGACATCTAATCACACCCCTTCTGCTGTAAAGAGCCCGTCAATATCACCGTCCGTTGCAGAATCAATAGTAATAAGCCCGTTGTAATTGTCCCATGTATTCCCGTTGTATACCACATTATCACCCGCGTTGATTTCGTGCGTCGGGTCTGCATTCACAATGTTATACATCCATCCAACCTGCACGCCTGTACTCGGTAAATCGGAATAATTATCTACAGAGCCTTTATAAATAACGGCACTAGCCACGTCCGATTTTAAAGCATAATTTTTGAGCGTGTCGGACGAAACGAAATTGCTATCATTGGTAATCTGACTTGTTTTCGTCGGTACAGACGCTTTTGTTGCATATGTACTAGCAATGTCAGCGGTTTTGGCATAATCAGCCAAAGACTGATGCGCGGTCAACGGCTTAATAGATGCCGCCCCTAATGTGATTGTTCCGTTTGAAATCTTTGCGTCAGTGATGCCATAACCAGCAAGCGTTGTCGCTTTTTTTGCATACGAAGAAAGGTCTATCGTTCCTTGAGTGGCAGAAAGTACGCCATCAGCAGAAATGGAAAGGTTTGCGCCAATCTTGATGCCACCTAATGCAGATGCGCTTGCAATGGGAAGTGTATAATTAGACAATCCTGCGAGTTTTGTCTTTTCTGATGTGGTGTAATCATTCGAAGAAAGTCCCTTTCCGCTTACTTTATCCACCTTACCTGACAAATCAACAGAAATAGTGCCATCACTAATTGCCACGTTAGTGCCAATTTTTACGCCGCCAAGTACAGATGCGCTTGCAGTCGGCAAAGTATAGGCGTTCGCATTGGGCGAAATACCAGCCAACTTATTCTTTTCCGCAGTAGTGTAATTATTGTCAGAAAGCACTTTCGAACCGTCTTTCTGCACGAATATGTTTTTCAGATTTTTAAGAAACGTTCCTAATTGTGCAAGTTTTACGAATTTATCAGCCATTTTTGTCTTCCTTACTTATAAATAAATTATTGATATCTTCATCCGTTGCGATTAAATAATCAGGCGGTTCCCCGACAGACGATAGCACGCCAGTTAATTCAAGCCGTGGTTTTAAAATAATAATTTTTCGCATATCATCTTCCCTACTAGGTCTGTCTCGTGCCGCATGCATCAATAAGTCACCTCTTCCATCACTCTAAAAAGAGACGGCGGTATAAATGTTTGAATAATGCCGTCATAAGTTCTTAATTGACAGTCATATACATAATCTCCAAATCTTAAATAGTCTGTATCTGCTGGGGATATTTCTATAATTCCATCGACGGGAGTTTTTTGGAACAGAACCGCCTCGTCTTTTGTATTCTTTTTAACAGTGAATAAGACTTGGTCGCCAGCTTTCAGTTCATATTCCGTGCCGTCCATGTTCAGAATTTTTATATCAATAAGGGCGGTGTCCCCACGCGTCAAAAAGATTTTTGTTCCAATTATCCTAAACATTTTCCCCACCTATTTATTCAATAGTGCATTCATTTTTTCTTCTAGCGCAGATATAGCGCTTGTACACTTGTCTATGCTATCTTGCAATTTCTTATATTCTGTCTGCGCGTCTTCTTTGCTTTCTTTCTCGCCTTTGATGGCTTCTAGGTTGTTAATAATATAGTCAAGTATCCCGTCATTTTGGGAATTTACAAACGGTGTTTTCTTCCCGAAGGTTCCCTGCTGAATGATAAAATCGTTCTCATCTCTTATTTCAGGTGTTTGATATGCTTGTGGTCGCATAATGTCCCCCCTTTGTATAACTTACCTATATTTTAATACAATGAGGACTACACCTTACTACAAACATTCGGTGCGAGCTATTTGTAACGCCCATTTCGCACCCAGCTTTTCCTTTATCCTCGCAATTTCTTCGTCGCTGATAACGGGCTTATCTGATTCAATAACGCCATATTCCAACCCATCTCTTTCCATCAGATAATAAAGTTTATATTCTTTTTGCTTTGTATTCTGCATATGTGACTTCTTTCACCTGTTCCGCACCCGTCATCCTTTTCAGCTCTTCAAGTGCTTTACGGTCTAAAAATATTTCGCTTGAATGGATAATCCCATATTCAATACCATCTTTCTTGAAATACAGTGTATAAATGTATGGTGATTCGTCCTTGAATGAAATCATATAATGATTCCTGCCTTTCTCATCTGCCGTTCAATAAGCAATTCCCTGTTTCTTTTGCATTCTTCATCTCTTTTTCTTTTCTCTTCCTCTAACTGCCTTTTTACCAATGCATTAAAAATAAGCAAAATACTTTTCTGCTCATCGGTCATATCTGATTTCATCAGCCTTACAATCTCTATCTCTCCTATTTTGGTTTTTACGCTTATAGTGCAATTCATGTCATCAATTTCCCATGACAGACTATACGCTTTATCAGCTAAAATTTCTTCTGCTTCGCAAAATGCCTTTTTGGCATTTAAGTTCCCTATAACAGATACCTTGCCAAACCGCACAAGGAAACGCATGATTTGGCTTACAACATCGTTGATTATTTCATCTTTAAATTTGCTTTTTTCTGACACCTTGCTAATACAATCGCAAGGGTAGTAAAATATTCTGCATTTCCTGTCAACCCCGTTGTCTGTATATTCCACATCGGTGATTTTCCTAATAAGTCTTTCATCCCAATCAACAAGCCAATATCCTTTATTTGTGCGTTCGCGTATAGTCCCATATCCAAAATTGATATTGTGAACCCTGTCACCAATTTTAAATTCAGCCAATGTATTTTCCTCTTTTCTCTTATGCAATTTCAATCAGGAGTTGGGTCTTAATACGGAGTTCAGCTGTATCATCCCCGAACACCTCACCCTCATCCGAAAGATGTGCAACCGCTCCCGGATGAATTGCAATGACATTCAGATTCTCAATTTCTTCTGGCATCATAGGGGCTTTCTGAGCAAATCCCATAATAGCATCCTCTTTTTTGAAGTAAAAATTGGCGCAAATATTTTTATCAAAATTTGCAAGACCAATTTCATAATCATTTGGAACCACTTCAAGTAACTCTTTAAGTTTCATTCGCTTTTACACTCCTTTAATTCTTTCAACTTCTGTGCATACCATTCAATTTTACCTGCGGTCTCTTGCTTGTCCCCTTTTCTTCCATATCTATATGCATACTTGATGATGTTACCCAGCAAAAAGCCTTCAAGCTGCTCTTTCGTCATCAGTCCCTGCATGATTTCAATCGTTTCGGGAATACCATCTACCTTGCAATGCTTCGGGTTGATAGCTTCATCCACTTTCTTTTCGAGTACTTCTTCCATCCGATTTGTATCTTCTTCATCTATTTTTTTGCATATATCCATGAATTTTTTGTCTTCTATAGCGTCTGCTTTAATCTTGTTCTCTTCCGCTGTGTCCTCTCCTTCTAACAATTCAATATCGTTGTCTGGCTCCGCACCGTCGATATAGTAATGTCCTTCTAATGTAAAATAAGAATAAGGCTCAGCATATGAAGAACCTCCTACCCATTTTACTATAATTGGGTAAGCAGACTCTGAACCTTTAACATCTTCTACAACTCCAACCCCCAGTATAGGAGAACGAACCTTATCACCAACTTTGAATTTATTCATCTGCTTTCGATTTTCCCTTCCTACAATACAACCACATTTTTACTCGAAGAATTTTCACGGGCTGTTTCCTCGAGCGTAGGATGAATATCATAGTCCATTCCGAAATACAGTCCACCATCGTATCTGTTTTTAACACATATATCGCAATCCAAGCAGTTATTATTTTCTGCCCACACAAACAGTTCTTTAATAGTCACCTTAAATTCCCCTTTCTAGCCAAGGTATTTCCCTTCTTTTTTCGCTTTCTCCCATCCTTCTTTTGTGAAGAACGCTTTTACGCCTTTTTGCTTGCATCCACAACAATCGGTGTCAAGGATTGCAATTACATACTTATCCTTATCGTATGTTATAACCTCAATAATCTTTTCTATATAAATATCACATAGATTCATTTTTGTTCACCTAAATCCCCTGTATTAACACGGATAACAACGCCGCATCTTGTCATTTCTTAAAATACTCATTTAAAATATCTGCAATCTTATTGACGCATTCCCTAATATCTTTAATTGCTTTCAATTCAGAAGGGCAAAAAAACAATTTATCGTCATTCAAGTCAATGCACCACTTTTTTAACGTTTCATCTGTAACGCATGGTCTGATTTGATTATTAAATTCATTTCTGAAATCTTCTAAAAATTTTCGTGTGTTGTACTCCGGTAAATTTCTTGTATTCACTTTGATACAAACCCCACCTCTTACCCCTTCCTCTATTCCCTGTATAGCTATCTGTAACACTCTGTCGTCTACATGATTATCCTCTTCACTATCATAAAGACATTTCTCAGTCGCATCGTCGTATACCCAAACAACGCTCTCTTTATCATAAACTTCCAAAAAGTCTCTAACTGTCATTTTTATTTTCCTTTCAGAACAATCACTAATACTGGTTCAATAGTATCCTCAATATCAATGCCGCTTAATGATGGGTCATCATCATATCGGCAAAGCTCAGGGCAATAATCGGGGAAAATGTCGCACACTTCCCTATTTTCTAATTCTTCCAATGTATACGGAAACTTCGGATGAACAATTCTTCCGTATTCTTTTATTGTGTCGATATTTTCGTACATGGATTTATTCGAATTGATTGATTCAAAAATAGCAAAATGCACAAGACTTTTATTCACGTTTTTCAAAACTTCTCTAACTGTCATTTGTCTTTTCCTTTCTCATCACACGCTTACGCCAGTATGATGTTCAAAATAGTCTTTAATGTATTTCTCGCCAAACTTGTCCACCATCCACTTAAAGTATGCGGCGTTTATCTTCGACGGGTAAAATGGTTCCCAGTCTCGAATTTCAGGCGGGTCGAAATCATAATATACATACCTAGTTTCCGCAAAGCATTTTTCTTGTTCCGGTTCATCGTCGTCGGGCGGTATTTCCTCAAAAAACGTAACGTACAAATTAGGGTTACTGTCGATATAAATTTGTGTTTGCTCGCGGTCAAAACAATCACAACCCATGACAACGCTTTCTAGCTCTTCTATGTCTTTCTTTGTGAGTTTTTCAATATACATTTTCCCCACCCCTAACGTTATATAAGAAGAAATAATATGTGAAAAAGTCACCGATTAAAAAGCCCAACACATCTTTTTCCGTCATGCATAAGTTCTGCATTCTTTTTGCCCCACACTTCCACCCACTTAGCACCAATTTCTCTTCTTACTTCTTCTAAATCTTCACGACTTAAAAGGGTTTCGCTCGAACGAATAATTTCATATTTATCAAAGTGCATTATATAAACATACGTCTTTCCCTCTAATGAAATCATGATTATTTCCGCCTTTCTTTAACATTTCAATCAACATCATGCCATGCATTATCGCCTTTTTTGTCAGGATAACGATAGGAATACGGCATATCCATATCAATAAACCCGTTGTTATCAACACTCTGCCCAACAACGATGACCGTATTGCAAAAGCATTGGTTTCTGCTTGCCCACGATTTTGCACCTCTCAAACTTTTAGCAGAAACTATCGTTGCTTTTCTGAATGAATGTAAATTTTCTAATTCGACAACATAATAAATCATTTCCCCATTCTTCCTTTCAATAAATATCATTCATTGATATTATAATACCATTTTATCGGTTTATCGTCAATACTTTTTGAATTTTTATTTACAAGTCCTCGCTCTTTCTTTTTCTATAAATGATACTATTCTCAAGACGTCTTGCTCTTCTTTGTTGTAAATTTTTGCTGAAAAATCGCTCATGCAATTTTCTTCCGTAACTGTGATTCCCGACGCGCTCAACATCTCATAGAACCATTCTTTTCTAGCGTTGTATTCTGTATAAAGCGAAATGTATTTTTTCTTGAGATGTGCAATCTCACTAAATGTTACAATTCCCTTTTCCTGCATTTCTTCGATTTTTTCGCAAATGCGTTTATATGCGTTTGCCATCGCCTCAAAATAATGAAAGCCGTGAATAATACTTTTGTCCATTTTCTAGTCCTAAAGCGGTGAACCTATCACCGCTTTCCCTTTCTTTTTAATAAATCTCATTCAAGAGATTTCTTTCTGCCGTTTCGTAAACTTCCTCTGAAAAATCATTCATCACTTTGCTTGTGTGAACAATAATTCCATCTCTTTTCAAATCTGCCATAGCAAGTTCTTTACGGTCGCCATAGCTTTCGTATTTTTCGCCATATTTTTTAATCAGCTCATCAGATTTTGATTTGCTGATGATTCCGCCGACGAAAAGTTTTCCGATTCTTACCAAGATATGAAAATAAGCGTTTTCCATATCCTCATAATATTTAAACGCATTAACCGCATCTTTCTGCATACTGTTTAATCTCATTTTGTTTTCCTTCCTTTCATCAACTAGGGTTTCCTTGAACCCTCTGACATAATACTATCACCTTACAAGTTTATTGTCAATACTTTTTGCAATTTATTTTTCGCAATCCCACAAATTCGTTTCTAAGCGCCCGAGTGTATTTAAATGTAACTTTACCAGCCGTTAGTCTGAGAACGCCTGTAATCGCAAAATAGATGTGTTTTTAAGCAAAATAAAAGCGGGTTTCCCCGCTAATATTTCTTTCTGAAGAATAAGATATAGGTCAGTATAAAGAAAATGCCTAACTCAATCATCATTCCAAATTCCCATTCTTACTCTCAATGTGCCGTTTTCATCGTACACGCAAATAAGTTGGTCGCTGATAGTCATTCGCGCTCCTGTCGTTCCGCCAAGCTGACCTATGTTCATTCCCATCGCGCTTAATGACTTCGCCGCCAGCTTTTCAGCAGTGATAGACCCTGCGTCTATGTTTTGCGCTATGACACCTTTGTCAAACTTCGCCTCGCCGGTTACATGCAGATATTTTCCGTCTATGGTCGCGCCGCTCTTATCGAGGTTGATTTGACTGATGATGTTCTTACCGTTAAAATCGGTTGATTTGACCCGAAGATTCACCGCATCTTTTAATTGAGAGATAGAGGAATACGTCGGGTTTTCACTATTCAGCTCGCCGACGATAGATGTAATATTATCCGCGTTCTGCGTTACTTGCGACTGGATATTCTTTAAGCCATCGTTCACTACTGTCTGTATGGACGTGTTAAGCTGCTTAAAAGCTGAATAATTCTGCGTTGCATTGTCAAGACTGTTTAAGTTGGTAACTATCGTTTGAACACTATCCGCCGTCTGTTTAATCTGCGACGCTAAATTGGCATCGCCGTCTTTTACAAGACCTTCAATCTCACCATCTTTTGCCTGTAAACTGGTTATATTGCCTTGTACTTTCGAAAGTTCTGTGTTAAGGGATGATACCGAATTATCTATATCCGTGATATGGTTGATATTATCTTGAATAACGTTGTCGAATTTCTCCATGGAAATAACGCCGTCTTTTATCATGTCGCCGTCTATTTCCACCTTGACGATACACCGGGTGGCTGGTGACTTCTCGCCCTCGCCAAATATATCCGTAAACGCGACTTTTACGTCATATATACCCGCATCGCAAAGGTAGCTGGTCACGTTGTTTGTTGATTTGAAAGACTGCTCTTCTGTGCCGCCGGAAACATACACAATCATGCCATTGCATCCACTCGGGATAGGTTCAGCACTTATCGCCATCCCACCCAGTTTAGAAGATACCCTCGGTGCTTTCGGCGTTTTAGGAATAGCCTTATTGTATTGTAATTCTGCGGCATTCGAGTATTTCCCGACTGCTGAACGCGCATATAAATAAAGCGTTCCCTTTCTGTTTTCAAGCTCTATCGTCGCACTTGTGCCGCTGGTTCTTGCTAATAAGCCAACACTTTCCACGCCAACGGAAGTGTCATCACGAACTTCATAGTAAGCTATATCGGCATTGGTCACTTCTTTCCATGTTACCGTACAGGTATTTCCAAAAGAGATTTGGAAATCATCAGGAACATTTGGAAGTTCCGTTTTTAAAGCAACTGTGATTTTAGTCTGTGGGGATAAATCAGGACTGGTGGAAACGCCGTATTTGTCTTTTGTGCATACCGCAATTTGGTATGTGTCACCGACGATAGCTTGCGGTATCACCACTTCATTTTTCCCGTTACCGCCGTAAATCCATTCGCCATTGAATCCCATCTCATCGGCTGGCACGCCTTCCTTAAACGTCAGGTCATCCGCTTGCCCGTAATTGGTTTTATACCAAACATCCGCGCTATCGTAAGCATCTAATTCGGGCGGCGTCCAATCAACAACAATGTCATAACGTGCTATGCCGTCCTGTTGCTTTCTGTATCTGTTTCTAGCCATTACCCCAGTAACCGGCGGCAAGTAGTATTGCTGAATCGTATATTGGTACGGCTGAACATCTGCGAGGTCTTGCACATTCGCCCCGAAAATGTTATATGAGCAGAATTTGAAATACACCTTTTTCCCAATGTCCTCTTTTTGGAAGGGAAGTTTAGCTAAATATGTATCGCATCTAACAAAGTCAGAACCCTTAACATGGCTTCTTTTAAAGGTGTTATACTGCCCTCTGATACATCCGCTTAACGTGTAATTCCCGTTACTGTCCATCTGTGCCGTCTGATAGCTGAAACATTCGCCGTCAATCCAGCAAAGAGTATTCCCGTTCTCGGCATCCTCTTTTGAACCGCTGATAAGCTGGTCATTGCAAGATACCGTGATAGTGGTATCATCGGCTGATATATCGCTTATGAGCTTCCCTAAACGGCTTGAATTGGTCAACTGCCCGACGCGCCTATAGTTTATGTTGTCCTCACTGGCATAAATATAGCATCCGCCCCATGACGTGTTGACGCCTCTCCCCGCTATCCAAACCTCATTCCCCGTTGTTGTTATATCAACAGGCGGCTGAAAGATAACAGGTAATGTATTAGGCGCATCCATATTAAAGTCCACGAATGGTCTTTCTGTCTCATGGACGTTGTACTTCGCTTCTGTCACATCCATCGGCGGGCGAGAAATTGCCGTCAATTCTAAAAGTCCATCTGCATCCTCTGTCACACTGTTTATAATGGCGGGCTGATGGTCTAATCCGCATGTTTCATCTGTCAGAGTAACTAAATCGCCGACTTCTAACCGGCAAAAAGCCCAGTCAAGTTTAAATGTGTACTGGTTTCTGCCGTACTTTGCATTGCGGGCAAGTTGTTCCGCTAATCTAACCGCGCGGGACTTTTTATATAAATAATGCGCTTCTATTGTGTCTGACTGTCTAAGTCCGTACTTCTTAATGTCATCCGTCAACTCATAAGCAACGGTTTCCGTCTCATAAGCGTTGTCTCTTGATAAAAACTCCACCGGAAACTGATTATATACTTCACTGGAATCTTTTCGCGCATAAGTAACCAATGCGCCATTATCCTGCGGCAAGAAGTCATCACTGGTTAAATCGTAAGTGATGGTCTTATTCGGCATCCATCCGCCAACAGGTCTATCCTCTAGCGGAACAATCTTGAATCTATCATTCGACCAAAACATATAAGCATTAGTGATAGTTGCGATTTCATTGATAATTTCGCGCGCACTCTTGGCACTTGTCGCATCCGACGGCGTGGAAATCAGCATATCGGCATTGCGGCAATAGCTCCTATAATTATCTAATCCGTCAATCGGTACATTCCCTAAGCCGACTTTATCTAATACGAAACGGATATAATCAGCAGGATTTACATCAATTCCATCGCCAGTATCAAGTAATTTCCCCTTGACTTCAAAATTATAGTTAGGAAAAGACGCACTGTCCCCCAAATCAATAACGCCCGCCACATAGGCAAGTCCGTTATAAGAAAGTGCTTTATCAGGGTGTTTAGAGGTCAGGTACGCCCATGGCTTCTGATTTTGTGAACCAACAAAAGCCGTTAATCCCAAAGAAGAATTGGGATAGGCGTAAACATCTTTATCCTTCCAAATCTTACCAATCCCGCTGATTTCACCTTCGCACAAACCCATAATGCAAGCCACGGTATAGGTATATGTGATGGTAGTTGTCTTGCTTCGCCCGCCTTTACCGCTTTTCTGCGTTTCTCTGTGTTCATGTGCGGTAAAGTCATCATAATAAATCACGTTGCCGGTGATTCTAGTTGTCCCAAGTATTTCCATGACTGGACTGCCGTATTCTGCCGTACCAACACTAAAATCGCTGATTTTATTAGAGCGTATTGTTGTGTTATGCCCTTTGAAAAAGCCCATGACTACCCCCTGAACCTATAAATTCCTCTAAGCCGTGATTTTCCTTTAGCATCTAAAAACATAACATCATTCAATTCCGTTAAAATCACACCCTCATCAACCATGGCATGACACAAAACGTTATCCCCTATGTAAATACCGCCGTGAGAAATGCATCTGCCATACTGATAAAGCAGAAAATCCCCCGTATCCATGGTGTCCACTTTGTCGCATTTCGCTTTCACATAGCTTAAAAACCATTCATCGCTTCTGTGTAACGCCCATTCGTTAGAATACGGTTCAATGTGATAGGAATCCTTTTCCATCAGTCCCGCATCTTCCAAAGAACCTATAAGGAGCATCCCACAGTCCACCCCATGCCCTTTAGACTTTGCCATGTTGACATGCGGCGTCCCCAACCATGATAAAGCGGCTCGCGCTATCTTTTCCCCATTTGTCACAATAAGACTTCTTTCTGCGGTTTAAACGGCGCAACAACGGCTATATCGTCACTGTCTTTGATAGTAACAATACCATCCTTGTCCGTTGAGAATGAACCTTGCGGATAATATTTTCTGATTGGAAATTCCATATTCAGCCCGCTGGTTTCCGCCTTTACGTCAAGAGATACGACTAACCCGCCCGCACTGGTCACTTCCGTCAGCCCGCCGAAAAGGTCAATGCATCCGATGATTTGGCTATCCCTGAAAAAGCATCTTCGCAAATACAGTTTTGCCCTGTCAAGAACGCCCGTATGTACTGCCTTAACGAATGACATTCCCTCAAGGTTATCATTCTTCCCGCCTTTTATGGTAATACTCATTGTATCGACAACAACGGTCGAATTTAACTGCACCTGCTCGCGCTCAAACATTAACCCGTCGTGACGGTATACTTTCGAGTTATACGTTATGTCTGCATCCATATCCGCATAGTAGTAATGGTGTCCATTATGCAATACCAATTCGTATATATCACATGCCTGTATGTTTCTCTGCGTTAGAAGATAATTTTCTAATGCGCTGGTTACGTTCTTCATTCCACTGTCTCCAATGTCAGATTATCCGATTGATTGATGTTCTTGAAAATGGCGGTTATCTTAAACCCGTCATTCTTCATGATGACTTTCCAATAATAAGTATAAGACGCGGTTATTTTCCCAATCTGCGTCTCTCTTAACTGGATGACGCCGCCGGATTCAACATAATCGGTTTTAGGCAATTCCACGCCATCCACGAATACATGCAGATTTTCAACCTTGTAAACGGGCTGGGCGTAATCGCCCATTTTCATGACGCACTGATACTGGTTTGTCCCGCAAGTTGGAAGAGGTATGTTGGTTTCCTTGTTGTCCTCGGGGTCTAGGAAAAAGAATGGTTCATACGCGCCTTTTATCTGATTGATAAACCCGAACATGGTATTCTTTTCTTCGTCTGTCAGTGTTTGAAACTTTGTCACGATTGTCCATTTAGGATATTTTCTATTGGTCAGTGTGCGGCATCGACCACTCCCTGCGGTGGCGATAGTGGTCTGCCATGCCGTTTCCTTGGTTGATTTCCACGCAAATTTGCGTATATCAGGAAATGTTCTCATTACCATACCCCCGCATTGCTCGCAAAATTCCTCGTATCACTGAATAAACCCTGCTTGATTTCCTTTAACCCGCCGCGTTTCAGGAAGGAACGAACTGAATTTCCGTCAATCGCTGAAATGTTAATAGATACCGCGCCGCCGATTGCGCCGCCAACTGAACTTACAGAACTTACCACGCCGCCCGCTGAGAAGTGCTTTATTCTGCCCTCATTCAATGCGTTTAATGTTGGTACGCCTATTCTGTTGACCGCCTCTGCTCTCAATACGAACTCGCCATCAGAAAGCATCGCCGGAATGGAATCGCTGGTGGATGTTCCAATACCGCTGATTGCGCCGCCGGACGCAAAGCCTAAACCGCCAACTTTAACAGAATTTAAAGCGACGGACGCGCTGATTGCCGCGCTGGTCAGTTGGCTCATTGCGGTGGTTGCCGCCTCGGTTGTACCCGCCTCTGCTGGTTTAGTGGCTGTACCCATGACGTTAGTGACTGTATTTTCCACGGTCTTTACTTCCGTGCCTATGTTCATGGTATCGGTTAAGCTCTTGACGCCAGTATCACCAATTTTGAAAGAATCCGTAATTCTCTTGGTGGCTTTATCAAATGCATTCAGGGACTTCGTTGCTGATTTGAAATCTAATCCTTTGTTATTCTTGCTTCCGCCAAACAATCCGCCGACTGCGCTGACTGCCTTAGAACCGACTGCATTTGTTACGGTTGAACCAATGGTGTTCTTCCCTGTATTCCCTTTTCCGTTCTTCCCCGTTAAGCCGCCTAATATGGACGTTGTAATCTGCGCCGACCATTTTTGCGTAAACTGCGAAAGGATGGACTTAAAAAGATTAGATACTAGGCTATAGATAGAATCCATAAGAGACTTTGTGCCAATGAAAGCATCTTGGAAGAAGGTATCAAGGCTTGACTGCATGGTCTTGGACGTTTGAGTGATAATGTCCTCAACGCTTAAATGCGACTTTTTCCATTCGTCGTAATACTCCTGCATTTCTGCTTTCTTGGACTGCCAGTCAAAATAGTCTTTCCCATCTTGCGAATTAAGCAATTCGGTTAATGCCTGTTCATCACCATCGTTAATTCTTGCATTTGCGGTTCTTTCAAAAGCATCTCTAATTGCCTGTTCTCTTTCCTTGGTTGCGGCAAGCACCTTGGCGGTCTTTTCATCTTCTGCAACTTTCTTCGCTTCCACATCATCTTTGTATCGGGATAGTTTCTTAATTTGCTCTTCTTCGTCTCTTTCCGCTTGCTTGACTGTGTTTTCGTACTGGATTTGTGCCAATGTCTTGTAATCGCTGGTGGCTTCCGCCGTGACTTGCGTCGCCTTTTCTTTAACTTTTTCTAAAGATTCAGCCCATTCCTTGTTAATCTCATCAATCTTGGCATTTTTATACGTTTCAAGCATTTTTTCAGCTTTGGACGTATCTATATCATCAGAAACTTCTTTAATATTTTTAATCTCTTTCTTCTTGTTTTCTATTTCTGTGTCAAGTTTCTGCATCTGATTTTCGTACTGGGTGGCGGTTACTTCTTTGGTGGATGTGTCAAGACTTTTTTCTAAATCTTCTAACTGCTTTTTAGCGTTATCTATCTGCTTCTGACGGTCTATAATGCCTTTTGCGCCGCTGGCGTCATACTCGCCAAATTCACCTGTAAACGCATTGTATGCCTCTTGTGCATAGTCCATCCGTTTGCCGCGTTCTGTACCCGCCGAACGTTCATAATACTTGTCTGTCACATAGGCGGCATCTCTTGCGTTGTTTGTACCCTTGATTTGGTTATATGCGCCTTTTTCCTTGTCCTGCATTTCATAGACAAGGAAAGCCAACTGGCTATCAAGCGTATCCTCGCCATTAAATCTGTCTCTTTGGAAGTTTCTTAAATCGGTTAGTCTGCTTCCTTGCCACTGGGCTATCCCCTGTGCCGTCCCGTCGGTCGCGTTTAATCCTAAATCAAACGTACCGCCGCCGCTTTCCTGCATGAGATTCCCGACAATTCCTGCGGCTTGTTCCTTAGTGAACCCGTTCCCTATCAGGTATCTCATGGCATACATGGCATTGGATTCTCCGTCTTGCTGTTGGTTGTTCTTTGTTGCTTTTTCTACTTTACTCGATGAACCTTTTGACGTTTTTCCTTCACTGTCTGATTCCCCAACCGCCATTATCTTGTCCATAATATCTTGGTACTGGTTTGTGAAATTGTCTAATGCTTCTGTATTCTTTTTTGTTGCATCCTCATTATCTTTTATAATCCTGCCATTTTCATCCAGCTTTAACCCCTGCTGAACAGCGGCTTCATAGGCGGCGTTATTTTCATTGGTGTCATATACATTTCGTCTAACACCGTTCCGCAATTCAAGCATGGTATGGTCTTTTTCATCGTACTGATACTCTTTCCCATTGTATGTATAAACTTTTTCAGACGCGGCTTTCTTCTTTTCTTCTTCATAAAAATTATAAAGACTTACTGCCGCCTCGCCTATGGCAACTGCAACGCCAATCCATCCGCCTGCAAGTGCAAATACCGCCTTTGTCAACACTTGAACCTTTGAAGTCGCGGATACTGACGCCGCAATGGTTTTTTCTCCTGCGACAATAGACGCATTTCCTGCCGCCTCTGTGACTGCGGTTAATCCTGCCGTTGTCGCGGTCGTTTCTGCCACTTTCCCCTGCGCCGCCGTATATGCTTCCACATATTGCGTCTTTACTGTATTAGCGGAAACGGTCGCCTCGCTTGCCACTTTTTTAGCCTGTGCCGTCGCGGTCGTGCCAAACTTATTAGCCGCTTGCTCGCTATCTTCAAATGCACCCGTCATGGTTTCGCCCACACGTTCTGCATCCGCTTCCATTTCCAAAGATGATTCTTTTACGGTTGCCTGTTTTTCTGCTTCTGCCTCTGCAACAGCTTTAGCCGCGGCATATGCATCCTCTATATTCTTTTTGAATACGCTAATACTCTCATACGCTTTCGCCGCAAGTTTTAACCCCTCATAGATGGCTATCAGTTCAACAATGGTTTTTGTATAAGCAACAACATCTTCTTTGTTTTCACCTAACCATTTTGCAAGATTTTGTAAAGCGGGAATAACTTCTTCCAAAAGTTCGTGCGCTAACGGTGCAAGTGCAACGCCCGCAACTAACTTCAAACTGCCAAACTGCATGTTTACCTGTTGTATCTGCCTATTAAGCTCATGCATTTGGTTGGAATCCAGTCCAACACCTTTGATGGACGCGGCAATTTTGGCAACTTCGTTATACTGCTTTAAAGTACCAACTAAAGCCATGCCGCGCATGCCTAACGTGTTAAGTACAAATTCCTGACTTACCCCTGCTTTTTCTGCTTTTTCATAGCCTTCTGCCATAGCTTTTAACTGGTCATTGTACGGGAGTAACCGTCCTTCGCTATCGGTCAGTGTCACGCCAACTGCATCTAATACCGCTTTGGCTTTTTCGCCGCTCTTCCCCGATGACGCTAATGTGTTATCCAGTCTGCCTAAAGCACGCGCGGCGGTCATAGCATCGGAACCGGTGCTACTCAAAATCCTGTTGAAAGTCGCCGCCTCGCCGACGGTCATGCCAAATCTATTGGAAAGCTGGTATAAATTCTCGCCCGCCTGTGTTGCGCCCTGCACCATGGCGGTCAGTCCAAACCCGCCAGCCGCCAATGCAGAGATTTTAGCAAATGTGCCAAAAATACTATTGATTTTCCCAGTTACGCCGCCTAAAGAGGATTCAAACGCGGATAAAGGGGAAACATCAAATGTTTTTTTGACTTTGCCCTCTAATTCGGTAAAGGCTTCATTGGCTTTTTTGGTATCAATCTCAATTTCGCCATGTAACTTTAAGTCCTCAGCCATTTGTTATCTCCTCATACGTTAAACATTTCACAGAATTGTTCTTTTTCCTCTTCAGGTAACGGTTTATCATCCGGGTGCAATCCATAATAGATTGTCTGATAGGTCTTGTTTAAATCTTCGCTATACGGTGTAAGCATCCATGCGGTAAAATACGCCATTCGCCTATCGTCAGACTGCATCTTCTTACTATATGCATCACTGACAGACAGATATTCTCCCATGGTCATTCTTTCAAATTCCCACGGTCTTAATCCCAAATACCCATAGGCGAATGGTTCAGACAGTTCAACCCATTCCGTAAGAGATTCTATTTTTCTGCCTTCACTTTTGCCGCCCTTGGAAGAAAAAAATCCGATTTAAGCAATACCGCTTCTAAAACCTTTCCTGCAAGCATATCAATGGTATTGCCATCTTCGATGAATTTATCCATTAAGTCATAGACTGTATCATCATCTCTTTTAATCCCCTGCAAGCCGTATTTCAGAATAGTTTTCATGTTTTCTACGGTCATTGCTTCGGTGAATTTTCCTTCTGCCGGATTCAGTAACGCAAGGAGCGACTTCCCCAATTCCTTTTCCATTGGAACGAATGCACCGATGGTAAGAACGAATTTATAATCTTTTCCACCAATCTTGAAAATAGTTTCTTGTCTCATTATTTTTCTCCTAAATGAAAATGGGAACCCAATTACAGGTTCCCATATTGTTACCCAGCCGTAACAGAAATCGCAATGTCCACTTTGTTTGCAAACTTCGCGGTAAGCGTGGTTGCCTGCTTAATTTTAGCTAAATATTCCTTCTTGACTGTTAATGTGTCACCCACTAAATCATAGTCCACATCATACTCAAGAGAAATCCCGCTCGCATCCTTTAATGCACGGATGGCGATATCTGCCGTGTTAAATTTAACAGTGGCATCTTTAGACGCACTAGCAGAAATAGTCGGCGAAGTTGCCGTCGGTGCTGGCGGCATAACCATATCAGAAAGTTCGCCGTTTCCTTCGATTGTCATTTTTACAGAAAGCGCGTTTTTGTGTGCGTTGTCATCGGAAAATGCGGTAATCGTACCCCAGCCTTGACGGTATGCGCCGTTCGCGTATTCGATACGGAATAATGCGGGTTCATCATTGACGAATCTGTTATGGCAAATCTCAATCCCTTCATCGCCTAATACCCATAAACCGCTAAAGGAAATTGACCAGCTATGAAGCCCCGCCAGTTTTTTAGAGTAATTCCCGGTGGTCTTGTCCGTTGCATCAATAGAATCAGCCTTTTCAGCAATAGGGGAATTTTGCTGACCGCCGATTAAAACCCATTCATAAGGATTAGCCTGCGCCGCAACATAAATAATAACGTCCTTGCCTGCAACGGCTTGGGCGGTATTTTTATATTTCGGAAGTGCATCTAATTGTTCTTGCGTTAATGCCATTTAGTCCTCCTGTTGTATTTTGAATTTATAAACGATTATTCCATGATACCCTGTCATTCCCTCTTGGTATTCCTCGCCATTCGCCGTGACGGTTGATAGCTCACTCTCTATTAAATGGTTATGTTCCATCGGTAAATCGTAAGCGGAAATGAGATAAATTATATCATTCATAATCTCGCTCATTTCTTTTTTCCCTTGGGAATTAGAGAAAACATGAATATATTGAGTAATAGAGTGTGTGAAAAATGTCTTATTTTCATCAATAGGAATGTCCTGCATCATTCCTAACCATATGTATGGTAATGTTATCTGCTCATCAGGAATCCGGTCATACACGGGGACTGACTGCCCTTTTGAGAGTAACTGATATAACGATTTTTGAAATTCATTAAGCGGTATACGTATATTCATAAATTCTTCACCACTCTACTCATAAGTTCTTTTATACAGGCATCGTATGCAGGTCTTAAAAAAGGTCTTGCCCTCATTTTTCTTGTTCCGTTTTCCACATATCCCGCATAAGAAACATCAGAATACACTTCGCCTTTCATCCCTTCCACCTTTGTTTTGATTGAATTTCTTAATTTTCCAGACCGGACGGGGGCAAACTGTTTCGCCATTCTTTGTATATCTTCACAGGTTTCTTTGACTGACTTTTCGCAAGCGGAATCTATTCTCTTGGTGGTTTCTTCCACGGATTTTGAAAACGCGAAATCATCGATTGTGAGTTTAGCCACGGTTGACCAGCTTCTGCATTGAAAGCGTCAATACATCGTACTTTGAACGGTCTATATAAAGTATTTCGAACTTCTCGCCTTTATATTCCACTTGGCAAGAGGTGTCTAATCCTTCTAATTCGTCCTCGATAATGATTTGCTGAACCATACTTTCTTTTGAACCTGTCTCACCGCTAGTCATACTCATTGATGGCTGGTTTATTTTCGCTTTTAGCGCGCCCAGTGTCTCTAGGGTACTCTCATATCCCCCTTGACCGTCGGGCTTGCGTATGGGCTTATAGATAGCGATAGATTGCAAATCATAATGCACCGCCGTCCCTTCAAAATGACTAATGATACCGCCATCATACTTTTCCACCTTGGTGATTTTATATTCTTCCCCTTGGTAGAGGATGACGTCTTTTTTTACCGCCTGACTTGGCGGCTGATTAGACGGAAATATCTCATCGTTCGTATAGATACGAATAGCCCTGTCAGTCGTACCAACAGGGCTTATGCTCGTATCATTTGACGGTTGAACATCAGCAATGATGGTGACATCTTCAGTTGTTTTGTCCCTGTACGTTCTTTGTACCGTATAGGATTTTCTGAACCATGCCATGTATCACTACCCCATTCTTGTAAGCACAGGTATAATCACTTGACGTTTAAGCCGTTCAAACATAATACCGTATATCGTTTTTGCCAAAAAAGAATCACTTGCTATTGACGAACCATAGGAACGGGATAGCGCGCCCTCATGTTCGGACGTCACCTCTTTGATAACGCCGCCGCTTGACGCGCCCTCGCTCATGGATAATTTTCTAAGCGTTAATAAGTGCGCGGTTAAATATATGAGTGCCAAATCGTATGCCTTGCCAAACTGTTTACGACTGACAAATACCGATGCGGTTTCAAATCCCATCTGCAATGTCCCCTCGTCCAGTCCGTTTAATTCAGGTGCAAGGTCAAGGAGTTTCTCGGTATCATACATATTTAACCCTCGCTGACTTTAATAGCGTTTAAAATATCTGCCTTATTTTTACATCCGTCAAGGTTAATACCTTTACGGTCTGCGTATTCTTTTAATTCTTTGACTGTCTTTTGTTCCACTTCTTCTGCTTCGATTTTAGCCGTTTCTTCACTGACAATTTGAATCCTGCCCGCTCGCTCTTCTTCTGCCAGTTTCGGATAAATCTTTTTCATTTCAGCAAAATCGCATTCGGTCGGGGTACTCGGTACGAGAAGTACCCCACCAGCAATGATAAGATGAGAGGTTCTGTTAATAACTTTCATCAGCAACCACTAGCCTTTGCAAACGCGAGCGGCATGGTAATGGATACGCCGATAGCTTCGGACAGGCACGACACTTTGTATTCAAGGTTGTTCGGCTGAACAGGCATCTGTGTGAATCTGTTCGGGATTTCAAACTTGATGTATTCAGGAATGAAGTTGCCCGCAATCATCACGTCTTTGCCGCCATCCGCTTTTTCCAGTTCGCCGATTTTCATCCAGCGAACGATTTCAGGGTGTACGCCCTGTAAAAATTCGAGGATAGTACGGTCTGAATCTTTCAGACGGGTGGTCGCAAGGTGGTTATACGCCTTCGGTGCGAGGAGTACCGTATTCGCCTGTTCCACCTGTTTGGTCTGTTCCGGAATGGATTCGATAAAATCATTCATATCACGGATGACGTTTTCTTCGGTCTTCTTAGAAAGCTCGGTCGCATTAGACGTACCATCCGCCGGAAGAGTGAAAGCGGTAATGTTATCGTTGTTTAAGAACCCAATAACGTTATGTGCGGAATCGCCATGCCATGCAATGCGGTTTAACTTTGCGTCAATCGCGCGGCGTGCGGCGGATGCTCTCATGGCGTCGAGGTTCATATTAGCGAACATCGCATTACGCAGTTCCTTATAGTTATAACCGTAAGCGTCGCCGACAGTTACAACGCGAACCGCGTTTTCTTTAGCCACGAGGTCAACACGTTTCAGGTCATCGCCATAGTTAGAGATGACTTCTGCCATGCCGACGGAATCATAAATACGTTGTACGGCGGTTTCTGCACCTGCCGGTACATCGGTCATTACGGGGAATACGGTGAAAGCATTGAGCGGCGCTTTCTTTACCTGTAATGCCTGCTTACGAACGTAGGTAAGTTGTCGAGTTAAGAATGCAGATTCATCTGCATCAAGGTTTGTATTTTTTAAAATACGTGCATCATCTAAGTTGATGTTCTTCATTTATTGTCCTTTCCTTATTGACGAACGCGAACTCTTACGATTTCGCCTTGTGATACAGAATCAAGGTAAGTAAACCCAGTCAGTACCTTTGCAGTATCCGTGATAGACGCAACATAATCAACATGGTCGCCGTTGGTCTTGATTGCCACGGTATCGCCAGCTTTTACATCTGCGCCAGCTTCAACATAAACGTCGCCAAAGGTAATGACAGGTACGGAATAGCCAGTTGGGTAATACGGGGTTTCAGGTTCTTTGTGAACATGTACCGCAATACCAATAGCTTTCGCGGAATCAGTATCAGCTTTAATCTGCTTTACCTGTTTCGCGGTATCAGTACCTCGCATAACAAGAGTACCCGGTTCAACGCCGCCTTCGGATGCGAAAGAATCAATTACATGGGCGGTGGTATCCGCAAGTTGTCCTTTAAACGCGGGTGCATCTTCCCCATACCAAGTGAACGGTTTAGCTTGTGCCATTATTTAACCTCCTTCAGGTATAATTCACTTTCGTCTTTTCTAAGACGTTTTTCCAGCTCTTCAACGGATAATTCGTCAGAATCATTGGAATCTTTTCTATCGTTCTGCTTGCCAAACTGCTGGCGTTGTGCGCTCATGCCGTCATCATGTTTCTTGATATCGTCATCTTTGCACAGGTCATAGCAGACGTTAATATAGTTATCGTCTTTGCCTTCGAGGTCGAAAGAATCGCCGCGAACGGATTTAATGACTGCCACTTTAATGTCATGCGCGTTCATTTCATCCGCTTTTTCGATGTTGTGGGTTTTCGCAATGGAAAGCATTTCGATGCGTTCTTTGACTGCGGAATCAAAATTAGCCTTAAATTCGGCGTCTTTCTTTTCTGCTTCTTCTTTTAATTTCTTTACGTCTGCTTCTGCGGAATCGCATTTAGCCTGTAAAGTGGAAGAATCATGTTTAGCCTTTTCCAGTTCGGTCTTTGCCGCTTCGCAATCTTTCTTTGCTTCATCGGCTTCGGTTTCTTTTTCTTTCTTTCCTGCTTTCAGTTTTTCGATTTCAGCTTTCAGGGAAGAAATTTCTTCGTCAGCCGCTTTCTGCTTTTCTGCCATTTCAGCCTTGAGAGTTTTTAAATCTTCGTCGGCGCGTTTGGTTTTTTCTGCCATTTCAGATTTCAGGTCTTGATTGTCCTGCGCTAATCTTTCAGCATATACCTTAACTTCCGGCGCGGCTTCATACTCTAAACCACTGTCAATACGAATTTTTACCATTGTGTCCTCCTTGTTGGAATCTTCTATAACTTGGTCGCCATCCATGTTCAGCCTTGATACACCAGCCCTGCCATGATGTACTATAGCTAAATGGTTATACCTAATGTTTCTCTGTACGGCGTCATAATGTTCGCCGTCAGGCGTTACCCCTGCCGTTTCGTCAAGGTCTAACGTATATCCGCATGATAACTCTCTATCCTCTGTGGGAAGAGTATAAAGAATCACGTCTGCCACGATGTTGTTATCATCTTTTCTGCCCTCGGAAAGAACCGTTCCAACCGGATGCAGTGCGTCGATGTTCTGCGAATTAACAACGCCCTTGTGTCCAATGGTGATTGGCTTCCCTTTAAGAGACATAAGGCTTTGCTCATTGAATGCCTCTTCGGGCGGTCTATACTCGCGTCTCACACTTCCGTCAAAGTTTTGATAGAGGAGTATCCCCGTTCTCCCGACAATCGGTGAATCTTCGATATACCCCTCGCCCGTCCTTTGCGCTTGAATCGCGTATGTGTCGAATCGTTGTATTTTATTTCACCTCGTTCATGATTTCAGAAAGAATTTTCCTTGCCTCTTCTTTAGTAATAATCTCTGAACTTACAAGAGTATTCACGGCGTTAATCTTCGCCGCCTCGGTGTTGACTTTCGTCTGCTTCACTTGCGCTTTTTCAGGCTCGCTCATTGACCAAAGCGGATTAAATTCTATGGTGTATTTTTCGGGAAGGTTTAACCCTTTTAATTGGTTCAGAATGGAAATAAGCCGTGATAATTGCGGTTTCATATTTCGTGTCTGAATCCGATTTACCATCTTGTAATATTGCTCAAAGTCGCTTCTCCCAGTGGCGTTTAAACCGGCGGGGGAACGTCCAAACAATATAGTGACTGGTATATTTGTTGCGGCGGCTAATGCAACTTCAAATTCTTCTGAAATTTGAGGTATCCCGCCCAACGTCATTCCATACTGCTGATAGTCATCAGACGAATCAATGGCGATAGTATTCAGAAAATGCCTAGCCATATCAATCGCCTGTAAGCGTTTTTGAATAATTTCTTCGCCGCCGTCACTGGAAAGAATGTCTGCCAACCCATTGAGTTTAAGCATGGATTGAGAAAGGCGGGAAAGCGCCGCAAGAGAAAGGTTCATTGAGGTTTCATACTGTATAAGGCGGCGTTGAATTACATCAAACACAGTACCGCCCCACCCATCTCTGAATCGGCGTTCTTCTTTTGAAATTCTTCCCCCTCGGAAGAGGAGCAATCTGCTTTCATGTACGTTTATAGCGTTCCCATATTCGTTTATGAGAGTGTACATGTATGGTCTTCCATATTTCGGGTCACTCGGGTCAGAATAATAACTTCCTGTTGCTGAAATGTCCTGTTTGGAATATACGTCAAGGCGTTCTATCTTATCTGCTGATTTCAGGTCTAACGGTTCATCGAACCGCCGCCCATCGTTAATCATCATAAGGATAGCTGAACCACCCATTGCTCTTTCCCATGACAGTGCTTCGCTAAATTTGTTGTCCCATTTTATGTCTTCAAGCTCTGACATAACGAGTTTAGATTGTTCTATCTCATCTGAACCGTTTACAAGTTTAAAGCCCTCTGACACTGCGTCGTCCGCCGGAATCTCAACAATTTTTCTAGCAATCCCGTTGTATGTATAAAGATTGTCGATTTCTTTATCGTAAAGCGGTATTTCGCTATCCACGTTGTATGACGCGAACGGGTCACGAGATTTTACGCCCTGCCCAGTAAAGGCATTGACAAACCCGTCATTTCGTAAGGTTTTCTTTTTCTTCCCCATATCGTGCCTTTCGTTAATTTCTTATCATCACTATAGCATACGTTAATCTATAAATTACTACAGATATTCACGTTCTTACTTTGTCTTGTATTTCTATCGGCAATTCTTTTACGCGGCTTTTAATCTCATCCATCGCACGCCTGTGTATGTTATATACTTGGCTAATCGACCAATGGGTATTTTCTGCCACATCTTCCCACTGATGCCCTAAAATGTATCTCTCATGCATAACGGTTTTATCGTCGCTTCTCTCAAGCATGGATATAAGCCCTAATGCATACCGTTGTAACGTCATAATCAGGTTAATTTGTGAAACTATATCTCTTTCCCGCCTTGAAAGTTTTTCTTCTATCCTGCAAAGAAGGTCTTTCATTTCGTCTTCTTCAAAACTTCCTTTGATTGTGCGAATTTCTTTGATATTGCTCTTATTTACGGACTTTTCTGCTTTCATGGCTTTTAAGAGATTGTTTTCATACATGGTGTACCTAAAAAAATCTTCGACTGTCACTTGGTCAGCCCTCCCCATGTGGAATAATTGGAAACAATGCGGAAACCATCGGATGATGAATCAACATAATCGTCATGTAATAAATCAGGAAAACCGTCCATTTCATCTAAATACGGTTTATTCCATTCCCCTTCAAGCATATAAATATTCCCGTTCTGCCATTGCGCCGCCATTGGTTCAGCTCGGGTGATTTTATTCCCTGTTACCGGATTAGACATGAACGAATATCCTGTTAAAATCTTGGAATAGCTCCTAGACTGGTCTTTCCCTGCCTGTCCGGGGTCTTGCGGAATAAATATCTTGCTTGTCCCGTATATCGTCTTATCCTGTTTAGCGGTCGATACAATCAAATCTCGGACGTTAGCCGCATTTTTCGCCACGCGCTTCCCATCTAAGATAATGTATTGCCCGTTTCTCATGCGTCCCCATAAAGTTCCGCATGTCCGGTCAGGGTCTTTGTTTGATGTGGCAATTTCCGTTGCCGCCAAATCCCATGCTCGTACCGTTGTAACCAATTTATCAGGGATAGTATTGACAATTCGTATTCCACTTCTCGGGAAATATAATCCAGCCGCTGGTTTAATCTTCCAGTTCCCGTTTAGAAGTCTTTCCCGTTCGACAAGCGACAATGCGTTTAAGGATGCCAAATAGCTCGGGTCAGCCTCTAATAACGCTTTATTATCATGAATGGATGACGCGATAAAAGTAACTGATTTGCATAAACTTATATCGACGCCGCTTTTCTCTGCACATTCTTCGGCAGTATCGCCCCAAATGACAGTATCATCCACGCGGGTAAAATAACGTTTTACGCCGCTCCTTTCTTTAATCGGGTATCCTGTATCAGGGTCTATCCACCATGCGATAAATTTCGCCACCCATGAATCGGCGTCAGGGTTACATGTCGCTCTGACATATGGTTTGACGCCGCATGTTGAACGGTTACGGGATAGCATATAAAAGAATTGCTTTTCGCTAAAATGTGTTAATTCATCGAACCCGATAAAGCAAATTTGTGAGCCTTGCCATTTGTAAACATCGTCATCTCTTGCGAGGTAATCAAAGTTGATAACCGCTTTTCCACCAAACGTCCAGTGTGCCTTTGGTGACATGGTGGCAACCGCATTGGGAAGCAGTCGGTACATTTTTGAGGATTCATCCCATAGACCGCCAGCCGCCATTATCTGCGTATAATTTTGACGGAAAACAACGGCTTTATATCCTTCCACATCCATATATCGGAGCGGTTCTAGCAGTAAGGCAAACGATTTCCCCCCGCCCGCGGAACCGCCAAATATGCATATATCCGCACTTGTCGCTAGGAAACGCTCTTGTGGTCCCTCCTGCGGTTTAAGTATGATTGGACTCAATGTGTCACCTCAAATAAAAAAGACAGGCGCATGGTCTGTCTTTTACTGGCTTGCTTTTATTCTTGAATTTCCTTGGTATTAAACCTTGACATTTTAGCGGTAAACTTAATATTTGCTGGTTTCGTATATTCCTTACCGTTAATCTTGTATGCGCGTTCTGCAACGGTTTTAGTGCTAAACGTTGCAAACTTTGGAATTGTTACTTTGTCGCCGTTTCTTAAATGTTCTTTAATCTTCTCAATAAAGAGATTGACAACCTTTTCTGTTTCAACTTTAGTCAGTCCATTTTCTTTGGAAATTTCATCAATTAAAGCGTTTTTGGAAAAATGTTTGTTCATTATGTTCTCTCCTATTCTTTGTTCGGCATGTATAAAATAACTTGCGGCTTGTTTCCTTCTTCATTTTCGCTTTCAGCAAATTGCTTTTCTGCGAGTTTCTCTTTCAGTTTCAGCTCTGCCTTCTTCAATTTCAGCTCTGCGCGTCTTAATTCCATAAAGTCAGGGTTAGATTCCTGTCTTATTTTCAGGTATATTTCCGCCCATTTCGGATTGCCTTTAGAAATTTGGTTAAAGCATTGCAAAATCAGCAACATATCTTGAATGGCGTCCTTCGGGTCAATACCGCTTTCACGCAACATCTGAATGATTCTTTGGTTTTTGATTTTGCTTCTTCCGTATTCTTCAGCAAGCGTTCTTAACGTTTTTCTTTTTTCATCAATTTCCCATCTTTTATTACCGCCCCTCGCCCCTAAAGCTCTTCGCTCATCGGGGGTATAATCTGAAAAAGTTTTTCCCATTGGTACGCTCCTTATTTAAAACTTACAGGCTGGCAATCGTATCCTTGGGTTTTCATCTTGCTTAAAACGACTTGTTGCTCGTCCTTGTCTTTGCAGGATATGACAACCTTGTATTGAGTTGGTAAATCATCGTTTTCGTCCTTGTCTTTCAGTTTGTCGGCTAAATCGTCTTCTGATTCTTCAAAGTCCATTTCAGGAAAACCGAAACGTCCCATGTCAAATTCATCAGCTAAATCATCCATTTCATCTTTCAGCAAGTCCATATCCCATCCGCTTAACTGTGCAGTCATGTTGTCAGCAAGGCGGAACGCCTTCGCTTGCTCGGGTGTTAAATCGTCAGCAACAACAACAGGCACTTTTTCCATTCCTAAAGACCTCGCGGCTTTTAATCTTGTATGCCCGTTAATGATTACATTGTTCTTGTCCACGACGATAGGGACTTTGAAACCAAATTCGTTGATTGATTCAGCAACGGAGTATACCGCATTTTCATTGATACGCGGATTTTTATCATACGGTATCAAGTCGTCAATCGGCATCATCTTAACATTTAAGTTTTCTGCTTTCATACTTCCACATGCTTATCCTTCGTTACAACTATTTCAAATGTCTGTGCATCTTCTCGACCTTTTACCATCTTATTCCATTTATTCACGGCATCTTCTTTCGAAAAACCAACCGGACCGTAGCACTTGCAATCCTCGCATGCCGCACTCGGAAAGATAACGCCGTTCACTCTCACATTGTGACTTCCACAAAAAGGACAACTTTTTAATGTTTTTTCAATCGTTTCAAGTTCCATCTGTTACCTTTCGTAAATTATCTAAACACTGGCGGGCAAACACCACGTTCCCCGTCCCCGCCGCTATACATCTAATCGCTTTTGGCAAGATTTCATCAGCGGACTTATGTTCATTGCAATCTTTCACAATTTCTTCCATTAGATTTTCTGCAAGTTTGGTGTATGCCTGTTCTCTAGCCCAGCAGGAAAGAACAAATTCATATGCTTCTTGATTGGTCATGGGTCAGTGTGTGCCTTTTCTTTTGAATCGCATTTACAGAACGTTTCAGCAGTTTTGCTATTTCTCTATCCGTATAACCTCTATCTAATATGATTTTCTCTTCATCTTCTGTGTATCGGCTATACTTCGTTCCGCTAACATAAAATCTAGTCGTTTCCCTGTATCGGGATACGCTTCTCTTCTTGTACGCATTGAATTTTTCCATGTCGCGGTAATACTTTTTGCACTTCATCTTGGTTGAACCTCTTCGGCTTTTCTTCGTACACATTCACCAGTTCTTGGCAATACGCCAGCGCTTTTTTGGCGTCGTTTTCTTCCTGCCCTTTATCGTTCATCCGCATGATGTATTTCAATACATTTCCTCGATAAAACCCTTTACGTTCTTCAAAAGAAAAGCATTGTTTGATTACGTCAAACGGTTGAATCGGGTGCTTTTTGTATTCGTAACCAATGTCATTCATTAGTCTGTACTCCCTATGCCGCCGGTGCGTTCATTAGTGATTTCTTCTTCATCATCCACAGTCAGATATTTCTGAAAAATGCATTGTGCCACTCTTTGTTTTGGCTCTAAAATCACTGTTTGTTCACCAAAGTTATGCAGTGCAATAATGATATTCCCGCCATTGTCTTTGTTCCCAAAATAGTCACTGTCAATGATTCCAGTCCCATTAGGAAGCATAAGGCTTTTCTTGATTCCGATTGAAGAACGGACGTAAATCGCTAAAAATTCATCATCATTCATTTGCGCGGCAATACCGCTTTCAAACTTCACCGTCTCACGCGGATGGATAATGATTTCCTTCCCGTCAGGTACGCATAAATCATATGCCGCACTATTTTTTGTCTTTCTCTTCGGGATAATAGCGTTGTCAGATAATTTCATAAAGCGTCTCATTCGTCCTCCTCAATATCTATCTCTATTCTTGGCTTTTCGCAGTCTAAGATTCTTTCGGGCTTGACATGCACATACTTTGGATTATCATCGGCAATCACGCCGACTGCCGTGAACGCATCCATGATGAATTTAAGCCCAGCAAAAATATTGTCATCGTCGCGGCGGTACTTTTTGTTAAACGGTTCATAAAAACGAACGCTTACAAGTGCGTGCTTTCCCACTTTCCTGCCGCAAGACTGCCGACGGAACACCAATTCTAAAGGTCGTTGTGCCGTCTTTTTCAACGAAGCACTGGAATATTTATTTCGCCGAGCCTCGTTAATCAGCTCATTCAGTCCCGGCAAACGTCCGTCAACCTTGAAAACCAATTTCATGTAATTCCTCACTATCAATTAAAACTTGAAATTTTAGCATTTATAGCCTTTTCTATTGCTCAACGGTAAAGTTATACTTAATTTGCCTTGCAAGCGAAAATAGACCTATTCTAAGCAGTCCTAGACCCCTTTACGATTTTAAGTGGCTTGGCAATCAGCGTGACAACAAGTTCATTGGAAATCGTTTTGTTCCCATCTGCTCCAACAAACGGCGTGACCGCCCAATATCCACTGACTTCCCAAAGCTCGCCTTTCTTGACGTTTTCTGCGATTGCTTTAGCAAAATCACCAAAAGCAATACAGGTAATCGTATTTTTGAGTTTTTCTGTACCACCATCCGCAGAGATTCTCGTGTGTGTGCAAGTCAGTTTGAATTTTACTTTCTTACCACCTTTGAAAGACGGCGTATCAAATACTGTGCCTAAGAGATTTACTGTGTTCATTTTTACCTTCCAATTTAAGTTCATTATCGTCACTGTTGTTACCGTGACTTGTAAAGTTTTACTTAATTCCAATTATACAACTATTCAACTTTTTACGCAACCTTCTATTTTCACCGAATACGTCAACGACATGCGGCATCATCATTTCATACAATCTGCTTCCGATAGCCTCGTCTAAATCCAGTATTTTCCTGAATTTAAATTCGCTTGAGATAATGGTTATGTGTCTTTTAATATATCTAGCGTTGATGATATCAAACATAATTTGTAAATCCTGTTGTGACAGTTTACCATTTACTTCTGCGCCCTTGAACAAATCGTCGATATACAGGCACGGTGCTTCTTTTGCTTGCCTAATCAAAAGGTCGTAAGTCTTGGCATCCGAATACATCGCATTTTTGATTTCCTGTATTCTTTCCCGATACTGCCAGTAATAATGCTCTTTGTTCAAGGCTTGACAAATGGCAATGCAAATGTGCGTTTTCCCGCCGCCCGACTTCCCGAAAAATCCAATGCCTAAAGAATCTTTTTTCTGCAAAAAGTCGATGGCTTCTTTTTTCATCTGTTTTGCCATTGGTGTATCAGCGATGAAAGTATCAAGTTTGTATTTCTCATAATCTGTTGTTGAAATGCCGCTCTTTTTCAGCCACTTGGCGCTTAATCGTCTTGCTTTGCAATCAGGGCAATCCATCGCCTTTGTGATTCCATCCTCGGTAATAAAGATGGTGCCAGTATCTTGACAACGAAAACACTTGTATTTCTTCTCTTCAATGGGTTTAAGGTTAGCACCCATAGCTTTTCTCATTTCATCAAGTATCTTCTGTACATCCTGCATCATAAATAACCCGCTTTCTCTAATTCTGCTATCTGTCTATGTAAGGTTTCTTTGGATTCTCTTTCATCCTCGTCCACATATCGTGAACCATAATTATTTTTCCACTTACTGTTATTTCTCGCCCAGTTTCTCATGGCGGCTTTCCAATCCTTCATGGGTGATTTCCCACAATGCCAGCCGTTTGCTTCATAGTAATCATAAAAACGTTCAGCGTCAAAATTATAGTATCCCCTTTCGTCAGCATAGGTTTTTATCTCATCAATAGATGGTTTGACAAAATTCTTTCTCTTTGGTTTGGTGTCTGTCAGACATTCATTGCTTGGAATTTCCGTTCCGCCTTTTTTCTTATACAATTCTTTTTTAGTATATTTCTTTATCATTCTTTCTTTATCACTATAGGAGCGGCGACCATTTTCTGTGCAGGGCGGAAACGGCGTTCCGCACCTTGCGGAATTTATTTTCATCGAATCGGCATCGTTTTCTGAATCCGTATCCTCTGAAACGGCATCAAAATAATCCTCATCAGGAAGATTTTCATCAACTGTTTTAGCACTTAACGAAACTATTTTCTCAATATTCCCTATATAAATTTTAGCTGGTTTACCTAAATACTGGTTTTCCATCCGAATCAGACCGATTGATTTCAGGCTATCCATCCAATTTCTTACGGTTCTTTCAGACACATTGAATGTATCGGCTATCTCCTTTTGTGAGACAACGATGAAATATCCATTTTCATCTAGGAATCTTTCATTGTTGATGGAAATTTGAAGTCTATTCCTAAGCCAGCAATATAAGATTTTAGCATCCGATGTGATACCGCCGAATAAATCTTTGCGAGTAATGAAATCTGTCGGAAATTGACAATAAGAATGCAACGCGCCAAAATCATATGGCGAATAGTAAGCACACTTTGCAAAATTTGTTATCTTGAATCGTTTATTCACTTACTTGACCTCCAACAATATTGTGCAGATTTACTAAATAAATCTTTTGTGCAAGACCCATTCCCATTTTCTGCGTAACGATAAGCCCATGTTCTTCTAATGCTTTGAATATCCGTTTTATCGAAATCAAGGAACGCCCCAGCTTTTCAGCAAGCTCTTTTTGTTTGAAGAAGATGAAATATCCGTTCTCATCGCAGAACTTTTCGTCTTGCATAATACTTTCCATTCTATGTGAAAGTATAGTATAAACGACCCTTTCCGCATCGGATACATTTTGGAAAAACGGGTTTTCAAATAAATCTATGTCAGCTTGAATGAATGCGTTTCTCGCAACGTTGTATGGGTTTTTAAATTTGCTATTTTTATATTTTGATACATTCATTATTTTTCCCCTTTGATTATTTCATCTAAATCCGCAACATAAATTTTGGAAACATCTAAAAAGCCATGCCGTTCTCGGCGTACCAATCCATATTTCATTAGCTTTTTCATCCAAACGCCAATAGTCTTACCAGTGACGTTAAAAAAGTCTGCCATCTCTTCACGCGGAATGGTTACATACATCCCGTTTTCATCTTTTAGACCGCATTCGCCTAACTTATGGTGCAAATAGCAGTAAAAGACTTTTTCAGAATATGTCAGTTCTCCGAATAAGTTGAATTTTGTAATAAACTCAACTGGAAATGAAAAGCGGCGTTTGAACGGATGATATTCTTGAATGCCATTAAATTTATCCATTCTCTTCTCCGGTGAAAACAATTCTATATAAATTTGCACTGTTTCTATCTCTCTCAACACGGATAATTCCATGCTTTTTCATGGCGTAAATAGCATTTCTTACCATTCTATTTGAAATTCCACTATCTTTCACAATGTCATTTACTCTATAGACAACATACGGCTCATTCAGTTCTGTTTTCAGCTTATTTTCTCGCATTTTATCCGCTAAAAACTGATAAACCGCTTTCATGTGAATGGTTAAATCCTTATATTCCTTGTTGTGCCAAACGGCATGTGTACTAATCATTCTTGCACCTCTTTTTCAATTCTGAATTTGCAATAGTTATACAGTGTTGCCATTACAAAATTTCTGTCTGCGTCATCAACTTTCATGATGATGAAAAATTCACCAATGGCATTAAGTAATGCTCTTTCGTCCTCGCAATCGTTAATGCAGTTTTTGAGATTTTCTAAATCCATAATCTGCTCATCAACCTTGTCTAAAACTCTCTGCTTAAAGTGTTCCATGATATTCCCTCTCTAACGTGTCTAATTTAAGTTTACAGGCGTTTGCGCAGGTGTTAAGTATAACTTTATACCAATGGCGCGCAAACGCCTTATAAACGATTTTAAGCAATTCCTTTTGCAAGTCTATCAAAATAGATTTCTAAATAACCGACAATGAAATCAAAGCCATTAGCCGCATCCAGCTCGAACCTAATCAAAGAATGATTGTTTTCATCCTTGACCAGCACGCCGCCGCAAGTGAAATTCAGGTTAAGAACCCATCTATCTTCAACGCGAATCATGGCGTCAAAAATGGAAATTGATGGTTCTTTTCCCCAAAACGGCATTACAGTCAATTCGACGTCAACCATATAACCTTTGTTTTCCAATCTTTCTTCCAAAAACTGCATGAAAGCCATCTTGTCATCATCGTTTGTTGTAATGTTCATTTTCCCTTTCCTTTCATCAACTATATTTTATCGGATGACTATAGAATACCACGGTATTAGTTTTGTGTCAATACCTTTTTAGCTATAAGCTTTTTATTTTGCACATAAAAAAACGGCGATAAATTCGCCGCTTTTAAGTTACATGTAATAACGTATGCGCTTTCCTTTATCATCTAAAAGGTATGCCCACACGCCGCCTATAAACTCTTGATGCTTTACCGTTTCAATCAGTTTTTTCTCACGTAGTTTTTTCATTGATAATTTGATGGAAGTGCTTGATACATGAAATAGTTCTGCCATGTCATCAGATACTAAGATGATATAGCTATACCCATCATCATCCATCAAGACGCGATTGCCATAAAATTCATCGCAGATATACATATAAAGCCAAAATGCGGTATCCGCCATTTCATAGGCGTTCTCCATGGCTTTACGCGGTATAAGCATGAATTTATCCGATAGCCAGTTATCATACTCTATTAAGGCATTTGTTACTTCGTGCATTTTCACCTTTTAGGAAAAGTCAGATTTTGGGATTTAATATCCGCTTTCACAGTTTCCACCAAATCAACGACAAGCGGAAGGAGCGCCTCTCTTTTCCCTTGCGCGTTTGCGGAATTGTCTAAAATCTCTTTTCCTTCCTTTACATCAATGATTCTTAAATCAGCGGTCGCATTGTATTTAATGGAAGTATGGAACATCCCACCCGGCGCGTAAGCGTCACCCAAGACTTTTACAAGAACCACATAATCAGCATCGACCTTCTTACCAAGTTCAATGGCATCATCTAGCCCCAATCCGCGTACTGCTGTAATGTGATTATCCGTCACATAATTGATTGCCGCTCTGCGTCCCTGCTCATAATCAATCATGTCCGTCCCCATAGCCAAGCAAAGATTCTTAAACGCATTGTCTCTTTTTTCACGTTCTGAATTGCTTCTAACGACTTCGCAATTCATGGTGAGAAGTGTAAACGTTTTTGGCGTTTCTGCGTCAGCATACCCAAAGCCGAATAAGCAAATCAGAATGAATAATAAAATCTTTTTCATGGTTTACCCCCTTATAAAAATACTGGTTATATCCACATTATACTACTTGATATGTTTTATTTCTATTCATCCATTTCAATTTCACCACATCATTTATAAATCGGAAAAGGTTATCTTTGGTAACTTTGTCTTTGCGGTCAGAATAAATGAAGTGCGGCGGTTTTTGCATTGCAGAATACCTAAATTTCCGCCTGTATTCTTCCGATTCGTCCGCTTCAAACATGTAATCGTTATTATTTTCCCAAGGTATTGTTATTTTAACCACCCATCGCTTCTTGCCCATATGCTTCTCGCAGGATGCACGATGATACCAAAACCCTGAGCCGTTGATTTTAATCAGCTTCAAGTATTTTAAGTCATCTTTCATAGTGAGCATAATTCTTTCAATCCTTCTGTCATTTTTTTAACTGTCATATTTTTCCCTAAATTTTTCCCATAATATTTTTTTGTACACTCGAAAGAACAAAAATATAGCCCTGCCGAATGCATCCCATCAACATCCGTATGAATTGAATATGGCTTAAAGATTTTACCGCACACCGCACATTTTCGCGGCGGGTATTCCACTTCTTTCTCTACGGCGTCAATATCTATATATCCAGACCGCGCGCACTTTTGCGAACAGTATTTTTGATTATACACCGCTGGTTGAAATTCTTTTCCACACACTAAGCATTTTCGGATTGGTATAATAACCTTCTTCTTCAAGCGATTGCCTTTTGAGCAACAAATTTTTGAACAAAACTTCTGATTGCTTTTTCTCGGGATAAACTCACATTTGCAATATTCACAAATCCTTTTTTCCATGTTCTTCCTCGTACTTTTTGTAAAATGCCTGACAACAAGCAAAGGAGCAGAAGTTTTTTCCGGCAGGATGTATCCCCTGTTTGTCTGTATGTATTTCGTATGGCTTGAATAGTTTCCCGCAGACTATGCAGTTCCTTTTTTCATCTATACTTTTGTCTTTATGAAAGCTATTCGCATAATTAAGCATAGTTTTGAATCGGATAGCATTTTCACGGGCTTTCCTTACCCCGTTTTCTTTAAGACAGGCGGCACTGCATGTGATTTGCCCCGGATTGTTTGTCTTAAACTTCTTTCCACAAATTATGCACTTTTTTTCCATCATCACAGTCCGTTTTTTACCAAAAATTTAGGGCTAATCGCCTTAATCGAAAATCTTCCATCGACAAAATAACCGTCAGAATCCAGCACATCAATCCGCTTAATTGGGCGAATCACGATGCCTTCTCTTTCGGTGTTGTACAATTTGGATTTTCCAACACTCATTTCCGTTAATTTGTCTATGTCATCAATCAATTCGAAGTTGTCGCTTAAAAGCGGAACAAGGTCGAACCCAGCTTTTTTCAATTTATCGCGGGCAACAAGTTCGTTATCGGGGAAGCGGTTTTCCTCGCGCAGATTGTAAATGAAAATATTCTTTTTCGGTAACTTGTATTTATCCTTCTGAATACCCGCGCCGATAATTTCGCCCTGCACCACTGTCCCAATAGGGAAATGTAAGAGCTTTTCTTTGAATCCTCTTTCTTCTGCGGTCTTGTACATGAAATTTGTATGGTCAGTGATTTCATAATTTCGACTGCACACATGAAGTTCTTTGTCATCATCAAGGAAAGCGGTGAGTGATGAACCATCTAATTTCTCGGTCACAACGCACTTTGTACCTTTATACCTAGTTAAATATTCCTGCAATACCGCAATTCTAGTTTCGTCACTTTTTGGAATCCACGATGGGAAACGTGCGCCAGTCCCGCCCTGCCGGTTGTAGTCATCCGGTTCCCATTTTTTAGCACCAAGCACTTGCGATACATCATCATTCAGCTTGTATACCCCATTGGGAAGAACGCTTAACGGGAAAGCAATGCCCTGTGAGTAAATCCCTCTTAATTTTTTAGTCTTAATAGGTTTACCCTCAAGGAAAGCAAACTCGGGATTATCTGCTGGAAGAATCGTGTCGATTTCGCAATATACGACACTATCCCCAACTTTAAACTCGCCTTTTTTCGCGACACAATGCCATCCCATGACTTTAATTTCTTCGATTTTATCGGCATTAGGAATTGGCGTAACTTCTAATACTCTTTGAACGCTTGCAAGTTTTCTCATTTTGCATACCTCTTGTAAATGTCTCTAATCTCTTTATCGTGAATTTTGTTAAATACGGCGCATTTCTTACTTGACAGGTAATCTTTTAATGTTTCAGCCCATCTCTTTTCTTTTGAACCGTGACAATACACATCATGGCATCGAGCGCATACGTCCACAAGGTTATCTATTGTATCTGAACCATATGCAGAACGAAAGCGGCAGTGGTGATGATGAATGCCCCATTCGCTACCGCAGATGACGCACTTGTTTCCGTCACGTTCATCCACCAGCTTACAAATTGCTCTATATCCGTTCGGCTTTAGTCTTAAACGGCTTTCTCTCGGAAACATTAAACCTTCATCTTTCATGTCTCATTTTCCTTTCCTGCTCGCAAGCATATTTAAGCAGTCCGATGTAATGAGCGATTACCGCTTTACTTTCTTTATCTGCTTCATCACACTCAAAATTCATTTCTTTATACATTTGGTCAATATGCGATTGCATTCCTTTAAGAAAGTCGCAAAATGTTTTATTCCTTTTCATTATTAAGACCTTTCATCATTTCGGCGTATTCTTTCGGGGTTAATGTCGGTATCCCCAACTCTTCTGCGTCCGCTATTATCTTGTCGATAAAAAACGCCATCTCTTTACTGTCATAATAGTGCGTACCAAAATAGCAAATCAGATTATACATGTTCCCTTCAACTTTCAGAATGTCGCATATATTCCCTAATGCGAGGGATTCCCATTGCTTTTTATACGCAGCATAGGCGTCCTTGAACACCCATACAGACGCGTCAAACCGTCCAACTTCTCGGATGTATCTTAGATACAAAAATTCTTTTGAGTGTCCGCCGCCCATCAGGCGCGCCATCTTGTCAAGCAACACCCACATATAAGCGTTCGCGGAAAGCGACCGTTTCTTTCTGTATACCTTGATTTCAACGGATAGCGGTTTATCCGTACTCGGGATATTCTCAAGTACGGATTTATCCACATCCATTGTCAATCTAGCCGTTTTCATGTCTAATATTTCGGCATTTAACTGCTTTATGACTGTTTTCATCTTCTGTTTTCTTCGTACCAGTTCACCGCACCCATCGGGTTATTGATAACTCTTAAAAGTTCCTCATTCGGCATGTCTTTCACATCTGTTACTCGACCGCCGCTAAACCGCTTTGCAAAATCATTCGGGTCAATATTCGCTCTGCGGAAAACGTCAATATACTGCATGAGATAGTCATTTCTAATATCGGCTGGCGTTGTTTTCTTTTCTTCCTCTTTATCGTCAGCGATAGCAGACGGGCGTTCCGCGTATTTCGTATCATTTAACTGCTCGTATACGTCAGCCGCAACACCGACGTACTTCAACGCGTTTCCCAGTGCGTCCGTCAAACACATCTTGTAAGCCTCGTCATTGCAATACAAGCCGTTTCTTTCCTTCTTAACAATAAAGTCCCCACCCATTCCATAAACAGGGTCAGACCATTTTTCGCCGTCTTTGATATATAAAGCAACTGTCATAAACAACATGACTTCGCCTGTGTTGATGGGGACTGTATTCTTTTCGGTAACTTCAAATTTCCACCCAACGCCGCACATGCCATAAATCTCTGTCATAAGTGAGATTTTCCACTGCGGGTTAATATCCGATTTCCCTTTGAGACGCCCAGCCCCAATCGGTTTTAATACTCTATCCGGCACATGACTAGCCGCCGCATATCTTTCATCAATCTTCTTTTTTTCCATTTTGCCTTTTCCTTTCATTTAATAATCAAACAATCGTCATTCCGTGTGAGTACACATCCCTTGACGATTTCGCCCGCTTTAAGTGCTTGCTTAATCCTTGTAATATCGGGCGAAAACTTGCTTTCTTTCCCGTATTCTCTTGGAATATCATCCTCGTTCAAGATTTCGACCTTTTCGGGGGACTTGCGCCATTTTATAATCGCCTGTCCATCCTCAAACGTTTCGCCGTATCCGTATTTTCTAATAATGTACTCAAACTGTTTCCTCTTCGATTCAGCAGACTTAGCTCGACTGCTAAAAGATTCGGATTCAGCTTTCAAGGCGTTCTCTTTAGCTTTGAGATTCTTAATCTCTTTAGCGAGCGACAACATGATATTGCTCTTTTTGAGATTCAGTTTCTTAAATTCAGCCGTAAGCAATTCGCCTGTCTCACTGTTTACTAACTCAATTTGCGGGTTTTCGTCATCGCCCATATTGATTTCAACCGCTTTTTCAGCAATAGCGGTTATTTTTTCATTCGTATCATAGAGTAACCCCATATCGTTCCCCTTTCTGTAAAGTTTAACTTAACCTCACGACTATATTTTAGTGCTAGTATTGTTTTATGTCAAGAGCAGATTTAACTTAATTTCCAAAGTCAAAATAATGCTTTCTTTCAACGCGAATAACCAATTCTTGCCCCGGACGAATGTTGCAATCCATACCAATTCCGTTATCACGGATAACGTTATCCACCATTTCTTGTAAATTATCGTCATCCGTTGCGACTTTTGCGCAAATACCCCAAATAGTATCACCGTTATCAACGGTTTCGCGGTATTCAATGGTTTCCGTTGACGGATTATAAGCGCATGCAACGGCATATACCGCCGCCCCAGCCATAATAAGTGCTATTTCCTTAATCATCTTTTCATTTCCCCCAGTCTATCAAGGTAACTTGTCTTTTTCTCGATATTTACATATTCAGCTAACTTTTTATCTGCGCCGCTTGTCTCAACAAACCACGCCGTACCGCGCTTTAAAGCGGGTATTTCCTTGTCTTTTGCCATCGCCCGCAACGTCGTAACTGGCAAGCCGATATATTTCGAATACTCGGCGATTCTCATAAATTTCATAATTCAGCATCCTCGTTCATAATTCAATATCCTCGATTTTGCATTCATAAACTTCACAAAAACGGATTAAAGTTTTCACTGACATGTTTTTTGGCTTTTTCTCCCATTTACAAATCTGCTGAGGTGTAACGCCCATTTTGTCCCCAACCTCTTTTTGCGTCATTCCTCTTTGCACTCTCATAGCATTTAACTTAATTTTCAATTTCTATTACTTCCTTCCTGTAATGTTCAATACTATTGTATATTAAGTTAAACTTTATGTCAAGGGAATTTTTAAATTGTTACTTTATGCGATTGCTGATATAGCGCAAAAGTTTAATGTTTAAGTTGATTTTATGGGTAAGATAAAATATAATAAGTAAAGAGGTGATAAAAATGGCAATCAAAAGAGGAACAGAATCCCCGGAACTTATGAAGCAGTTTGTTCAAAATCTTCGTTCGGCGTTAGCCGTAAGAGAATTAAGCAATAATGCGTTTGCAAAACTCATGAGCGTTTCGCCGACTACTGTATCTTATTGGCTTAACGGGAAAAACTTTCCTGAAATGAATCGTATAAACCAAATGTCAGAAGTTTTAAACTGCTCTATCTCGGAACTTCTTCCGTCAGATGATGCGCCTAAAATGGTAAAAATTCCTGTTCTCGGAAGTGTTATTGCTGGCGTCCCTATTTCGGCTATTACTGATATTTTAGGGTATGAAGAAATTCCTGACCGTTTAGCCCGCACCGGTACTTTCTTTGGACTTCGTGTAAAGGGAAATTCGATGGAACCTGAAATGCGCGAGGACGATATTTTAATTGTCAAGAAAGAAAGCACAATCGAAAACGGAGCTATTGGCGTTGTCTTGTTTGATGGTGAGGATGCAACAGTAAAAAAGGTCATGAAATCGAAAGAAGGAATTACGCTGGTTGGTTATAATGTCACTGTGTACCCGCCGCACTTCTACTCTAACAATGACATTATGGAAAAGCGTATTCAAATTATCGGTCATGTGATTCAGATTAGGCGTAACCTGTTATGAGTTCCATTTACTTTGAAAAGGAACGGGGTAAATACCGTGCGGCGTTCATTACTCCTGCGGGAAAGCGCGTGACGAAACGATTCAAGACAAAAGAAGAAGCAGAGGACTGGGTATCTGTGAACCGCATGCAGGTAAGAAATGGCGGTTTCGTTGAACCTAACAACATTCCTATTGGCGAATGGATATTAAAGTATTTAGAGCTATACAAAAAGAATGTCAAGCCATCCACGTTTACCGATTACCTCATTGTCGCGAAAATTCTTGAACCGTTGTCTAAACTTCCGCTAAATGCAGATAATACCATGCTTTTTCAGGGATATTTCAATAACCTAGCTCTCCGATATTCTCCAAATACCATATTGAAAATAAAAAATTTTTTGTCTGAATCAATGAATCGTGCTGTATTTTTGGGATTAGCGAACAAAAACTGTGTGAAGGGTGTTGTTCTTGCACCCATTGTAAAAACGCCTGTTGAATCCTTTACAAAAGAGGAAATACAAAAGATTATTCAGGCATCCAAAAAAGAGAAACTATATCCGCTTATCATGCTTGCAATATTTACCGGTATGCGCGTTGGTGAGATTTGCGCTCTAAAGTGGACAGATTACGATGGAAAGTACATTCACATTAGGCGTACAATATCCGGGCAAAAGTTGGGTTCAACAACGAAAACGCAGTCCTCCACTCGGGATGTAATACTGCCGGACAACATAATAGCTATACTTAACAAATTGCCTCACGACTGCGAGTTTATCTTTCATAGCCGCTCAGGTCATTTCTATTTTTACCGCCATATTTACAATGTATGGGTCAGAGTTTTAAAAAGGGCTGGTTTGCCGTACAAAAAATTCCATGCTTTGCGCCACACACATGCGTCACAGTTAATTGCGGCTGGTGTTCCAGTAACAGAAGTTGCGAAAAGATTAGGACATTCGAATGTTGGCACTACGCTTTCTGTTTACTCACATGCGATTAAAGGCGCAGACGAAAAAGTATCCAAAGCTGTTGAAAATATATTCTGCCCCCAATCTGCCCCCAATTCCTAATATTATTTTGCTCCCATGCATCAAAAAAGTCAGTGATTACCGAATGTTTCTCGGCTCACTGGCTTTTTATTTCCATTATTATCACAACAAGCGAAAATTCGCGACCATCGCGCCCCTTTTCAGCATTTCGCGAA